>Ga0256830_1002031_pt1 | contig 13732 bp, 15 predicted proteins | sample 128326metaG_FD_190537 | JGI IMG/M metagenome (GOLD analysis project Ga0256830, IMG submission 190537) | Hydrothermal vent microbial communities from Lau Basin, Pacific Ocean - 128-326 | ecosystem: Environmental > Aquatic > Marine > Hydrothermal vents | place: Pacific Ocean: Lau Basin | collected... | reverse complement strand
CCTTGCCATTAATGGTTTTGGCCGAATCGGGCGGGTGACAACTCGATCGTGGTGGGAGAATTATCGCGATAAAATTGACTTAGTAGCAATTAATACTTCGGGATCGATGCCGGCCGAAGGTTGGGCTCATCTACTAAAGTATGACTCAGTTTACGGGCGTTTTCCTGCCAAGATAGAAGTAAGTGAACCAAGGGGGAGCAAAGAAATTGGGCGAATCGAGATTAATGAAATCGAGATTCCGGTTTTGGCTGAGCGAAATCCTCGAAGGATTCCTTGGAAAAAGTACCAAGTTGATCTTGTTCTGGAATGCACTGGTGTTTTCCGGGATCGTTCCGCAGAAGATCATTTTAAAGGTGGAGTAAGGAAGGTGGTTATTTCAGCCCCACCAAAAGATAAGACCATTCCCGTATTTATCATTGGGGTTAATGATCATCGCTATAAAGGGGAAAATTTGGTTAGTAATGGTTCTTGTACCACTAACTGTGTTGCCCCAATTGTTAAGCTAATTGATCAAAATTTAGGCTTCGAAGAATGTGTCATGACGACGATCCATGCTTATACTTCCAGCCAAAATCTCGTCGATGGTTCCCATAAAGACTGGCGTCGGGCTCGGGCGGCGGCAATTAATATTATTCCCACTGGAACTGGAGCTGCCAAAGCAGTTGAGGCTGCCTATCCAGAAGTTAGGGGTCGGTTTGCTGCCAGTGCGATTCGGGTGCCCGTAGCTTGTGGTTCTTATGCTGAATTTGTTTTTAAGCTCAAGAAGAAAACAACGATTGACCAGGTTAATTCGATTTTTGAGGAGGCAGCGGCAAGAGATCTAGTAGGGATTCTCAAGGTTGCCTACGAACCGTTAGTTTCTTCTGATATTATCGGCAACTCTGCTTCTTGTATTGTTGATTTGTCGATGACCGAAGTCCTTTCCGAAGACATGCTCAAAGTTTCTGCCTGGTACGACAACGAATACGGCTACTCCTGCCGATTGCTGGAGCTGGCAAGCTTGATTGACCAGAACTAGATCTCTTGGTTGTAGAAAATGAAGCGAAGAATTTTAAAGATAGCTGCTTTTGGCGCCATCTTATTAATTCTGATTGCCGCAACCACAGCTATCACTGGAAAAAGATTTGTCTGTTACAAATGGGTGCCTTTTAATAAGGAAACTTTGCCCAAAAACTCCCCTCAATCAAAGCATTTCGTTGGCAAGAAAGGTTTGTTCTTTGGGGATAAATTAATAACCGTAGTGGATAAAGAAGAAGATATTTTACCTCTTAACGACGATCAAGTATTAGCAATTGATTTTAATAATCTTTTGTTTTCTTTTAGGAGAATAACTTCAAATAACATGGATACTTTTTCAAAACAATTGCTACTGAGGCTTGATGATAGTTATTCTCTTAAGAGTAATGTTTTTCAAGTTGGCAATGATTTCTATTTTCTTTCTTATGGATTAAGACAATCTCTTTATCGCCTTAGTGAAAATGGCTTAACTGAGATTCCTTTGATTCAGAGCTTTACTAAAAGTTGCTGTCAAGGGCCGAATGACGGCAATGATTTAAAGCTTTTGTTTTCAGATAAAAAGAGGGCGGTCTTAATTGTTGCCGCTAGTACTCTATCAACAAATAAAGGCGCTTTTTGGTTATTTCAAATTAAGAGAGACAGGTTGGTAGAACCCATTTTTAAGTTGGAGTTTCAACCAAAAGCTAATCCTTGTCTTAATTACTACCTATATCGACATCCTGAGGAAGGAATTGTCCAAGTTTACCCGGAAGATAGAATTTTATTATTTAATTTTTATCAAGGAAAGTTGGTGCAACAGGTAGGTTTATTTGATCTTGATAGGGGAGAAAAGAGAATAATTTCTTTGAAAGGATACAGTTTTCCGATTATCGGGGCAGCTTTATGCCCTCAATGTGCCGATGAGGGATTATTGATTTTGTTCTCGTTGAATAAAATTTATTTTGTTAAATTAAGTGATGGCGAGGTATTGGCTGATATTGATTTTAAATTTGTAAGAGAATTAGGGACGTCTTATTCAGGAGAAGCTTATTCTTCGTCGGCAGAGAGCTTTCTTAGGGTGGAGAATAGTTGTTTTAAATCTTTTCCACTAAAGAATAATAAGATCGGCTTCGCTGTTCACGAGCAGCTCAGTTTTGAGCTGGATCCCCAACAAATGGCGGTGGAGCAGAGGGAAGCTTTTAAGCCTGGCGAATTATCACTGCCAGTAATCTATCAAGAGAAGAGAATTCTTCCCGACCGCTTTGCTGTTTTGCCTCTTTACCGCTAACAACTGGTTAGGTCTAATGTTATAGTTTAAATTGTGGGGCGGCGGGTGAATTGGCCGGCAAAAGGGTCATTTTTAACCGATTTCTTGGTTACAGTTTTGACCTTTTCCACTTTGCTTAAAGGCGAACCTTGCCAGAACCAGCTGAGCATTTGATTGACTTTTTTCTCAGGACCAACAATCACCGCCTCAACTCGACTATCAAGTCGATTGCGGACCCAGCCAGAGACACCCAACCTTTTCGCCTGTTTCTCGGTATAAAAACGATAGAACACTCCTTGGACCCGACCAGAAATAAAAACATGGGCTTTGATTAGTTTCTCTTGTATTTGAGTGGTCATCGGTTTATTTTACCCGGTTTAAGATTTTGAGGGAGAACCTGTTTAATGATAGTTGATTTTTGCAGTTTGGGGATAGGTTGAGGTTGACAGAAAATTGATGCGTCGCACAATATCATCAAAGCCCGTAAAGGCAAGCTTTAAGCTATCGATTGTCTTGAGAACAATTTTTTCTGAGTCAAAATAATCAATTTGGTAATCTTTGAGGGTTTAAATTAAACTTGATTTCTTTTGCTTTTTTGTCGTTCATGAAAAGGCCGACACTTCGGTCATGAGCGAACAAAAAACAAACTTTTCCGCCAGGAATACCACGGCCTTTCAGACAGTGGTAGTTTATTGCTACTGAAGAAAAAGAGATAGCTGGTTTGTGCTAGATAGAAATTGAGTCGGGATTGGTAGAGGACCTTTTTGCCTTTTCAGTTTCAAGAAATTATTTGTTCCCAATACTATTAGAGCTATAGTTGGAATCAAAATTAAGAGCAACCAGGCTCGTTTTCCCGTTACCTGATGGTAACATTTGCTGGTTTAGTTGAGAAGTTAGTTAGATCAGAGTCTAATTGGTGATAAATTAGCGTTGGTTCAAAGATAAACTTTCCTTTATTAATTGGTCGAGCCAGGAAACGAATGGGGTATTTGCTGGAGGCAAAAAAGATCAGGGTATTACCTTCTTGGAGTAAGGGCCAGTTGTAAGAAAAGAGAGGTTTAGTTCCTGGTTGATAGTGGTGAGGAACATCGACAAATCTTAGCCCAGAAGGAAGATGGATTTTAATTTGATAGAAGCCGGAGGGGGCTTGAGAATCTATTTTTGCTTCGGCTTTAATCTCGATGATATCTCCTAAGTTGACCTCACTTCCGGGGCTAAGATTTAGGTTTACCGCCAAGCGAGAGTCTGTTTTTAAGTTTTGCCAATCAATTGGTTGACATCTTTGGAGCACCAAGCCCAAGCTGCCGGATTGGGGCTTGATTTTAAAGTGACTAATTTCCTCAGGAGAAACAAGGATCGTTTTCGCTCTTCCGTCTGCCAATTCTTCTTGATAAAGTTTTTCCGCCAATTGATATTCAAAGCGAGCTGTGGTTGGGGGACTATTGTTTAGCTTGGACTGGATGATTAAAACTCTTTCAAGAGGGAAAATATTTTCTAGACTGCGATTGTTGTCCAAGTAGCGAAGCATTTTTTCCAAAAGGTCACTATTGACTCTGGCAGCCAGGACAGCTGCTAAGCTGGTGTTTTTTATCCAAGCGTTTTTGTCCGAATCGATTTCTAGATAAATAAAAGCCTGAGTTTCTCGTCCGTACTGGTTGAGAAGCGAAGTCCAAATTCGTTTGGCAACGGTTTGACTGCCCAAAGCACTGGCGGCTAAAGCTAAATAAATTTTTCCTTTAGGGGTGTTTTTCTCCTTTTCTAGTTGATTGATGATAGTGAGCACTGGCTCTTTGAGTTCGGCCAGGCCCCATAAAGCAGCGCTGGCAGTTTCGATTGAGTCGGTTTTGTTAAATTGTTTCCAGAAAAAGCGCTTGAGTTTTTCTCTGTTTGTCTCGGCTAAGTTTAAGGCCGCGATTTTAGCGGAAAGAATCAGGTCGCTAGAACTGTAGGGTAGTAACTGATAACCGCCTTCACTTCTTTGATATCTACTGAGATCTTCTCTTTTCTGGTCTAGTTCTTCCTGAAAGAATTTTTTCAGTAGTCCTTTGGCTTTAATTTGGGCGGCTAAACGGTCAACTCGCTCATTACGGCCATAAATTCCTTCTCGACTAATGTTTTTAAGTTGAGGATACCAATAGCCTCGGTTTCTATCGGTAACGGTAAATTTAACTGGCTTTGAACTTAGCCAAGAAGGAGAGAAATCCTCTTTGAGGGGGAAAAATTCGGTTCTTTCTTGGCAAAGCCTAGTTTGGCGTACTTTAATTTTTTTGATCAAGGCATCGGTTTGGCCTCGCAGACGAGCGTGGACTTCAATTTGGTGTTCTCCAGGAATTAACTTTTGTGGAGAAAACTCAATTGGCTGAAAAGCTGTTTGGGTTAGGTTTAGTTGTTCGATTCCTAAAGAGGGAGCCTTAACGGTGTAATGGATTTGATCTTGAGGTTTGATTATTTTTCCAAAAGAGATGGCCCTAAATTTTGGTTGGTCTTGGGCGAGAAATTCCTGATTGCTAATGATCTGAACAAAAATTGGTTTGCTGACAGAAATGATTGTTTGGCTGTCACCGCCAGCGAGATCTTTATTGACGGCAATAGCGGTGATTTGCCAGGAGGTGATGTTATCTGGTAATTGAAAATCAAGTGAGGCTCGTCCCTGATGATCGGTTTCAATTTCTCGGAAAATGACGGTATTTTTAAATTTACCCCTTACTTCCCCACCCCCACCGCCAGCTTCGACGCCGAGTTTTCTGGCAGTGGGATGAGAGCGATAGCTATAGATTTTGCCTGAGTCGAGCTGATGATAAAGGGTGCTAATAAATTCTGGCGTCTGGATGGCTTCTAAATCAGTTAAAGCCTGATCAACAACACTGACTAGAATTCGCGTTCTTTGGGGTTGACCGTTTTTATCTGTGACTGAAAAAGAAATCTTTGCTTTTTCTCGAGGCTGGTACTCTCTCTTTTCTGGCTGGATTTTAACTGACAATTCTTTAGTTTGATGTTTAAAAACAAGATTGGTTTGGTTGCTGCCAAAAAAGGGGGAATAATCAAGGGTTTCTTTAAATGATTTGCCGTTAAACCAGACAGCCTTAACCCTAATGTTGGGAATAAACTTCTCTTGGAAGGCAAATTCCCAGTTGTTTTTTGAGTCAAGGTTGTAGTCAAATATCTTCCCATTTTGACTGAGGAAAGTTAGGTAGTAGTTTGGGACTCCTTCTGGAGCAGGTTCTCCCTGATAAACAAGACTGAGTTTAACCCTTTCTCCCTGGTCAAATTCAGTTTTGTTTGCCGATAAGGTAAATTCTGAATAACTTTGGGGTGCTGGTTGACTGTAAAGATAGAGATGGAGCCTAGCGGTTTTTTGTTGTTCATCTTGAGCAGAAACTTCGATTCGGTATGATTTTTTCTCTTCGGCGGGGAAAGTAATTTCTGCCCGTCCTTGTTGATCAGTAGCAACTTCTTGCTCTAAGATTTTTTCTTCCTTTTTTTGGTAGGAGTAAATTTTTTCGACGATTTTTTCGATTGGGTTATAACGTTCTCCCTTCTCGATTCTTTGATACCAGTAACGATAGACAGAAATTTTGGTTTTTAGATTAGCCGCTGGTTGGGTATCATTACTCCAGGGATTAGCTTGCTTGTCTTCGAGGTTAATTTTTTTGGCGGAAATAGTTATTTTGCCTTGTCCATCTTGGTAATTGCTTTCTCCAGAAAGTTTGATTTGGGGTCCGAAGACAAAAAAGGTGGTTGAACCCTCAATTTCGGCCTCTTCAGGCAGCTTAGGATGAACTCTAATGGTCCAATGTTGGGGCCAATAATCATAGCGAGGAATAAATGTGGTGGAAAGATTAATTTCTCCTTCACCTAATTCATTGGTAGTTATTTCTCCTCTTAATGATTGTTGGTTGCAGTTCCAAACTAACTTTGTTTTGGCGACTGGTGTCTTGTCCCAAAATTGCGCCTTGACTTTAATCGTATTTTTTTCTCCCGCCCAGAGAGCTAATTTTTCTGGCTTGAGTTCAATTTTGTAAGCCGGCTTTTGAAAAGTCTTTATACTAAACCATTTCTGAACTACTAATTGATCATTGACAAAAATTGCTAGGCTATAATTATCAGGAGGTAGATTCTTTAGTTCAAAAGAATCAGTGAAGGTATTTGCTGAGGAAAGGTTAATCTCTTTTTCGGCAATAAAGGCTAAAACTGAGCGATCAATTTTGTCGGACCAGAGAGAGAAGGAGCCCTGAACCAGCTTGGCTTTAACACTCTTGATTTTCTTTCCCTGACGACTTTTGACTAAGCCCCAAAAATTAACCTTATCATCAGGTAAATAAAGCTGGCGATCAAGATAAAGATAGGACCAAAAATTGTCGGCTTTGAGCTTGTTTTTGGAAGCAAAGCCGTATTGTTGCCAATTCCAAGATGAGTAAAAGCCGAAAATAATGGGGCTGAAAACCTGTTTGCTCCCGTATTTGATTTTTAAAATTGCCCCTTCTCGATTACTGATTTTCTCTGGGGTAGTTGTTTTAATAATGCCTTGATTATTAGTTTGGCCCGCTGACTGGTCGTCAATTTCAATCATAGCGCCGCTGGCTGGTGCTTGTTTTTCTAAATCAAGAATCCAGAAAAGACTTTCTTTATCTCCGAGCCAAAGGTACCAAGCAAGTGGGCTAACTTCGATTAGTGTTTGGGAAGGATGGGTTTGGGGATTTTCTAACTCTAACGCCCAGAAGCCGCGGGAAAGCGGCTCGGGTAATTCTAGGTAATATGGCTCATACTCAGAGGCTCTTTTAATTTCCGCTTCAAATTCTCCTTGGGGCTGATTAGAGTTGGAAAAAGAGCAGCGATGATTTTTAATTGTTTCCCGACTCCAAGAGGGAATTTTTACCTTTTCTTTTAAGCAGCGGAGAAACTGCTCTTGAGTTAACTGGTAAATTTTAGCCTTGGCGGGGTTGGCTGGTAGCTGCCAATTATCTAATAAAATCGTTGGCTTTGATTCTGGGTTAGTTTCAAAAACTACTCGGGAAAAATGGAAGCGGTTGACTATTTCTTTGTTGTCGACTCCGGTTTCAAATTGGAAAGAGTAATCTTCAACCAAAGATTGGGAACCATCCTCCAAAGGTAGGCCCTTCCTGATTTTAATACTATAGATTTGAGCAGGCTTTAATTTTTTGGGGATGAAAACTAGAGTATTTTGATGTTTTTCAAAGCGCCCTTCAGTTTTGGGAGTGATCTCAAAATATTTTTCCCATTGATAAAATTTGGGGTTGTTAAAGTAAATTTCAATCGGAGTGTTAAGAGGGACAAGAGTTGCCTGATTGCCAGGTAAGCCGCCGGTGATTTTTAGCGGGGTTTCAACCTGGAAAGCCCAAGACAGATCTTGAGCTTGAGTCGGGCCGATTAGTGAACGAATAATAAATTGATAAATTTTCCCCTTTTCTAGTTTTGTTTGAGGGATAATTTGCCACTCATTTTCAGATTTTTTTCTAAGTTTGACTGGTATCTCAGGGATGATTTTTAAACTTTGGCGAAGATCACTTTCTTTGAGAGATAACTTACTAGTGAGGATAAAAAAGCTGTCACGACTAATGCCGGCAAGAGTTGATTTGGCAGCTTTGATTTCAAGATCACTTTCGTTGCTTAGTTTGATTCTTTGGGATCTATCTTTTGTTGGCTGATTCTTAAAAATTTTTTTGAGACCAAGAAGAATGGAAGGGATAATTATGATGAGGAGAATGAATCCCGCGAAAAGTTTTTTTCTGGAAGGCATCGATTAAGACATAGATCAATTTTAATTGTTTTTTGGTCAAATAAGTCTAAAATATTTATAACAATAGTGTCAAATAAATTATTAATTGGTACCGCTGGTTTTTCTTATCGGGATTGGATCGGTAAGTTCTATCCCGAAGATTTACCTTCAAACCAATGGTTGGAATACTATAGCCAACATTTTCAAACCTTGGAGCTAAACAATACCTTCTATCGCTTGCCGGCAGAAAAGACTTTTATTAATTGGCGGCGGCGAACTCCAGGTGGTTTTTCCTTTGCTGTTAAAGCTCATCAGCGGTTAACCCATTGGAAACGACTTAATGTTGATCAGGAAATTTGGTCTTGGTTTTGGTCGAAAGTGACTCTTTTGGGAGAGAAACTAGCCGCGATTTTATTCCAATTACCACCATCGATGAAAAAGGATGCCGTTCGGTTGGTTAAATTTTTGGAACAATTCAAGACTCCGGTTAGATTTGCTTTTGAGTTTCGCCATCAGTCCTGGTTTGATCAAGAGGTTTATCAAATTTTGAAAGCTTTTAATTGTGCTTTGGTTTTCCATGATGCTCAGCGTTGGCCGTCTCCGCCATTTGAAATTACGGCTGATTTTGTTTATCTCCGTTTTCACGGCGTTGAAACTCTTTATAATTACTATTACTCTCAAGAGCAATTAAATAATTGGAAATTGAAGATTGAAAATTGGCTAAATTCCGGTCTAGATGTATTTGCTTACTTCAACAATGATATTGATGCTTACGCAGTTGAAAATGCTTTCCAGCTTATTTCCTTATTGACAAATGTTGCTTAATCTGTCAATATGTACATATGAGACAAATAAGTAGTATTAAGCCAGTGATGACTGCCACTCAGGCTAGAAACAACTGGTTTGCGTTAATAGAATGGGTTTTTCATCGGCGCCAACCAGTTATTATTACCCGGCGGTCTAAACCGGCTTTGATAGTAAAACCGTTTGAAAATCGTAAGCAGCAGAAAAGATTAATTGAAGATTTAGCCGGTTCGGTTTTATTGCCAAAACGATTTAAAGGGATGAGCCTTGAGAAAATAATTGTAAAGGCTAAAAAAGAATATTTTTCTAGAAAAAAATGATTTTCGTTGATACTAATTTCTTCCTTCGGTTCCTAATTAGGGACGAGAATCATCAATATTGGCAGGCAAAAGAATTCTTCCTTCAAGCAGAGGAAAGGGGAGAGGTGCTTTTGACCGATTTGGTGGTTATATTCGAAATTTATTGGGTCTTGAAGTCTTTTTATAAAAAAAAGAGAAAAACAATAGTAAAAATCCTTGTTGATCTTATTAGTCTTGATTTTATTTACTTTCCCGAAAAGGAGAAGATGGGTCTTGCTCTTCAGTTTTTTGTTAAGACTAATTTTGATCTTGAGGATTGTTACCATTTGGTTTATGCTTTTAATAGTCAAGCAGAAGATTTAGTTACTTTTGATCGTCAACTAAAAAAATATTTTTTGAAACTAAAGGATGGGGCAGAAGGCTAAGAAAGTCACTGTTTTTGGTTTTTCTGAGGCCAAACCAGAAGATCAAGACTATCAGGATGCCTACCAGACGGCTAAACTTCTAGCTCAAGAGGGTTTTGTCATTGTTGATGGTGGTGGACCAGGGATTATGCGGGCAGCTTCAGAGGGGGCTAAGGCTGGAGGAGGGAAAGCAATCGGAGTGACTTTTGACCCCAAGGGAATGACTAATTTTGAAGGTCGCGATCCTAATAATCCCGCCGATGAGGTAATTGTCGCTGGCAACTATGTGGAACGAACTTTAAAGCTTTTGGAAATGGGGGATGCTTATATTATTTTCAACGGTGGTACGGGCACTATTTCTGAATTTGGTATGGCCTGGGGTCTAGCCCGACTTTATTTTGGTCACCATAAACCTTTGATTCTTTTTGGTAGCTGGTGGCACCAGATTATGGAGGTTTTTGCCCAAAATATGCATCTTCGCCCCGAAGAGCTTCAGGTCTATCGAATCGTGACTACGCCAGCCGAGGCAGTTGAAGAAGTGAAAAAACTGATCAATCAACACGACTAATCACTGCCCGGGCAAGGCCTTATTAGTGCTAGCCGCCTTGATCTTTCTGATGAGGCTAGCTAACCATTTTCAAGATGGTAACAAGTCGAGGAAATAACTACCTACTCCCCAACCGAGGGCAGCGGCAATTGCTAGATGAAACCACATGATGGTATTATACTTTGCGTCAGCGGCCGAGTAAATGGTGGGATAATTTGTGGACTGCTAGCCGACGGAAATAAACTACCCCGGCGGGCCGGGATATTCCTGATGGAAAAGTTTGTTTTTTTGTTCTCTCATGGCCAAAATATCGGCCTTTTTGCGAACGGCAAAATAACACAAGTAAGGGATTTGACAAAAAGTAAGGAACATGATAGTATGTCCTTACAATGTTTAATGTTGCGACGATAACCAGTAAGGGGCAGCTTACTGTTCCTAAAAGAATTAGGGATGCTTTGGGTTTAAAAACTTACTCTAAAGTTGTTTTTCAACTTCAGCCTAAAACTAATCTAGTTATAATTAAACCAGTCAAGAGCTTTCTTTCTTTGAGGGGTTCAGTCAAGGGCAGAAAATATTCTGACCAAAAAGCCGATAAGAAGATTCTTGAAGCTGTTGCCTGCCAATATGGCCAAGAAAATAGTTGACACTAATGTCATCATTAGATTTTTAACTAATGATTCGCCCCAATTGGCTCGGCAAGCAGAGAAAATTTTTTCTCAGGCCAAGAAGAGGGAACTGGTTATTCCTGATTTTGTTTTAACGGAGATTGTTTGGGCTCTGCTCTCTTTTTATCAGCTCAAAAAGGAAGCGTTAATTGAAAAATTAGAGGCGATTTTAGCCTTTGATCGTTTTGAGTTGAATAGAACAGTTTTGGCAAAAGCAATTGCTTTTTATCGAGAAAATAACATTTCTTTTGTTGATGCTTATTTGTTGGCTCTCTCTGAGACAAAAAAGCAGGATTTAATTACTTTTGATCAGAGGCTTAAAAAATTAATCCCCTGATTGTAGCCTTAATTTCAAGTTCAAGGTACAGTTAATTAATTGTACCTGGTTTGATTTTGTTATTTGGTTGACTTATACAACTATTATGCACCATGTGGCGATTATGAAAAAATCATGGCGCCTTTGAGTTGTGGTGGTTTGAGTTTGGGTCGATGATAAAAATTGACGATCATGGAAATTTTGGAGAAATTTTTTGGGTCAAAAAGCCCCCGGTATTAGGCGATCACTTTAATTCTTGGGGATTTATTGAAGAAGGAAGGGTGGCGAGAATTGGCAGTTTTTGAAAGTCTTTATCGTAAGAAACAATAACCCATTTTTTCTCAGCAATTGGTTTCAGGGAAGCGATAAAAGCGTCGATCAATTTAATGTTGAATCGGCGAAAAAATTCTAAAGCCAAGTTAGGATCGAACTGATCAACTATTTTTAATCCGCGAAGGTTAACAATTGATTCGATCATTTCGGTGATTTTATTTTTCGGGGTTTTATAAAACGATTTTAGTGTCCAGCCAATCTCGGCCAGAACTAGAGTGCTGGTGGCGGCAGAGATTTGGTTTTCTCTTACTAGTTTGAGAATCCTAAGGCACTCTTGGAAGCTTTTGGAGTCCTCTTTAATTAAAACTCGCAAGAAAATGTTACTGTCGATAAAGTAGGTTTTGGTTTTAACAGCGGTCATAGTTTTTTTCCAATTTTTCTCTTAATTTTGTGGCTGGATAGACCTTTTTGGGCCGGTATTTGCCGGCTAAATCAACAATATCGACTAAAGGGGTAATTTTAATTTTTCTGCCTGGCTGAAGACTGACTTTGACTTTTCTCAAGGTTTTTAGACCTAAATAAGCCAAGGCAGCTTTAGGAAAAGTGATCTGGCCTTTCCTGGTGATTGTGGTTTGAAAATAATTCATGTTTTACCTTCGAATTAGTATTACTAAATCTAGTTTATTACTGCGAACTGATTTTGTCAAGATGTGGTTATTCTCTTAACAGATTATCGCTAAATAGCTGATCGAGTTGAGGCAGCAATGACAGGAAAATTAGAGAAGTTGTTTTTTTGCACCTTGCAAATTCATCTGATTAATGTTTATTCTTGAAGGGGAGAACAGTTAAGCAGGTGATTGGTTTTTTATCAACGAGTGATTGAAGCTAATTATTAAATCAGGTAACTCGCGTGGGTTTAGGGTATAATATTGAGACATGAAGAAAAAGATCTTTTTAGTTTTAATCGGGATTGCCTTAATTGGGGGTGTTTATTACCTAAGACTAAGGAACCTGGAGAGATCCCAGTCCGGCTCAGTAACTGAAAAAACTCAATCTAACCAATCAGTTATCCTCTATGTGGGAGCAACCTGTCCTCATTGCAAGGAGGTAAAGGAGTGGCTCAAGCAAAATCCTAAAGTAGAAGAACGATCAGGTCTGGTGATTAAGGAGGTGTATTATAACCGGAGAAATGCCCGAGAGTTGGGTCAGCGAGCCCGGGAATGCCAGATAGAAACTAAGCGCGGAGTGGCTGTTCCCTTTCTTTACGATCGGGGTCAATGTCTGATCGGCGATAAGCCGATTATTGACTATCTTAATGAGCATTATAATTGATTGTTATGTTAGCAAAACCAGCTTTTGCCACTTGTCCAGTCTGTTTGGTCGCCGTTGGTAGTGGTCTTTGGTTGGCTGAGTGGTTGGGAGTAGACGATCTCATTGCTGCTCTCTGGATTGGAGCGTTAAGCACCGCTTTAGCTTTTTGGTTCGCGAAGCAATTTAAGCTGATTAAATTACCCTACCCTGAGATTAGTTGGTCTCTGATTTCCTATTTGTCGGTTTTGGCTTTTTTTCAAGCTCAGGGGAAGCTCTGGCGACCTTATTGTCAGATTTGGGGAATTTGTAAGTTATTTTTAGGTGTTACTTTGGGAATGCTTGTTTTTTGGTTGGGGGTGTTCTTAGATCGTCAATTGCGTCGGTTAAATCAGGGCAGCGTGTTTTTCCCGTTTCAGAAAGTAGTCTTACCGGTTGTAGCTGTGGTGATTACTAGTTTAATTTTTCAGCTAATTCTTTAATTAGGAGGTGAAAGATGAGTAAGAAAGCCGCTTTACGCTTAGATTTGGATCGTTTTATGGCCAAAGTAAAGAAGTTGGAGCGAGGGGAGAAGCTCGATCTTTCTTCAGATGAGGATCTTTCTATTGGAATTATGAACCTCATTTCTATCGAAGAACATCTGTTTTTTACTTATCACAAAACAGGGCGAAAAAAAGTTTATCTCGACCTGCTTTATGAGGTGCGTGAGATGCGCAAAGAATTGTTGAGGCGAATTATCAAGGATTATGAGGGCGAGGTTTGGTGTATTAGCAAACATCTATTAGCCGCCTCTATGCGGTTGATGGAGGTGGGGACTAAGTTTTTGACTAAGGGAGACAAAAAACAGGCGGCGGCGATGTTTGAAAAATCTTATCATCTCTACAGCCTTTTCTGGGGACTGAATTTGGGGGCAATTAGAGTAAAAGATGTTAAACAAGAAGATCCTGATAAACTTAATTTTGTTAACGACGACTCCCACCAACCAAAAGTGGAAAAATCGGCCAGTGTTTTTGAAAAACTCGGCGATCTTGTCAAGAAGGCAATTGATTGTTGTATTGAGTAGAAGTTAACAAGACCAACTTTATTTGTAATAATAATTTTTAATACAATGGCAGT
>Ga0256830_1002030_pt1 | contig 13738 bp, 12 predicted proteins | sample 128326metaG_FD_190537 | JGI IMG/M metagenome (GOLD analysis project Ga0256830, IMG submission 190537) | Hydrothermal vent microbial communities from Lau Basin, Pacific Ocean - 128-326 | ecosystem: Environmental > Aquatic > Marine > Hydrothermal vents | place: Pacific Ocean: Lau Basin | collected... | reverse complement strand
TCTGGAGGCACGTTGAGGAGATCAGGAGTAAATACGTTGGGAAAGACAACACGCTCGACTTCGCATTCATGTTCGTGCCATCCGATGCAATATTCTACCACCTGGTTTCCGAATCTCCTGAGGTTGCGGTTGAAGCTTCGAAGGCTGGAGTTATCCTGGCGTCTCCTTCGGTGCTTCCTGCCTATCTTTCTCTCATATCTGCCAGAATAAAAGCCGAGGAGATTTCCAGGAGGGCCGACGAAATTCAGAGGAAGATCGAGGTTCTGGGGAATTATATCAGCGATGTGGATTCGAAATTCGAAACACTATCTAAGCACGTCAGCAACGCCTACAACAACCTGCCAAAAGTTCAGCAGTCCATGGTCAGTCTGAAGGGATATTATTCCACAATTGCCAGGCTCGAGGAGGGAGAGGAATGAAAATCACTGTTTACGATGGGGCAGCAACCATAGGCGGCAACAAAATCCACGTTGAAGAAAACGGCAGAGGAATCTTTCTGGACTTCGGCATGAACTTTGCAAAATACGGCAAATACTTCGCCGAATTTCTGAACGAGAGGAGTGTGAGGGGAATTCACGATTTAATCCACCTGAATCTTATACCGAGGCTGAACATCTATCGAAAAGACCTTATCCCGTCTGACCTCGACGTCTCGGCGTATCCGAAGCCTGACGTTCAGGCTGTTCTGCTCAGCCATGCCCATCTTGACCATTGCGGCAATATAGCTCTACTTAAAGATAGAATTCCGGTTGTTGCATCTCCCGTCTCAGTTGCAATCCTGAAGGCCATGAGAGACGTCAGCTCTTCTGGCACAGGCTCTGAGATTGCGTACTTCACCGTCAGGGAGCCCGCAGATGACGACAGGGTGGTGAAATCAACTCCAACTAAAGTTCCCTACAGAGGGAGGGATTTTGTCTGCACCGATAAGGTGAGCGAAAGCCTGTTCGACTTTGTATGCAACAGGCCTGGCCAGGAAAGCAGGAATGCCAGAAAGCTCGAGCCAGGAAATATCTGTCAGATAGACGAATACGACCTGCCCTTCGACATCAAAGCTTATGAAGTGGATCATTCAATCTACGGAGCCAGCGCATACGTCCTTTACGGCGACTCCGCAATTGCCTACACCGGCGACATCAGGGTGCATGGAAAGCATGCAAAGAAATCCAGAGAGTTCGTCAGGGAGGCCAGAAGTGCCTCAGTGCTCATTATTGAGGGCACAAGAGCCGGCAGAGGTGAGGATATCAGCGAGTCAGAAGAAATAGTTTTCCAGAAGTGTCTGAATGCAGTCGAAGAATCTCATGGCCTGATTATTGCTGACTTCTCCCCCAGAAACTTCGAGAGGCTTGACACCTTCAAAGAGATAGCAGATAAAACTGAGAGGCAGCTAGTAGTTACTGCGAAGGACGCCTACATGCTCCACGCAATCGAGTGCGTCGATGGTGTTTGCAGGATGGATGATGCTGGAATATACAGGGAGCTGAAGGAGAGGAAGGATAAATACGAGGAGCTTGTTGCGGAGGAGAAATGGGGCGACGCTTACGTTGACCCATTTGAAATAAGAAGGAATCCCGAAAGCTACATTCTCTGCTTCTCATTCCACGACATGAAGCACCTGCTCGACATAAAGCCGGATGGTGGAGCGTACATCTATTCATCAAGTGAGGCGTTCAGCGAGGAGCAGGAGTTCGATTTCCTCAGGCTGTACAACTGGCTGAGAGAATTCAACCTGAAGGTCTACGGCTTTAAAATGGTGCTTAAAGATGGAAGGCTGGCTCCGGAGTTCGTCAGGGGTTACCACGCCTCAGGGCATGCGTCAAAGGGAGACCTGAGGTGGATTATCGAACAGGTTGATCCGGATGTTATCATTCCGGTGCATACCACGAACCATGAGTGGTTTGTGGGGAACTTTGAGGGTGTGGTTGTGTTGAGGGATGGGGAAAGTGTGGAGGTCTGACCGATGGAGAATGAGAAGAGGAAAATTCGGGGAATAGTGCCAGAGGAGTATTTTACGGGTGAAGATTGGATCAGGGCTGGACGAAGGCGATACATGCTTCTGAATGTCATTTACTACCTTCAGCACTTTGCAGGAAAAGAGGATGGAGTTAGCAAGGAGGATATTTCAGAATTTCTCGAAGCACTCAGAGAAGTCAACATGGATGTGTATCTGAGCATTATAAAACCCGAGATCCCGTTGGAGGCGACCTTGAATGAGCTTCTGAGCAAGGAATTGACTATTGAATCTTCAAACAGAAAATTCTTTGTAAATGTGGAAAGAGTTAAACTGGAAAAAGATTTGATTTACTGGGAAAGTGTGAAAAGAGTGTTTGATAAAGTTAATGAAAGTCTAAATTCCTCTGTGAATGGGGGGAAGGTGTATGGAAATTAAAGATGAGGAAAAACTCGTTAAATTGCTACAATACTGGAAAGATCGTGTGTCTAAAACTCCTAAGGAAAAAGACTATGATTTAACTGACGATAGTGGGTGGCATAATACTGTAAACAGGCTAAAGGAAATAGTCGCTGAATTAGAGGCTGAAAAAGATGAGGGTGAAATAAGATCAAGTCTAAAGAAATTATTCAAACACAAGGGAAAGGACAAATTAATTTGGGCATCTCAGGCTGGCATCATTACAGCTTTTATTGAAAATTGCGAAAAAAGTCAGATATTAAGATTGATGGAGATAGTACTAGATGTTAAAAGATCTAAAGAGTTTAAGAAAGGCTGGATAGATGATTTCCATTCAATGCTCGAAAATTGGAATGCGGATAGTGTTCAAAACTTCCGTGGTCTAAAAGGAATCTTGTCAAACGTTTTTGGAGAACTTTTCGGTAAACTGCACATGGAAGACTATCCGATAATGAATTCTTGCTCACGTCGTTTTCTGGAAAAGTTCTTTGAATTTGTTAAGTACGACTACAATGGCTTCTACCAAGCATTCGAGAAGCTTAAAGAAATATATCTCAAAGAAGTTGGAAGATTGAGTGAAGACATTCCCGTTAATACTGAAATCGATATGATGTTTAATTACTTTGACAAAGATGACGAGGGTAAAAGGGTGTTTATTGAAATCCTCAAAAGTGCTCCAATAAGCAATCTGGATATAGCAATACAGGAATTAAAAAACAATTTTGAGGATGAGTGGAGGAGTATTAAGAAGGAATTTATGACAAAGATTGAGCAAATTAAGGATATCATTTATAATAAAATTGACCAAAATCTGATATTTAGCGAGCAAGATGCTGATGAAATTTTGAGAATCTCCAAGAATGTTCCAAAAAAATGCAGGTTTCTTTTAAGCTTCATTGTAAGTGCAGGAGGGCCTGAAAAAGATGTTTTATTGAGTTTAATCAATAATGAGCACTTTGTAGATTTTGTTAACTCATTGAAAGAAAGTGAGCTTGATGCTATTAAAGCAAATTATGATGCAATTAAAAATGAAGTATCCAATGTTGGACATACTGCTTTAACCACTTGGCTGGCAATTTTAAGACCTGACTTGTTTATGCCTATTTGGGGCCATGTAAAAGACCCTGGGACCCTCCCACCAGCTTTCCTCAAAGATTTTGAAGAACTTAAAAAGTTTGTAAAATGGGAGAATCTGAGTACAAATGATTTGTTTGAGTTATTAGAAGTCTTGAGGGATGCTGCGAATGTCACTGGCATAAATAATATGTTTGAAGCAGCATTTTATATCAATAAATACGAGCAGAAAAGCAAAACCGAGAGTAGCTTAACGAAAGTATTGTCAGAACTAAAGAAAAATTACCAAGAAGAATGGAATGGAGTTAGAGAAGATATTTTGAATGCGATTAATGACCTCGAAAGACTAATTACTGAAAGAATTGATCAAGGTTCTGAATTTAGAGACGAAAACATTTCTGAAATTATCCGATTGGGAAAGCGTGTTAATCTAATCCGAAAATATATGACCGGAGCGTCAGGCTCAGACAAGCAAGCAATTCTGACCCTTTTAAATAATCCCGAATTTCGTGAGTTTGTAATGTTTTTGAAAGCTAACGATGAATTGTCTTGGGATGAAATATCCAATCAACTAAAAAAAATAAAGCCGTCTATTGACAAAATCAAGAATGTTGGTTTAATTTCTTTTTCCACTTGGATGGCTGTATTAAGGCCGGACTATTTCATACCTGGACCTCTTTCTGAGAAATTATGTAGTGATATTCCGGAGCTGGAAGAATTTAATGATGACTGGTATAAAAGAGGTGATGTCATAAAATTCAGCAGACGACTTCAAATAGTTAAAGAAGCTGCAGATAGTGTCGGAATTAATGATATGTTCGAAGCTGCATTCTATTTAAGTAAGTATGAAAGCAAAAAAGAACAAGAAAATGGTCGGAGGATTTGGTTAATGGCTCCAGGAAGGAGGGCAGAACATTGGGATGTTTGTGTTAAACAAGGAATAATTTGTGTTGGCTGGAGAGAGGCAGTGGAAAATCTCAGAGGTGTTTTATTAAAGATAGATGATCGTAAAATGTTCGAAACGGAGATGAGCAAATTTGGATACACTCCCCAAGATTTTTCCCAACTTTGGAAATTCCTAAAAGAAGTGTCGAAAGGAGACATTTTACTTGCAAAAAAAGGTGCCAGAAAAATTATTGGAATAGGTGTTGTAGATTCGGAACCTGAAATAGATCTTCAGATGGATTATCCAATTTACCGGAAAGTGGTATGGCTTAGAAACGATCTGGACATAGATTCGCCGAAGCAATTTGCTGGAACGATCACCGAGCTCACTGACGAAGACCTCGAAAGAGTACCTGAGCTAAAGAAAATAATTGACAAGATGATCGAAGTTGGACCTAAAGCCAATAAATACCTCGAAGAGATGGGAAATAAAATCGAAACCATTCTAACCTCCAAAAAACAACTCATCCTCTACGGCCCTCCCGGAACAGGCAAAACTTGGCTTACAAGGAATTATATCGAAGCAAAAACAAACGATAACCGCGAATTTTATGACTTCGTCACATTCCACCCGTCCTACTCGTACGAGGAATTCGTTGAAGGGCTCAAACCGATTCCCGCAGGAAATGGGGTTAACTTTGTCGTGGAAGATGGAATTTTCAAGAGGATGGCAATTAAAGCCATGTGTAAGGCCCTCAGAAGCCAAAATGATTACCCGGAATTATCGAAGATTTCAGAGAATTTATTGAAGAGTTTGAAGGAAATCGAAAAGGGAATCACAGCAACGAAAAATGATGTTCTTGGAGAGTATAGCAAGCTCAAAAAAGAGCTCTGGACGAATCTCATTTCTTTGGATGAAAAAGAACTGAAAAGTCTTTTTAAGGGTTCCGACCAGGTTCGTGAGTTCTACCTTGCAATCGACGAAATAAACAGAGGAGACATCTCAAAAATTTTTGGTGAACTGATAACCCTGCTCGAAGCTGACAAGAGACTTGGAGGTGAGAATCAGATTTTCGTCACGTTGCCCTACTCAAAAGAGCCATTCGCTGTTCCGCCAAACCTCCACATCATCGGCACGATGAACACAGCCGACAGGAGCATAGCCCTGATAGATGTAGCTCTGAGGAGGAGGTTCGGGTTCATTGAGGTTATGCCATCTTACAGAGTGCTGCTTAAAGAACTCTTGGATAAGGAGGTTGAAAGTGAGAAACAGGCAATTGAAGAGATAAAGAGATGGGAACCGGAGAATCTGGACGAAAATGATTCAGAGGATACCAAAAAGCTTGCAATCAGAGTTCTCTACTCCATAAATGAAAGAATCAAGAAACTCTACGACAGAGACCACCAGATCGGGCACAGTTATCTACTCAAATTAAAGGAGGGAAAAGACGCGGACAGCACGATCAGGACACTCAGATTCATCTGGTACCACGAGATACTCCCGCTGCTGCAGGAATACTTCTACGACAGTCCGGAGAAGCTTAATGAAGTCGTCAAAGGCTTCGTTAAAGCAGATGAGGACTATTTCGAGTTAGAATACTTTGAGGATAACTCAGAATTCATTCAGGAGTTGAAGAAAGTGGCAGGCCAAAGTGAGTAGTATGGAAACTTACTCAACCTTTGAATACGCCGAAATAAAATACGAAGAGACTGAAGGTAAAGAAAGGGCGAATCCTGAAGAGTCGAAATTGTACCTTAACAGAAAGTCAGTAGAATATCTTGAGAAGCTTAACATTGCTCAGGTCTTCAGAAGCGGAATAAAATTCCAGAATTACGTTGGAGTTGTATCCTTCAGAGACCTTAGGCTGGAGATTCTGCCGAAGTTCATGAGAACAGGCGAAAAATTTGTTATGGCTGAAGATGTGAACAATCGAAAAGAGATCCTTTCCAGTCTCGTAAAAATGCTCGAATACTCTGGGTGGGGCGGGATAAAAAGTGTGGATTTAACCCGGCTTGGAGAAGAGGATGAATTTTTTGAAATCTACGTCTACCTCTTTGCCAGAAATCTTTCCAGCCTGCTCAAGACAAAACGGGACTCATCGTACATCAGAAATTACGATGAGCTGAGGTTTGTGAAGGGCAGGATAGATTTCAAGAGATACGGTAATCCTGCGAGACTCCACAAAATCCCGTGCCACTATTTTGAGAGGAGTATAGACACAACGATAAACAGAACGCTGAAATACGTTTCGTACCTGCTGACAAAGAACGTAAGAAACCGGGAAACGAGGAGATTGCTCCAGAGAATAACCTCGATTCTCGAACCCGCCACTCTCGCCCCTGTCTCCATCTCAGAAATAGACAGAATAACCTTTAACAGGCTTAATTCAAGTTTTGAGCCGTATATAAACTTCTGTAAGACGTTTCTGCAGAGATCCGTTCTCTCATTTCAGGGCGACAATTTGGATTTCTTTTCGTTCCTCATACCCATGGAGATCCTGTTCGAGAGATTCATAGCAAAAGCGGTTGAAGAGATCGTGGAGAATGAGTTCAAAAACTACATATTGAACATTCAAAAGAAGTTTGGGCACCTTGCAAGAATTGGTAATACCGGAATGTTTGCACTGCAACCAGACATCGTTTTATTCAAAGACAATAGTGATAAGCAGATAATAGACACGAAGTACAAACTCCTCAATCCTGAGGAGAGGAAACTCGGAATTTCCCAGCAGGACCTGTATCAGATGTATGCTTACTGCAGGGAATTGAACTCCGGAGAGTGCGTACTTCTCTATCCGGAGGGTGTGAATGGCGCAATAGAGCGCGACTTCAAGCTCGGTAAGAATGGGGAAATCAATTTGCATGTTCGAACGATATCTCTTGTAAACTTATTCGAAAACGGCAGGCTGTCCACCGATTTCAAAAAGAGACTGAAAGAGGCAATTGGTTTGAATCAAATCACATACTCAGTATCTCTCTGACTCCCTGAACTTTTTGATGATCTGATGAACTCTCTGCCTTGTTACCTGAAAGAATTCTGCTATCTTAGTTACTGGCTTTCCTTCCAGCCACTGCTTCACCATTCTCAGTATATCTCTGTTCGTTATCTTACTCACGTGGCAGTTTTGTTCAGGTGTAAAGTTATTTCGAGATATCACGGCTTTCAGACTTGTTTTTTCCTAAATTATCCCAAAAACGACTTTTTCTAAAATTTTAGGGAAAAAATTAATGTAATATTTTTTTAGAAGTTTTTGGTCATGCAATCCCGACTTTCGGTTAGGATTGTATTTATTGTCCTACTGGGTTTTGTTGGGTTAACAGATATGGTCAATGCTGAATGGACTTTTGAAAAACTCACAAATAACATTTACGATGACACCGCATTTGACATAACTCCCGATGGAGGAAAGCTGGTTTTTATATCTGATACAGATAGGAACAAAGTAACAAAATGGGATCAGGAAGTTTATGTCATGTATCTGTCAAGTGGAAGAACCGAAAGGATTTCAAGAGACCTTCATTCCCCGCTTTTTGCAACCATATCTGATGATGGAAGAAAGATTTTCTATGTCAATAACGAGGGGTGGTATTACAGGGGGTACATGGCAGAGGCAGACGACTGGACACCAAGGGTGCTCGTTGAGCAGTATCAGTACTATCCGATTAGAATTGCTTATTTTACACCCGATGGAAATAATTTGATAATACAGACATCCCACACTCTTACCGGTGTACAGACGATTTCCATGGTTGATGCGAGCACCGGAAGAAAAATCCGGGATGTGGTTAGGTTTGAGGTGGGTGATAACACCCGTGATATAGCCGAGATGAAACATTCCGGTAATAAGATAATATATCCTGATAGAAACTCCCTCAAAATATATGACATCTCTACCGGATATGTTAGAACGGTTTACACACTTGACAGTGGTGAAGAATTTCTTGCCGCTGATGTCAGTTCCGATGGAAAAGTTGTTTTTTCGTTGTATTCGCGAGAGGAGTCCGGAAGAAATGGTCTTTTCCTCTATGAAGGTGGAGGCATAACTCAAATCTATCGTGGCGAGCTGAAAGTATATGATGTAGAGATAAGTGATGACGGCTCCAAAATCTTTTTCTATGGATCAGGATTTTTGGGTGGTGGGAAGGGAATATACATTTTATCTGAAGGTGGGGCTGAAAGGGTTTTAAGCCCCGGAATGCTTGGCGGGTTTGCATCTGTAGTCGACACAAGTCGGGATGGTAGTACTGCCGTGGTGAATGTCAGATTCTCATCAGATCCTCAGAGAGATTTTGAAGTGGGAGTTATAAGAGAGGCATCAGCAACCACTCCAATATCGGTTGTGGAGGTTATAGACTTAACATTATTTCTGCCAGAAGGAACCACAATAACATTCGGCTCTGCAGAAACATTACCTGGCAGGGAAGTTCAGATTCCCGTAACAATAAAGAATGCAGAAAATATCGGTAGCATGAATCTTATTCTTAACTATCCCGATAGCTTTGAGGTCAGAAATGTTCTTCCAGGATCTTTAACATCTGATTCGCTCTTCGAATACAATGTTAGAAATGGGAACATAAGTGTTGGAATTGTTGACACTTCAGGCATAGACGGTGACGGCTCACTGCTTTATGTAAGATTTGGCATACCGGCAGGATTTAACGATACTGCCAGCCTCCTCATAATACATGCTACTGCAAACAGAGTTGATGGTGCGGAAGTTGATCTAACCTTGGTAAATGGAACTGTGAGTGTTATTGAAGAAAATGAAACTCTTAAGGGAGATGTAAATGGAGATGGGGAGATAACAAGTGTGGATGCCTTAATGGCACTGAAAATGTCGGTTGGAAGACTCGATGTTGACTTGAGAGCTGACATGGATGGAGATGGTAGCGTTACAGCAAAAGACGCTCTGGAAATAATGAAAGTTGTTAACAGAAACATGATTGAAGAGGCAGTAAGGAGTATTAGAAGTGGTATTGGTGGAATATCTGTCGGTGGAGAAGGTATGGGGAGGTGAATAAGTTGAGAAAAATTCTATTTGTTTTGTTCTTTGTTTTGGCTTTTACAGGAGTCTCATCTGCTTTAACCCTCAAAATTTCTGATGTTCAGGGTTCAGGAGATATTGAGATACCAGTTCTAATCGAAAATGCTCAGAATGTCGGTAGCATGGACATAGTTGTAACCTATGATCCAGAAGTAATAAAAGTTAAATCTGTTTCCAAAGGGGATCTTGTAAAGGGTCTGATGTCTGTAAATACTGACAATGAAGGAATAATCGCAATAGGAATTGCAGATTCAAAAGGAATAAGTGGGAGCGGAACGCTTGCCACTATCGTTTTTGAATCTGTAAAGGAAGGGGAGAGCGAGCTTGTTATAAACAAGGCAACAGCTTATGATGTCGAAACTCATGTTGATATTGCTGTGGAAAAGAAAAATGGGAAAGTGACAGTACTCTCTCAAAAATCAGAGAAGTCGGAAGAGAGTGCTAAAGGAACACCAGGATTTGAAATCATCTACCTTATTGCAGCCATCTCGCTTGTCTCTTTACTTAGAAAAAGAAGATGGATATGACAGCAAAATTTAGAGGTAGATTGATACCGGTGTTTTTTGCATTTTTTATCTACCTTTCAATTGTAACCGCATCTGCATCACCTGATGTAAACGGAGATGGGGAGATAACAAGTGTGGATGCCCTGATGGCACTGAAAATGTCGGTTGGGAGACTTGATGTTGACTTGAGGGCTGACATGGATGGGGATGGAGTGGTGAGTGCTTACGATGCGTACAGAATTCTCATGCTTTCAACAGGTGAAGGAGACGACCTCTTTTTCTTGCTTGGCGAGGTGGTTAAAAGCTACGATTTTGGGAAATATATAGAGAATGAGAGAATGAACTGGATAATCGAGAAGAATGATGGAAATAAACTGATAATCGGTGTTGTTATAGAAAATGGAAAGGTTACAAGATTCTCCAAGGGTGGTATATCCAATCAGAACGTGAATGTTTATGCAGGGGAAGATACTGTGAAATACCTTCTGGATTCCAGAAATCCAGAAGACCTCAAAAATGCCATTAAAAGTGGGGAAATAAAATTTCAGGGAGTTGGACTAATGAATCAAATAAAATACAGTATTTTTCCATTTTTGACCTATTTTTCTTAATTATTTTTTATAACTGCCGAGAAGATCTCTCCACAGATGAGTACAGAGCGGGCATGAGTGCAGGAGAGGTTAATGGGAAGCGGAATACAGCAGCAGGGAAATAGAGAAGGTTATGGGGAGCAGAATTGTGGGTGATAGCAACAGGTTTACCAATAGAGCCCTTGAGCTGACAGATAATTCCGCAAGGTTCAACGACGTGGCGATTCTGGCAGTTGCGGAGAAATACGGGAAGCTTGCAACTTTTGACAGGAGGCTCAGGAAGGATGCTGAAAAGCCGGGAATTGAATCTGTCAAGGTTGAACAAAAAGTTTAAGTATTATCGAAGCATTCAATTATACTATGGACAAAAGAGTGGAAGAATCTGAGTTCAATTGTTCATCAAACAGAATGAAGCTCGAATTCAGCAATACAAATCTGGAAAAGATGATGGCTGAAAAATACTCCGAATCTAAGTTGGAAGACATTTTTGATGGATATGAAGTCGAAGTGGCTGGAAGGCAATTCTTCTTAATCTCAAACAGAGTGAGAGCTGACTTAAAAATTCCTGAAAAGGAATGGGGCAGGAAAGTAATTCTGTCTAATCTAAAGCTGGTACCCGGGATAGGTGAAGCTACTGAGCGCTTGCTGAAGGAGCAGGGCTACGATACCATAGAAGACCTTCTACATCACCCTCGCTTTGGCATTGAAGCTTTGAGGCTGTTGGAACTTTTGGAGGATGGAGTAAATCCCAGCTTAATCCAGTTGATGGACAGGCGGTTTCCCAAATCACACCCTGCAAGGCTTCACTTATCCTGTCTTTGCGATAAGGAAGAGTTCACGTTCATGGACATCGAGACCATGGGGCTTTCAGGTCAGCCTATCATATTAATTGGAGTGGCCAAACTCGAAGGCAGCAGGGTTTTAGTCAATCAATATCTGGCCCGCAATTATGAGGAGGAGCCCGGAATTCTGTCAGCGTTTATGTCATATTCTGAAGATGTGTTAGTGACCTTTAATGGGAGCAGCTTCGACATTCCTTATCTGTCATACAGGATGAGCTGTCATGGGCTTGGAACTGTAACTGGAAGGGCTCATTTCGACATCCTTGTGTTCTCCAAGCGAGTTTGGAGGGATGAGCTGCCCAACTTGAGGCTCAGCACGCTGGAAAGACACATCCTGGGCTTAGAAAGAGAAGACGACATTCCAAGCTTTCTGGTGCCACACCTATACAGGAAATACTTAGAAACAAATAACATCGGACTGCTGGTTCCCGTAATTCATCACAACAGACAGGACATCGTTTCGATGATGGGCCTGTTTTCCAAGCTTTTTGAAGAGTTTTAGGAGGTGTGATTTTTGAACAATGTCTCGTTTGAAGAGAAGTATCGAAGATGTTATGAGGAGATTACAAACGTTTGCAAAAATCTGGATCCGAATAGCCTGCTTGAGATTGAGAAGGACAGGAGAGGCAGGGGTAGAAAAGAGCTTTTGTTTGTCGGAATGGCAAACGTCGCCAATTACTGGTGGTGTGCAAGAAAGGCTGTTTTGAAGAGCAGATTGAAAGAACTCGAATTCTTTGGATCTTATTTCTTTGACAGGCTGCTTTATTCAATGCTTCTCGGCTATGTTGACAAATTTCCTGCCACGCCTGAGAAGCTCCTTGACTTTGGAGATGAAATAACTCTGAACGACATTGAAAAGCTGCTCAGAGAGAAGGTTTTTCAGGGTACTGATTCTGATATAGTAAACATTAACATCATCAATGAACTACTGGCTAAGTTAGGAATTAACGCAGCGGATTTGGAAGAGGACCCAATGCTGCGAGGCGTAGTTTATGAGAAGCTGAAGATAGAGAAGCATCCAAGGATCAGATGGAATTTTGAGTGGCGAGACTACGTCGTTGTTGGAGTTCCAGATGGGATAACTGATGAGTTCGTTTACGAATTCAAGACGACCAAAAGCAGTTTCCTTTCCAGATACATCAAACCAGTCGCATCAACGCAGGCAGATCTCTATGGGTACTTCTTCAAAAGGGATAGGAAGAGGGTTCAGATTTACGTAGTTCAGCAGGACCGCGTCTGGAATTTCGATGATGAGGTGGATGCGTCCAGAGCAGAAGAAACACTTGATAAGTTCCAGCAGGCTGATGCTGATTTGGGTTCGGCCAGATTTCCTGCTGAGTGGAAGTGCAGTTCATGTGAGTTCAATGAGCTATGTTGATAAGGTGAAGTTCATGAGAAAAGCCTACATCACAATCCTGGGTCGCTCCACCTGGGCTCTCATCAACACCTACCATGCCGTTCTCATGGAGGAAGCATACCATCCAGACGTCATTCATATCTTCGCTGAAGACACATCTATGCAGAAAAGCTGGAGAAAGCAGCAGAAGGCATCAAGATTCTCAGCGAAGAATTCGGAATCTCTCCAGAGATAAACACCCATGTCGTGCCAGAAGCGGATTTTATCGAAGCAGGCAAAACCATAAGCGAGTTAATAATGAGGCTGAGAGAAGATGGATTCAGCATAGCCATCGACGTCACGGCAGGGAGGAAAGCCCTTGTGGCAGCAGCATTAATCCCTGCTGTCAGGCACAAAATGGACCACGTTTTCTATCTGGCAGTGAGAAAGCTCAAAAGCAAGCCCTACATGATGATTCCTCTGGCAAACCAGAGCCTGAGGGATTTTGTAGAAGAGGCCCGGATTGAATGATGCGGATCTCTGTGGCAAAATTTATTTAGAATGCCATCTAAGTGAGAATATGGGCATCGATGTAAAAAAACTGGACAGGCATGGAAGAATTGTCATTCCGAAGGAGTGGAGGGAGAAGCACGGTGATGAAGTCATAGTTCTGGTTCTCGATGACAGGGTTGAAATCCTGCCCAGGAAGGGGAACATAATGAGGTTTGCGGATAGCATTGAGATTGACGAGCTCAAAGAGTGGGAGGAAATGCGAGATGAGCTCTATGAGGTTCGTTGACTCTAACGTACTCATCTATGCATTGCTGAAGCCGAAGAAGAAGCCTGAAAGAAAGATAGCGGAGATAAAGAGAAAATCTCTGGAAATACTGGAGAGGATACAGGAAGGTGAAGCAGTTGCGACAACCATTGTGCACCTCAACGAGGTTGCAAACGTGATAGCCAGCAGGAACAGCGTGAGGATGTCTGCCGAGTTCGTGAAGGAGTTTCTCAGCCTGAAAAACTCGGAGGTTTTTGCTGTCAGCGTTGAGGACT
>Ga0256830_1002029_pt1 | contig 13748 bp, 11 predicted proteins | sample 128326metaG_FD_190537 | JGI IMG/M metagenome (GOLD analysis project Ga0256830, IMG submission 190537) | Hydrothermal vent microbial communities from Lau Basin, Pacific Ocean - 128-326 | ecosystem: Environmental > Aquatic > Marine > Hydrothermal vents | place: Pacific Ocean: Lau Basin | collected... | reverse complement strand
GAGACAAGGTTGTTTAACAATTGGCTCGATAGCTCAGTCGGTAGAGCAGAGGCCTGAAAAGCCTTGTGTCGGCGGTTCGATTCCGTCTCGAGCCACATCTAAGAAAACCCCTTTTCTAAAAGGGGTATTTTTATCGTTTAATCAATCTCAAACAATATCGTATATCTGTGTCGGCGGTTCCCCCGATTGCTTCGGGGTGTCTCGAGCCACGTTCCAAAATAGTCTCTTTCGAAAAAGAGGCTTTTTCCCAGATTACGCATTAACAACCCGATAAATCGGTGAATTAAACGAGAGGGTATTAAAAGAGTAAGGACAAATTATTGAATTAACATTTTCTTGTTCCGGAGATTTCGAGAGTAATGGTAATGTGGTAAATTTCATAAATCGCCGTTCGGTGTTCCTTGTTGGACGTTCGGAATACAAATTCTTAACGGGGAGTTGTTACTTCTTAATTCCTGTTGCATCACGTATTAACCGTTAATGAACTTCATTCGTTCAATATAAAGGATTAACGATCATGATAACGAAAAACATTTCCTCCTTTTACCATTTCTATCCCTGCACGGTTACCCTTGTGGGCGCGCGCCGGGGAGACCAAATCAACTTCATGGCTGCCGCCTGGAATGTTGGAATAAGCTTTGACCCTCCCCTCTTCGGGGTTTCAATCTCGCCGAAAAGATTTACCCATGACATGATCCTTGAGGCCGGCGAATTCACCTGTAATTTTCTGTCGATGGAAGAGATCGATGTCATTCACGGCACCGGCAAAATTTCCGGCCGGGATCATGATAAGATATCCGCCTTTTCGATTCCCCTGGAGGAGCCGGTTGTGGTGGACTGCCCGACCATCAAATCCGCTTACGCGGCCTACGAGTGCAAATTGGTCCGTCATTATCCCGTTGGCGATCACAGTTTTTTCGTGGGGGAGGTTGTGGCTTTACATTCCAGAGAAGATGTCACAACAAAAACGGGGCAATTAAATCCGGAAAAGGTAAACTTCGCCATGTACCTTGGGAATAACATGTATATTTCCACGGACGCTAACAGCGTACGGCTGATGCCGGATGAGGTGACGGTTGCATCCGGAAAGTCTGTCTGACAAAACCTCGAGAATATACCTTCCCGTTGCTTTATCCGCAAAAGCTCATTTAATCGTATTAAGGATATGATATCAACAGCAACCACTATTACAAATCACCGTACTATCCCTGCACAAAAACCCTGATCATCCACACTCCCATTATGATAACCGCCGTCGATTTAAGTACTTTACTGACCACATTTCCCATAACGGCCCCGAATGCCGTTCGTACCGCTTCCGCGCCGGTCTTCCCCTCCAGTATCTCACTGAGATAAGCTCCGGCGTAAGATCCCGCCAGCAATCCGAAAAACGCTCCCGCCAAAAACAACATCCCGGCTCCGATTATGGTCCCCGCTATCCCGCCCGCGATGGCAAAAATCGCCGTGCGGTTACCGGCTCCGAAATATTTCACGGCCAGTCCGCCAAGGAAGAATTCAACAACTTCCAATATGATCGACACCGCAAACATAATCAGAATATGACCGACGGTTAACGTGGCATAATCGGTCATCCAACCTCCGATAAAAGCAACAACAGCCATTATAAACGTACCCGGAATGCCTATCCAGGTCAAGATCACCGCCAATACAGTGAGGATAATAAACCCGATTATAATCAATACTTCCATTCGTAATAAACTCTTTTGCCGCGTTGATAATGACAGGTGTTTTGCCAAATGTATGATACCCCACCCGGACAGGCCTGACTCATGTCTTACGTTTCTCCGATTTGTTTTCCTTCATTTCCGGACAATATTTTACCCATCATGCTTTATCCCTCGGCGGATTACACCAAACCTGACCTTAGACGTAATGGATATTTAAAAATAAGAAATCCGGAGTTTGATCACAGGAAGACGATTCGGACTTACCGGATAAAAAAAGTAATATCGCTTTGACCTCCCTGTACCATTTCATCAAACTTCCGCCATAACCACAGTTTAAACAAATTGCGGGTTACAGGAATTAATAATAACAAGCCCAGGAAATCGGTAATCAATCCCGGAGTTAATAAAACAATCCCGCCCACCAGAATCAACAACCCGTCCACCAACTGTTCCGCCGGCATGCGACCCATCTGCAGTTCCTGCTGTATTTGCAACCAGATGGATAACCCCTGAGACCTGGCCAGAGCGGCTCCCAGTACTCCGGTGCCAATTACAATCAAAAGTGTGGGACCAAACCCAATCTCGGCTCCCAATTTTATCAGGATTACCATTTCCAGGAACGGTAATCCGACAAACAACAGTATTAATTTAGCTACCATTATCCCGTTCGTCGCGTTAAGCCGGATGACAGAAGTTTATTTTGCATATTAAGAAAAGTACTTCTTTTATTTAAGAAAACCAAAATCATTATTACGGGTCGTGCGTTATCGACCAGTTATGGGCGGAGAATACAGTTCAGGAGACAAGAGTCGAAAGAGGGGAGACAAAAACAAATCCGCTGCGAGATGGTAATCAGCAAATTGTATTTTTTCGTATCCCCAAGAGGGCTTGTCCGCGGGGAGTTCTCGTCTGCCAAGCGGATTGGTCCTTGGCTCCCCGGCATACGCCGATCCGACACCTGTCGGGAATTCCTGGTTCCCGGCTCTTGGTTTCCGACTCTTGGTTCCTGGTTCTTGGTTCCTGGCTCTTGGTTCTTCCCACTAAAACATTACATCCGGTGTTATTGCTCATAGTCGACAACACGGATTTCGGATAATACCTCTTTAAGATAAGCGAGCACCTCTTTATGCCGGGGATGTTCCCGGTAACGGTTCAGCGAATCCATCGAATCGAATTCGGAATAGAGCGCCAGGTCGCTGGCGTTGGGCGAACGACTTACATTAATTCCGACTTCCAACCGGCGAATCTCATCAATCCTATCCGCGAGTTTTTCCAGCCGCCGTTTTATTTCCGCCAAACAGGATTCCCGGTCAAGCCCGTTCTTCAGTTTCATAAAAACAATGTGTTTAATCATCGCCGACTCACTTCCTTGTCTACAACGCCTTTTCCAAAACCGTGTTCAATCGTTTAACGAAATCGGCCGGATTCTCCGGCTTGACGCCCTCCAGCAATAAGGCCTGTTCCAGGAGTAACCAGCAGACATCATCGAAAGCGCGGTTCTTTTTCATCGTTGCCAGTTTTTTCACAATTGCATGATCGGGATTGATCTCCAGAATCGGTTTTACCGGTGGTCCTCCGACCTGGCCCATCGCTTTTAACAATTCCTGCATTTGAACGGTTGGATCGTTGGCATCGGCTACAACACAGGCGGGTGAATCGCTAAGGCGGGAAGAAATAATGACGTCCTTGACCTGGTCACCCAACACTTTTTTTATTTTTTTTGTCAGCGGTTTGAGATCCTTTTCCACCTTTTTGTCCTGCTCGGTCTTGAGGTCTTCAACCGCATCACTGCGGTTGACCGCTTTCAACTCATAATCCTTGTACTTGGCCACGGCCGGGAATACCAGATCGTCAATCTCGTCATCCATGATCAGCACTTCAATATCGCGTCGGCGATACATCTCCAGCAGGGGCGAACGCCGCAACGCCGCTTCGTTCTCCCCGGTAATGTAATAGATGGCTTTCTGATCTTTTTGCATCCGCTCCACATATTCGGCAAACGATGTGTAACCATCCGCTTTGGTGGATTTGAAACGCAATAATTCCAAAAGTGTCTCGCGGTTGTCCAGATCCTGGTAAACCCCTTCCTTTAACAGTCGACTGTATTGCTCATAAAACTGATTGTATTTTTTAGGGTCCTTTGCCAGATTTTTGAACTCACTCAGGATTTTTTTCACCGAGTTGGATTTGATTTTGGCCAGGATCCGGTTTTGTTGCAGCAACTCACGGCTTACATTCAAAGGCAGGTCTTCGGAATCGATGATACCCTTGATAAACCGAAGATAGGTGGGCATTAATTCCTTGTCGTCGTCGGTGATAAACACCCGTTTAACGTAAAGTTTCACACCCGGTTTATACTCCGAATAATAAAGGTCAAAAGGTGCTTTTTTCGGCACGTAAAATAAAGTCGTGTAATCCAACGTCCCTTCGGCCTGGGTATGGATATAGAGCAGCGGATCCTCGAAGTCGTTGGTCAGGGTTTTATAAAATTCCTTGTAATCCTTTTCTTTCAACCGGCTTTTTGGCTGTTTCCAAAATGCCGATGCGGTGTTGACCTGTTCGACCTTCGATTTTGTTCCCTTTTTGTTCCCGTCCTTATCGTATTCCGCTTCTTCGTAATGAAGAAATATCGGGAAGGGAATGTGATTGGAATATTTCCGGATAATTTCCTGAATTTGCCACCGGTCCACATATTCTTTGCCCGCTTCATTCAAATGAAGAATCACCGTTGTCCCGGGGGTATCCCTCTCCGCTTCTTCAATAACGTAATCGGATTTACCGTCGCTGACCCAGCGATAGGCCTGTTCCTCGCCTGCTTTTCTGCTGATGACTTCCACCTTGTCCGCCACCATGAAGGAAGAATAGAAACCAACTCCGAATTGACCGATCAGGTTGGAATCCTTTTTCGCGTCGCCGGTCATCCGCTCCAGGAATTTCTTCGTCCCGGAACGGGCGATTGTCCCCAGATTTTCAATCAAATCCTCCCGGTTCATACCAATCCCGGTATCGGCGACGGTAAGCGTTTTTTCACCGCCGTCATGGTAAGACAAATCTATCCGGGGATCAAATTCAAATTGTTTGAAAGCATCATCGGTAAGGGTGAGATACTTGAGTTTGTCCAAGGCATCGGATGCATTGGAAATCAACTCGCGCAGAAATATTTCCTTGTGGGAATAGAGGGAATGAATGATTAAGTGCAGTAATTGTGAAACTTCAGATTGAAACTGATGTGTCGTCATCGCCAGTCTCCCTTTATTAATAATGATTAATGAATATTAAAACAAAACCACGTAAACCCCGTTAAAATCAGGGGGTCAATTTTAATGATAGAAACGAAATGAATTCACCCCTAATTCAAGTTCTCTCAAGTTCGTTTCTTTATTGAATACGGGAATGCATATTGATTAACTAACAGGACATCGTTTCCCCAAACGATTCTTTTCCCCAATCCGGGTTAAAGACTGTCCGGTTTCTTGGTTTTCCGACGTCGGTTGGGACTATGCAGCTTGGTCCTTGGCTCCCCGACATCCGTCGGGATTTCGCTTCGCTCAACTTGGCTTCCCGACATCCGTCGGGATTTCGCTTCGCTCAACTTGGCTTCCCGACATCCGTCGGGATTTCGCTTCGCTCAACTTGGCTTCCCGACATCCGTCGGGATTTCGCTTCGCTCAACTTGGCTCTTGGCTCTTTAAACACATACCTGTAACTGAGACATCACGCGAAAACCGATTATTCCCGATTATTATATTTCAATGAATGAACAATATACATTAATTTGCGTAACCTTGAGGGCAAGAACGGCGAAAATGGTTCGGACCTGTCAATAAACACTCAAAAAGGATATCGTACATCATGAAACCTTCTTATTCTTACGACGATATTTCCCTTGTTCCCCGCAATCTTTCCACTTTTCGGTCCCGGCAGGAAATTATTCTGAAATTTGAAATTTCCTCCGGCAACTTAAGGAAGGAACTCCGTATGCCCATCCTACCCGCTCCCATGGACACTATTTGCGGAACGGAAATGTGCCGAGCTTTTCATCAAAACGGCATGCTGGGAATGATTCATCGCTTTCAACCGATCAACGATCGAATCAGGACCTATGAAACTTTAAAAGATGACCGCATGGATGCTTTTATTGCCGTCGGACTTGACGAGGAAGATATCGCAACCCGTTTTTATTCCCTTGGCGCCCGGTGGTTCATCGTGGACGTGGCCAACGGGTTCAACATCCATGTGGAACCGATAATTAAACACCTGAAATCGCTTGGTGATGTGTTTATTATTTGTGGTAACGTCGCCTCCCGGGAAGGATTCACCTATCTGTCGAATTTGGGTGTGGACGCCATCCGCGTGGGGATCGGGACCGGCTCAATGTGCACGACTTCCATCATGACGGGGGTGGGCCAGGGAATTGTCTCTGCGTTGCTGGAATGTGTGGAAATAAAAAAAGAACTGTCTTCTCCGGCGCTTATCATCGCCGATGGCGGCGTGCAACACGTGGGCGATATTGCCAAGGCGCTGGCCCTGGGGGCCGATCTGGTCATGACGGGCCGGATGTTCGCCGGGACCAAGGAAGCGGAAGGCAACATCCTGAAGTACGAAGGAAAATTATATAAAGCCTATCGCGGATCGGCCTCCTTTGCGGTGCAAAAAATCAGCGGGAAAAAACCATACTATATTGAAGGCGATGAGACCATCGTTGAATACAAGGGAAGCGTGCAGAATATATTCGATCAAATCGAAGCCGGCCTGCGCAGCGCTTTCAGCTATATGGCGGCTAAAAACCTTGTGGAATTTCGCCGCAATTCCGGTTTCTCCTGAATCGGCAGGCGAAATGAATGCTTGTTATAAAGATTACCGGGTATAATTCTCCACTCCGACAACATTAAGTAACCGTAAACCCGGATTTTTTACTTTACCGCTTGGGCAGACTGCTCCTTCCAGCCTTTTGGGTTAAATAATCTTGCAATCCATCGAACACCGCCCGCGCCAAATTCCTGAGATTTTCATCTTTCATTAAAAACATCTCGTCCTCAGGATTGGAAAGAAAAGCCCCCTCCACCAGGAATACCGGCATATCGGTTTGCCGGGTAATGTAATACGAGCGGTGAACCAACCCCTCAGGAGCCAACCCGATTCCCAGCAACCGGGGATAAATGACTTTTGCGAAGGGCATCCCCTGCAAATGGGTGTAGTAAGTGCTGGCGCCGCCACGCTCGAGTGGGCCGCGCGCCAATGCAGTGGAATTATTGTGCAACCACACAAAAAGGTTGGCGTTCGCGTTGCGCGCAATTTCCATCCTCTCCGCCAACGACATGGTGCGATCATCAGGCCTGGTGATGACGACCCGCGCCCCCGCTTCGGATAATAACCGAGCCAGATAATACGTGTACACCAGATTCACATCCTTTTCCATCAGACCGGTGGCCCCTACCGCCCCCCGCTGTTCGCCGCCGTGACCGGCATCCAGCGCAATGGTCAAACCGGCAAATGGGTGCGTTTCATTAATATCAGGCGGCTTTCGGATCGCCAACTTAAAAACATTATCCTCGTACCAACCGCGAAATCCCCATTGCTGATCGGTCGTGAAATAAATATCAAACCTCAAAATATCATCCGTTTCCTGTTCCCAATCAAAATGATGAAGCAGGGAATCAGGGTAAGGATACACCGTCCATTCATCCTGGAAATGGGTGCGGTAGAAATATACCGACAACCGCTCGGGCGCCGCTCGCTGGACCAGTCGAAACGGCGCTTTTTCCGATAAGCGAAAACGGATAATAATCCAATCTGAATCCGTTTCAGACGAAATCCCATACAAGGCGGCCTTCGGAACAGCCGGGCCGAAGGGCAATTCCCTTATCGTGCCCGGGGAAACATAACCGGTTAGATTCTCGGCAACCCGTATTTTCAACCATCCGTTTTTGTCTGAGATAACGGGAAAAACAATCCCTTCCGGTAAATCCATAAAAATTTCTCCCCCGGGGAAATACCGGACGAGATTACTCGTGTCCGCGGTTGCAACCAGCTTCGGCTGACCGGTTTGCCGGACGGTGATCCGGCCGGAAGATTTTCTTTTTAATTTTTTGCCGTTCCGGTCCTGTAAATAAAAAACGACCGGCTTCCGCAAACATTTATCGGTCGCTTTTATCTGATAAACTCCTTCGTAAACGCCCGGCAATCCTTTCGTTCGTTCGACCGGCAATTCCACCATCGGCAAAGCCCCCCGCGTCAAACCCTTTATTTTGAAAGCCGCTTTCCCCCCGGGACTCCCGACAAACCGCACAACAAGCTCGTCTTTCGCGTAAAACTTCACATCCCCGCCGGGAACCATTAGCGTATCCAATATAGCCACCGGAACTTCCGGCAACGGTTCCAGGGGGGGAACCCGGTAAATATGCAGGGTATCCGCCTGAATACCCAGTCCGCTTTTCACGCGGAACGGTATCGTATTCCAGCCGGGCCGCAATTTCAGCAAACCGGTGAAAGCGCCGGACGGATATACGCGCACGGTGTCCTGAGCAACGATTGCCAGGGCCGTGGTATCCCGGCTCCAGGCTCCGAACCGCACCCGTTCCACCGTGAACGTGCTGGAATCAGCCGGGTAGGTGATTCGCAATAAATCATCCCCATACTTCGCCAACTGTTTTTGAAAGATGTTTTCTATGGAAAACCGGGGAATTGCCTGGCTGAATGCAATACCATTCAGGAAAAGGCAAGTCCAGAGGACAACATTCCGGATGCGTTTCGTGTGGTTTTGATTGTTCACATTTCGACCGGCATATCGATTTAACGGGGGAACTTTAGTTGGAGGGGTGTCGACAATGGACTTTCGTTCCAGGCGGCGTCCAGGGCGGAAACCGCCATATACATTCGCCGATACTTCACGGCCGGCTTTAACGTCCATTCCGGTGTGGCATCGACGGTAACAGCCTGAAGGTTCCGGCTTGAAAGAGGATCGACAGGCAATGTTTTGCTGAGGTAAATATTGTAACGCCTGATATCATTATCACTCGCATCGATCGACCAGGTAAGTTTGACCCGGTTACCTATAAATTCAGCCCGTAAATTTTTCGGCGCCGACGGCGGAATGCTGTCTTTCCAACTCATGGGGGGAACATTCGCCGGGGTTCTGAAACGCCTGGCCGCCAGTTCTTCCCAATGATCTTCCAGGCTCTGTGCATTGAAAAACGCCATGCCGTTGATCCGGCTCTCCCGTAATCCGTCTATTTCTCCTCCAACTTCGCTCCAGCGATAATTCTTCTCATTCGTGTTGTATCGATAACTCCCGATTCCCGGGAATACATAGCGCCCAACCGTGTAATACCGGTCCCATTCCCGGGAACGCTTCAGGAAAGGTTGTGTCGGATGACGCCGCGGCCAGTAAATCATGGGCGTGATGAAATCAATTTTTCCCAATTCCGTCCATCTCCGCGGGTCCTGGTAAACGGAATGATAGGCGGTCCAACCTCCCTCCCGGTAGCTTCCGATTACCGCGGCGGACACCTTCACCCACGGTTTGAGGTCATGAATGGCGTTGTACGCCTTATAAACAAACTGGTTTAACTGCTCTCTTTGCCAGTCTTCCCAATCCAGCTCAAACGGATTGCCTTCCGGTGAATTAAACCGCGCGACGCTGATCGAATCGTGGGAATACCCCTTATCGGGAGCAATTTCGGGATAGCGTATATAATCGAAATGGATCCCGTCAATATCATAACGGGTGACAATATCGGCCACAACGCTGATGATGTAATCATGTACCGCCGGGATTCCGGGGGAAAAGGAAACATAGTATTCCGACAACGGCATCGGCGTACCGCTGGAATCACAGACGATCCACTCCGGATGCTCCAGGTAGGGCGAACGCGGTGTCGTTTCGGGAGGAGGCTCCGTCCCACGCCAGGCCGGGAAAGTATTAATCCAGGCATGCAATTCCAATCCGCGCGCATGTGCCAGGTCAATCGCGTATTGCAAAGGGTCCCAACCGGGATCTTCTCCCAATTTTCCGGTCAACAGGTCTCCCCACGGTTCCAGCCCGGGAGTATAATACGCATCGCCGTTCCCGCGTACCTGAAAAAAGATCATATTGAAATTCGCCCTTGCCGCCCGGTCGATCACATTCCTTATGTAGGCGCGAATGGAATCCTGATCATGGGTGGTCGAATAATTGCTGTACTCGAAACGGGTTATCCACACGGCACGGGCTTCTTTTACGGGGGCCGGGGGCCTGAAATGAACACAACCCGAAAATACACCGATCAATAACGGTACCGACAACCGAAAGAATTTGATGCCCACTTTCATTCCTCTATGAAATCATTTTCCAAAATCGCTGACCCGTATTCAACGTCTCCCATCCGGATAATTAATCCCCGGACAATACGAGATCAGGAGGATGGGTTTGTAAACGGTTTGAATCACTACTCCTTTTTGGCAGGGAATGTTAAGCAGACCGGAGGAAATTAAAAAACGCTTACGCTTAAATGAAAAGTGAGGCGTGAAACGTGATCACGTCTGTTCGGGTGGAAAATCGTACAAAAGAACCAAAAGCCAATCTCACTGTGGTAGAATAATAGCTGACATTTCTCATGCATACCCACTTCCTGTGATATTGTTTAACTACATTGTAATTTTCAATCTTGAGTAAATCATTCCGATTACCGGAACAACACGAGTACGATGAAGAACCGGGTATTGGACATAAAAATCTTCTCGTTGATATTGCAATCCGAATTTTTCTGAGCTCCACCCCGCCAACCAAAAGACAAGTTCCTAACCGGTAGTTAATGCCGGTAAAGTGGAAAATACAATAGTTCAGGTTTAAAATAGGGTTGCACAATATTAATCAATGATTCCCCCGAAATAGTCAAACGTCTTTTGGTATCTCCGCCAGCCGGCGGATTGGCTCTTGGTTCCTGGCCGGCGGATTGGTTCTTTCCGCGGATTGGCCCTTCAAATATACATCACAGTTTACACTTCACGTTCAACACGCAACAAACGCTTCAATCCCTCCAGGTAACTTGCTTTGCCAAGCCCCATCACCTGTCCGACACACACCGCTTCAATCACGGAATGTTTCCGGAAATCCTCCCGTTTCGAAATATCGCTTAAGTGTACTTCCACGGTTGGAATACCAACGGCGGCGATGGCATCCCGGATGGCATAGGAATAATGGGTAAAAGCGGCCGGGTTAATGATGATGCCATCGGCCCAGTCCCGGTCCGAATGAATGGTGTCGATTATTTCACCTTCGTGATTGGATTGAAAAAACTTTAACGTATGTCCTTCCGCTTCCGGTTGGGATTCCAACCACTGATTAATCTCCTCCAACGTTTCCCGCCCGTAAGTGTCCGGTTCCCGCACCCCCAAAAGATTCAAATTCGGACCGTTGATTACCAGGATATTCACAGTATTTCCAGGGCTTCCAACAGGTCATCTTCGGTAACATCGGTGGATACCACGGCTTTCCCGATCTCTTCCAGGAGAACAAAATGAAGCGTCCCGGCTTGTACTTTTTTATCAAGCGTAATTGTTTCCAGGACAACTTCGGGATCAATTGACGGCAATTCCGGCAGGGGCAATTGGTAAAGAGTATCACGAAACCGCTCCCATTCATCGCTTCCTATGAACCCCAGGTTACGGGAAATGAATCCGGCACAAAGCATTCCGAAAGCAATGGCCTCTCCATGCCGTAATACATTATATCCGGTGGTGGTCTCCAGGGCATGCCCGATAGTATGACCAAAATTCAGTATCCGTCTCATTCCCCCTTCCCGCTCATCGGCGGACACGATCGCGGCTTTAATCGCGCAGGAGCGGGCAATGGCATCCTCCAGCATTTGATCGTCCCCGAGAGACAGGAGAATCTCCATATTCTTACCCAGCAGGTGGAAAAATTCACGGTCACGGATGGCGCCGTATTTCAACACTTCGGCAAATCCCGACACCAATTCGCGCAAGGGCAGGGAACGTAAAAAATGGGGATCGACCGCCACCGCTTTGGGTTGATAAATGGCCCCTACAAGATTCTTTCCTTGGGGAAGATTTACCCCGGTCTTTCCCCCGATGGAAGAGTCCACCATGGCCAGCAATGTGGTCGGAACCTGAATATAGTCAATACCCCGCATGAACGTCGCCGCCACGAAACCGGCCACATCACCCACGACACCGCCCCCCAGGGCGAGGATTGTCGTGCTGCGGTCACATTTCATCCGCAATAAATCTTCGTACAAAGACTCCACCCGGGATAATGCCTTCGCCTGTTCTCCTTTGGGAATCGTTAACAGCGCGACCCGGAAGTCATTTGCCTTTAACTGTTCCGCTAACCGGCTACCGTATTCCCCGGCCAGGAACGGTTGGGTAATGATTACCCATTGTTGACCATGATTGAAAATTTGAAGCTTGTCGGGAAGATCGGATAGTAAACCCGGCTTCACCCAAATTGGGTAGGAACGGTTCCCCAGTTCAACCTGGATTGTATTCATAATTCTCCTGGAGATAAGCCACGATTTCTTCGGTGACTTCCTCCGGTTTAAGTTCGTCGGTATCCAAAATATAATGGGCGGATGCTTCGTACAGCGCTTGCCTCTTTTCCCAGATTTCCCGCAGAGTGTTCTCAATATTGTCGGATTTCATCAATAACGGTCGCTTGCTTTTATTGCGAATCCGACTCGCCAGCACGGCCGGTTCCGCCCTGAGGAAAATCGTTATCCCATCCTCCAGAAATATTCGCCGGTTTTTTTCCTGCAAAACGGCCCCGCCTCCGGTTCCGACAACCTGGTTTTCAAGCTGCGCGATTTTCCTGAGTTGCTTGGCTTCCAGGGAACGGAATTCGGCTTCACTGAATATCTCAAATATATGAGCGATTATCAGGCCCGCGGCTTTTTCAATCTGGTCATCCAGGTCAACGAAATTCCGCTTCAGTTTCTTGGCAAGAAGCCGCCCGACCGTTGTTTTCCAACTCCCCATCATTCCGATCAAATAAATATTCTTATCAATCATCATAGGCTATTGGTGAAAGGTTTGTGTTACGTGGTTATGAAACAATGATACGTCCCTTGGCAATTATTTCCTGTGTTTCTTATCCCCCATTAATATTTAGCCGAAACTTTCATGTGCCCCTTCAATTGTTCCACGGTATCCCCGCCGAATTTCTCCAGGACGGCATCGGCCAACACCAGGCAAAGCATGCTCTCCGCTATTACCGAGGCGGCGGGAACGGCGCAGGAATCGGTTCGTTCCTTATGGGCCATTTTTGGCGTTTTGGTCTCAATATCAACGGAATGGAGCGGTTTAATCAGCGTGGGAATCGGTTTCATGACGACCCGAACCACAATCGGTTGGGCGTTGCTCATCCCGCCTTCAATTCCTCCCGCATTATTTGTGGGACGTCGGTAAGTTCCGTCTTCAAAAAATATTTCGTCGTGGACTTCGCTTCCAAGCGCCCCCGCCTGGGCAAAGCCCGACCCGATTTCAATCCCCTTGAAAGCGTTGATCGACATCATCGCTTCCGCAATCCGGGCTTGAAGTTTTTTGTCCCAATGGACATACGTGCCCAAACCATAGGGCAAACCGGATGCCACTACTTCGAATATTCCGCCAACCGAATCTCCCGCCTGTCTTGCCCGATCGATAGCGGCCATCATCTCTTTTTCCGCATCCTTGTCAAGACAACGCAACGGGGATTCATCGGCCCGGCGGTTCAGTTCCTCCGGCGCGATCTCCTGCGGCAGGGGTGTTTTGTCCCTGACCGTATGAATCCGGACTACCCGGCTGCCGACTTCGATTCCCACCTCTTTCAAAAGTTTCCGGCAGACGGTAGCCAGGGCCACCCGCATGGCCGTTTCCCGGGCCGAAGCTCGTTCCAATACGTTACGAATGTCGCGAAAATCGAATTTCCGGACACCGGCCAAATCGGCATGCCCCGGACGGGGCAGCGTAACCGCCGGTGTCTCCCCGGCAGGAGGCTCCACCGACATCTTATTGACCCAATTCTCCCAATCCTTATTGGGAATAATCAAGCCCACCGGCGTTCCCAATGTTTTACCGTGACGC
>Ga0256830_1002028_pt1 | contig 13754 bp, 11 predicted proteins | sample 128326metaG_FD_190537 | JGI IMG/M metagenome (GOLD analysis project Ga0256830, IMG submission 190537) | Hydrothermal vent microbial communities from Lau Basin, Pacific Ocean - 128-326 | ecosystem: Environmental > Aquatic > Marine > Hydrothermal vents | place: Pacific Ocean: Lau Basin | collected... | reverse complement strand
AGAGCCGCAGGAAGTCGTCGGTCACCCGCAGCCGCCCCCGCCCGTCCCGGGTAAGGAGCTCGAAGCCGCAGTCCGGCCAGAAGGAACGAGCCTTCCCGGTCACGACCGGCCCTCCCCGGAACGGGCGCGTCGCCGCGCGGCTCCGTGGCCCGAGCTGGCGCGCCGCGCAGGCACGGCGGCGGTCATGCGAGCGCTTCCGGGGCCAGTTCGGCGAGGGCGATCGCGCGGCCACCGATCCGGAAACGGCCCTCGCCGTCCAGTCCCTCCACGACGCCGGCGGCCTCGATGCCGCCCAGCATCACGGTGGCCGTGCGTCCGGCCCCTTCGAGACGCTGGTTCCAGGCCCGGGCGATCGGCGCGAAGCCTTCCCGCTGCCAGCGGTCCATCCAGAGCAGGAACTGCCGCGCGATCTGCTCCACCACCCGGGCCTGGGGGACCGGCTCGCCCGCCGCCCCCTCGAGCGTGAGACGATCGGGCGTGCGTCCGGGCTCCGCCGGCTCGCGCGCGGCCGCCTCGACCCCGAGCACGAGCCAGCCGGGATCGCCTCCGGCGCCGTCGCCCCAGGCGCAGCGGATGCGGGCGAGCGCGACGCCGTCGACGAGCACCGTGTCCGGCCAGCGCAGGGCGAGAGGCAGGGCCGGAGCGGTGAAGCCGCCCAAGGCGTCGCCGACCGCCAGCACGAAGACATGGTGGGCCTTGAGGCTCTCCGCCAACGGCGCCTCGGGTTCGAGGACGACGGCGAGTTGCAGCCGGTCCGGCCGCTCGCTCCAGACCAGCAGCCCGTCCTCGACACGGGTGCGGGCCAGCTCGCACGCCCGGTCGAACGCGTCCCGCTCGCCTGCAATCACCACGAGGTCGTAGGCCGGCGGCAAAACGGGCTTGACCATTCCTCCCAAGGGTGTGTTTCCCAGAGCGCACCCCACCGTCCGTCACCATGGCTAGTGCCGACTGCATCCGATGTCCAGTTCCGCCCTCGCGGCGTCACCCGTCTACGAGCCCGAGCTTCACGATCGCAGCCGCCCGCCCGCCACCTACTGGCATCGCCGGGGCGGTCCGCTGCCGGTGGGCGTCGATCCCCTGGCCGGGGACGCGGCGGCCGACGTGGCCATCGTCGGCGGCGGCTTCACCGGCCTGTCGGCGGCCCTCCATCTCGCCCGCGATCACGGCATGTCGGTGCGGGTGCTGGAAGCGGGAGCCATCGGCTGGGGGGCCTCGGGCCGCAACGGCGGCTTCTGCTGCTTGGGCGGCGGGGGGCGCGGCTGGCGGGAGGTCTGGCGGCGGTTCGGCGAGCAGGAGGCACGCAGCTGGTTCGCGGCCCAGAAGGCGGCGATCGCGCTGGTCGCCGATCTCGCGAGGCGCCATCGCATCGATCTGCAGCGCACGGGCGAGGGCGAACTGGTCGTCGCCCACCGGCCGCGACGCCGCGAGGCGCTCGAGCGGGAGGCGCTCGAGGTGGCCGAGCTGTTCGGCGAAAACTGGGAGATCCTGGAGCCCGGGGAGCTGGCCGAACAGGGGGTGCGGCTCGAGGAGAACCACGGGGCCCTGGTCGTCCCCTACGGATTCGGCCTTCACCCGCTCCGCTACGCGCGCGGGCTCGCCCGGGCGGCGGTCGAGCAGGGGGCACGCGTGCACGAGCGTTCGCCGGTGGTGGCCTGGGAGCGCGACGGCCGTCTCCACCGTCTGCACACCGAGGGCGGGACGGTGCGGGCGGCGCGGGTCCTCTTCGCCACCAACGGCCACACGCCCGAGGGTCTCGCGCCGGAGCTCGCCGGCCGCGTGCTGCCGGTGCTCTCCTGCATCCTGGTGACGCGGCCGCTGACCCTCTCGGAACGGGCCGCGCAGGGCTGGACCACGCCGGCGCTGGTATCGGACACCCGCCGCCTCCTCTTCTACATGCGCCTGCTGCCCGACGATCGCCTGCTGTTCGGAGCGCGCGGCGGCATCACCGGCCGGCCCGAGGCCTTCGCCCGCCGGGTGGCCTGGATGCGCAGACGTCTCGCGGCCCGCTTTCCCGCCTGGCGACATGTGGCGGTCGATCATGCCTGGTGGGGGTTCGCCTGCCTCGCGCGGGACCGCCTGCCGCATCTGGCCGAGATCCCCGGCCGCCCGGGAGCCTGGGCGGCGCTGGCCTATCACGGCAACGGCGTGGCCATGGCCAGCTGGTTCGGGGCGGCGGCGGCCGCCCGGCTCGCGGGTCGCGGCTTCGACGGCCCGCTGCCCGCCTTCGTCGGTCGCCCGCCGCCACGTTTTCTCTTGCCGTCGCTACGGCCGGTGATGCTGGCCACCGCCTATGCCTTGTACGGGCTCCGCGATCGCTGGCCATAGTCCGGCGGACGTCAGCCACCGCTCCCGGCGGTATGCCGCCCGGGCCCGTCGGCGGCCAGCAGCAGCGCCGTGAGCTCGCGCTCCTCGGCGATCATCCGTTCGAGCCGGTCCGCCGTCGGCGGCCCGGCATCCGGGCCGTGGCCGTCGGCCGCCATCTCCTCGAGGAGATGGAAGAAGCCGGCGTGGCGATGCCCGCCGAATTGCCGCTGGTAGGCGAGGGCCGCCTGTCGCAGCAGTGTGCCGTAGAGATCCACCGCCGGGCCGTAGGCCAGCCGCAGATAGTCGCGGGAGATCTCGCCGCGACGGAGGAAGTGGTGGAGCTCCTCGAAGAAGCCCAGCAACAGCGCCTGCGGTCCGCCCGGACCCACCGGGCCGCGGGCGGCGAGTTCGCAGACGTGACGGCGCGCGATCAGCATCTCCCGCGAATTCCACATCGCCCGGAGCGCGCCGGCGTGCGGCAGATCGGCCGCCTCGGCGACGGCCTTGACCGTCCTGCGATCGCGGTAGAGGGCCGCCAGCTCCTTGCGATGGGCGAGGCGTCCCTGGCGCGGAAAAGGCAGCAGCCGGAGGCGGTAGAGGGCGACCGGCGGCCGCTGCCGGTCGTCGCGGCCGGCGCCGGATGCCTTCGGAAAGCCCACCTCCTCCATGCCCAGCACACGGCAGAGGCGTTCGCCCTCGAAGCCGTAGGCGGGAGCCACCATCTCGTCGAAGAAGATCCCGGCACCGGCGAGTTCGACCAGGCGGCGGACGAAGGAACGGAACAGCCGCACCCGGTTTTCCTCGCTGCGTGCCGGCTCGCGCAGGGTGAACATGAGAAAGGCGAGCTTGTAGGTGCCGGCCAGGGCGACATGGTCGAGATCCGCCGCCTCGAGGCGGTCGGGCGCGACTTCGCCCCGCAGCAGGCGTCGGAAGCCCCGCCGGCCGACCGGGACGGCCTGCCAGTAGCCGAGGATCTCCCGCGGCTCGCGGTAGAGGACGCGCCAGAAGCCCGGATAGCCGGCGCAGATCTCCCGCCGGCGGGCGAACGCTCCCTCCGTCTCGGCGGCGAGGCCCGCCACGGTCTCGCGGTCGATGTCCAGCAGGGCGCGCGTCACCTCTCCGCAGGTCCAGCCGCGGGTCCGCAATCCGTCGAGATCGAGAATCGCCATCTCGCCGCCGCGCGCGCTCCCGGGCACCCCGGCCGTCCCGTGCGACGTGCGGTGACGCCCTCCGACCCGGTGGCGATTGCGATGCTCCACCGCCTCCGCCTGGGCGACCAGCAGTTCCTCGAAGACGCGACGGCTGCAGCCGAGATAGCTCTGCAGCGCCTCGCGGCAGGAGAGCACACGGGCGCGGTGCCGCTCCCAGCGACCCAAGGTGGCGATGTCGCAGCCGATCTTCTCGGCGGCGGTCTCCTGGGTATCGCCGAGACGAATGCGCCGTTCACGCAGGGCCTGCCCGAGAGTCTTCGCCATCAAGCCTCCCCCCACCGGCGGCGCGGATCGCATGGTTGCGTATACCAGTTTCGCGCATCGGGGTGACGGGCGCGATCCGGGCATCCTTCGGGCGGCCGGCCGAACGCCCGATCCGCGCCATGGACAGCTCCCGGCGAAAACCGAGAATGCTCTCGATTTTAACGAGCGTACGCTCGCGGAGGAAGATGCGAGCGCCGGTAGGCGCCGCGATTTGCGCGATGCCGCAGGCTCCGCGGGTGGGTACGCCGCGTATTGGTTCGGACCTGCGCGATTTCGGAAGGGAAGTGCCGGCTGACTTGGGGCACGAGGAGCATGGGGGCGGTGACGAGCACCGCCCGTTTTTTTCCCGCTAGCCCCCGAGCAGCCAGCGGTGGGCGGGTTCGGTGTAGAAGCGCCAGACCCGTTTCGGGCCGGCCATGACGTTGAGATAGTAAAGATCGTAGCCGTGCGCGGCGGCGCAGGGATGGTAGCCCCTGGGCACCATCACGAGGTCGCCGTCCTCCACCGCCATCGAGACGTCGAGGGAGCGGTCGTCGGTGTAGACGCGCTGGAAGGCGAAGCCCTGCGACGGCCGGATGCGGTGATAGTAGGTTTCCTCGAGCCGGGATTCCTCGGGCAGATTCTCGGTGTCGTGCTTGTGGGAGGGATAGCTCGACCAGTGGCCGCCGGGCGTGATCACCTCGACGACCAGCAGACTGTGGGCGGGCTCCGTCTCCGGCAGGATATCGCGGATGTGCCGGGTGTTGGTTCCGGTGCCCCGGGTGCTGCGGGCGATGTCCTCCGGGCGGATCAGACGCGGCGCGTGGGCACCACCGCCCGGGGCCGAGCAGACCGCGAGTTCGAGCGCCGCGGTGGCCCGGAGCTCGAAACCGTAGCCGCCCGGCAGGTAGACCGCGTAGGGATTGCGGTCCTCGAACGGGCTCGTGCGCTCGCCGAGATCCTCCCAGCCCCGCCCCTCGGTGGCGATATCGGCGCGGCCGGCGACGAGAACGAGGCAGCGTTCGCGATCGTCGGCGGGCTGCACGAGGCGCTGGCCGGGCTCCAGCTTCCAGAGCTCGAAGCCGACATGTTCCCAGCCCGCGCTTTCCGGGGTCACGCGGTGGACGAGGCCGTCCGCGTCCGGTGCCCGGTTCTTCAACAGCAGTTCGGCCATCTCCTCCTCCCCCGGTTCAGTCCGCGCCGCCGGATCCCCGCACCCGTTCCCACAGCGCGATCAGCCGCCGGTACCGGTCCGCCATGTCGGCGATCGCCTCGGCGTCCCCGAGCTCGCCCCGGAACCAGCCCTCGGCGGCGTTGCCGAAGATCGTACGGCCGACGGCGAAGCCCTTGCAAACGGAATGCTTCGCCGCCCGGGCGAAGCTCGCCGCCAGCGCCTCCTCCGGCGCGTCGAGGCCGAGGAGCAGCACCCCCCGACACCAGGGATCGCGCTCTGCGATCACGGCGGCGAGGGCCCGCCAGGCCTCGTCGCTGCCGGGATCGGGCAGCTTCCACCAGTCGGGCAGCACGCCGATGTCGTAGAAGCGGGCCAGGGTCCGGGCCAGGGTCCCGCCGTCGACGGGAGCCTCGGAGCGGTCGGGGATCACCTCGAGCAGGAGTTCGTGGGCGGTCCCGCGCGCGGCCTCGAACAGCGCCAGCACGCGCTCCTCCTGCACCGAGCGCAACGTCTCGGGATCGTCCGGGTGGTAGAAGACGAGGCATTTGACGCAGTGGGTGGCCGGCCATTCGCGCAACCGGGTGCCGAGATCCCGTGCGGCGTCGAAGCGCAGCGGCACCGCGCCGGGCTCCTCGATGGGACGGCCGATCCAGCAGCCGAGGTCGGTGGCCCGGGCGAGGGCGTCGGCGGCGTAGCGGTCGTCGAGCAGGACACCGGCATCGCTGCGGCCGGCGGCGACGGTGGCGGCGGCCTCGAGGGCCAAGTCCTTGAAACGGGCGATGTCCGCCGCCCCGCGCCCGGTGCGGCCCGCCAGCTCCTCGAACTGGCTGCGATGATCGGCGGCGAAGGCCAGCAGCTGCGGCCAGTCGCGGCTGCGCGTGGTGGCCCAGTGGATGTGTTCCAGCCGGCGGTCCCTGCGCAGTTCCCGCTCGCGGCTGCCGTGGCGCAGGAACCAGTCGAGCTCGGTCCAGCTGGGCACCGCGGGGGCGCAGCCGTGACGCGACACGGCGAAGGCACCGCAGGCGTTGGCGAAGCGCAGGCAGTCCTCGAGCGGGAGCTCCCGCAGGTATCCCCGCAGGAAGCCGCTCATGAAGGCGTCGCCGGCACCCAGCACGTTGTAGACCTCGACCGGGAAGCCGGGGCCGTGGACCCCCTCCTCGACATCGTCCGGGATCGCTCCCGGAAAGGCGGTGCAGCCCATCGGTCCCCGCTTGACGACGATGAGCGCCGCCGGCGCGCATTCGCGCAGCCGCCGCAGGGCGGCGAGGGTGTCGGTGGTGCCGCCGGCGATGTGGATCTCCTCCTCGGTCCCCACCACCACGTCGCAGTGGGGCACGATGCTCTGGAGATGGGCGGTCACGCGGTCGTCGGCGACGAAGCGTTCCTCGCCCAGCCCGTGACCGGTGAGCCCCCACAGCACCGGCCGATAGTCGATGTCGAGAATAACGCGGCCGCCGTGACGGCGGGCGAGGCGCATCGCCTTCCTGGAAGCAGCGTCGAGATTGGGGCGGCTGAAATGGGTGCCGGTGACCACCACCGCCCGTGCCGAGGCGATGTAGTCCTCCTCGATGTCCGCCTCGTCCAGCGCCGCATCGGCGCAGTTCTCGCGATAGAAGATCAGCGGGAAATGATGCTTGTCGCGGATGCCGAGGATGACGAGGGCGGTGAGCCGTCCGGGATCGGTGATCACGCCGCGGGTGTCGACGCCTTCGCGCTCGAGCTGCTCGCGCAGAAAGCGCCCCATGTGCTCGTCGCCGACCCGCGTGATCAGCCCGGAGCGCAGGCCGAGCCGAGCCGACCCCACGGCGATGTTGGTCGGACAGCCGCCGACGTACTTCGCGAAACTCGTCATGTCCTCGAGCCGGCCGCCCACCTGCTCGCCGTAGAGATCGACGGAGGATCGACCGATGCAGACCACGTCGAGCGGTCTCGAGCTGTCGGTCACGGCTTCCCTCCCGGTGTGCGATGCTGCGCGCCGGTGTTGAAACATGCGTTCCAGAAATGATCAAGTGGTGGAACGGGCGTTCTTCGTTTCCGGCGCCGCCGCCGAGCCCGAGTCCGCCACCAGTCTGCGTCCGAGGGCCAGCACCAGGGCGGAAGCGGCGCTCATCGCCGCCGGCAGGCCCCGCACCCCCTGCACCTCGGCATCTTCGACCGGCAGGATCACGCGGCCCAAGCGGGCCAGGGGGCTCAGGGGCAGATCGGTGATGGCCACCACCGGCACCTCGAGTTCCACCGCCCGCTCCACCACCTCCAGGGTTTCCCCGGCATAGGGCTTGAAGCTCGAGGCCAGCAGCACGTCCCCCGGACGCATGGCGTCCGCCTGCTGGCCCAGCATGCCGCCCAGCCCGTCCATCAGATGGGCGCGGCATCCGAGATGGGCGAAGGCGTACGCGAGATAGGCGACCACCGGAAAGCTGCGCCGCTGGCCGACGAGATGGATGGTGTCGGCGGCGGCCAGGAGCCGTGCGGCCTGTTCCAGGGTCTGCTCGGAGAGTTCCGCGCGCAGCCTGCCGATGGCCTGCATGGTGGCCTCCGCGAAGGCCTGGAGGGGCGGCGCGCGGCCGCTGTCGGGCCGACCGGCGCGGCGGATGCGTTCGGCGTAGGAGGGGATGCGGGTGACGAGACGGTCGCGGAACACCCGCTGCATCTGCGAAAACCCCTCGAACCCCAGGGCCTGGGCGAAGCGCACCAGCGCCGAGGGCGGGGCGCCGGCGCGACGGGCCAGGGTGGCCACCGTCTCGAGGGCCACCTCCTCGGGATGGGCCAGCGCGAACTCGGCGATGTCCCTGAGGCGCGCACTCAGCCGCCCGTGGCGTTCCGCGATCAGGGCGCGCAGTTCGTCGAACGTCTCCGGTGGCGCCTTGTCGTGTCCGCTCACCCTCGGTCTCCTGCAGCGCGGCTTCGTTCCGCCATGGAACGGACCTGGATCAAACGTTCCAAAATCCGCTTTACAGCGGTGCTGGAATGTGTATTCCATATTGACGGGGATATGAAAACCGAGTTCTACAAGGATCGCGTCGGCCTGCGAGGCCGCGGGCGGGCGCGTCACAGCGAGAGCTCGAGAACCGGGAGGTTACCGCTATGCGTTCCATTGCCAAACTCGCCGCCGTCGGCCTGCTGGCGACCGGCGTTCTGGGCTCGGCGGCGATGGCCGGCGAGGACATCCGCATCGTCGTGGTGTCGCACGGTCAGGCGTCCGATCCCTTCTGGTCGGTGGTCAAGAACGGCGTCGATTCGGCCCAGAAGGACATGGGCGTCAACGTCGAGTACCGCGCCCCCGAGACCTTCGACATGGTCAAGATGAGCCAGCTCATCGACGCCGCCGTGGCCTCGGCGCCCGACGGTCTCGTGGTCTCCATCCCCGACGCCGACGCCCTCGGCCCCTCCATCTCGAACGCGGTCAAGGCCGGCATTCCGGTGGTGTCGATGAATTCCGGCTCCGACGTCTACGAGAAGCTCGGCGTGCGGGTGCACGTGGGCCAGACCGAGTTCGAGGCCGGGCTCGGCGGCGGCAAGCGGATGGCCGCGGCCGGCGTCAAGAAGGCCATCTGCGTCAACCAGGAGGTCGGCAACGTGGCCCTCGATCTCCGCTGCGAGGGCTTCGCCCAGGGGCTCGGCGGCGACGTCAAGGTGCTCGCCGTGAGCATGGACCCGACCGAGATCGCCAACGCCATCAAGGCCCATTTCGCCGCCGCCCCGGACACCGAGGGCGTGCTCACGCTCGGTCCCTCCGCCGCCGAGCCGGCGATGCAGGCTCTCGAGGACCTCGGCCTCCTGGGCTCGGTCAAGCTCGCCACCTTCGATCTGTCGCCGGCGGTGCTGACCGCGCTCGAGGCGGGCAAGATGCTGTTCGCCATCGACCAGCAGCAGTATCTGCAGGGCTACCTGCCGGTGGTCTTCCTCACCCTCAATGCGAAATACGGCCTCATGCCGGCGGGGGTGGTGATGACCGGCCCCGGCTTCGTGACGCCGGAGAACGCGGCGCAGGTGATCGAACTCAGCAAGCAGGGCATCCGCTGATCCGCCGATGAAGGGTGCCGGTGCCGCCCACCGGGGGCACCGGGCATCCGGCGGCGAGGCCGGGCGGGCATCCGCCGTCGGCAACGGGGAGGTCGGGAAAGATGGCGACGACGACCGTCGGGCAGGGAGACGAGCGTCTCAAACAGGCCTCGATGCTGCGCCGGCTGATGGGCCGGCCGGAGCTGGGCGCCGTGGGCGGTGCCATCCTGGTCCTCATCTTCTTCGCCATCGTGGCGCGGGGGACCGGCCTGTTCTCCGCCATGGGAATCCTCAACTTCCTCGAGGTTTCGGCCCAGCTCGGCATCATCGCCGTGGCGGCGGCGATGCTGATGATCGGCGGCGAGTTCGATCTCTCGGTGGGCTCGATGATCGGCTTCGCCGGCATCGTCATCGCCATCCCCGCGGTGGAATGGGGCTGGCCGCTGTGGCTCACCATCCTCCTCGCCTTCGCGGTGGCGCTTGCTGTGGGCTGGATCAACGGCACGATCGTCGTCCGCACCGGCCTGCCCTCCTTCATCGTCACCCTGGGCGGGCTCTTCATCCTGCGGGGGCTGACCATCGGTCTCACCCGGCTCATCACCGGCCGCACCCAGATCCCCGGACTGCGGCCCTTGGTGGAGAACGACTGGCTGGCCGGCCTGTTCGCCGGCAAGGTGGGCTACGGCTTCATGCAGTGGCTCGGTGATCTCGGGATCATCGCCACCCGACCGGACGGTGTTCCCCTCGCCTCGGGCATCTCCATGTCCATCATCTGGTGGCTGGTGATCACCGTCGTCGCCACCTGGGTGCTGCTGCGGACCCGGCTCGGCAACTGGATCTTCGCCTGCGGCGGCGATCCCAACGCCGCCCGCAACGTCGGCGTTCCGGTGGCGCGGGTGAAGATCGGCCTCTTCATGTTCACCGCCGTGGCCGCCACCATCTTCGCCCTCGTCCAGACCCTGTCCGTGGGCTCGGCCGACGTGCTCAGGGGGCAGCTCAAGGAGTTCGAGGCCATCATCGCCGCCGTCATCGGCGGCTGCCTGCTGACCGGCGGTTACGGTTCGGCGGTCGGCGCCACCTTCGGGGCGCTCATCTTCGGCACGGTGCAGATGGGCATCTTCTACACCGGGGTGAACACCGACTGGTTCAAGGTGTTCCTCGGTGTGATGATGCTGATCGCGGTGCTGTTCAACAACTACGTGCGGCGCAAGGCGACGGAGGGCCGGTGATGGCGGAGGTTCCCCTGATCGAGGTGCGCGACGTCTCCAAGCATTTCGGCACGGTGATCGCGCTCTCCGGGGTGTCGATGACGGTCTGGCCCGGCGAGGTGCACTGCCTCCTCGGCGACAACGGCGCCGGCAAGTCGACCCTGATCAAGACCCTGTCGGGGGTCCACAAGCCGACCGAGGGGGAGATCCGCCTCGAGGGCCAGCCGATCGTCTTCGAGAGCCCGCGTGATGCCCTCGATCGGGGCATCGCCACCGTCTACCAGGACCTGGCGATGATCCCGCTCATGAGCATCACCCGCAACTTCTTCATGGGCCGGGAGAAGGCGGTGACCCGCGGCAGCGGGCTGTTCGAACGTCTCGACATGAAGCGGGCCAACGCCATCGCCCGCGAGGAGATGGCCAAGATCGGCATCGACGTGCGGGATCCGACCCAGGCGGTGGGCACACTATCGGGTGGCGAGCGACAATGTGTCGCGATCGCCCGCGCGGTCTATTTCGGGGCCAAGGTGCTGATCCTCGACGAGCCCACCTCGGCCCTCGGCGTCAAGCAGGCATCCGTTGTGCTGCGCTATGTTGCCCAGGCCCGGGCGCGGAACCTCGGGGTCATCTTCATCACCCACAACGTGCACCACGCCTGGGCGGTGGGCGATGCGTTTACGGTCTTGAATCGCGGCAAGACTCTGGGCACTTTCCGCAAGGACGAGATCACCCGCGAGCAGCTCCTCAACATGATGGCCGGCGGCAAGGAGCTGGAGGAGCTGAGCGCGGAGCTGGCCGAGTTCGCACGCTCCGATGGCCGGCGGCAGCCCGCGGCCGCGGCGGTCGAGAAAGAGGTGGCGGAAGAACTCGAAGAGGAGGCGCAGTCGGACGAGCGGCTCGCCGAGCAGGAACGCCGGCTGCGACGCGAGGAGTCGTAGCCGACAAGGGTTCGGGCGCAGCGCCTCCCCCGGCGCCCGAAAGGCCCCCGCCCGCGAGGGCGGGGGTCTCCTCTTTCCGGATCGGAACCGTGGCCGGCTTGTCTGGCGCGCGCGGCCGGCTAGACTGGCCGGAGGCAAGCCGGAACGCCCCATGCCGAGCTCCCAGACCGCCGTCTTCCGGCGCCTCGTGAACGCACATATGGCGGCGCCGCCGGTGGTGGTGGCGCCCGACGAGACGGCTGCCCGGGTGGTCGCGCGCATGGTCGAGGCGGGCGCTTCGGCGGCGGTGGTGGCGGGGGGCGAGGGCCGCATCGAGGGCATTCTCACCGAGCAGGACGTGGTCCGCCGCATCGCCTGCCGGCGCATCGGCGACCAGCCGGTAGCGGGCTTCATGACCCGGCCGGTGCTGGCGGTGGGCGCCGAGGACCCCCTCTACAAGGCGATCGGCTTCATGCGCCGCAAGCGCCTGCGGCACATGCCGGTGGTGGACGAGGGCGGTCGGCTCGTCGGCATGCTCTATCTGCACGAGGCGCTGGCGGTGGCCGCCGGACCGCTCGTCGACGACATCGACCGGCTCACCCACGAGGACAGTTTCGAGGGGCTGCGCCAGGTGAAGGCGGCCCAGGTCCAGGTGGCCAAGCGGCTGTTCGCCGACAGCGTGCCGGCGCCGGACATCCAGGCCCTCATTTCCGACATCAACAACGATCTCTACCGTCGCGTCCTGCGCCTCGCTCTCGCCGAGATGCGGGCGACGGGCTGGGGCGAGCCGCCGGTCGCCTTCTGCTGCATCGTGATGGGCTCGGGCGGGCGCGGGGAGAGCTATCTGTTCCCGGACCAGGACAACGGCTTCGTCCTCGCGGACTATCCGGACGACCGCCACAATGTGGTGGACGCCTGGTTCGTCGAACTCGCCGAGCGCATGGTACGGGCCCTCGATCAGCTCGGCTTTCCCCTCTGCCGGGGCGGGGTGATGGCGGTCAACCCGGTGTGGCGGAAGACCCTTTCCCAGTGGAAGGCCCAGGTCTCGATGTGGATGCGCCGGCTGCATGTGATGATGCTGCAGCTCTGCGACATCTTCTTCGATTTCCGCCCGGTGTTCGGCGAGCGGGATCTGGCGGCCGAGCTGCGCGGCTTCGTCACCGGCGCGGCCGCCCGCAACCGGCCGTTCCTCTACCAGATGTTCGAGGTGCAGGCGGAGCACCGCGCCGCCATCGGCCTGTTCGGGCGGCTGGTGCGGGAGCGGGACGACCCCGCCCATCGCGGCCACATCAACCTCAAGTACGGGGGTACGCTGCCGCTGGCGGAGGCGGTGCGGCTGCTGGCCCTCAAGGAGGCGGTGCCGGAAACCGGGACCCTCGCCCGCATCGCGGCCCTCGAGGCGAAGGGCGCCATGAGCGGCGACGAGGCGGACTATCTCCGGGGCGCCTTCGCCTTCCTCACGGGGCTCCAGCTCCGCCAGCAGATCGCCGACTACGAGGCCGGGCGGAAGGTCGGGAATTTCGTCGATCCCGCCGCCCTCACCGAGCGCGAGCTCGAGCGGCTCAAGGAGTATTTCCGCACCATCAACGACTTCCGCAGCCGGGTGCGGGGCGAACTCACCGGGCGTCTCGTCTGATCGGTGCCGGAAAAGACGACCGGCCGTCCTCTCGCGAAGACGGCCGGTCGGTCGGGAAACGCAGGTCCTCCGTGGTGGCCGCTCACGTTTCGCCGCGCGCGAGGCTGCGCGCCACCTCGCGGATGCGGCCACGGCTGATGCCGATGTCGTCGAGCTCACGATCGTCGAGGCTCATCAGCTCGCGCACCGTCTGCCGGTAGCGGCGCTCCTCCTCGATGCGGCGCGCAAGGCGCTCCATCAGCGCGCGGACACGGCGCCCGAAGGCCTCCGCGACACGGCTCCTGCGCCGGGGCTCACGGAAGGTGATACCCGGACGTGCGATCTGTACGGACATGGCTTGCGATCCTTCTGCAATGGGATGCGCCGGCGTTCTCCGCCGGACCGTCTCGCATATGGCGAGCCCGGAGGGCGCCGAGAAGCGCGCTTTTTGCATTGCAGCATTGCGGTGGCCGCATCCTCTCCGGCCCGCGGCTTGCCCGTTTCTTCACGCGTTTCTGACGGGGCGCGAGCGCGTCGCCCTTGTTCCGCCTGCCGCGCGGGCGACATGATGCGGGCCGATGCCGAAACCTGCGATCCTTCCGCAGCGCGGACCACGCCCGTGAACCTCGCCACCTCTTCCGCTCGCCACCCGGTCTCGCCGGGGCCGCTTCACCGTCTCGCCCGTCTGCTGCTGGGACCGCCGGCACCGGCCCGCATTCCGGTGCGGGTGGCCGAAGCCATCCGCCGCGATCAGGACGCCAGCGAGATCATCGTCAGCAGCGTCCAGCTCCTCGCGGTGGCGACCTTCGCCGTCCTCTACGGTCTCGCCCCCAAGGCCTTTCCGCCGGACGTTCCCTTCGAGCCGGTGCCCATCGCCCTCGCCGCCTACACCGCCTTCACCCTGGTGCGCTTCGCGCTGGCGCTCAGGCGCCGCCTCGGCCCCGGCTTCCTGTGTCTTTCGGTGGTGGTGGACGTGGCGTTGCTGATGGTCACCATCTGGAGCTTTCACCTCCAGTACCAGGCGCCGCCGGCGATCTATCTCAAGGCGCCGACACTCATGTACATCTTCATTCTGATCGG
>Ga0256830_1002027_pt1 | contig 13755 bp, 13 predicted proteins | sample 128326metaG_FD_190537 | JGI IMG/M metagenome (GOLD analysis project Ga0256830, IMG submission 190537) | Hydrothermal vent microbial communities from Lau Basin, Pacific Ocean - 128-326 | ecosystem: Environmental > Aquatic > Marine > Hydrothermal vents | place: Pacific Ocean: Lau Basin | collected... | reverse complement strand
TTTACTTGTTTTAGTGTATAACAATAAAAATGAGGTTACTTTATTGTTTAATCCTGTGGTTGGCTTATTTTTATGAGGTGCCCTGCCTTGACAGGGATTTGTTTTGAACAGATATGACCTGTGTAGCCTGTAGCTACCTCTTTATTATCATGTAGAAAAACCTTGCCCATCTGCCTGTACGCCTGTTGTAACCGGTTAAACCTATCCTGTTTACCCTCCTCTTCAGCTTCTCTTTGAGTTCAACCCTTACAATACCCTTCTGTCTGTCAAGGACAGGCTCAAGCCATCCGGCCTCGGAGATATAGATGCCGAGGTTGCTGTAATCGTCAATCCCGTTAATTGAGAACCTCACCTCCCTTACCTCATCGGTCTTCACAAGGCCAAATCCCGGGGAGCAGGAGCGGACCTCAATCGGTTCTGTATTGAGAAATTCAATGAACCTGTCCATCTCAGCCCATGAACCAACTAGGGCATAGCGTGGGATGATATACCTGTCTGTCTTCTGCCCTGCTGGCGAAGGGTCCTGGGTAAAGGCCATAAGGTATCCCGAGGATTTGATGATCCCGTAATACTCCCTGTTGTACTCCCCGTAGGGGTAGGCGAAAAACTCGGGTGAATGTCCAGTAAGACTCCTGAATGCCCTATAGCTCTTTTCATGATCATCCTCTATCCACCTCAGGTACTGCTCCCTGGTCCTGAACCTCTCCGACCACCGTGCAAAACGGCTGTGGCCATAGGAGTGGTTGCCAAGGAAGACATTTTTGTCCTTCACCATCTCTTTGATCTGTTCAGCTGTCAGAAAGTCAGGATACCTTGTTACAGCCTCCATATAGAGAAAAAGCAGAAAAGGGACCCTGTATTTCTTCAGTATTGGATATGCCTCTGTATAAACAGACCTGTAACCATCGTCTATCGTGATGAGGACACTCCTGGGAGGTATGGGCCTTTTGCCCATCAGCATATCATAGAACTCATAGGGTGTAAGGATGTTGTAGTTGTTGTCTTTGAGATACCTTAGCTGTTTTTCAAAAAGCCCTGTGGAGATGGAAGTCGTGGGTGAGGCGGGTTCATTAAACTTGTGGTACAGTAGCACGGTAACATAGTTATCGGACCTTTCCACTGATTCGGAGATAACAGGCAGAAGGAGGACAACAATGATGAAGATCAATCTGGCCAGGATATTCTGTATTGATGTTTTTCTACAGGACACTATTGATACCAGTATACAGAGAATCAATCAAAGAGTTGTAACAATCTCCTCAGAAGTGAATCTCCCGCCTTTTTTTCTTTATAATCAGAAAGAGATGCCAGACGGCAGGAATCATATCTGTCAAGATTGTTTATCTCAATTACATCGGAGAGCCTCTGTACATACTGTTCACCAAGGATTGAATACTTGTCAAGATAACTTACAAGCTTTATGGGCTCTGCCTCTCTGCTCCGGAACTGCCTGAAGTCACCGTATGCCCAGCCAACATTTATGTTATAGAGATAGCTCTTTACAGCACTGAGTGTGTCCCTGTACCTGGCAAGCCGTGCCTCTGAGTTAATCGCCTTAAGCCCGCCCTTTCTCTTGAATGTCCAGATACCAAATATATTGTTTGCTTCCACAAAGAACCTTGAAACCCCCCAGCCGCTCTCAAGTGCTGCCTGGCCAAGTATGATGCTCGGTGGGTGGGTGTTCAGACGAACAAGAAGCTCATCAAAACTCTCTGTACGGTATTTTTTCAGAAGGCCCTTTATATATGCCGCCTCATCTCTTGTGAGGGTCTCTCCAAGCTTCATCCTCTCAAGCAGGTCAACCAGCCTCTTCCGCTCGGCCTTTATCTCCTCTTCAGCTATAAGGATTGAGGGCAGCACGATCCTGACAAAGGCCTCCTTGCGTTTCCAGACAGGCAGCGATGCAAGAGAAACAACCCTTGTATATACCACTGGTGGCACAGCAGAACAGTCAAACTCATCCTGGAAGAGCTGATCCACCGACTCAAGCCTTACATAGAGGATACCCCTTCTTTGGTTGTCATCCTCTCTGTTGATGCTTTGCATCACTGAGGAAAGCATCACAGAGACAGCCACCACTACAGCCACCAGGTATATAATTGTCCTGCAAAACCTCATCCTATATTATAGCATTTCGGGAAGGAAAAGTGAGACGACCTGTAAACTTTTATTCCAGCTTATCCATAGGGTACAATAGATGTCATGGAGATAGTCCCTACAAAGAAAAGAGTAACTCAGTTGAATATCAGGGATATAGCTATCCCCATCTTTGAAGACAGGCCCCTGGAGCTGGACCTGGACAGAGAGATTCAGGAGGAGATCAACCATCTGAGAAAAAGTGGGGTATTCAGGGGTGAAGTGGCGGAAGAGTACACCTTCCATTACAAGAACAGGAATATATCCTTCAGAATGCTGCTCTCAGGACTTGGCAGATACGGGGAGATCACCGATGAGCGGCTGAGACTCTGTGGATGTGCTATATCAAGAAGCGCGCAAAAGAAGAGGATCAGGGAGATCTGCCTCCTGAGTTCGCATCTCAGGGAGGTCTCCCATCTACCCCTTCTTGAGGGTATGCTCCTTGGCTCATACAGGTTTACAAGATACAAAAAAGAAGATGATGTATCTTCACTCCGCAAGGTCTACGTCTCCGGAACTGACCTTAAAAGAATTGATATAAAGGATGCCAGGTTAATCAACGATGCGGTCAGCTTTGCAAGGGATCTTGTTAACACCCCATCCAATGAGTTGACCCCGACAGAACTGCTCAGGACCGCACGAACCCTCAGAGGCAAGATGATCTCCATAAGCTCCTTTACCAGAAGACAGGCAAGGGACAAGGGGCTCAACGCCTTTGTGGCGGTCAGTATGGGTTCCCACGAGGAGCCGAGATTCATCGTGATTAAATACCGTGGTGGAGGGAAAAAGAGGGTTGCATTGATTGGAAAATCCATCACCTTTGACAGCGGTGGGATATCGCTCAAACCCTCCGAGGGAATGGAAAAGATGAAATACGATATGGCAGGAGGAGCAGCTGTACTGGCAGTGCTCAGGTATCTGAGAGAAAGCAGGCTCCCCATTAATGTTATTGCCATTTTGCCTGCAACAGAGAATCTCCCCGGGGGCTCGGCCACGCGACCGGGTGACATAGTAAGGGCCTATAATGGCAAGACGATTGAGATAATCAATACCGATGCCGAGGGCAGGCTTACACTGGCCGATGCAATAAGTTATGCCAAGAAATACCGTCCAGATGTTATAATAGATATAGCCACATTGACAGGGGCCTGCTCGGTAGCCCTGGGAAACGAGGCAATGGCATTGATGAGTAACAATGAAGATATAGTCAGCCTGCTTAAAAGGACATCTGAGAAGACAGGGGAACGCATCTGGCAGATGCCCCTCTATGATGAATACAGGGAGTATCTGAAGAGCGATGTTGCTGATATTAAAAACACCGGTGGAAGGACGGGTTCACTTGTTACAGCAGGTTATTTCCTCAAGGAGTTTGCAGGAGACACTCCCTGGGTGCATCTTGACATCGCCTCCACTGCCTGGGTTGACAAAGACAGACCCTGCTGTCCCAAGGGCGCAACAGGGGTTGCGGTAAGATTGACAATAGAGTTTCTGAAGGAGTACATATCATGAAGGGCTGGAGGATACTGCTGATCCTGGCTATTGTACTGATTCCCGGAAGTGCCTATGCCTGGGGACCTCTGACACATGTCTATCTTGGTAACGAACTGCTCTCCCTTGCCTCACTTCTGCCCGTGGGGGTTTACAAACTCCTGAAGAAATACAAAGAGGACTTTCTCTATGGCAATCTGATGGCAGATATAATCCTGGGCAAGAAGTTCCTTCCCCAGGACAGGAACCCCCACAGCTGGGATATTGCCTTTGACCTCTTTGACAATGCAGAAAGGCCCGAGCAACAGGCATTCGTCTATGGCTATATGAGCCATCTTGCTGCCGACACCGTGGCACATGAGATGTATCATAACACCGAACTGAAGGGTCATACTGTCTTTGAATTCAAGTCAGACAGCCTTGTGGGTAGAAAGTACTGGCTGATGGCAATGTCAATCAACAGGATTGTAAAAAGAAGAAACGACCTTTTCCTTGAATCAACACTTGAGAGTCCTTTCTTCTCGGTAAAGACCAACAAGAGACTTTTCAAAGGAATGGTTTTCTTCTCCGTCCTTACACCAAAGAGGATGAGCCTCTTCATGGACAGAAGACTGCCAAATCTTGATATCCCTGACACCTCTACAATAAAGGCCCTGCATGCCACATCACTTGAGAGGATGTTTGATATCCTCTCCAAGGGTGAATGCTCCAACATTATCGGCAAGAATCCCATATTCACAAAATGAAGAATGAGACTGTCAGAGACAGGGCTGTCACCGTTGAGGAGGCATTGAAGCTCCTGTCAGGCCTGTCCCTGCCCCCTGTCCGGGACGAGACCTTACCCATAGAGGACTCCTACGGCAGGGTCCTTGCCGAGGATGTCTACTCCAATGAGAACCTGCCCGGCTTCAGGCGCTCCACGATGGATGGCTATGCTGTACATGCCCCGGATACATTTGGTGCATCAGAGGGTATGCCTGTCTATCTAAGGATCACGGGAACAATAAAGATGGGGTTTCCCGCCCATATCAAGATATCGCCTGGTGAGGCTGCCGAGGTCCCCACAGGCGGCATGCTGCCAGAGGGCTCTGATGCCGTGGTCATGTATGAACACACGAACAGGGTTGGTGATGACCTGATAGAGGTGCTGAGGCCGGTTGCTCCTGGAGAGAATATCGTCAGGGAGGATGAGGATATCAGGGAGGGGCAGCTCGTTTTAAAGAGAGGCCATCGCCTGAGGGCCCACGATGTAGGTGCCCTTGCCGGCCTGGGAATAACAAGGATCAGGGTGTACAGAAGACCCCTTGTCTCCATAATCTCAACAGGTGATGAGATCGTTCCTCCCCATCAGCCGATAAGGCATGGGCAGGTCAGGGACATCAACTCCTACAACCTCCATGGTCTCATCACAGAGAATGGAGGTATTGCCCTCAAGCTGGGGATAATAAAAGACGAGTATGCGGTACTTAAAAGTGTCTTGTCCGAGGCAATAGAGAAAAGTGACATGGTGCTTATAACAGGTGGGAGTTCTGTAGGGACAAGGGATTTTGCACACCGTGTCATAGAGGAACTGGGAAGCCCGGGTATCCTCTTTCATCGTGTTACCATAAAGCCTGGCAAACCCCTGATCGGCGGGATGGTGAAGGATGTGCCTGTCTTCGGGCTTCCGGGCCACCCCGTGGCTGTAACGGTCTGTTTTGAGAACTTTGTCCTGCCCCTTCTCAGGAGATTAACAGGAGAGCTTATCAGAGAGTACCTGCCTGACAGAAGGACCGTCAGGGCAAGACTTACCCATAACCTCTCCTCGCCTGTGGGACGTGAAGACCATATAAGGGTGAGGGTTGAGGAGAACAATGGCACCCTCCTTGCCGTACCGATCCTTGGCAAGTCAGGCCTTATCACCACCCTTGTTGAGGCAGACGGCGTGGTGGTGATCCCCCAGCATAGTTCAGGCCTCTATGAAGGTGACGAGGTTGAGGTAAGACTCTTTTAACCCTGGATTTAGGTTATAATGTATCATGGGCAACAAGGGTGTAAAAGAAAAAAGACCGCCTGAGGAATGTCCCTGGTGTGATACCACAGGGGATGTGGAAAAGAACAGGGGTATCTACTGGACGGTTGTATTGATTATTGTCCTGGTAATCCTTGCCCTTTATATCCTTTCAAGGCTGATATAACTGCCGTCTCGCAAGTCAGGGAAAACCCGCAGCGTAAGCCCTACATCCGATGTTGACAAGAATTCTTCCCATGGGAAATAATATATACAGAATAACTGCCGAAGTGGTGGAACTGGTAGACACGTGCGCTTGAGGGGCGTATGGGGCAACCCGTGGGGGTTCGAATCCCCCCTTCGGCACCATTAGATGTTTTTTGTTTCCATTGTTAACCTTCATCCTGACCGGCCACTCTAATGACAAAGACTATCCGGAGACAGACCGAGGAGATTGAGGAACAGATACTGCATCCCAGGGCAAAGAAAAGCTCTCAAAGCAGGGGGCGTGTTGTACCTGAAAAAGAGGGTGTCATCCGCACATGTTTCCAGCGTGACCGTGACAGGATCATCCATTCAAAGGCATTCAGAAGACTCAAACACAAGACACAGGTCTTTCTTGCACCAAGGGGAGACCATTATCGTACAAGGCTTACCCATGTGCTGGAGGTGTCCCAGATAGCAAGGACAATCGCAAGGGCCCTGAGACTTAATGAAGACCTCACTGAGGCCATTGCCCTTGGCCATGACCTTGGACACACCCCCTTCGGACACGCAGGAGAGGCTGTGCTGAGGGAGATACACCCCGGTGGGTTTGACCATTACAGGCAGAGCTTAAGGGTTGTGGACAGGCTTGAGAAGGATGGCAGGGGGCTGAACCTTACCTATGAGGTAAGAAACGGCATCGTAACCCATTCAAAGGGAAAGGGGGAGATAATCCCCTCTGACAGGTCAGGGCTTGCCGAGACCCTTGAAGGGCAGGTAGTAAGGGTCTCTGATATCATAGCCTACATAAATCATGATCTTGATGATGCAATAAGGGCAGGGGTTATAAAGAGGACAGAGATACCAGGAGAGGTTACCCATGTGATAGGCAGTGAATACTCAAGGAGGATAGACACAATGGTAAAGGATGTGATCTTCTCCACCATTGAGATAGACTATGAACACATAAACATGAGCCGGGCTGTCTCAGAGGCCATTTACAGGCTGAGGGATTTCCTCTTTGAGAGGGTCTATGAGAGTGAACATATCAGGAGGGAATTCTACAAGGCACGGAAGGTGCTGATGGATCTATATGGGTATTATCTTGAGAACATAGAAGAGACAGGGGTCAAGGAGCCTGTTGAAGATGAAGAGAGCCGTCACAGGATTGTCTGCGATTTTATAGCAGGTATGACCGACAGGTTTGCCCTTATGACCTATGAAAGGCTTTTCATGCCCCAGGAGTGGCAGATCTGAAGAAACCCGGAGCTTTTAAATGAGGGTCTGAATAAATTAAAATAGTTAAGTCTGGATTGTGCGGATCACCCGATTCAGGAAGATAAATCATTAAGGAGGCCAAGTAATGTCAAAAAGGAACATCTATGCAGTAGCGATCGTCTTTGTAATCATAGGCGTCATATTTGGGGTGGTGCTTTCCTCCAGATTAAATGTACATGAAATCACTCTGGCCCAGGACACGGGGATATCAAAGGAGACCACCGATTTCCTGGGGAAGCTGTCAAAATCACTTTCAGAGGTTGCCGAGAAGGTAAAGCCTGCTGTTGTAAACATTTCAACAACAAAGACGGTCACACTTCGGGAGACACCCTTTGACGAGTTCTTCAACGACCCCTTTTTCAGGAGGTTCTTTGGACGTGATTTTCCCTTTGGGCATAAAAAAAGAAAGTACCGTTCATCAGCACTTGGTTCTGGTGTGATAGTGACAGATGACGGTTACATACTTACAAACAATCATGTCATCAAGGATGCTGACGAGATAAAGATCGTGCTCCAGGACAAGAGGGAGTTCAAGGGTAAGGTCATCGGAACCGATCCAAAGACAGACCTCGCCGTGGTAAAGATTGATGCAAAAGGGCTACCAGCCCTGAAACTTGGTGATTCAGACAGGCTTCATGTGGGTGAGATTGTCCTTGCAGTGGGTAACCCCTTTGGTCTGAGCCATACCATAACCATGGGGATTGTGAGTGCTGTGGGCAGGTCAAAGGTGGGGATTGCTGACTATGAGGACTTTATCCAGACGGATGCTGCCATCAACCCAGGCAATTCAGGTGGCGCACTTGTGAATATAAAGGGTGAATTGATCGGGATAAACACGGCCATCTTCTCCACAAGCGGAGGTTATATGGGTATCGGTTTTGCCATCCCCTCTAACATGGCAAAGGCTGTTATGGAGAGCATCATCAAATATGGTAAGGTGATAAGGGGATGGCTGGGGGTGACCATACAGGACCTCACGCCTGAGATAGCAGAGCACTTCGGCATAAAAGAAGAAAAGGGCTCCCTTGTAACAGATGTGGTAAAGGGCAGTCCTGCAGAGAAGGCTGGATTCAGGAGAGGTGACCTGATAATTGAGTTTGACGGGAAACCTGTGAAGGATTCCACGTCACTGAGAAACATGGTTGCCAACACACCTCCGGGAAAGACAGTTCCTGTTAAGATAATCCGCGAGGGCAAGGAGGTTGTACTTAATGTGACCCTTGGCGAGTTCCCTGAGGAGAGAGTCATATCTTCAGCTACAGCAGAGGAGAATGTCCTCAGGGGTGTGCATGTCCAGGAGCTTACTCCTGAACTCAGAGAGGGGCTCGGGATACCCGAGAAGGTCAGGGGGGTTGTGGTGACAGGTGTTGAGGAGGACAGCCCTGCCTACGAGGTGCTGAAACGGAACGATGTGATTCAGGAGATCAATCGGAAGAGCATAAAGAACATCAAGGATTACAGGGATGCTGTGTCCAGATTGAAAAAGGGTGAGAGTGTGCTGCTCCTTGTCTACAGGGGTAATGGTTACATATACATAACAATCAAGGACTAATAGGAGGGGTAGATGAAGGTTGGATTCGTCGGACTTGGGAACCTTGGGTCTACAATGGCAAAGAGGCTCATCTCAGAAGGGGTGGAGCTTACTGTATGGAACAGGACCAAGAAGAAGGCAAAGGCCCTTGGGGTAGCGGTGGCAGAAAACCCTGCAGGACTTGTCTCTGATGTGGATATACTCGTGCTGAACCTCTTTGATAGCAATGCGGTCAGGGAGGTGATGACCCAGGAAAAGGGAATACTGAAGGGCAATCTCAAAGGCAGGATAGTCGTGGACACAACAACAAACCACTACAGGGATGTCCTGGATTTCTACAAACTGATAGAGGACAAAGGCGGAAAGTATATTGAGTCACCCGTGCTTGGCAGTGTGATACCTGCTTCACTTGGCAAGCTGACCATGCTTGTAAGTGGTGACCCAGAGGCATACGAGACAGTGCGTCCTCTGCTGATCAAACTGGGGGAGAAGATTTTTTATCTCAAAAAACCATCCCTGGCATCAAAGATGAAGCTGATCAATAACCTTGTGCTAGGTTCTTTCATGACCGCTCTGTCCGAGGCCCTGGTGATGGGTGAGGCATCAGGTATCAAGAAGGAGACCGTCATGGAGATACTTGGATCAGGTGCCGGTAATTCTCTTGTCCTTAACGCCAAGAGGGACAAGCTTCTGCAGAATGATTTTTCAACACATTTCTCTGTATCCCTTATCTACAAGGACCTTCATTACCTTCAGGATCTTGCAAGGGACCTGAAGGTGCCTGTTTTTATGGGAAGTACCTCCAAGGAACTCTTTGCACTGGCAGAGGCGGCAGGGATGGGTGCTGATGATTTCTCCTCTGTCTACATGACACTGAGGGATATCTCCATAAAAGAAAACAATGGGAAAACCAAGAGAGCCTGAGAAGGCCCTTCTCTTTGTGGGCACCCTTTACAGTAATGCCGGGTATTATCTCAGGGCAAGGGAGATCTTAACAGAGGAGTTCGGTGGTATTGTTCTTGAAGGCAAGGAGAGCCCATGGGATTACTCAGAGTACTATCGTGAAGAAATGGGCTGGCCGATATTCAGGAGGTTCATCGCCTTTGAGGGGATAATAGACCCCTCCAGCATCAGGGAGATCAAGCTACTTACAAATCTCCTGGAGGAAAGGCTTTCACTGGACGGGAAGAGACAGATCAATCTTGACCCCGGCTACCTCACCCCTTCAAAGGTGGTGCTTGCCACCACCAAGAACTATGCCCACAGGGTATATCTTGGGAAGGGTATATACGCTGAGGTTACCCTCTATTACAGGAAGGGGGCTTACAGGGCTCATGAGTTCACCTATCGTGATTATGGTAGCAGGGAATACATTGAGTTTTTCACAAATCTAAGGCATCTCCTCATGGAAAGGACCGGTTAGGACCTGCCTTTCAATTCCTCAAGCTTTCTGAGCAGTTCTTTCCTCTTTATCCTGCCATGGAAGGTGCTTCCGTCTTCAAACTCTATGACAGGTATATCGTACCTGTACAGTTCGTAGAGTTCATCATCTGAGGTGATGTCAATCTTTTCAATATCAAGGCTGTATTTCTCCTCAAGGCCATTGAGCATCTCTTCTGCTGTGGCACACAACCAGCAGCCTTCCTTGTAGTAGAATCTCACCTTTATCATGATATAAAATTATTATCCATTCCTGAAAGCCTGTGTCAAGTTTTTTGTGAAGGTAGATGAGTAGATGAGTAGATGGGTGGATGGGTGGATGAGTAGATGAGTAAATGGGTGGATGGGTGAAGAAGGCACAGAGGTACAAGGCAGGAACCACTCGTGCAGAACAAATCTGTCGATGTCGTGCCTGAAGGACAATTCACAACACCCACAACCTTGTCATCGCCGTGCTTGACACGGCGATCCATGGTCTTTCAAAGAACAAAGTGGATTACCCGGTCAAGCCGGGTAATGACAGGAAAAGGGAGCTGTCATTGTCGGGCCTGACCCGACAATCCATAGATTCCACATCAAGCATGCCCCCGAGGACATCAATCGGAGGTCGCGGAGTGTCAAGAAAGAAGATTGTCATTGTAGCACTGCCATTGTGTAATAATTTATTGCAATCCCACTGAATTCTGTTATAATTAGTTAATAGATAAAAAAATACAAAAGGAGGAGATGACTATGACGCTTATTGAGATCGTCAGAAACGCCATGCTTGCAGGCTTTGGTGCGCAGGAGAAGATGAAGGAGTTTGTTGATGAGCTTGTGAAGAAGGGGGAGTTGAGCGAGTCACAGGGTGCAAAGCTTGTAAAGGAGTGGACAGAGAGGGCAGAGAAGAGCAGCGAGGATGTTACAAAGACACTGTCAGATATTATCGCAAAGAGCCTTGAGAAGATGAACCTTCCCACCAAGGATGATATTGAAAGCATTGACAGAAAACTGAAGACTCTCTCTGCAAGGGTCAAGAAGCTTGAGGAGGCTGTCTCAAAGGAAGCCTCAAAGGAACCCTCTGAGGAAGAATAAAACAACGGAAACACAATAAATGTTACTTGAGGTCCTCAGACTCAAACGATTCTATAAGAACATAAACAGGCTCCGTCAGGTTGTTAATGTATTCATCAAACATGGATTCGGATACTTTGTTGAACAACTGAATCTCCACAGGGTGCTGCCACTGCGGAAGCGGATAAGGATTCTCGGTGTGCCCCCTGTGATGCCCCATTCCATTCCGGAAAGACTGCGGCTGGCCTTTGCCGAGCTTGGTCCATCCTTTATAAAGCTTGCCCAGCTTCTTGCCTCCAGGCCTGATCTCATAACAAAGGCCTATGCCGATGAGTTCAAGAAGCTCCAGGACGAGGTCCCTCCCTTTCCATTTGATGATGTGTTGAAGACCCTGAGGGAGGAGATGGGTGTTGACCCATGGGATATATTTGATTATATTGAGAAAAGGCCGGTGGCCGCCGCCTCCATAGCACAGGTTCACTATGCCACACTGAAGGACGGCTCTCCAGTGGTTATCAAGGTTCAGAGGCCCGGCATAAAGGAACAGATTGAGACGGATATCTCCATCCTGAGGACCCTTTCAACACTTATGGTACGTTACCTGCCAGAGACAGAGTTCTTCAACCCCGAGGGGATCGTGGAGGAGTTCTCAAGAACCATTACACGGGAGCTTGATTTCACGGAAGAGGCCAAGAATATGTGCAGGTTCAGGCGCAACTTTGAAAGAAACCCCAACATTGTAATACCGAGGCCCTATCCCGAATATGTCTCAAAGAGGATGATCGTGATGGAGCGGATTGAGGGTGTCAGGATTGACAACATAGATGCCATAACAGAGATGGGTCTGAACAGGACGGAGATTGCAAGGATCGGTCTTGATGCCTATTTCAAGATGTTTCTTGAGGACGGCTTCTTCCATGCAGACCCCCATCCCGGCAATATATTTGTCATGCCTGACGGCAGGATCGGGCTTGTGGATTTCGGGATCGTAGGATGGCTTACGCCTGATATAATGGAGAGTATCGCCGGAGCACTCGTGGCACTTGTGAGGAAGGATTTTGATGCACTCGTGGACCAGTATATAAACCTCGGGCTTGTCACAGAGGATGTGGATATAGAATCATTTAAAAGAGATTTCAAGAATGATATCAGGGACTTTCTCATCCCCCTTTATGACCTGACCCTTTCGGAGATAAATATTGCGCAGTATATGGATACATTGTTGAACATGGCTATCAAATACAGGCTCAAGATACCTGCTGACCTGCTTCTACTGGATAAGTGCCTGCTTATACTTGACAGCATCGGCAGGGAGCTTGATCCCAACTTCAACTTTATAAGTATTGCAGAACCCTATGCAACCAAGCTGATGAGAAGCCGATACAATCCGAAAAAGATCTATGAAAAGTTTGAACGCCAGATGAATGAACTGACCAGTTTTGCCACAGCCACACCACGACAGGTTCAGCTCTTTCTAAGGAAGGCCCTCAAGGATGAACTGCATCTGAAGATGACACCCATCGGACTGGATCGGCTAATCCGTGATATTGACAAATCAACCAACCGTATCGCCTTCAGCATTGTGGTGGCAGCCATAATCCTGAGTTCTTCCATACTTACACTTTCCGGCACAGGCGGCAGGATATTTGATATCCCCCTGCTCGGTCTTACAGGGTTTGTTATAGCCTTTGTGATGGGGCTATGGCTTCTCATCTCCATCATACGTTCGGGGAGGCTTTAGATGAAGACCCTCAGGGTGGGGCATCTCTCCACCCTCTATCATACATCCATAGTTATGCAGGCTGTACCCTGGCTCTTGGAGGGATACCCCCTGGACATACACTGGAGGCTCTATGGCACGGGCCCTGCCATTGTAGAGGCCTTTAAGAGGGGCGAGATTGATCTTGCATATATCGGACTCCCACCAGCGATCATAGGCATAACCGAGGGGGTGGATATTGTGTGTGTTGCAGGCGGACATGTTGAGGGCACGGTGATTGCCTCTGGTGCAGATGCATCAGGTTACCCGGAAACAGATGACCTGGCGGGTATCCTGTCACAGTTTGAGAGAATAGGTGTGCCTGGAAGGGGTTCCATCCATGACCTGATAATCAATGACCTGCTATATTCACTTGATGTCTCTGTGGAGGTGGTGAATCTGCCCTGGGCGGATGAGGTGCTTGAGGCCTTTATGAAGGGCGGTGTGGATGCCGTTGTGGGTACGCCCGCCCTTGCAGAGGCTGTTATCTACTACGGTGGTGGAAGGATTGTATACCCGCCTGAGCGGCTGTGGCCTGACAATCCAAGCTATGGTATCCTTGTTGATAAGGGTCTGCTTGAGAGATACAGGGATGAGATAAGGCTGTTTCTGCAGCTCCATGAGAAGGCATCACTGCTCCTGAGAAAGGAGACAGCAGAGGTGGCCTCTGCCATTTCAGGGCTTCTCGGGATGGTGGATAGGGATTTTGTCCTTGGCACACTGGGCATTTCCCCCCATTACTGCGCTACTCTTACAGAGGCCTACATTGAATGCACCATGAGGCTTGGAGCACGGATGAGGGAGCTTGGGTATATTAAAAGGCTGCCCCCGGCAGAGGAGATTTTTGACCTCTCCCTTGTTGAAGAGATACACCCC
>Ga0256830_1002026_pt1 | contig 13761 bp, 11 predicted proteins | sample 128326metaG_FD_190537 | JGI IMG/M metagenome (GOLD analysis project Ga0256830, IMG submission 190537) | Hydrothermal vent microbial communities from Lau Basin, Pacific Ocean - 128-326 | ecosystem: Environmental > Aquatic > Marine > Hydrothermal vents | place: Pacific Ocean: Lau Basin | collected... | reverse complement strand
GTTTAATAATTAACCAGGGTGGGTTACGTTCATTTTACCAATAACTTATTCTTTGAATAAAATTATATTTTAACTACAGCTTTAATCTACAGCTAACTACCAGGCCGGTTTAATAGCTGCGAGGTAAATGCGGCTCAATCCACCCTACAATAATCTGTTTTACTGCTTTACTGCTTCTAAGTTCTATGTCGGCCTGACTTGGGGCTGTTAAATTACCGGCGGCAACGGAAATTAATGCCTCCCTCAAACTTAAGGAAAAACAATGAACCGATCCAGTAAAGAATATGGAGCTGAAAATATTAAGGTGCTTGAAGGTCTTGAAGCTGTCAGGCTTCGGCCTGCCATGTACATCGGAAGCACAGGTCTTGCCGGCCTGCATCATCTTGTTTATGAAATAGTCGACAACAGTGTGGACGAAGCTCTTGCCGGATTCTGCACGGACATCAAAGTTACCATCCATATAAATAACAGCATTACGGTGGAAGATAACGGGAGAGGCATTCCGGTCGGTATGCATCAAACGGAAAACAAGCCGGCTGCCGAAGTGGTAATGACAACACTTCACGCGGGAGGCAAGTTCGATAATTCCACTTACAAGGTTTCCGGCGGGCTTCATGGTGTGGGTGCATCCGTAGTTAACGCTCTTTCCGAATATCTGGATCTTGAAATAAGGCGGGACGGCAAAGTTTATGTCCAAAAGTATGCAAAAGGTGAAAAACAGACCGATCTCGAATGTACCGGCACAACCGATAAAGCCGGGACGAAAATCACCTTCATGCCCGACAGAAATATTTTTGAAGAGGTGGCGTTCAGTTTCGATACTCTCTCTCAGAGACTTAGAGAACTTGCATTCCTTAACAAGGGCATCAGAATATCTCTCCTCAGTGAAAGTACCGAGAAATTCAGCGAATTTCAATACGAAGGCGGAATAGTCTCGTTTGTTTCGCTGCTTAACAAAAATAAGAATGTGCTCCACAGTGAGCCTGTCTATATTGAAGCGGAAAAAGACGGTATCATTATGGAGATAGCTTTCCAGTACAATGACGGTTACAGCGAGCAGATATTTACATTTGCCAACAACATCAACACTCATGAAGGCGGAGCTCATCTTAGCGGATTCAAATCGGCCTTGACCAGGACAATCAATAACTATGCTACAAACAACAATATTTTGAAAAATGTCAAGGAAAACCTCTCTGGAGATGACATAAGAGAAGGGCTGGTATCCGTTATCAGCGTAAAAATACCGGATCCGCAGTTTGAGGGACAGACCAAGACCAAGCTGGGAAACAGTAATGTCAAAGGGCTGGTGGAGGTGATGGTTAATGAAAGATTGTCGGTATTTTTAGAAGAAAACCCGACAGTGGCAAAAAAAATTGTGGGAAAGGCGATTGAAGCGGCAAGGGCAAGAGAGGCTGCAAGAAAAGCCAGGGATCTGACCAGAAGAAAAGGCGCTCTGGAAGTCAGTTCCCTGCCTGGAAAACTGGCTGACTGTCAGGAAAAAGACCCTGCTCTTTGTGAGCTTTATATCGTAGAGGGTGATTCTGCCGGAGGATCGGCGAAACAGGGAAGAGACAGGAAAAACCAGGCAATATTACCGCTTAAGGGAAAGATATTAAATGTTGAAAAAGCCCGTTTCGACAAAATGCTGGGAAGTGATGAGATAAGAACGCTGATCACAGCGCTGGGCTGCGGTATTGGGAAAGATGATTTCAATATTTCGACCCTCAGATATCATAAAATTATCATAATGACCGACGCCGATGTGGACGGCTCCCATATCAGAACTCTGCTTCTGACCTTCTTTTTTAGACAGATGATAGAAATAGTGGAGCGCGGCAACCTTTACATAGCCCAGCCCCCTCTTTACAAACTAAAAAAGGGAAAGAAGGAAAATTATCTTAAAGATGAAGCGGCTCTTGAGAACCACCTCATAAATGCCGGAGTGGACGGAATAAAGATTTTTTGTGATAAAGGCGCCGTAACCGGTTCTAAGCTTTCCGGCATTATTTTAAAGATGACAGCTCTGGGCAAAGTTCTCAACCATATTGAAAAGAGAAAAAAAGACCGCTACATTGTGGAAGCGATTGCAAAAAACAGTGATTTTAAAAAGCGAAGCCTTAAGTCGGAGAGTGAAATAGATGATGCAATTGAACAGATAAAATATTATGCCGAAAAATTCGGTAGTAGTGAGAGAGAGATGACTTTTCTTGTTGAAAGAGATGAAGAGCACAACTGTTTCAAAATAGTTTGTGTTACCATGTCGGGCGGTCTCTCTTTAAAAACGGTTATCGATGTCGGGTTTATGGAATCACCTGAATTTATTGAAATACAGAAACTGTGGCAGAATCTTTCTTATTTGGGAGATCCCCCCTACAAGGTGGAGATAGATGGTGAAAATCAGGAAGTAGACCATTATCAGGATCTGGTGGACATGGTTATGAACCATGGGAAAAAGGGGCTCTACATTCAGCGGTACAAAGGGCTTGGAGAGATGAACCCGGATCAATTATGGGAGACGACCATGGATCCCGAAACCAGGACTTTACATCACGTAAAAGTGGAGGATACGGTGGCTGCCGACGAGATGTTTACAATTCTTATGGGCGATCAGGTTGAACCGAGAAGAAATTTTATCGAGGTCAATGCCCTGGAAGTTAGAAACCTTGATATCTAGTGAGAGCCGACGGCATATTATCCCTGATTAATTATCAACCTCCATCAATATGGCTATAAAATCCTATCACAACCGGTTATCATCGTTAAATCAAGTATTCAAATCACGACAGTCAGGAGAAGCTATCACTATGGCAAGATGCCTCAACTGTGACAACACGACAAACTTCAATGTATGGTGCACAGTATCAAAAGTTCTTGAAGTTGAACTCGATAACAATGAAAAAATAAAAAATATCTTGGGAGAACCTGAAGAAGAAGAGCTCCAAAATCAGGAGGAATACTGGGTCTTGAATGATGATCTGGAATTTGCCATTGTAAGCTGCGCATGGTGCAACAGCAGAAATGTCCAGGTAGACCACCCGATTTCCGATATAATTAATAATAACTCCTGATGGCCGGTGTAAAAATAACGCCGCTGGGAGGTCTGGGCGAAATAGGTCTGAACATGATGATGGTGGAATCGATGGGAGAAGCCATTGTTATTGACTGCGGACTGATGTTTCCAGAGCCTCATATGCCGGGAATTGATATAGTCATCCCTCAATTTCAACATATTCTTGAAGAAGATGTGGCGATTAAAGGGATTTTCCTCACTCACGGACATGAAGATCATATAGGCGCGCTCCCTTTTTTGCTGAAACATATTAAACCTCCCGTATACGGCACATCTCTTACTCTCGGGCTTATCGAAAAAAAATTAAGAGAACACGAACTGGCGGCAAATACCGAGTTGATTGAGGTCAACCACACTGAGGCAGTAGCGTCAGGTCCTTTTTCAGTTCAATTCATAAGGGTTTGTCACTCAATTCCGGACTGCTCCGCACTCGCAATCAACACTCCGCAGGGGGTTATTATTCATTCCGGTGATTTCAAGTTCGATGATACTCCGGTCGACTCAAAAAGGGCCGATTATGCGACTCTGTCCCGTTACGGAAAAGACGGGGTTCTTGCTCTTTTATCGGACAGCACAAATGTAGAGATGGAAGGAAGGGCGGAGTCGGACAAGGTATTAACCGGCAGTTTTAATAATATCTTTAAATATGCCGAGGCAAAAATAATCGTTGCCCTTTTCTCATCGAACATTAACAGAATACAGCAGATTCTGGATGTGTCGGAACTGTATGGAAGAAAAGTTGTCCTCATCGGACGCAGCCTGGTCAGCAATGTAAGAATTGCAAGAGAGAGGGGTTACCTTAATCTTAAAGACACTGCTGTCATCGATGTAAAGAAAAGCAAGGAGCTTCCTGCAGATGAATTGACCATAATAACAACCGGGAGCCAGGGTGAACCGATGTCCGGGCTGTCCCTGATGGCGGCAAAAAGCCACAGTCATGTAACTATTGAAGATGCCGACAAGGTTATTCTCTCTTCAAAAAGCGTTCCCGGAAATGAAAAACTGATCTGTAATATAATAAACCAGCTTTCAAAATCAGGCGCTGAAGTATTCTATGAAAGAGTGGCAAAGGTCCATGTCTCGGGTCATGGTCATGTTGACGATTTAAAGATAATGATTTCTCTAACCAATCCCAGGTATTTTGTCCCTGTTCATGGTGAATATCGCCACCTGGTTCGACATAAAAACCTTGCATTGGAAATGGGAATTCCTGATGAAAACACGTTGTTGGTAACAGATGGAGAGACAATACATTTTGATGAAGATGGAGTCGAAATTGAATCAAAGGTAAAGGCCGGCAGGGTTTTTGTAGATGGAAAGAGTGTGGGAGATGTTCATGACCTGGTTCTCAGAGACAGGCTGCACCTGGCAAATGACGGTATGGTCATTGCCGTTGTGGCTGTAAATAGTAGCGACTGTGAAGCTGTTAACAACATTGAACTATTCTCAAAAGGTTTTACTCAGGATGATGCGGAAAGCGAAATAATCGAAGAAGCCAGGAATAAAATAAAGTGTTACCTTGAAGAAGCCCGCATCGAGTTGAAGACGGAATGGTCGGAAATGGAGGCGGAAATAGGGATATTATTAAAGCGGTTTTTCAAGAAAAAGGTTAAGCGAAGACCTGTAATTATTCCGGTGATTATGGAGATGTGAATACAACAATTGTTATATTCGGGAGTTTATAAATTTCGAGGAACAGATATCAGAAAGCAGGATGGGTGGATTTAAACATAACCCGTTGAATAAAACAAATCGTTACAGGTTCCACTTTGTTTATCCTGTCTGACTATAAGAGAGATATTATAATATCATGAATACCGGTGAAGCATTAATACTTGGATTAGTACAGGGTTTAACAGAGTTTCTTCCCATAAGCAGTTCAGGACACCTTGTCCTTGCAAAACATTTTCTTGGAGGTGTAAGACAACCGGGCATTCTTTTTGAGGTGCTGCTGCATCTCGGCACCCTTGTTGCCGTGCTTTTATATTTTAAAAAAGATATAATATCTATTCTGCAAGCGCTGCTGCCGTCAAGCGGCAATAATGACAAGAATATAATTTACAGAAGAAAGCTGGCTCTCGGTGTCGTGATCGGCACTATCCCAACAGTTATTATCGCTCTTCTGTTCAAAGATTTTTTTGAAAGTATCTTTAATTCTGTTAAAATCGTATCAATGATGCTTATTGTCACAGGAATTCTTCTTTATCTGTCAGACAGGTTTTCTGAAGGGAAAAAGAGCGGGGTTCCAATCAAGGATGCAATTATTATAGGGATTGTGCAAGGCATGGCAATTATTCCCGGCATTTCACGGTCAGGCTCAACCATTGCTACAGGGATATTCAGAGGGGTTAAAAGTGAAAACGCCGCGAGATTTTCTTTTTTATTGTCCATTCCTGCAATACTTGGAGCTGTAGTTCTAAAATTGAGTGAGACGGGAAATTTCCCGGCAGAAGACATTTTCCCGTATTTAATCGGTGTGGCCACAGCGGCTGTCAGCGGTTTTTTAAGCATAAAAGTTCTGATGAGAATAGTTTCGGGGAAGAAACTGCGCTTTTTTGCATACTACTGCTGGGCTATCGGCATACTTTCTCTTGTGTTTAATCTGTAAACTGACTCAGGCGCTCTGGAAACGATTTGCTTATCCATAAGTCTGAAACCAGTAGAAAAAATATAAATAATATCCCCCCATTTTTAATGCAAATATATAAATATTCTGCCGGAACAAAAACAAGATAACTGTTAAAATACCGAGATGGCTGCTGAAAAAAAACAGGAAGATATAAAGAAAAGCGCGGCCCTGGTTGAGGAAATTTCAGGGCTTTTTCTGATTGCATTTTCCATTTTCTTTTTTATAGCCCTTTTTTCCCATTCCCCTGCCGACCCTTCATTAAGCAGCTATTCGTCTGTGGAAAAACCTGTAAATAACCTGGCGGGAATTATCGGCGCCTATGTTTCCGATGTTTCCATACAGTTTTTCGGGTTTTCGTCATACATTGTACCGATTACAATCGCTATATCGGGACTGTTTCTGCTGATAAAAAAGAGACTTCATATCAAGGAACTGCGTACGATATCGGGCCTTGTTCTGCTGCTTGCGTCAACCTCTGCATTATTTTCCATTCTCCATTCAAGGGGAGTCGATATTCCCGAAGACGGGCTGGGAGTGCTTGGAGAGGCGACATCATCGGCGCTGCTGAAATACCTGAATTACGCAGGAGCGTATATTGTTGCATATCTGGCCATAATTCTTTCCTTTATTCTAACTACAGGAATATCCGTCGTCACTCTGTTCAGAGTAGTTACCCAAAAAGTTATCTTCCTTTTCCGCAAGACAATTAGGGCAATGAAAAGCTTTTATACGAAACGCAGGGAGAGACGAAAAAGGCTTCATGAAACGAAGGAGCTTCTTAAAGAGGAAAAATCAAAACAGGCAGGATCACCTACTATCGTGATTGACCGGAAAGACAAGACAAAAGAGTCAAAACCGAAAGAGGTTCAGGAGACCCTTCCTTTCCTGGATCTGGTCAAGCCTAAAGAGGGTTCTCTCCTGCCGCCCGTCTCCCTGCTTGATGAGATAGAGAAGGAAGAGAAAGGGATTGACAAGGACAGCATCCTGATGAACTCAAGAATTCTTGTGAAAAAACTCAAGGATTTCGGTGTTGAGGGTGAAGTAAAGGAGGTGCACCCGGGGCCGGTAATAACCATGTATGAATTTGTGCCGGCGCCGGGGGTAAAGGTTAATAAAATTGTTAACCTGGTTGATGATCTGACCATGGCCCTCAGCGCAATCAGCATAAGAATTGTCGCGCCGATACCCGGAAAGGCTGTTGTCGGCATTGAAATACCTAACTCCACAAGGGAAACAGTTTATTTTAAAGAACTTTTAACGTCGAAAGAATATATTCAATCGAAGTCCAAGCTTTCCATAGCGCTGGGCAAGGATATTGCGGGAGATTCGGTCATAGCCGATCTTACTAAAATGCCTCACCTGCTTGTGGCAGGGGCAACCGGGGCCGGAAAAAGCGTTTCTGTAAATTCAATGATCTGCAGTATTTTATACAAGGCCGCCCCTGAGGATGTCAGATTTATCATGGTTGACCCGAAGATGCTGGAGCTATCGGTATATGACGGTATCCCTCATCTTCTCCTGCCTGTTGTTACCGACCCTAAAAAGGCCGCTCTCGCCCTTCGCTGGGCAGTCGATGAAATGGAGAGAAGATACCGGTTGCTGGCTGATACGGGAGTAAAAAATATTTTGAGTTTTAACCGTCTTGTAGAGAAGAACCCTCTATTTACAAGAACCGATGAAGATGGCGAACAGGAGGAAGTCGAGCTGGAAAAACTTCCCTATCTCGTTATAATCATTGATGAGCTTGCAGATCTTATGATGGTGGCCTCCAGGGATGTCGAAGAGTGCATCACCAGACTGGCGCAGATGGCCAGGGCATCGGGTATTCATATGATTCTCGCAACCCAGAGACCTTCAGTAGACGTAATAACAGGGATAATAAAGGCAAATTTTCCGTCAAGGATCTCCTTTCAGGTTTCGTCTAAAACGGATTCACGGACGATTCTCGACTGCAATGGAGCGGAAAGCCTTTTAGGTTCCGGAGACATGCTGTTTTTGAGACCTGGGACGTCCAAGATACAAAGGGTGCATGGGGCCTATCTTTCCGAGGCTGAAACTCACAGGATAGTCGGATTTTTAAAGAAGACCGGCGCAAAACCGGTCTATGATGAGACGATTTTAAAGCCTAAAGTTGAAGCTTCTGAAGATGAATCTGATGATGATTTTGATGAAAAATATGATGAAGCAGTCGCTATTGTTGCAAAGGCCGAAACGGCGTCGATATCGATGATCCAGCGGAGAATGAGAATAGGTTATAACAGGGCGGCAAGGATAATTGAAAAAATGGAGGAGGAAGGAGTCGTCGGCCCGTCTGACGGCACAAGCAAAGGGAGGGAGGTTTTGATAAGCAATCTATGATTAATGCATGTCGACCGTTTATTGTCCTTTTTATCATCTGCATGCTCTTTACGCCGGCAGCTGCTGTAGAAAGCATTGATGAAATAGTCGGACAACTTCAAAACAATTATCAAACTGTAAACAGCTACGCCGCAAAATTCAAACAGGAAGCAAAAATCAAGGCATACCCCATAACCCAGGAATCCTCGGGAGAGCTTTTTTTCAAAAAGCCTGGAAAGATAAGGTGGAATTACCAGACTCCTGAAAAGCAGGAAATCGTATCCGACGGGAAAACGGTCTGGTTATATACTCCTTCACTAAATCAGGTGATGAAAACCGACTATTCACAGGCAACTCAATCTAAAGTTGCGTCCGTTTTTCTTTCGGGGATGGGGAACCTTAAAAAAGATTTTGATCTGTCTCTTGAGTCTTCCACAGGAAAAAGCGGCTTCATTCACCTTGTATTAATTCCAAAAGACGGCTCCGATACGGTCAAGTCTCTCGTTCTGACTATCGATAGTAAATCCAAACATATTACGGGGAGTAAATTAACCGATATATACGGGAACATGACGATGATTTCGTTTAGCGATTTTAAATTCAACATAGATCTTGAAGATTCATTATTTGACTTTAAACCGCCCGCAGGTGTAGAAATAACCGCTGCGCCGGGGAAACCGTAAAGTCGGGGCGCTTTAATCCCCTCCCCTTAAGAAAGGGGGCTTGAGGGGGATTTATACTCCGTGCTCCTTGACTCAATATTCATAAAAATATCACAAATGGAGGGAACAGATGCCGTCGTTTGACATTGTATCCAAAGTAGACATGCAGGAAGTAAATAACGCCGTGAATCAGGCAAAAAAGGAAATTGCCCAGCGGTACGATTTCAGAGGGAGTAAAAGCGAGATCTCTCAGGATAAGAATGCAATCAACATCATTGCCGATGATGATTATAAGCTGAAAGCCGTCATTGACATAGTTCAGTCAAAAATGCTGAAAAGGGGCATCTCCCTCAAATCTCTTGACTATGGAAAGGTTGAATCCTCTTCAGGCGGCCTCTTGAAGCAGACGATTGATATCGTGCAGGGGATATCAACGGAAAACGGCAAGAAGATCAACAAGATCATAAAGGAGACAAAACTCAAGGTACAGTCTCAGATACAGGATGATCAGGTGAGAGTTACCAGCAAGAAAATAGATCTCCTCCAGGAAATTATGGGGATCTTAAAAGAAAAAGACCTCGGCATTGATCTTCAATTTGTTAATATGAGGGATTGAATGTTGAAAAAAGACTTTAAATCTGATATAAGAACCAGTCTTTTTTTAAATTAAAAACATTCAGTGTTTTCGGGCCGGATAATTTCAGCGCAGTGTCATTTCGAGAGAAACGAGAAATATTTTTCATAAGTACCCTGAGATTTCTCCCCGTGCCTTGTCGAAACGATAACTTTTTCATTTTGTCCGTTTAAAACCGTTAACTACAATTTTCTGACCGGACATTACTGAAAAATACCGGTTATCACTGGGCGCAATCAATAAACGGGTATGTAACTATTTATCAGGAGGTACGCTTGGATTCAACTAAACTGGACGAAGAACTTGTAACAACGGCGGTTAATACGATAAAGATGCTCTCCGTCGACGCCATTGAGGCCGCCGGGTCGGGGCATCCTGGTCTTCCTATGGGCTGTGCCGACATTGCCTTTATTCTGTGGAATGACTTTGTCCGATTCAATCCGGAAGACAGTTCATGGCCGAACAGAGACCGGTTTGTTCTGTCTGCCGGTCATGGTTCCGCGCTGCTGTATTCCCTGCTTCATCTTTTCGGATTTGATCTCGGTCTTGACGAGATAAAGAAGTTCCGCCAGTTGGGCAGCAAGACGCCTGGGCACCCGGAGTTCGGCCATACCCCGGGAGTTGAAACCACATCCGGCCCCCTAGGCCAGGGATTTGCCAACGGTGTCGGCATGGCGCTGGCTGAAAGAGTTATGGCGGCAAAGTTCAATAAAAATGAAAAAAGCATTATTAACCACTACACCTATGGTCTGGTAAGTGACGGGGATATAATGGAGGGAATATCTTCGGAGGCCGCCTCCATTGCCGGCCACCTTGGACTATCTAAAATCATTTATATTTACGACAGCAATCATATTACTATCGAGGGAGACACTTCTCACACATTTACCGAAGATGTTTTTAAGCGGTTTGAGGCGTATAACTGGCATGTTTTATCGATTGACGGTTACGATCACTCCGCCATCAGGAAGGCCGTGACCGCAGGGCAGGAGGAAGATAAAAAGCCGACGTTGATTATTGCCAGAACCCATATTGGGAAAGGCAGCCCCAATAAGCAGAACAAAGCTTCGGTACATGGTTCGCCTCTCGGTGAAGAAGAGATCAAACTGACAAGAAAAAATATCGGCTGGCCTTATGAGACCCCTTTTTATATCCCTGAAGAGGTGAAAGATCTTTTTGACCGGCGCATAGCTGAGGGAAAAAGAGAATATAATTTATGGATGAAAGAGTTTGACAGAATAGTCAAATCTGATGACCGGTTAAATAATTTGTGGGATGCGCACTTTACCAGGACTGTTCCTGAAAACATTGAGCCTTGTCTGCTGGAAACGATTAAGAAGAATTCAGTAGCTACACGCTCGGCAGGGGGGGCAATGATGCAGGTGATTTCCCAAAAAGTGCCGGCCCTTTTGGGAGGCTCTGCAGATCTTGCGCCGTCCAACAACACTGACATCAAAGGTTCACCGTTTATCACCGGATCCGATTTTACAGGCAGAAATATACACTTCGGAATAAGGGAACATGCCATGGGGGCGATTTTAAACGGGATGGCCCTTTCCGGCGGGATCATTCCATACGGCGCAACTTTTCTTGTGTTTTCAGATTATATGCGGCCTGCAATCAGGCTTGCGGCGTTAATGAGAATTCAGGTAATTTATATCTTCACCCATGACAGCATATTTGTGGGTGAAGACGGCCCCACCCATGAGCCGGTTGAGCACCTGACGTCGCTTAGAATCATACCGGGTCTTCTTGTCATCAGACCGTCGGACGCGACGGAGACGGCGGCAGCATGGAAAGCAGCGCTGAATAACAAGAAAGGGCCTACGGCGCTTATTATGAGCAGACAGAATCTGCCGGTTATAGACAGGGATGAAAATGCTTCACAGAGCAACTTGAGTAAAGGGGCATATGTTCTGTCGGAAAGCGGCAGTTTACCTGAAATAATATTAATGGCCAGCGGATCTGAAGTGTCTTTAGCTATGGATGTGGCAAAAAAGCTTATAAATAAAGGAATAAACACACGAGTCGTCTCTTTCCCTTCTTTTGAGCTGTTTGATGCGCAGGATGAAAAATACAAAGAGAGCGTGTTACCCGAATGCTGCGGGAGGCTTGTCTCCATTGAGGCTGGATCAACTATTGCTTGGCATAAATATGTGGGACGGGATGGTCTCATTGTAGGAATAGACCGTTTCGGCGCATCGGCGCCTGGTAAAGATCTGGCAAATATGTTCGGCTTTACTGTTGACGATGTGCTGTCAAAGATCGCGGGGAAGTGGAATCTCTGATATTGAGCCGCCTTCTTTTTGCTCCTAAAATGATCTTCTTGCAGACAGGAATGAATATATACTTTTCATTTCCAATAAAGCTGGAATCAGGGAAGGTTCCCGCCCGTTTTATTAATTTTCCATGCCATGCTTCCAGTCGGCCATAAAATTGTCATTTGTGATGACTTGGATGACATATCTCACAAAGCCGCTCGAAGTTTTATGGAACTCACCCAAAAATTTATCTCTGAAAAAGGGGAATTTATGGTTGCCCTTTCGGGCGGGTCAACGCCTGAGGCGCTATACAGCCTGCTTGCCGAAGATGAATTTTCCCGCAACATCGAATGGGAGAGGATCCACCTCTTCTGGGGAGATGAACGGTGCGTGCCTCCGTCTCACAAAGATTCTAATTACCTGATGGTTTACAATTCGCTGATTTCAAAGGTGAATATCCCCAAAAGAAATATCCATAGAATCAGGGGAGAGGCTGGAGAAGATGGCGCGGCACAATATGAAATGGAGCTTAAAAAAATCTTCAACCTGCAAGAAGGCATTACCCCGAAATTTGACCTTATTCTGCTCGGTATCGGTGAAGACGCTCATACGGCGTCACTATTTCCGGAAACATTTGACTATAATACACCGGCAATGGTTACATCGGTTTATGTGAAGAAACTCAATGCCGTCAGAATATCCCTGACACCTCTTGTCATTCGAAATGCAGCTAATATAACTGTTTTGGTGTCGGGAATAAAAAAGGCCCCTCCTCTCGCTAAAATATTCGATAATAAATTTTCCCCTGAAAAATACCCGGCCGAAATCATAACAGCCGCCGGGGGCAATGTTATCTGGCTGATAGACAGGGCTGCCGCATCACTGTTGAAATAAACGCAGCGATTCATCTCATTATTCCCTCTTTACCAGACTGCCGAGACAAAAGTGTGTCTGAAGAGAATTCAAGGCGGCAAACTTTATCCTTCCATAGAAATGCAAGGAATTTATAATTTCGGTGAACTGTTCAGCAATACCTTTTTTTTTCACCTCTCAGGAAGTAAATATTGCCCGCCATGACACTCGTAAATTGATTATCATAATTTTCCGGCTATAATTGTATAAAGAGCTGTAATAAATTCAGATTCTTATTATTTTGAAAAATAGTCCATTTTTTTTCTTGACATAGTTTCGAAATACTGCAACAATGAAATTACGATACAGGTTTGCAGGGGAGATTGATGAATGCGGAAGGATAATATGAAGGAACTGTTTAAATTGCAGGCAAAGGTATGCAAGACAATGGCGAACCCGGTACGGATGGAGATTATCTATACCCTGAAGGAGGGAGAAAAAACCGTTAGTGAAATGGTCGATATAATAGGAGTTACGAAGTCCAACATTTCCCAGCACCTGTCTGTGCTGAAAGGCGCTGAAATGGTCAGATCCCGCCGGGATGGGCAAAATATATTTTACTCCATAGCCAACACAAAGATCATAGATGCGTGTTCTCTTATGCGTGAAGTGCTCACTGACCAGTTATCGGAAAGACAAAAGCTTCTGGAGAAATTGTGATTGAGACGTAACTTTCAGCTGCCCCCCCCCTAAATCTTCTTGTCAGGGGGATGTAAAAGAGGCCTCTCTCGTCAAGGGTCTTGTGCTGAGCTGGCAGAGGTTTGGAAGGGTTGCTTTAAAACATTTGCTTATAAACTAATAATGGAGGAAATAAAATGCGTGTAGAAAGATATCTAAGACTTATAGCCGGTATTTTCGTTATTTTAAGCCTGATTCTGTCGAGAGTGCATTCAGAATACTGGCTTATTTTTACAGCCTTTGTAGGACTGAATCTTTTGCAGTCAGGTTTTACCAACTGGTGTCCGATGATGAACATTCTCAGGTGGCTTTTCAAGGAAGGTAAATGCGGAACGCAGTCCGGCGTCCACAACTAATGATATAATCTGTTATCTGCCGGCCTACTTACGGCCTGCCATTTTTATAGAGGTTTTATTATGATACTACACAGGATTGTCGAAAAATCGCTGAACCATCCGAAAACAGTGGTTATTGCATTCGCCGTCATAACTCTGGTTTCTCTCATTCAGTTCCCTAAGGTAAAAATCGATACCGACCCGGAGAACATGTTATCCCCGGATCAGCCGGCCAGGGTT
>Ga0256830_1002025_pt1 | contig 13764 bp, 13 predicted proteins | sample 128326metaG_FD_190537 | JGI IMG/M metagenome (GOLD analysis project Ga0256830, IMG submission 190537) | Hydrothermal vent microbial communities from Lau Basin, Pacific Ocean - 128-326 | ecosystem: Environmental > Aquatic > Marine > Hydrothermal vents | place: Pacific Ocean: Lau Basin | collected... | reverse complement strand
CTGAAACGTTGGCATTAACGGTGGTGCGGTAACCATAATCAACAGTCTCCCCCCCCCAGAAAAGTGCGGCTTCGTAAAGTGTTTCGGATAAGGGAGTCTGGCCATCGGTGCCCAAATTACGAGATGCGCTAATGATGTTTTTCCGGGTGTCGCTGTTCAGTTCCTGCATGGGGGAGACAAAATAACCGCCATTGTTGTCGTTGGAAAAACGCATCAAGGCAACATTTATTCCCTGGTAAGATGGGTTTTCCATCAGGTCTTTAAACACATCTTTCAGGATGGACAGACGCGAAGGGTCTAAAGGGTCTGAAGGGTTTGTTGGGGCTGGTTTTTTGTCTCCAGCTACATTCCAGCCCATGCTGCTGGATGTATCCATGATAAACAGCACGTTGGGTTTCATGCGGACCAGGCCGCCAGGCCCGACAAGCACTTCGATATCCTCGGCCAGTACGGGGTGACCAGCGGCTAATACATACAGCATGCTGATGCACAGTGCGAAGCAGCGGCGTTTGAATTTGGTTTTCATGTTGTATACCTATAGTTATGTTTTTTTGGCAGGAAGTCTTCCGTTGCTCTGTAACAATTTTGTGTTTAGCGGCTCGCCATTACGTTTAACACGCGGTAACCCTGAATGTTGACGCTACGAATAGCACCCACTTGAGCAATGCCTTCAATCTCAAAAGTGCGTGCCACAAAGGTGTTGCCGCTGCTGTTTATCATGGGAATATCAGGATCTTCAGGGTCGTGTCTGTGTTGGCTGGTACTGGTGATGGTAGTGGTGACGCCATCAATGGTGACAGTGCGATCACGACGGACAAGGGGGTCACCGCTGCGATCATTGCTCACTGCCCCAAAGGGGTTGGTGAGTTCTGCCAAATAAGCTTCGCGTATTGATGATTCAGCTTGTTGAAAGGTGGTGGTGGCGATTTGTGAATTAGCCGCCATTTTTTCTTCCATGATTGAACCATCCAGACTGCTGATGCCGACGAGAGTCAGTACCAGCAGGATGAGCAGGCTTATGACCAGTACGGCACCGTGCTGCCGGGTTTTTATGTTGAGTGATGTATGCATGGTGTAATCCTGTCTAGTTATTACGCAGGGAAACAGTGGTTGTAATCTCACGGCGCAGGAGACGATCATTGGGAACGAACGGTGCGGCATCCAGCAAGGCGTAAGAATTGGTATCGATAGCGGAACGGACAGCCTCGCGACTGATAAAACGCATACCGATACGCACGCTGACTACGTTGGCCATGTCACCAACCTGCTCCGCACGCACGTAACGGTTGGCGGAGCGTGGGTCGTCATCAGTGTTTTCGCCGTAGAGGACTTGTAGATTTTCCACGTTATTGACCAGGGGTTGTGCAACACCGATGTTGCCACGGCACATTAAGCGATTGTCATCAATAAAATAATGATTAATGGTAAATCGATTGCCAGTAGCAGGGGCGGGGACATCCTGACCGAGGCAATCTGTATCGGATCTGTAGGTCAGAGTAATCTGGTCGTTGTTATCAGCACCGCCATCGGCTGTTCTGGAGCGAGGGTCGTCGTTAATAGCGGGGATATCAACTGTGGGAGGAGTCACATTGATGAAAGCCGGTTGTGGCATGGCAATGGGATCGGCCGAGATACCATTAAAACCGGCCATACGAATATCGCGGGTCAGCAATTCCATGGCAATACGCATATTTTCCTGCACAAAACCCATATTGCGCTGCAATCGGCTGGACTCTTTGTTGGCCTGACTGATTTGCAGAATACCTGCCAGCATCACCAGGCCAATGGTGATGGCTATCATGATTTCTATCAACGTGAAACCGTGTTGTTTATGCTTGAGCTCAGATTCTTTCATATTGGGGCACCCAGGCTTAGGGTACGACTATCAATCGTATGGTTTGTGGTGTGACCTCGCCATCTGTGGGGCTGAGTTCACTCCAACTCACTGTCACAGTGTGTGGCGAGCCGGGTGAGCATGGGTCATCGTTGCAGGTCACGCTGGCTGTGCCGTTAGGTAACAGGTTAATCACTCCGCTTCCCTCGACGTCGGCAGCTGCGGTGCCACAGCCCCATACCCAGATATCAAAGGCTGCCATTTGGGGGGCTGCGCAATTGACGGCATCACCTGCACTGGTATTACCACAAAGTATTGCAGCAGGTGCCGCGCAATTTGCGGCATTAACTATGATGTTGCTATAAGCGTTGGCATCGACGCCGGTAAGGTTGGCGCGCATACGTTCTACGATGTCACTTGCCAGCAAGGTTGCTTTGCTGCGCGTCTCGGAACTCATATTGGCACGCAGGCCATTGATTTGCAGTCCGGCCAGTCCTAGCAGGCCGATGGATACCACCACGATAGTAACCAGTACTTCTACGAGGGTGAAGCCGCTGCCGTGTTGATGCCGGAAATGTGGCTTGCGAATTGTGGTATTGAGCGAGGTTATGGACATGGAACAGGATTCTCGGCACCATTTTCGACGATGCCATCATCGTCACTGTCCTCGGCCTGACGCACTTGTCCACCGACGGAAATAACCAGTGCGGTAGCGGCCGTGTTGCCTCGCGAGTCACAGTGGGTAATGGTGCCATTACGGCCAAGAGCCAAGCCCTGAGACGAAAATGTTACCTGATTGACGACATTGTTGTTGCCAATGAGCGTGGCGTTACCTTGCAATGCGCCATGGACACGCAGTAATTCTTCGCCTGCATCCGGGTCCAGGTTTGCGATGCCATCAATGCCATTGGGATTAGTGAATATCATCCATCCCTGCGACCAGTCACCGGAACCCGCACCGATGACGCAGTTGGCACCGTTGGGGCTTTTACACAAAGTGACAGGTACCTGGCGTGAAATAGCACTGTTGCGTGCCAATTGTAAAGCGGTAGCCAGTTCGTTAAGGGCGATGGTCTGGCGATTATTTTGGGTATACGACTGAAAGCTGGGAACACCAACAGTGAGCACAATGGCAGCAATGGCCATGGTGACTATAACTTCAACTAGCGAGAATCCATTCTTCCTACTCATGCGCCGGACTATACCGGCTTTGTTTCTCAGGGCTAGAGGGTGAACGACGAATGGTGCTCATCGGCCGATAGGCGGCCCACCCTAAAGTGGTGGATAGCCTAGTCTAAATCAATGGTTTTGATTGATTTTGTTATTACCAGCAAACGTTAACATCGCCAGTGCCGCTGATACCTTGTTGCCCTGTGTGAGTCAGTGTCAGGTTGGCACATTCTGTGTCTGCCAGCTGACCGCCCACGGGTGTGGCTGTGATAGTAAAAGTTGCAGGGGCACGCACAATGGTTAGATTGTATTTTCCCTCGCCAGATGTAGCCGGGATGGTACAGAGGGCATCGTCATAGGCATTGGTCGTGGTAAAACAGCGTTCCATTACCTGGGCAGCGCTTAATAATGAGGTTTTACCGTCTGATCTTCCCGCTTTTATGACTGAGTTTTGGTAGGCAGGTAAAGCAATAGAAGCGAGAATACCGATGATGGCGATAGTAATCAGTAATTCAATCAGGGTGAATCCTTGCATGGATGTGGGTTGATGTCGGGTGTGTTGTGTGGGCTGGATAAACATATTTTTACCTTGTGCTGTTTGTGTACATCTTTCGTGTTGGGCGATGAGTATCGCTGTAGCACCGTTTAACTTCAATATCTGTATTCCCTGATTAGACGGGGGTGCAGTCTCCTGCGGCGGGTAGTGGACTACCGATCAGTCGCGGACGACCAGTAGGACGAATTTGCACTTGACGACCAAAGGCTTCCCCCCGGTCATCGCAGATAGCAAAAATGGCAGCAGTGCTGGTACCGTCGCCGTTGTAGGTGAAGGTATTGAGGGCACCGACAGTCAGTATAGTGGCGGTACCACCGATGGCCTGACTCACCTTGATGAGCGTGTCGGTTGCAGCGGCAAATTGATTCGCGTCGGCATCACCTGCGCCATTCACAAAAACAATCCAGCCCGATGTCCACGCATTGCCAGCACCAAGACAGGCAGGGGCGGCGGCATTGGGATCGGCGCTGCTGCATAATACGACACTGGTACCACGCTTCACCGCCTCACTGCGGGCAATGTTGATGTCGGTAACCAGGCTGTTGGTTTGTGTTGCCAGCCGGTTATTGGCAATGGTGGTCTGGAAACTCGGTACCGCTATCGTCAGCAAAATGGCGGCAATGGCCATGGTGATGATTAACTCAAGCAGTGTGAAACCGGTTTGCCCACCAGGCGATGCCTGCCCGGTGGGATAACAGATCATGGGTGTATTGCTCATTTGCTCTACTCCCGTTTACTTGATCTGACGCCAGGACTGACGGCCAGGAAGGAGTCCAAATGCATTGCCGCGTGCGGTATCGGTGTCATTGGTGGTATCCGTATAGTTAATGTTAGAACCCCGGGTGCTGTCGTTCAGGATGGCAGGCGCGCCAGTGGGAGCCCCTCCTTCAATGCGACGACCGCTGCCTGGAGCATCGGCAGTGGTGCCGCCGTTGTTATAGGTGACCTGATCGGCATCATCGAAAATACCGTCACCATTGAGATCGAAGGGGGAGTCATCCAGACGGCTGCCATCATAGGCATCTACCTGCATGAACCAGCCTGAGCCATCCGGGTTGCAATCGTCACCGCTGGGGACCAAAGTGACAAATAATACGGTACCACCCAGTAGTATCGGGCGATAAATAACGCGTTCACCGGGGTCAGGCAGTTTCATGTACCAGCCCTTCTCGCCGCCCAGGGCTTTGTCGCTGGTGACGCGAATATCGCAGGCTCCTGCGGTACCATCAAGACTGGTGCAGGAAGTGTTCACAAACGTTTCCACTTCTTGCTCCAGAAGTACAGAGGAAGGCAGACCGGTAACGGGATTACCATCGTCAATGATGCCGTAGAAGGCCTGATCCTGTGAGCCTGTGGTGGTGTTGTCCGCACCTTCCAGATATTTACCCGTGCCGAAGTAAACCATCAGATCTACACCATTGGCTGAAAAGCCAACATTGGCCTTGGCTGTAATGGGCTGTGGGGTGCCTCCGGAATCCTTGGCCACGAACAGCGGCGCAGGTCCGGAGGCCGTGTTATATGCGACTTTCCAATTGCCGGCAGATGGGTCTTTGAGGTCAAATTTCCACATGTTGCCCAGCAGATCACCTGCGTACACGTAGTCAACGATGAAATCGCCATCGATATCTACTGGTGTTACGGTGGCTAGGCCATTGGGGTCGGAGAGGCCACCACCGGCCTCGGTGTTGATCTTGCGAATCACTGAGCCGTCCGCGATATCCACGATGTACAGCACGGCATGGCCAGTGGTGCTGCGAGCACCATCGTTCTCGGTGTTGTTGTAACCATTACCGAAGATGGCCGCCCACTTGTTGTTATGCAAACGCACAATGGCGGGTTTGCTGTAGGTGTAGCCTAGGGCGAATTCTGTGCCGGTATCATCGGCAACGCCATCATTTTTGTCGGAAAATTCCCACAGGACTTTGGTTCTATCCATGCTGGCCGGGTTGGTGATGTCCAGGGCGTAAATAGCCTGACCACCACGATTGAGGCCACCTACCAGCACTGTTTTCCAACTGCCCCCGAAAAAAACATCGGCAACACTGGGGGAACCATCCACATAAAACTTGTGGCTGTAAGAGGGCGAGGTCAGGTCGCTGAGGCGCGGGAAGACCTCATTGGGAATGTAGGCGAGCAGTTCCTTGCCCATGTTGCTGCCGCTGGTTTCGGCGTTGAAGCCGTGTAGCATGCCGTCGTTGCCACCGACATAGACCATGGGGACACGCGGGGTGGTTTTGAAGGTGTTGAAAAAGGTCGAATAAGGAGCACTGTTTTCTGGTGCAGCACTACCCCAGTTATCCGGATAACGTGCCCGCGGGTTATCCACATAAACCGGGCTGGAGTTGACCATGTCACCGAGGATGTGAGTATTACCATTTTCATCAACGCGGTTACGGAAGCCGGGGAGGCCTGTAACACCCCGCAGGAATTTTACGCGGCTAGAGCCATAACCGTCGTAGTTGCCGTTGGCGTTTTTGTCCAGCCAATTTTTTTGAGTGGTAGTGAGACCAGTCCCAGTCCCAGTCCATGTGAAATCCAGTCCACCACCAGCTGCAGTACCACCATTGTGGGTGAAAAATTTACGAGAATTTGGAGGGGGGAGCTGAGCTTCTGCCGACCAGATGGGAGTGGGGATGATTTCGCCGATGGCACCAGCGCTCGGGTCGTTATTAATCGAGTAGGACTTGAGGTCGCCCGTCCAGGTGCCAGTGTTGAAAGTGGAGCGGATCAGGGTGGTATCTGAATTGATCTGACCACTGGTGAGTGCTGCGGAGCTGGCGGATACACCACTGCGAGCGATGATCTCGTTGAAGGCACTGGCCAGCTGGTTGCTGAGGTCCAGTGCATTGGTTACCAGGAAGTAGTTGTCCGGGTTACCATCGCCGTCTTCGTCCCATTCAGAGGCGAGGTCGGGCAGGTTGTTGGCAGTGGCGCTATCCTCCTGGAAACCACCCCATTTTGCGGCGTACCACAGTGGGTCTTTGAGGAATGTGGTGCCTGCGCCTGTGGCTCCAGGGGTAAAAGTGTGTGAGGCCGTTACTGGCAAGTCCACTCCGCTAATATTCGGATTGTCCAGAAAATAGTCTACCGACGCTGTACCACCAGCGCGCACCCTCAGGTGAGGGCCATCATCAGTGGTGCCAGAGATGATGTAACCTATATGCATGACGATACAGGCAGAAGAGTAAGGGATTGCCATGTTAATCGTCACCGTGCCATCGCCATTGACCGTGTATTCGTATTCTGCGATAGCATCCATGTCGTGGTCGGCGCCCTGTTCCACATCTTCAAAATTGATGCGGAATTTGCCATAGGTAGGCGTGAGAGACTCCACATAAAAATCCACAATGGTGTTGGTTGCCTGGAAGTCACCCATGGCCGAGCTAATGCCCAGACAGCCGCCGACGGATTTGGCAAACGGTACCAGGGTGATGGTACCGGCAGCGACAGGGATTTCAATATTGGGTAATGGTGAGGCTAAAGCCACCGAAAAGGTGTCAATTTTTTGGTCGCCGTCGGCCGAACTAATATCGTTGATGGTGCCATGGTAGGCAACACTGGCTGAGTAATAGCTACCTTGCTTGGTGGGTTCTTCCGGTGCCAGACCTCGGACGTTGCTCAAAGTGGTCACCATTTTGCTGGTGGGGGCACCATCGGAAATTGTGCCAACCTGACCGATGAAATGATTGCCGATGACATCTGGTTCGTTGTTGGTGATGATGTCGGCTAAAGCTGATACATCCAGGCCGCTGACATCGCCAGTGAAGCTGCCAAAGAAGCTGCCTGGCAATTGATCTGAATCATAGGATGGATTGATGTCCGCGATTACAATCTGGAATGGCTTGGCACAGGAAGAAAAACCACTGTTGGTATCGTAGGGATCGACCCAGCTTGGTAGCGGCAGACCCAGGTCAGCGTCATCGTTGCCGGAACTGGCGATGTTGAATGCTGAGGTGGGTGATGCTTTGCCAGCGAAATAACGCATGCCCTCATACATCATTTCCGCAACCGGGTTACCCCAATCGGTAATTTCGCCCTCATTCATGGGCCGTGTGGTAATCCATGCACCGGGCCAACCAGGTGCATAATCTCCACTTCCATAACGGAAATTAGCAATTCTCAGGCGGTCCATGGAGCCAATGACACCGATGGTAGAGGTATAAGTACCATCATTGGCATTGATTTCATCGGTAATAGAACTAACATTTTTACGCAGCACGCCGCCGGAGGTATTTCTCTCATAGGAGCCGGTGAGCAGGCCAAAATACATGCTGTCATTTTCACCATAGCTTTGCAGCAGACCGACAGGTTTGTTGTTACCGTTGGGGTAAGCTTGGCAGTTGGCTTCCAGCCGACCAGTGACGCAGACCCGGACGCGAACCACATAATCGATGATGCGGGAGGCGCCCTGTTCGCAGGGCGTGCCACCGTTAATGCAGGTGCCTCCTGCCACCGGGCGTTCTTTGGAAAGCCATTCCCAGACGCGGAAATCGGTATCGTTTAATACCCGTAACAGAGGAGCATCGTTTTCACTGACCAGAGTTGTATTGGCAAACAGGTGGCGGTGGCCGACAACAGGCAGGTTCAACGGCGAGTATTCACGAATGTCAAAACCGCTGGTGGCGATATCCATGTACTCTTTACCCCAGCTATGAGCATCCTGTGGAATGTAAGAGCGTTCCAGTACGGTTTCTGAACTGGTGTCTGTGGAACGGGTGCCACCGTAAAAGACTTTACGCAGGGCGTCGATGCGCGAGGTGGTGAGGTAATTCAGGAAATCGCCAGACCATTCGCCGCTGCCGGAGCATTTTTTATCCGTGGTGGTGGAGCTGGGTTCAAAGCGAGTTCTTCCACTATTGTAGACATAACAAATATTGGAACCGAAATAGCCGTAATAATTGATAGTGTCCGGTTTGTAATGGGTGTCCAGTACGCCATCACCATCAAGGTCGGAAGCATCGTTGTAGGCTTCGTAGTAGAGCTTGTGGTCTCGGCCCATGGTCATCAGGGTGAGCGGTGGGGCAGATTGTGCGGCAAACAGGGGATTGTCGGACAGGTTCAGAGGAGCAGCCTGGCTGGTGCTGGCGGTCAACAGCAGTCCTGCCACCAGTATATTGAGGGCGACAGCAACAGGGGGAAGTATACGTAGTGTTTTCATAGGCATGTCCTCGTTAATCATTACTTATATCCTTGAGTCATTTCTGGCGTACAGGGTTTCGATCATGGCTTCAGCAGTGGTGGTGCTACCCACGCCCATGGCCGTGATACGGTACAAATGGGGACGGGGTGTGGTATCCATAAGATCGAGGCTATATCCTTGATCTACACGGCTATGGAATTCCACAATGAAACGTGGGTCAGCAGCAGGTGTACTGTTGGATGTGCTGCTGGGAAAAGTAAAGGTGCGAGCATTGGTTTGCCACCAGCCAAAGGTTTCTATGGCCATGCTGGCGTAATCATTCAACTGAACGATATTGCAGGGTGGAGTACATGTGCCACCATCATCCGGCCTTAGTGTATCGATGTCTGCACCTCTTACCCAGTCTTCACCGCCTCGTATGGCACTTTCTGCAGCCTGGAAAGCCATGCCTTTATCACGCACATTGTTGGACATACGCTCCTGCATAATGGTGGATTGCATGCCGGACAGCCCAAGCAGAGTGAGTACTATCAGAAGCATCAGGCTGACAATGAGTGATGCGCCAGCCTGGCGCTTGCGCGCGACTGACAGTGTGCATGTTGTCAGATCAGTGAATGGAGACATGCGAAGCCTCTTGTGAATATCAATATGGTTCATTACGGATTCCGGTTACGTATGCTGATGGTGTTGCTGAAAGTGCGGCGTAGACGACCGTCGCCACCGACCGCCACGTTGCTGGCTATGCTGCGGGCAGTGAGAGTAATGCGCACGCTGCGTACCTCGTCCATATTGAGTCCGGCTGTATCGGCGGGTACATAACGCATGTCACCGTTGATGGCATCAAGCAGCTGACCATATACAATCTGCATGTCTTCAATGCCTTCCACCAGCGTCTCGTTACCACCTTCGGTGCGGATCAGTGAAGGTTCATTACTGTCAGGATCGGCTGCGATAGAGTAAGTGGTTTGACGTACCGGAAATACCATCGTTTCGGTGTCATAATTGAAACTCAGACTGTCTGTGCTGTTACCCGGTGAGCCGCTCATAGCATGCTCAATGGGGTCAGCAGGGCCGAGAGGCGTCGCGTTGGTGACCTGGAAAATATCTCCCATTACGCAGTTGGTAATCAGCATGATATCGCCTGGTTGTATACCGTTGCCGTTGATCATGGGGATATCGTTGCTCAAACTTCCGATGGCGGCACTTATTGCGAATCCGTCATTTCGGGCTCCGTTGATGGTGATGCTGTCGGAAGCGTTAAAACCGTCATTATTTGTGCCAGCGATACCGTCATTGGCAAGCAAATTCTGATAGCCTGCGCCGGCAGTGTTGAGGTTGTCAGTGATTTTGATATCCTTGCTGCGACAGCCCCAGAAAGCCGCCATGCGCAGCTCTTCTGCCAAAATGCGCATAGCCGTGCGGCCATTTTCCTGAATGAGGGACAGGGATTCCTGTACCCGGAAACTCTGTCTGTTGGCCTGAAAAATCTGCAATACCCCGGCCATTAATATCAGACTGATCACCATGGCCACTAGAATCTCGATGAGAGTCAGGCCGGTTTGCTGTGGGTGCATCGTGTGTGTCGTTTTCATGGGTATGATGTCGTGTTTGTAGAATCGGGGTTATCAGGAGTTTTAGGGACGGTTGTAAAGCACTTGCCCAGTAACAGAAAAACAGGTCATGTCGCCAGGGTCTGCCGGGTCACAATTTGTACCGGTGGCACCGGTGCGCATGTCGTCCCACATAACGGTGACGGTAAAGGGTGCGTTGGCACCGTTGCCCACGATGACACCACGGCCGGATGGTAGAGCGGTGGTCAGGCGGTCTGCCCATTCGAAGGTATCGCTGGTAGCCAATGTTACCGGGTCGCAACTGGTGTCAATGCATCCCGGGTCTGTCAGTGGGCCTCCTCCTGTGTCGATACTGTCGTAGTCGCCATTTTCGATACCCATGGGATTGGCACGCATACGATCCAGAATATCGTAAGCAAGGAATGTGGCCTGGGTGCGCTGGTAAGCGTTGTTGTTATGCTTCAGGCTGCTGGCTTGCAGACCGGCGAGTCCCAGCAAACCAATGGCTAATACCACGAGGGTAACCAGCACTTCGATCAGTGTGAAACCACGCATTGTTGTCTGTCTGTTTTGGTTCATACGTTTTTACTCGTGCGAGTGTTTACAAAATGTTGTACAAATTTTAATCGCTGAAGGGCTATCCGGTAGCCGTTTTATCGACCATTGATCCGGAATATGTAGCCGCTGGTCAAAATTTCGACAAACTCGGGGTTTGGGGGTGGGTGGATAGAATGGAGTTATTGTAACTAATTGAAATTAAAGGTTTATTTATTGGGTGTTTGGAGGTCGGTGCGGTAGCACTCAGGGGAATTCAGGAGAGTGTTAAGGGTAAAAAACGGGTTCTTCGAGACGAGCGGGCTATATGGCCTGACTAACGGTGCGGCCTAAGCATGTTTTGTGAACCCAGGAGGGTCAGCTGGAGGATTCGAGCGGTGCTGGCATCGCTACCGTTTGTGCCGTACGTTGCGCCCGTCGTTTGTCGATGACATTTTTACCCGCAATGAGCAGCCCCAACGCTAAAAAAGCACCGGGTGGCAGGATGGCCAGCAGGAATCCCCGGTAGTCGTCGAACAGGGTGATGGTGAGCCACTGGGCTCCTTCGCCAAACATTAACTCGGCCTGGGCAAGCAGGGTGCCGTGGCCGAGAATTTCCCGGAGTGCGCCAAGCAATAACAATACGAGGGTGAAACCGATGCCCATGCTCAGTCCGTCCAGCAGTGATCGCCCTACAGTGTTTTTGGAGGCGAAGGATTCTGCACGGGCGATAATGACGCAGTTGGTGACGATGAGGGGAATAAAAATGCCCAGCACCAGATACAGGTCGTAAAGAAAGGCCTGCATCAGCAGTTCCACGGCGGTAACGAAGGAGGCAATAACCAGTACAAAACAGGGAATGCGCAGTTCCGGGCGTACCAGATTACGAATCAGTGAAACGGTGACGTTGGAACCGGCCATCACCAGCGTCGTTGCGATGCCTAGCCCCAGTGCATTAACCACTGTGCCGGAAACCGCCAGCAGTGGGCAGAGGCCGAGCAATTGCACCAGCGCGGCATTATTGTTCCACAGGCCTTCTTTGAGGATTTTGGTGTTGTCGTTATTCATGGCGGGCTTCTTCCAAGGTAACTTCAGTATGCACTTTTTCGGGTGAAAGGGAGGGTTTTTGGAATAACTGATCCCGGTTCAGTTCATAGAATTTTAGCGCGCTATGCACGGCTTTGACGATTGCCCGTGGTGTAATGGTGGCTCCGGTGAACTGATCGAACTGGCCACCATCACGGTGTACTGCCCATCCTTTGTCTTGCGGGTTGCCCAGTGAGCGGCCGTTAAAACCAAACACCCAATCCGAGCGTTTTTCTTCGATGCCATCACCCAATCCTGGTGTTTCACGGTGATTGAGCACACGCACGCCCAGCACGGTGCCGTCAAAGGTGATACCCACCAGTATTTTGATGGGGCCGACGTAACCATCCGGGGCAATGGGGGTGATAGCCAACGCCACTGGTTGACCGTTTTTGCGTGCGCGGAATACTGGTACAGGATCTTTTGTGCCCAGCCGTTGCGGATCAGTGACGGTAATCATGTCGTGGAAAATATCGTTGTCATGCAGTTCCGGTTTAATCACTGCGTGCAGATTGCGTAGCATGAACTGACGTTCGGATTCGGCGATACGTTCCTCGGTGCCAGTGAAAATCAGCGCCACCAGCCCGGTACCCACCAGGGCAAACAGACCCAACAGAATAGCGCTGCGGCCCATATGTTTGCCTAACATCAGGTATTGCCTCCGTCACCGGGTTTAGACGACGGTTTTTCATAACTCTTTTTATAACCAAAGACCCGTGGCTGGGTGTAATAATCGATGGTGGGTGCCGCCATGTTCATCAGCAATACCGCGAAAGCCACACCATCAGGATAACTGCCCCAAGTGCGGATCACATAAATAAGTATGCCGATGCCGATACCGTAAAAAATACGGCCCCGTGGCGTGGTGCTGGCGCTGACCGGGTCAGTGGCGATGAAAAAAGCCGCCAGCAGGGTAGCGCCACTAAACAGGTGAAACATAGGTGATGCATAGGTGTCCGGGTCCAGCATGAAAAAGAAAAACGAAATGACAAACAGGCTGCCCATTAAGGCCAGCGGAATATGCCAGGTAATAATGCGTTTGTAGATTAACCATACGCCACCCAGCAGAACCCAGTTGCCCACCCATTCCCAGCCGACGCCGCCAAAATCACCAAAGATGGCATTGCCATGCACAATTTCGCTGACCGTGACATTCAGACCCAATTCGGTTTTTACCGTATCCAGCGGTGTTGCCATGCTCAGTGCATCGATGCTGAGCAGATACGGAAAGCTGCCGGTGAAAATAATATTCAGTGTATCCAGAAAACCTATTTGCAGTTGGTTGACGATGTTGGGAGGTACCCATTGAGTCATTTCCAATGGGAAGGAAATCAGCAGCATCACATAACCCACCATTGCCGGATTGAAAGGGTTATAACCCAGCCCACCGTACAATTGTTTGGCGACGATAATGGCAAAGGCACTGCCCATTACAGTGATCCACCAGGGTGAAAAAGGCGGCAGACAAAAGGCCAGCAGTAAACCTGTGAGTACAGCACTGCCATCAGTAAGGAACGGTGCAATGGGGCGTTGACGAATGCGCAGCATCAGTGCTTCGGCACACAATGCGGTACCCACGGCAATCAGAATGTTGATGCACAGACCCCAGCCAAAAAACCAAGTGTAAGCAATGATGGCAGGTACCAGCGCCAGACAGACGCGCACCATCATGCCGGTGATGTGGACACCGGAATGGATGTGGGGTGATGATGGCGTATCAAGATTCATGGCTTGTTGTCCTGCAAGAGATTCCGTTGGACATCGACATCCTGTTTGTTGATGGTGTCGTTATTTGATTCCGTGCGACGGGCATCGGCTTCGCTGATTTTTTGTTGTTGTTCCGTCGTTAAGCTCTGTGTGTTTTTGGGTTTGA
>Ga0256830_1002024_pt1 | contig 13774 bp, 13 predicted proteins | sample 128326metaG_FD_190537 | JGI IMG/M metagenome (GOLD analysis project Ga0256830, IMG submission 190537) | Hydrothermal vent microbial communities from Lau Basin, Pacific Ocean - 128-326 | ecosystem: Environmental > Aquatic > Marine > Hydrothermal vents | place: Pacific Ocean: Lau Basin | collected... | reverse complement strand
GGCTCGAGCGCTCCGTTTTCGACGACTCCCCCGACGCCCGGGTCGGACGCGAGCGGGCCGTCGTCCTGGCGGCGCTGGCGCACGACCTCGCGGCGCGGCTCGAGACCGAACTCGGCCGCACCCTCTCCGTCGAACTCGCCGGCGGCACGCCGGTCGGCGGGGTCGTCGAGCGCGCCCCGCGGCGTCCCGGGGCCTTCGTCCTGGACTACCGCGGTCAGTCGCAGGTGCCGCTCGACCCGCTGCGCCTCGAGCCCGGATTCCTGGTCGCCTGGCTGCGCGGCGCTCCGGACCCCTGGCTCGAGGCGCAGCTGCTCGCGCTGCAGGGCCGGCTCGACGAAGCCCTGGAGCGCATCCGCGACGCCCCGGCGGCCCCGGGGACGGGACGCGACCCGATGCCGTGGGTCCGAGCCTGGGAGCGGGCCTGGGCGGAACGGAACCGCGGCCCCGTCGCCGGGGCGGAGGCGTCGCCGGAGGCCGGGGCCGGGGCGGACGCGGGGACGACGCCCGGCGCCGCGGCGGAGCACCCCGAAGGCGCGGCCGCGCCTCCCTCGCCGCCGTCCCGTCCGGACCCGCGGCGCGACCTCCTGACCGGACTGGCCGAGCGTTTCCCCGATGCCACCCTGACCCTGCGCGGCGACCGCGTCGAGGTGACCTTCGCCGACGTCGCGCTCGGCCCCGAACCGTGGCGGCTCGACCTCCGCGACCTCCTGCGGGGCTGGGAGCTGGCCTCCTGGGAGCTGGTGTGGCGCCTGCCGCCGGGCGCGACGCCGCCGCGTCGGGTGACGTGGCTGGACGACGTCGTCCTGGTCTCCGGAGGGCGTCGCGGTCTGCCCGTGCTCCGGCTCGGCGACGCCGCCCACCCCGGCTTCGGCATCCTCGCCGACCTGTCGCGGCAACGCCTGGTCTGGGAGGACGGCGAGGTCGCGCTGGACGGATTGCCGATCGGTCCCTGGCGTCCCCGCGCGCCGCGTGGGCCCTTCACCGCCGCGGCCTCCGAGCCCCTGGTCCTGGAGACGCTGCGTCTCGGCTTCGAGCGTCGTTGAGGGCGCGGGCGAGCCGTTCCACCGTCGGGACGCCCCCGGCGACGAGCGCGACCGCGATGAGCAGGAACAGGCCCTGCGCCTCGAGGGCGGTGGGGCGCAGCGCCATCCGCGCCAGCGCGGCGCCGCTGATGCCGACGAAGTCGAGCATCTGGCTGACGCCGAGGGTGCCGCCGAGGCGCGCCGGCGGCGCCAGTCCCTGGATCAGGGTGCGGAGGGGAATCAGGTAGAAGCCGGAGCCGAAGGAGGCGACCGCGGTCCCGGCGAAGACGAGCACGGGATGGGCCGGGAGCAGGCCCGCCAGGGCGAAGCCGACGACCATCAGGCCGAGGCCGAGGCGGACCCAGGTCGTCAACGGGCGGCGCAGCGCCAGGCGGCCGCAGGCCATGGCGCCGAGGGCCATGAACACGCCCTGGGCGGCGAGGCCGACCGACCACCAGCCGCGGCCGGCGGCGACCAGGCGGGTGCCGTCGGGACGGACCGCGATGGCCTCGTTCCAGGCGAGGAAGGCGAGCGAGCCGACGGCCCAGAAGAGGGCGTGGCCGAGGATGGCAGGGCGCAGGCCGGGCACCCGTCCCGCGCGCTCCAGGCCGCGCCGCAGCCGCCGCAGCGGCGCCAGGATGGGACGCCGGTGGGGGCTCGCCGGCGGGCGGCGGCGCATGCCGAGGGCCAGGGCCACGCCCAGGGCGGCGAGCGCGGCGAGGAGGAGGGGTAGGAACTCGGGATGCGCCCCGAAGCCGTCGAGCAGGAAGCCGGTGGATCCGGTGCCGAGCAGGATGCCCGCCATCATGGCTGCCTGGAACCAGCCGTTGGCCCGGGCCAAGGCGGGACGGCCGGCGTACTCGGCGAGGGCGCCGTACTTGGCCGGGCCGAGGAAGGCGCTCTGCGTCCCCATCAGGAAGACCACCGTCAGGGCGAGCGGGAGCGACCGTGTGGCGAGGGCCAGCGCGCCGAGCAGCATCACGACGACCTCGGCGACCTTGGCCGCGACGACGACGTTGCGTTTGGGGAAGCGGTCGGCGAGGTCGCCGGCGTAGAGCGCGAAGGCGAGGAAGGGGAGCGAGAACAGGAACTGCGCCAGGGAGGCTCCGTGGCCACGGCTGCCCTCGACGGCCAGCGCGTACAGGACGATGCCCTGCTTGAAGGCGTTGTCGCCGAAGACGGTGAGGAACTGGGTGCCGTTCAGCAGCAGGAAGCTCCTGCGGTCACGGAGCGGCGGCGGTCGTCCGGTCATCGCGTCTCCTCGCCGGCGGCGAGCAGCTCCTCGAGGCGGCGCCGCCGCTCCGGCGGCAGGGGCCACGCCGCGGCGGCCCGGCGCAGCACCGCGTCGGCGACGCCGAGTCGGCGGCAGGCCCGGAGGTGGCCGGCGCACGGGGCGAAGGCGCCGAGGTCGGCGAGGAGCAGCACGGCGAGGCGCTCGCCGGAAGCGAGGTCGAGTCCGCTCTCGGCGTAGGCCCGGCCGTAGGCGTGCTCCAGCACCCAGTCGCGGAAGGTCGGGTCCAGTGCGCCGAGCCGCTGCAGCACGGCGTCGGCGTCCGGACCCCAGACCGCGCGGAAGGCGCGTTCCCCGGCGGCGGGGTCGAGCGGCGGAGCGCCGTCGGGCGGCGGCGGCTCGAGCACGGGGGCGGCCGCGGCCAGGGCCTCCAGGACGAGGGGGAAGCCGACGAAGGGTTCCAGGAAGCGCAGCAGGGCGCGCACGGCTTCGGCGCCCTCGGCGGCGGCGAGCGCGGCGGCGGCGGCGCGGACCTCGCCGTCCCCGCCGCGCCGGACCGCCGCGGCGAGTCGGGCCAGGAGCGGGAAGCGGTCGTCCTGGGTCACGGCAGCGGGGCGTCCTGCTCGACGAGGAAGGGGGTGCGCGCCCGACAGCGCCCGCCGACGGCGACCCTCGGGCGGCGCTCGCCCCGGGCGAACAGGACCACGGTCGAGCCCAGCAGGAAGGTACCGAGTTCGTCGCCGCGCGCCAGCGTCGGGGGCGGGTCGTAGGTGCGTTCGTGGTCGAACCACGGCGCGGCGCCGAGGGTGGCGTCGAAGGGGAAGCGCATTCCGCCGACGTTGAGGGCGCCGACCAGGAGCAGCGCCAGCGGCTCGCCGTCGGCGGCGGCGCAGCGCAGCAGGATGCGGCGGTTGCGGGCGAGGACGCGGTGCGAGCGGCGCACCAGACCGGGGTCCACCGGGAGGAGGTCGCCCGAGTGGGTCCGGGCCGAGAGCACGCGCAGGTCGCAGGGGGCGTGGAGGCGGTGGTAGTCGCGAGGCGAGAGGTAGACCTGGTGGCCGGCCCAGCCCTCCACCTCGGCGTCGTCGTAGCCGGCCAGCAACTCGTGGGTGGCGTAGGGCACGCCCTTGACGAGCCAGCTGCCCTCGGGGCGGACGGTCTCGGAGGCGACCAGGACCCCGTCGGCGGGCGCCAACCAGTCGTCGCCGGGCGGCAGCGGGCGGGCGCCGGGCGGCAACGGTCGGGTGAACAGGTCGAGGAAGGAGGGGTAGTCGGTCCACGCGCCCGGCACTTCGTCCCGCGGGATGCCGAGGCGTCGGGCCAGGCGCGGCCACAGCAGGCGGCGCAGCGCCGGCGGCAGGCGGCGGCGGGCCAGCCAGCCGGCGCCGGCCGAGAGCGCGCGCCGCGGCACGCCGGGCAGGGTGAGCAGGGATCGGGCGTCCAAGTCCTCGCGATGCGGTGGCGGCGACGCGGCGCCGACCGTGCGCCCATCCTAGGAGCCCTGGGACGACGGCGGGAGCGGGCTATACTCTGCGCCGCTCGCGACCGGCTCCATGGGTGCCTCGGATCTCCATCTCGTCGTCCTCGCGGGAGGGGAATCCACCCGCGTGCGAACCGGCGCCACCAAGGTCCTGCTGGACCTCGGGGGGCTGCCGCTCCTGGAACACGTGTTCCGCGCCGCCGCCCCCGGCGGTCCGGGGTCCCCGCTCGAGGCCGTGGCCTCGCGGACCCTGGTCGTCGGACCGCGCCACCGCGAAGCCATCGAGGCCTGGCTCGCCGCCAGCGGACACGACGCGTGGCGGGTGGTGCTCCAGCCCGAGCCGCGCGGCACCGCCGACGCCGTGGCCCGCGCGCTCGAGGGACTGCCCGAGCGGGACGCAGGGCGGGTCATGGTGCTCTACGGCGACGTCCCCTTGATCGAGACCGCGACGCTGGAGGAACTGGCGCGCTACCCGAACGCGCTGCTCTCCGCCGTGATCGGCGACCCCAGCGGCTACGGGCGCATCGTGCGCGACGACACGGGTTCGCTGGTCGCCATCGTCGAGGAGCGCGACGCCGACGAGGAGGTGCGCGAGATCCAGGAGGTCAACGCCGGCATCGGCGTGTTCGAGGTCGGCCCGCTGCGCGCCGCGCTGGCGCGGGTGGACGCCGACAACGCCCAGGGCGAGCTGTACCTGACCGACGCCGTGGTCGCGGTGTTGCAGGAGCGTGAGGGGGTGGTCGTCACCCTGGTGGACGGGGTCGAGCAGATCCTGGGCGTCAACGACCTGGTGGACCTGGCCGAGGTCGGCGCGTTGCTGCGCGAGCGCGTGCTGGTCGGCCACATGCTCGCCGGCGTGGTGGTGGACGCGCCCGAGACCACCTACGTGGAGTGCGACGTCGAGATCGCGCCCGGGGCGCGGCTGATGCCCTTCACCGTGCTGCGGCGCGGCGTGCGCATCGGCGCCGGATGCACCGTCGGCCCCTTCGCCCACCTGCGGGCCGGCACCGTCCTCGAGGACGGAGCCGAGATCGGCAACTTCGTCGAGACCAAGAACGCCCACGTCGGCGCGCGCGCCAAGGCCAAGCACCTGACCTACCTCGGCGACTGCGAGGTGGGGGCGGGCGCCAACGTCGGCTGCGGCACGATCACGGCGAACTACGACGGCCGCGCCAAGCACCGCACCGTCATCGGCGAGCGCGCCTTCGTCGGCTCGGGCACGGTGCTGGTGGCTCCGGTGACCGTCGGCGCCGGCGCGACCACCGGCGCCGGCGCGGTGGTGTTGGCCGGGCGCGACGTGCCGCCCGGCGCCGTCGTCGCCGGGGTGCCCGCGCGTACCCTGCGCCGGGCCGGCGACGCGCCCGCCCCCGAACCCTCCGCCTCCCGTCCCCCCGAACCCGACCCCTCATGACCTTCAAGGACGCGCGGCTCAAGATCGTCGCCGGCACCGCCAACCCCGAGCTGGTCCAGGAGATCGCCGGGCACCTCGACGTCCCGGTGACCTCGGCCTACGTCGGGCGCTTCCCCGACGGCGAGATCGACATCAAGCTGCACGAGGACATGCGCGGCAGCGACGTCTTCGTGGTGCAGCCGACCTGCCCGCCGGTGAACGAGAACATCATGGAGCTGGTGCTGATGGTGGACACGCTGCGCCGCGCCAGCGCCGGTCGCATCACCGCCGTCGTGCCGTACTACGGCTACGCCCGCAAGGACCGCAAGGACGAGGGGCGGGTGCCGATCTCGGCCAAGGTCGTGGCCAACATGCTGGTGGGGGCCGGGGTGGACCGGGTGGTCACGGTGGACCTCCACGCCCAGCAGATCCAGGGTTTCTTCGACATCCCGGTGGACCACCTGTGGGCCCGTCCGGTGTTCCAGGAGGCGGTCCAGGCGATGGGGCTGGAGCGGCCGGTGGTGTGCTCGCCCGACGTCGGCGGGGTCAAGCTGGCCCGGGCCTGGGCCAAGGCCCTGGACGCGCCGCTGGCCATCGTGGACAAGCGCCGGGTGGGGGACGACCAGGTCGTGATGGAGCACGTCATCGGCGAGGTGGAGGGCCGGAGCGCCCTGCTGACCGACGACATGATCTCGACCGCCGGGACCATCACCGAGGCCGCCCGGATCCTGAAGGACCGGGGGGCCGAGCGGGTGGTCATCGCCGCCACCCACCCGGTGTTCTGCGGGCCGGCGCTGGAAAGACTCCGGAATTGCCCCGCCGAGCGCATCCTGGTTTCCAATACAATCCCCCTCCACGGCGACCTCCCCGACGCCCTCGAAGTGGTGTCGGTGGGGCCGCTCCTGGCGCGGGCCGTCCAGCGCATCCACTGCGAGGAGTCGGTCAGCGCCCTGTTCGACGATTGAGGGGCCCCGAGGCCCGGCCCACCAGCATGGAAACCGCCACCCTGAAGACCGAACCCCGCACCGAGACCGGCTCGCGGGCCGCCCGGAAGCTGCGCCAGGCCGGCTGGATCCCGGCCCTGCTGCTCGGCGGGGGCGAGGAGACCGTCCTCTTCTCGATCCCGGCCCGGGACTTCGAGACCGCCCTGCGTCATCGCATCGGCTCGTTCGAGCTCGAGATCGGCGGCGCCACCCACCGCGCCGTGATGCGCGAGGTCCAGTGGGACCGGATGGGGGACGAGGTCCAGCACGTGGACTTCCTCCGCGACCCGGACGGCAGCCTGGCCCGCCGCATCGAGACCGAGCTCGAGGAGGCCGCGGCGGCGGCCGCCGCCGCCAAGTAGCGGTCCATCCCTTCCGGGCGTCCCGGGGACGCCCGGATTGTGCCCCTTCCGGGGCGAGCCTATGATGTCGAGCCCGCTTCCCGGCGCGCCTCCTCCGGAGGACGGCTGGCGCGTCGCCGTCGGCCTCGGGAATCCCGGCTCCGAGTACGCCGGCACCCGACACAACGTCGGCTTCGACGCGCTCGACCTCTTTGCCGCCCGCCACGGGCTCGCCTGGCGCCAGCTGGGCCCGGCCTTCGTCGCCGAGCTCACCGCGCGACGGGTCGTCCTGCTCAAGCCGTTCACCTACATGAACCGCAGTGGTCGGGCGCTCGGCCCGGTTCGGGCCGAGTACCCCTTCGCCGGGCCTTCCTCCCTCTTTGTCGTCAGCGACGACTTCCACCTGCCCCTGGGTGCGCTGCGCCTGCGGGCCTCCGGCTCGACCGGCGGCCACAAGGGGCTCGCGTCCATCGAGGCCACGCTGCAGAGCCGTGACTACCCGCGCCTGCGGATCGGCGTCGGCGACCCCGATCACGACGTGGTGGACTTCGTCCTCTCGCCCTTCTCCGCCGCCGAGGCCGAGGTCGTCCAGGAGACCCTGGAGCGCGCCGCCGACGCGGTGGAGGACTGGAGCCGGGGGCTGCCCTTCGAGGAGCTCCAGGCCCGATACAACCGCCGCACGCCGCAGGCGGGTTCCTGAACCGGACGCACCCCACGGGGCGATCCCACGGAACGAACCGGTAGGACCGGAATGGCCATCATGGAAACACACCCAAGCAACACCCACGTCTACCAGGCGATGTTCCTCCTGGACAACCAGGAGGTCCGCCAGGACGGCTTCAACGCCGTACGCGATTCGGTGCGTCAGACCCTCGAGAAGCACGGTCTGACGCCGCGCGTCCTCCGCCTCTGGGGCGAGCGCGAGTTGGCCTATCCCATCGGGGGGCGGACCCGCGCCACCTACCTGCTCGGCTGGCTCGAAGGTTCGGGCGACGCCGTCAACCGGGCCAAGCGCGACTTCTACCTGGTCGGTCCCGTGTTCCGCGTGCTGTTCACGCGCGAGGACGAGATCCCGGCCGAGGAGCTCGCCTTCGGCATCCAGGAGATCTCCGACGAGGAGGTCGTGATCCCCGAGGAGGTCGAGGAGCCCGAAGAGGAGGCCCACGAGGAGCCCGTCGTCGAGACGGCCGCCGAGGCCGCTGCTGCGGGCGAGACGACCCCGGGCCAGGCCGAGGCGAAGGACCAGCCGGCGGCGGAGGCCGCCGAGGCCGCGGAGACCGCGCCGGTCGCCGCCGAGAGCGTCACCGAGGAGGAACGGAAGGATGGCTAGCAAGAGCAAGGACCGCAAGTTCGACTACAAGGACGTGGAGGAGCTGCAGCTCTTCCTGTCCTCCTACGGCAGCATCCTGCCGGCGAAGCGGACGGGCCTCTCGGCCCGTGAGCAGCGCCGCCTCAAGCGCGCCGTCAAGTGCGCGCGCTTCCTCGCCCTCCTGCCCTACACCTCGTGACATGAAGACCCGACTCATCCTGAAGGAGGACATCCCCGGCCTCGGGCTGACCGGCGACGAAGTCGAGGTGGCCCCGGGCTACGCCCGCAACTACCTGCTGCCGCAGGGTCTGGCCCTGCCCTGGTCGGAGGATGCGGTGCGTCGCATCGAGAAGCGGCGCCGCGAGGCCGAGGCCCGGCGCGCCGCGATGCGCCAGGACATGGAGGCCCTCGCCGAGCGGCTCACCGCGGTCCAGTTGACCTTCGAAGAGAAGGCCTCGGAGGAGGGGCGTCTCTACGGTTCGGTCACGGCGCGTCGCATCGCCGACGGGTTGGCCGAACAGGGGTTCGAGTTCAACGAGAGCCAGGTCCGGCTGGCGGAGCCGATCCGCACGGTCGGCGAGTACGAGGTGCCGATCCACCTCCACGCCGAAGTGGATTCGACCATCAAGGTCTGGGTGGTCTCCACCGAGCCCGTGGCCTCTGCCGAGTCGGCGGAGGGCGGGGACGAGGCCTCCGAGGGCGAGGCCCCTGCGGCGGCTCCGGGCGAGGACGCCTGACCGCGCTCCGGTGGAGGGCGTCCTGCGCTGCGGGGCGCCCCATCCGCCGCCGTAGACTGGCCACGATGGGCTCCGCCCCCGAGCGCACTCCCTACGACCTGACCGCGGAGGCCAGCGTCCTGGGGTCCATCCTGCGCGATCCGCGGGTGATCGCCGACGTCGCCGCCCGGCTCGAGCCGGACGACTTCTATTCGGAGCGCCACCGGCGTCTGTACCTGCTCATGCTCGAGATGGAGCAGCGGGCTTCGGGGTCCTGCGACCCGGTGTCGGTGGGGCACGAGGAGGAACGGCTGGGCCTGGTCGAGGAGCTCGGCGGTCCCGCCACCCTGCGCGACCTGATGGCGGCGGTGCCCTCTGCGGCCTACCTCGAGAACCACGTCGCCATCGTGCGCGACCTGGCGATCAAACGGCGGCTGCTCGAGGCTGCGGTGCGCATCGAGCAACTGGTCCACGACCCCGACGTCGGGTCGGTCTCCGACCTCGTCGAGACCGCCGAGACCGAGGTGTTCCGGGTCGGTGACCGACTGGCCGGCAAGGAGATCGACTCCATGCAGCGGTTGGTGGACGCCCAGCTCGACCTGCTCCTGTCCGGGCAGGGGCAGGAGCGCGGTCTGCAGACCGGCTTCCTCGACCTCGACGACAAGCAGGGCTTCCGCCCCGGCGACCTGGTGGTGCTCGCGGCGCGCCCCGGCATGGGCAAGACCGCGCTGGCGCTCAACCTGCTCGAGCGGGTGGCGCTCAAGGAGAAGAAGGCGGTCCTGATGTTCTCGCTCGAGATGCCGGGCGAGCAGCTGGTGACGCGGCTCCTGTCGTCGCACGCGCGCATCCCGCACGAACACCTGCGCAAGGGCGTCCTGTCGGCGGAGGACCGTCGGCGGTTGACCCTCGCCGGCGGATTGTTGCGGCCGGCCCGGGTGTTCATCGACGACAGCTCGCAGCCCAGCCTGGCCGAGATCCGCGCCAAGGCGCGACGCCTCAAGCGCGATGGCAACCTCGACCTGCTGATCGTGGACTACCTGCAGTTGCTCCACGTCAAGGCCGAGAGTCGCCAGCTCGAGATCGCCTTGATCTCGCGGACCCTCAAGTCCATCGCGCGCGACCTGCGCATTCCCGTCCTCGCCCTCGGCCAGCTCAACCGCAAGGCCGAGGACCGCTCCGACCACCGTCCCATGCTCTCGGACCTGCGCGAGTCCGGCGCCATCGAGCAGGACGCCGACATGGTGCTCTTGATGATGCGGGAGGAGGTCTACGGCGAGACCGAGGAGAACCGAGGCAAGGCGCAGATCTTCATCGCCAAGAACCGCCACGGGCCCACCGGCGACTTCGTGCTGCGCTTCGACAAGACCTTCATGCGCTTCGAGAACTTCGCGCCCGAACCCCGCCGCGAGCCGCGCAGTGCGGCCGCCTTCGAATGACGTTCGCCCCCTTCGTCCTCGGTGTCCTGCTCGCGGCCCTCGGGCCGTCGGCTCCCCCCGCGTCCCTGCGCTTCCAGGAACCGGCTCCCGCGGCGCAGGAGCCGACGGCGGATGCGGACTCCCAACTGCCGCTGCTGGACGACGTCGTCGTCGAGGGCGCAGCCGGGCGGGAGGCCGAGATCCTGGAAGCGATTCGGACCCGAGCCGGCAGCCGTTTCGATCCGCGGGCCCTGCGCGAGGACATGGCCTGGTTGTGGAAGTACCGTCGCATCCGGGTGGACGAGGCGCTCCTGCGGCCGACCGGCGAGGCCGGGCATGCGGTCCTGGTGCTCCGCGTCGTCCCCTTCCGGGCCTTCCGTCGGGTGGTCATCGAGGGCAACGAGGCCTTCGAGCGCGAGGAGCTCGAGAACCGGGCCGGACTCTATGGCCAGGCGCTGGACGTCTCGGCCATCCCCATCGTCCTGCGGCGCATCGAGGAGTACTACCGTTCCGAGGGCTATGCCCACGTCCAGCTCGATTGGCAGGTGGACCGGGAGAAGGACGAGGTCCGGATCGTGGTCGAGGAGGGGCCGCGGGTGCGCATCGCCGAGGTGGAGTTCGAGGGCAACGAGGCGATCCCTTCCGGAGGGCGTTTCCACCCCGGTCTCGACCTGTGGGACGCGCTGGCCAACAAGCCCGGCTTCTTCATCATGAAGGACAGCCCGTTCAGTGAGGAGCGGGTCCGCGAAGACGCCAACGCCTTGGTCCAGCTGTACCGCGACTACGGATTCTTCGACGTGGTGGTCGAGCCGGTGACGGAGTACCTGGACGAAGGACGAAGTCGGGTCCGGGTCGTCTATCGGATCGAGGAAGGCCCCCAATACCACGTGCGCCGGGTGCTGATCCGTCCGGCCAGTGGCGAGGAACTCCTCTATCCCCGAGAGGAACTCCTGGCGGAGTTGCGGATCGCTCCCGGGCAGCCCTTCGAGGCCTCCCGCCTGGACGCCTCGGTGGCGGCGCTGACCACCTACTACGGCGAGCGGGGGCACCCGGCGTTGGCGCGCACCGAAGCCGATTCGGCGCGGGCCGCTCAGTACTTCCAGGTGCGCGGCAACGGCGACCGCCTGCGCCCTGGCCCCGGATTGAGCTTCGCCGAGGACGCCCCGGAGGTCGACGTCGTCTTCGAGCTGCAGCAGGGGCAGCCCAAGCGGATTCGCGACGTCGTGATCCGCGGCCTCCAGCGCACCCGGGACGCGGTGGCGCGTCGTGAGATCGACTCCATGCCGGGTGACCTCGCCGATCAGGACCTGGCCGATCGTTCGTCCCGGCGCCTGGTCGGTCTCGGCTACTTCCGGGGCGAGGACCGCATCCCCTTCGTCCGTTGGCGCTGGAAGGACGTCGGGCAGGACGAGTGGGTGGAACAGCTCTGGGACATCAAGGATTCCGGCTCGACCGGACAATTCCGCATCGGCGGGGCCTGGAACTCGGACAACGGTCCGAGCCTCATCCTCGACCTCAAGAAGCAGAACTTCGACCTCACCGACCTGCCCTCCTCGCCGGGGGCCACCATCGAGGAGATCATCAACGGCGAAGCGTTCACCGGGGCTGGCCAGACCCTGAGCCTCGGGCTGCGGCCGGGCACCCGCCTTTCGACCTACTTCGTCCAGTTCGTCGAGCCCGACCTGCTCGGCGAGCACGTGGACCGGCTCGGCTTGACCCTGACCGCGATGAAGCGGCAGCGCTTCTACGGGCTGTACGACGAAGAGCGCGACAACACCGGCTTCCGGCTCGGCCGACGCTTCGGGCGTTTCTTCACCGTCTTCGGCGGCGCCAGCGTCGGCAGCGTGCTGGTGGACGAAGTGGACCCGGGTGCCCCCGCCGAGCTGCTGGCGCAACAGGGTCGTTTCGGGCAGAACTCCTTCACCCTGGGCACCCGTTACGACACCGTGGAGGACCGCTTCTCCCCGCTGGACGGTTTCAGCGTCGGACTCTCCTTCGACAAGGTCGGCGGCTTCATGGGCGGCGACTTCGACTACCTGGCGGGAACCCTGTCGGGCGAGAAGTTCTTCCCGCTGTGGAAGGACTCCCTGAACCGTCACTGGGTGCTGGCCTTGCGCGGGCGCCTGCGGCAGGGCTGGGCCCAGGGCGGGACCACTTCGTTGCCCTACACCGAGCGCTTCTACCTCGGCGGCCTCAACACGCTCCGCGGTTTCGACTACCGTGGGGTGGGCCAGAACGCCCAGGGTTTCTTCGAGGGCGGCGACGCCGCCTGGGACGGCGGCATCGAACTGCGCTTCCCCTTGGTCTCCAGTCGCCAGCGCGGCATGGTGGACGAGTACGAATGGATCCGCGGTGCGTTCTTCGTCGACGCCGGCGCCTTCGGCGACGACTTCGGCTCGCTCGAGCCGGTGCGCATCGGCGCGGGCGTCGGCATCCGCATGCGTCTTCCGTTCATGCCCCTGGTTCCCTTCACCCTGGACTTCGGTTGGCCCCTCCGCTCGGAGGAGTTCGACGACACCCAGGTGTTCAGCTTCACCCTCGGTACCTTCTGATCATGTCTCGAGTCCGCACCCTCCTCGCCTTCCTGCTCTTCGCCGGCGCCGGTTTCGCCGCGCACCGCTCCGTCGTCCCCGCCACCGAGGCGGTGCGTTCGGTGGACATCGGTCGCATCCTCGACGAGTACCAGCCGCTGGCGGACCGCTTCCAGCAGATGCGCTCCTTCTACCAAGCGCGCGGCCAGGCCCTCAGCGAGCGCGCCGACCAGTTGCGCGCCCAGCAAGGCGAGCTGCAGCAGCTCGACGAGCACAGCTCCGAGTACCAACGTCGGCGGGCGTTGCTGCAGGTCGCGCAGCAGGCCCTCGAGCAGGAGGCCGAGTACTGGGCCGGCGAGCAGCGTCGCGCCACCGACGCCCTCCTCGCCGAGGGGGTGCGCATGGTCCACGAGGCCTGCGCGGTGTACGGCGAGCGCTCCGGCGTCTCGGCCATCCTGATGCAGCCCGGTGATCTGCCCGAGCTCGACGGCACGGGGCAGGCCATCCGCGACCTGGAGAACCGCTGGGTGATCTGGACCCACCCCGACCACGACGTCACCGACGAGGTCCTCGCCGTGCTGCGCGAGATCGGCCCACAGGTGGGCGGCGCTTCCACGGAACCGACGCAGGACTGATGCGGCCATGACCGAAGCCCGCAAGGTACGGACCCTGAAACGCGCCGTGGAGGCGCAGGGGACGGCCTTGCATTCCGGGGCCCAGGTGCACCTGCGACTCGAGCCGGCCGCGGTCGGCCAGGGCATCGTCTTCCGCCGTTCCGACCTGGAGGACGGTCCCGAGATCCCGGCCCTGCCGAAGTCGCTGGCAGCGGGGCCGCGCTGCACCACCCTCCGCGTGGGGGGCGCCGAGGTCGCGATGGTCGAACACCTCCTGGCGGCTTGCGTGGGGATGAGGGTGGACGACCTGGACGTGGTCGTGGACGGGCCCGAGCTTCCGGGCTTCGACGGTTCGGCCCTGCCCTACGTGGAGCTGTTGGAGCGCGGCGGCATCGTCGAGCAGAAGGGGCTGCGCCAGACCCTGGTCGTCTCCGAGCCGATGGTCTTCCGCGACGATGCCGGGCGCGAGCTCGTCGTCCTGCCCCGCGACGAGTCTGGCCTGGCCCTGCGCTACGTTCCGGACCACCCCGAGGGGGTGGATCCGCGGCCGGTCTCGTTCGTCCTCGGCCGCGACGACTTCCGAACCGAGATCGCCCCTGCGCGCACCTTCGTCCGAGCCGAGGAGATCGAGGCCCTGCGCGAGGCCGGGCTCGGCCGCGGCGCCGATGCCGACAACACCGTGGTCCTGGGCGGCGACGAGGAACCCGTGTTCCGCATCGACCGCGAGCCGACGCGTCACAAG
>Ga0256830_1002023_pt1 | contig 13776 bp, 14 predicted proteins | sample 128326metaG_FD_190537 | JGI IMG/M metagenome (GOLD analysis project Ga0256830, IMG submission 190537) | Hydrothermal vent microbial communities from Lau Basin, Pacific Ocean - 128-326 | ecosystem: Environmental > Aquatic > Marine > Hydrothermal vents | place: Pacific Ocean: Lau Basin | collected... | reverse complement strand
GAAGTGGATATGAGCGCAGCGATTGCAGCGCTTAATGAGGGTAAACCTCTCATCGCCGAGGCGCTACTGCGGGGGCTGGCGCAGCGCCATCCGCAGGCGGGGATGCCGTGGGTCAATATCGGCCTGATCCATTTTCGTCGTGGTGAGTGGGACCGCGCACAACAGGCGGCAGAGAAGGCGCTGGCGCTACAGCCAGAGATTAACGAGGCTGATTACCTACTGGGATTAGTCGCACATCAAAGGCGTGATGCTCCGCTGGCACTCAAACATTACCAGGCATCGCTCGCGAAAGAGCAGCAGCACGCAAATTCTCATTACAACCTTGCGTTGCTGTACGACACTTATTATCAGGATCTTAAGAAGGCGCTGTTCCATTATCATCGCTACCTTGAGCTGATTGATGGTGAAGATGAAGCGACGCGTTCCTGGGTGAGGGAACTTGAAGGGCAACTTACACCGGATGGGGGTAGTGATGAAAGTTGATCGTTACATGGCTGGGTTATTTGCCGGGATGGCGCTGCTGCTAGCGAATAGCGCCTATGCTGAAGAGCGCAGTGAAACATCCGCTCAGGCTGATATCAGGGCAGTGATAGCAGATGATGTGATTAATCTGGATGGTGTTCAGATTCGTGGCAATAAAGAGCTGCCACAGATCCTTTATATCGTTCCATGGCAGGAGGTCGAAACAGCACGCCGCGTTCAGGAGCAGGATATTATGTTATATAGCTTAAGTGAACGGCGCATAAAGCCAGTTATGCCAGACATGAATGATGAAGGCGTGTCGTTGCGTTAGCTTTGCTGTTTGCCTGGAATTTTATTTTAGTCACTTTCTGAACGGTCGATATAAAAATTAGACCGCAATATTGACAGGTGAGGGGACTGCCCCAGAGTCGTGTTGATGAAAGTGAAGTGGCGATGGGTGCAACCGCTTCTCGATTCAGAACACTCGATTTAGAATGTGAGCAGCTGCATAAGGTGAGCGCTTTATGTGACTGCTGTTTATGTCGGGATTCAGGGTCGAATGATGTCGTGCCGAATAATGTCTGCCCGGTAACTTTTTCAAGATATTCATGTGTGTTTTTAAGGAGTGAGTCATGGAGGTAGTAAGTTTCTTTCAGACGGGTGGGCCGTTTATGTACCCCATCCTCGCCGTGCTGGCGCTGGGTATGGCAATTGCCCTGGAGCGCTATCTATATCTTAGCTCAACTCAGCGCAACTCCAATAAGGTCTGGGCAGAGCTGGTGCCGTTGCTGAAGAAAAATGAGTTTGATAAAGCGGTAAAGATCACAGCTAACAATAAGACGCCCATGGCTCACATGCTGAGTTATGGTTTTTCACGTCTAGGGCAGACTCGACGACGCAGCGATCTCGAAACTGCGATGGAAGAGGGGATGATGGAGGTGATTCCCGATCTGGAACAGCGCACCCATTACCTGGCAACGTACGCCAACATCGCAACATTGCTCGGGCTGCTGGGCACCATTATTGGTTTGATCGAAGCGTTTACGGCGGTTGCTGCTGCCGACCCGGCTGAAAAAGCGGATCTCCTTTCCGCCAGTATTTCCGTTGCGATGAACACCACTGCATTTGGCCTGATCGCAGCGATTCCCATGTTGTTTTTACACTCTTATCTAGCGACTAAGACGGCTCATCTGGTGGATGAGCTAGAGATGGTGGCAGTTAAATGTCTGAATATTGTGAGTGAACAGGATTACAGACAGTAGTCAGCTGACATCGTTGTAAACGAGTCGTTCTGTTGTTAACGCCAGCCGTAACAGGATTGCATAGCAGCCGAGAGAGAATCGGAATAGAGATGTGGAATCGATATGCGTATAAGACGTAGACATCACAAAAAAGAAGCTGCAGAACTTAATATCACCGCATTCATGAATTTGATGGTGATTCTGGTGCCGTTCCTGTTAGTGACGGCTGTCTTCTCGCGGATGACAGTAATAGAGTTGAATCTCCCACCAAAAGATGCACAGACCCAGAAAGAAGAGAAGGTCAAACTTGAGCTTGAGCTGGTTATTCGCAAGGGCAGTTTTGATGTACAGGATCGCCGGCTGGGGCTGATTAAACGCTTTAAACGTAGCGAAGCGGCCACCGACTGGAACGCCTTTAGCGAACTCCTGGTCGAGATTAAAACACGCTTTCCTGATGAGGTGAATATCACCCTGCTGTTAGAACCCGATATTGAATACCAGACGCTGGTGCAGGTGATGGACCGCGTGAGAAGTGCTGATGTTGTTAACATTACAACGCTTGAAACGGTCGAGCTGTTCCCCAACATTGCGATTGGTGATGCACTACCGCTTTCGGCAGCTGAAGTGGGAGCGAAAAAATGAAAGAGCTCTCACGGCGCGCAAAACGGATGGAGCGCCACCATAAGCGTAAAAAACAGCCCGGCTTAAATCTGGTGTCGTTAATGGACATCTTTACGATTCTGGTCTTTTTTCTGCTGGTGAGTTCTTCCAATGTACAGCAGTTGCACACCAGTAAAGAGATCCGTCTGCCCACCTCCATCTCTACTGCTATCCCGAAAGAGACATTGGTGATCTCGATCACTGGTCAGGATATCCTGGTGCAGGGCCGCAGGGTTGCATCGACTCTTGATGTTGCTGCAAGCGAAGCGCCACTGATTCAGCCGCTTATGGATGAATTGAATTTTGAGGCAGGTAAAGCGCAGTTTTCCCAGGTGGAAAAGAGGGCGCGCAATGTCACTATTGTTGGTGACCAGAAGACACCATACGCAGTGCTCAGTAAGATCCTTAGTACCTGCCGCGAAGCAAACTATACCAGGATCTCCTTTGCCGCAGTGCAGAAAGCCAGGTCGAAAAATTAGGGGATAGTATGACGACTATCTCATACAAAGAGCTCGCCCTCTCCTGGAGATCCAGCCGTGATGATGACCGCAAGTTTAAAATTATGGCGGTTGTCTTATTAATATTGATGTTTAGCGCTGTTTTTTACATGCAGACAATCGAAGTGCCAAAGGTAGAGCGAAAGGCGCATGTGGTACCTGACCGTATCGCTAAATTTGTTGGGCAGAAACCCAGGCCTAAAAAGATAGAGGCCATCAAACCCAGGCCGAAACCAAAGCCCAAGCCCAGGCCAAAGCCTGAGAAAAAGGTTGAAAAGAAAGTTGAGAAGCCCAAAAAGAGTTTAAAGAAATCACTTAAGAAAAAGGCAGAGGTGAGGAAAAAGCCTCTCACGAATAAGCAGAAAGCGGCACGCGAGAAGGCGCAGAAGAGTGGCCTGCTGGAGCTGAGTAAAGGGCTGGCAGATTTGATGGATACTTCAGACCTGCAAAGCGTTGTAGTGAAGAGTGGCGGTAAAAAGCTGGCCAGTGGTGGGCATAACAAAACAGCCTCTGTGAGCAAGTCACTTTTGACGGCAAAGGTGAGCAAGAGCAGTGGAGGTGTTAACGAAGCGAAATTTAAGAGTGATGTGGGGTTAACGCAGACCGAGCTGGATGCGCTGCAGCATGCCAAAGTTGAATCTTCACTTGAAACTGCACAGGCAGATAACCTCAAATCGAGGGCTAATGTGCGGAGTGAAGAAGAGATTACGATGGTCTTTGATCGTAACAAAAGCAAGTTGTTTTCGATTTACAATCGTGAGCGCCGCAAAGATCCCGGTTTAAAGGGGATGATCATGCTTGAGATTGTGATCGCCCCATCAGGTAAGGTGGTGGGCGTTAAAATACTTTCAAGCGAACTTAAGAATTCGAAGCTTGAACGCCGTATTCTCTCCCGTATCAAGCAGTTTGATTTTGGTGAAAAAGATGTTGAAGAGGTAACGGTTACCTATCCGATTGAGTTTCTGCCCTCATAGATCTGGATAAAAGCTGGCTGCCCTCTGTTGAGCAGCTTCAGTGCTCCTGAAGGGGCTGGTAGTGTTGGCTCTATTACGATGAGCCAGTTTCAATGGCCACTTCAGTGGCGCAATTCTTCATCATTCGATAGGCGCGTATCTCTAATACACCCTGTGTGTTCAGAGAGATAATTAGGCTCAATACGTCGGGGTAACTGAACTCATCGATATCGATCTGTGATGGCGCGGCGGGTGATGTGGGATGCGAGTGGTAGATCGCAAAGAGCGCTTCCCCCTGTTCTCGCATCTCTTTTATGGCCCGAATCTGTGCCGCAGGTTCCATCTCAAAACGGCGCGTCGCCTGCATCGCAACATTTTTAATCGCGTATGTTCTGGTTGGCTTGCCGCCCCGGCTAGCGATAAAACCGCAGACCTCATTCTCATCGCCACGCTGAGCATGGGTCAATAGCTGGTTGATGAGGGTGCGCGGTAACACGAGCTTTTCGAGGGTATTGCTGGACATGTCGTGGCTATTTATGGTCTGTTGAGTGGTGTTGCCCGGCGACAACGCGGGGTTGTCCGCTGAGATCCTGATGGGTGGTGATATTGTGGTAACCGTGGGCCTTAAACAGTTGCACAACATCGAGGGACTGGTCATAGCCATGTTCGATGAGTAGCCAGCCATCAATACCCAGCCGCTCCCTGCTGCTGGCAATGATCCTGCGAATGTCATGCAGGCCATTCTCCATTGCGACCAGCGCACTGCGCGGTTCAAAAGGGAGGTCGCCCTGGTTGAGATGCCGATCATCTTCACGGATGTAGGGCGGATTTGAGACGATCACGCGGAAAGAGTCTCTGTTTAACGGCGTGAGCCAGTCACCCTGGATGAGTGTGACGTTACTGAGTGCATGTCTGATACGGTTGCCCTCTGCAACGGTCAATGCCGCTGCCGATGAGTCGACAGCAACGATGTGACTTTGTGGGCGCTCACTGGCGATCGCGAGCGCAATCGCTCCGCTGCCCGTGCCGAGGTCTGCAATGTTGCACGGTTGACCAGGCGGGATGTGTGCCAGCGCAAGTTCGACTAATAGCTCACTCTCGGGGCGTGGAATCAGTGTGTCTGGGGTGACGTGCAGCGACAGTGACCAGAACTCACGTTCGCCAGTGATGTAGGCAGAGGGCTCCCCCTTTAAACGCCGTTTGACTAACGCTTTAAAGGCGTTCAGCTCAGCCTCGCTTAACTCCCGCTCAGGCCAGGTGTGCAACCAGGCGCGTGATTTTTTTAACAGGTGCGCGAGCAGCAGTTCACTTTCGAACATGGCGCCGTCAAAACTGTCCAGAGTGGTGGCGGCATTGTTGAGTGCGTTGCGAATTGAGGTCATGGCGTGGTCGCGAGCCGTAGCGCGGCGCTAATCTAATCAGCCAGCGCGGCGAGCTGTTCTGCCTGATATTCATTGATCAACGGGTTGATTACCTGTGCCAGATTACCGGCCATGATCTCATCTAATTTATAGAGGGTGAGATTGATGCGGTGATCGGTCATGCGGCCTTGCGGAAAATTGTAGGTGCGGATGCGCTCAGAGCGGTCGCCACTGCCGACCAGTGATTTCCGCGCCTCGGCAGTCTCCGCCGCCTGTTTCTCCTGTGCCCCCGCCAGCAGTTTCGCCTGCAGCAGCGACATCGCACGGGCACGGTTTTTATGTTGTGAGCGTTCATCCTGACACTCGATGATGATCCCGGATGGGATATGGGTGATGCGAATGGCTGAGTCGGTCTTATTCACATGTTGTCCGCCGGCACCTGAGGCGCGAAAGGTGTCCACCTTAAGATCGCTGGGTTTGATGTCGGTCTGTTCGATCTCATCAGGCTCGGGTAAGACCGCAACGGTACAGGCCGAGGTGTGGATGCGCCCTTGCGACTCGGTAGCGGGTACGCGCTGTACTCGGTGTGCACCCGATTCAAATTTGAGTTTTGAGTAGACACCCTTGCCACTGATGCGCGAGATCACTTCGCGGTAGCCGCCATGCTCACCCTCGCTACAGCTGATGATTTCGATCTCCCAGCGGTTGGCCTCCGCATATTGCGAATACATGCGAAACAGATCGCCGGCAAAGATTGCGGCCTCATCGCCACCGGTACCGGCGCGAATTTCGAGAAAGACGTTGGCGCTGTCGTGCGGGTCAACCGGTAGCAGCAGGGTCTGAATCTCTTTTTCGATCGTGGCCAGCTGGGCCTGGGCATCGTTGATTTCATCTTCAGCCATGGCCCGCATCTCAGCATCCTCTTCCTGCATCATCTCCTGGGCCGCTTCGATATCTTCAAGGATCGACTGATACTGGCGAAAGCTGTTGACGATCGGTGTGATCTGCGCGTACTCCATCGACAGTTCACGAAATTTATTCTGGTTATTAATGGTGTCGGGGTCTGCCAGCAGTGCATCAAGCTCCTGCAGGCGGTCGGAGATCGACTCCAGTTTAAAAACGATAGACTCTTTCATCAGCTTTTAATTGACCTGGTTTAAGGGGTGTCGAGGTCGAGCAGTTCGCGCGCCGCATCCAGCAGATCTGAGCGCCCATCGAAGCCGGCCTGTTTCATCTGTACGCTGGGTGTGTGGATGATTTTATTCGTTAACCCCCGCGCTAGCTGCGTGAGTACCTTTTCAGGGTCATTACCCTGTGCCAGCATCCGCCTCGCTTTAGCTAGCTCGGCCTCGCGAATAAGATCGATCTTACTGCGATAGCAGCGAATGGTGGAGACGGCATCGAGCGAGCGTAGCCAGCCCATAAAGTGGGTTACCTGAGTATCGATAATCTCTTCCGCCTGTAGCGCCGCCTCCTGGCGAGAGCGCAGCCCTTCATCAATGATCTCCTGAAGATCATCAACGGTGTAGAGGTAGATATCATCCAGCTCGCCCACCTCCTCTTCAATATCGCGCGGTACTGCGATATCGACCATCAGGATCGGTTGATGCTTGCGCGCCTTGATTGCACGTTCCACCGCCCCTTTGCCGAGGATCGGCAGCTGGCTGGCGGTAGATGAGATGACGATATCGGCCTCGGCCAGGTGAGCCGGGATCTCACTCAGGGTGATCGCAAAACCCTCCAGCTCCTTGACCAGCGCCTCGGCCCGGGCAAGGGTCCGGTTGGCGATGATCAGTCGTTTAATGCCGCTCTCCTTGAGGTGGCGAGCGGCAAGCTCAATCGTCTCCCCCGCGCCGATCAGTAGCGCGGTGTGCTCTTTAAGATCACTAAAGATCTGCTTTGAGAGGCTGACTGCTGAAAAGGCCACTGAAACTGGGCTGGCGCCAATCGCGGTGTCGGTGCGCACCTGCTTGGCTACTGAAAATGTGTACTCAAATAGTTTGCTAAGCTGGGTGCCAACAGTGCCGGCATCTTTGGCGGTTGTGTAGGCCTCCTTCAGCTGACCAAGGATCTGTGGCTCCCCGAGTACCAGTGAGTCGAGGCCGCTCGCTACCCGTAACATGTGGCGTACGGCCATCTGCTCTGGATGGGTGTACATATAAGGGTTCAGCTCATCTGCTGCAAATTGACGGTGCTCGCGCAGCCACTCGATGATGATTTCACTGTCGGCCGTCTCTGCACAGCAGAGCATCTCGGTGCGATTGCAGGTCGAGAGAATAGCCGCCTCACTGATGTTGGCCTGCGAAGCCAGGTTACGTAACGTATCTGGGAGCTGGTCAGGGGCGAACGCCACCCGTTCACGAATCTGAACCGGTGCTGTTTTATGATTGAGTCCGACGGCAAGAAGTGCCATGTTTACCTAACTGTTGCCACAATAAAAATTATTAAACCACCAAGTTATGTGATGGAGAAGTAATACTAACCTGTTACGCTATCAAAGTTGACCGATTTTATGGAAAAATGGTGCGGTTGTCCCCATTAATTGTTCATATGGTATGCAAATTGTATGATTTTTCACAAAATATGATTCTGAGCGGGGCTATAACAAGGAATGAATCTGTCGATTAGAAATCGCTGGCTGGGCCTCTGCTCAACCACCTTATTACTGACGCTGGCAGGCTGTGCGGTGACCCCCAGCCAGGTGGCTCCACAGAAACTGGCCGATAGCGCGCCAGCTGAGCGGCCGGTAGATGCCGAATATAGCGTCGAGCTGCCTGCAGTTGAGATGACCCCCGATATCTTATACCAGCTACTGGTGGCCGAGACTGCACTACAGCGCGGCCACTATGCGGTTGGCTTGACGCAATATTACCGGCTTGCAAAACAGACGGGTGATCCACGGCTGGCAGCGAAAGCGACACGCATCGCTATCTTTGTACGCGACAAGCAGGCGGCGCTGCAGGCGGCGCAGCTATGGGTCTCGATCGATCCCATTAACCTGATGGCACGGCAGGCGGTTTCGGCAGCATATATCCGTATCGGTCAGCCAGAAAAGGCGTTAGAGCATCTTGAATATGTGCTGGCGCAGGAAAATGATGGCACTGAACGCGGCTTTATGCTGGTTGCCTCACTGCTTAGCCGTGAGCAGGATGTGCAAAGTGCGCTCCTCGTGATGGAGCGGCTGGTTCAGTCCCATCAGGAGAGTTATGCGGCGTGGCACGCCTACGCACACCTGGCACTGCGCGCCAATATGCTTGATAAGGCGGATGCGGGCATCAAACGCAGCCTGCACCTGAACCCCAGGAATGCTAGCGCTATTCTGTTGCAGACACGGATTTTGCAGCTCAACGGTGATAAAGATGGCGCGGTTGCCTATCTCGAAAAGCAGGTCAGGTTTTTGCCAGACGAAACGGTGCTGCGCCTGACCTATGCTCGCCAACTGGTTGACGCTCGTGACTATGATGAGGCCTTTAAGCAGTACAAAGTTGTCATAAAACAGGCACCAGGGGATGTCGATGTGCTGTTTGCACTAGGGTTGCTGGCGTTACAGCTGGAACGACAGGATGAGGCCTATGATTACCTCAACCGGGCGCGGGAGAGCGGCCAGCGTGTCGATGATGCGCGTTTCTATCTGGGTCAGTTAGAGGAGCTGAGAGGGAACCGAGAGGCCGCATTGGCACATTACAGCTTTGTGACGCGTGGTGATAATCTGGTTGAGGCGCGGGTGCGGCAGGCGATGATCTCATCGCAGCTTGGCGATATTGATAAGGCGCGTCAGTACCTGCACTCACTGCATGTGAGCGCGCCGGCGCAGCGGCAGCGCCTCTTTCTGGTGGAGGGGGAGATCTTGCGTGGTGCTGAGCAGCATCAGGAGGCGCTGAGGCTTTATGACCACGCCCTGACTGAGATGCCGAAAAGTGTCCCTCTGCTTTATGCGCGAGCACTGGCGGCTGAACGACTCGATCTCATAGACCTTGCAGAACGAGATCTGAAACAGATTCTTGAACTGGATGGCAACAATGCGGATGCGCTCAATGCGCTGGGTTACACCCTGGCCGATCGCACCGATCGCTACCAGGAGGCGTACGCTTATGTGAAGCGCGCGCTGGAGCTGCGCCCGAATGACAACGCAATTCTCGATAGCATGGGGTGGGTGCTCTACCGGCTGGGTCGATACAATGAGGCTATTAAAATGTTGCGTAGATCACTTGAAATCAGCCTGGACCCTGAAGTGGCGGCGCATTTGGGTGAGGTGCTGTGGGTGAATGGTGAGCAGGAAGATGCCCGTGAGATCTGGAAACAGGCGCTGGAGATTGCGCCGGGCGATAAGCGTTTGCTGAATATCATGCAGCGTTTTCTGAAAAATTAGCTGTGCGGTATAACGGTGCAGAGAGGCGATGGAGAGGGGGCGCGCAGAGCGCTCATAATGGCCCCGATTCGAAATGAGCTATTCCCAATGGTTGTGAGGCCTTTATTCCCGCTCATTAGCAGTAGAGAGTTGGGCCGCCTGAGCTGTGGGCTGTTTGTGCTCCTGTTGATAGTGCTGGTGACGGGCTGTGCCAGCCACCCCGTTGCGCCGGTGGTGACCTCTGAAGTGATTGACCAGCGCTGGGCGGCGCATCATGCGCAGCTAAGTAAGCTGTCTGGCTGGGAGCTGGGGGGGCGCATTGCGGTGAAGAGTGCACAGGACTCCTGGAGTGCCAGCCTTCATTGGCAGCAGCGGGCGGCGGCATTTGATGTCCGTTTTTCATCGCTGCTGGGGCTGCGTATTGCACAGCTTAAGGGAGATGCGCTGTCTGCCTCGCTCTATCTGCCGGATAACCGCGTACTATCGGCGGCCAATCTTTCCGAGCTGCTCGATGATGAACTCGGCTGGTCGGTGCCGGTAGCGGGATTACGTTACTGGTTGGTGGGGCTTCCTGCACCGGCAATAGCCGCGCAGGCGATACCTCCATTTACTAAAGGGCTTGATGAGCTGGGGCGGTTACAGTGGCTAGAGCAGTCTGGCTGGCGTATCGACTATCAGCGTTACAGATCCGCCGGCACGTTAGCGCTGCCTCAAAAGATGGTGCTGACCCGCGATGAGCTGCGGGTGCGACTGGTTATCGACCGCTGGCAGACCGCTGTTGCGCCGCGGACGATGGTCGACGCGGCTGCACGCCTCTCGCTACCGAGGCTGAAATAGAGATAGATGGTGAGCTTTGCGCGATACAATCAGGGGTAACAAAGGGTAATAACTGTATTTTCTGTCACCATCAGAAAAACAGTAGCTCATTTTCCTTTCCTACCTGTATCCTGCAAAGGCCTCAGACCATAGAACCGAGCGTATGAAGATAGAACCTACCACTAAACGTTGGCCTGCGCCGGCCAAGCTGAACCTCTTTTTACATATCACTGGGCGTCGTGCAGACGGTTACCACCAGCTACAGACGGTGTTTCAGTTTCTCGACTACGGCGACGAGCTGATGTTTTCTCTGCGTGACGATGGCGAGGTAGGACGTAGCAGCGATCTGCCTGGCGTCCCATCGGAGCAGGATCTGGTGGTGCGTGCGGCCAGATTATTGCTGGAATACGCCGATTGCAGGCGAGGAGTCGATATTGAGGTCGATAAACGCTTGCCGATGGGCGGGGGGCTGGGTGGCGGCAGTTCAAATGCCGCCACCACGCTGGTCGCGCTCAATGAGCTGTGTGAGCTTGGGTTGACAGTCGATCAGCTGGCCGCTCTCGGACTGCAGCTAGGGGCGGATGTGCCTGTCTTTGTGCGCGGCAGGGCGGCGTGGGCGGAGGGGGTGGGTGAGCTGATAACCCCGCTGGAGGGCGAGCTGGCTCCGGCAGAGCCGTGGTATCTGGTGATCACGCCCGCCTGCTCGGTGGCGACGGCGCAGGTTTTTACTGCGCCTGATTTGACACGCGATTGCCATCCCATCACAATATCGCACTTTCTTGCAGGGCAGGGGATCAACGTGTGTGAGGCGGTTGTGAAAAAACGCTTCCCGCCAGTAGCTAACGCGCTGGATTTCCTGTTAAAATATGCGCCCGCAAGGATGAGCGGTACGGGTGCCTGCGTGTTCGCACCGTTTAATGAGCGGGCTCAGGCGCGGCGGGCGCTACACGACGCTATTTCAGCTGGATGGCAGGGGTTTGTCGCGAAAGGGATGAATCGCTCTCCACTCTATAGCAGTGGGCAGTAGCGGAGAAGTGAAGAGTTGTACGGCCGAACAGGCCACAAATGGGGCGTCGCCAAGAGGCTAGGCACTAGGTTTTGATCCTAGCATACCCAGGTTCGAATCCTGGCGCCCCAGCCATTTTATAATGTTGTTGTGTCTGTGTGGCACGGCGCATCAGCAACAAATAGGTAAACACCTTGGGCTATTCCAAATCACGTTTCGGCTTGCTCGGAATTACAGGCGGGTATGATGCTTCTGATAGCCGTATGATGGTCTTCGGTGGTAATGCTCACCCGCAGTTAGCCCAGTCGATCGCACGTTACCTGCACCTGCCGTTAGGCAAGGCGAATGTTAACCGTTTTAGCGATGGCGAGGTGGCCGTTGAGGTGATGGAGAATGTCCGGGGCAAGGATGTCTTTATTGTACAGCCCACCTGTGCGCCCACCAATGATAACCTGATGGAGCTGCTGGTGATGGTGGATGCGTTGCGCCGTTCATCTGCAGATCGTATCACTGCGGTGATACCCTATTTTGGTTACTCTCGTCAGGATCGACGACCGCGTGCAGCCCGAGTGCCGATAAGTGCGCGTGTAGTGGCAGATATGATCACCTCGGTTGGCGTCGATCGGGTCTTAACCATCGACCTGCATGCGGATCAGATCCAGGGTTTCTTTACGATGCCGGTTGATAACGTCTATGCCTCGCCGGTATTGCTGAGCGACATCTGGCGTCAGAAGCACCCGGATATGATGGTGGTATCGCCGGATGTGGGCGGTGTGGTTCGTGCGCGCGCACTGGCAAAACGGCTTGATGGTGCGGATTTGGCGATTGTCGATAAACGACGTCCGGGGCCGAATGAAGCAAAGGTGATGAACATCATCGGTGATGTCACCGGGCGCACCTGCATCCTGGTCGATGATATGGTCGATACTGCCGGCACCCTATGCGAAGCGGCGCGAGTGCTGAAAGAGCACGGCGCCTCAAAAGTGGTTGCCTACTGCACTCACCCGATCTTATCGGGGAGCGCGGTCGAGCGAATTTCGGCCTCAGAGCTGGACGAACTGGTGGTAACAGACACCATCCCGTTGCGTCAGGATGCGTATGAGTGTGAGCGCATTCGTCAGTTAAGCGTTGCCGATATGCTGGCCGAAACGATGCGCCGTATCAGCGCCGAAGAGTCTGTCAGCTCTATGTATATGGATTAAGACGCTGCCAGTAACCGCAGTGGAGTGGCAGTAATTTGAATTTGTGATCAGTGGCAACTGCCGCTGATTTTTTTGTGGTAACACCAAACCAGGTCGCGGGGGCGGTGTACAGGCAGTGCTAGTTAAAGACGCCTGTTAATTTTGGAGAAATAAAATGGCTTCAAGTTTTGAGCTAAATGCAGAAACCCGTCAGGACAAGGGGAAGGGTGCGAGCCGCCGCCTACGTCGTGACAACAAAGTGCCAGCAGTACTTTACGGTGCTGGTAAGGATGCGGTCTCACTGACGCTGCAGCACAACAAGCTGTTACAGAGTCTGGAAAATGAGGCGTTCTATTCACACATTTTAACGGTCAACGTTGATGGAAAGGCTGAAAAGGCAGTATTAAAAGATCTGCAGCGCCACCCATATAAGCCCAGCATTATTCATGTTGACCTGTTACGCATCAATGAAAATGAAAAACTACGCATGAATGTGCCGATTCACTTTATTGGTGAAGATGTCTCCGTTGGTGTTAAAGCGGGGGGCGTTATTTCTCATCTGGCAAACGATGTTGAGATCCTCTGTCTGCCGAAGGATCTGCCAGAATTTATCGAAGCCGATCTTTCAGGCGTGAACCTTGATGAGACGCTGCACCTCTCTGACCTTAAGCTACCCGCTGGCGTGGAGCTGGTTGCGCTGACTCATGGTTCTGACCATGATCTTTCTGTGGCGGCGATCCATAAGCCCAAGGTGGTAGCAGAAGTTGAAAGCGAAGCACCTGTTGCTCCTGATGCAGGCGAAGCAGAAGGCGAAAACGCCTAAGCTTGATTGCTAGCCTCACCGTTTTACTACAGCTGGAAAAGGACTGACAGCCGTGGCAACACAGATTGATCTCATCGTGGGCCTGGGTAATCCAGGCCCCGCTTATGAAAAGACAAGGCATAATGCTGGCTTCTGGCTGGTTGACACCTACGCGCAGCGCTGCCAGGGGGTTTTCAAGCCTGCGCCACGTTTTCTGGGGGAGAGCTGCAAGACGCTGCTTGACGGCCATCGCGGCTGGTTATTGAAGCCTACAACCTATATGAACCGTTGTGGCCAGTCGGTGACCTCACTGGCGAAGTATTACAAGATTCCCATTGAAAGAATCCTGGTGGTACATGATGAGCTCGATCTACCGCCCGGTGTGGCTCGTTTTAAAAAGGGTGGTGGCCATGGTGGGCATAACGGCCTGCGTGACATCATCAAAGCCT
>Ga0256830_1002022_pt1 | contig 13786 bp, 12 predicted proteins | sample 128326metaG_FD_190537 | JGI IMG/M metagenome (GOLD analysis project Ga0256830, IMG submission 190537) | Hydrothermal vent microbial communities from Lau Basin, Pacific Ocean - 128-326 | ecosystem: Environmental > Aquatic > Marine > Hydrothermal vents | place: Pacific Ocean: Lau Basin | collected... | reverse complement strand
GGAGGCGCAGCCGCCGCCGAGCTGCATGCCGACGCCGAAGAGAAAGGCCCCGACCGCGAGACTCACTCCGATCGGGGCGACGAAGCCGCCCACCGGCCGGCCGAAGAGCTGGCCGGCATCGAGCGCAGGAAAGAACAGAAGGACCGCCACCGCCAGCATCAGCATCTGGGCGCGCAGCCCCCGCCCCTCGCCTTCGACCAGGAAGCGCCGCCAGGCGTAGGTGAAACCGAAGCTCGCGTGATAGAGGCTGATCCCCAGCAGCAGCCCCACGAGGAGCAGGGCGGCCATGCGCGGACCGGCCGCCTGCAGGGCCATCGCCGCCCCGGCCAACCCCAGCACCAGCGCACCGCCCACGACCCGCAGGTCGGGCCCGCTTCGCGCCATCGCGCCGGTCACCGTGGTCGCCATTTCAACATCCCTACGTCGGGGTTATGCTTTCTTCACATTCTGCATTCGTCGTTTTCGTCGTCAAGTGCGGCCCACGGCCGCTCGGCTCCGGACGGAACGGATTTCACCATGAGGGCGGCCGTGCCGTCATCTCAACGGGATGTGAGACGGCTCCCGCGGGTGCCGGCGGCGGATGACCGGCCGGCCGCGGGCGAGCTCCTCGGCCGGCAGATGACAGAGGATCCGGTGATCCCCGTCGAAGCGACGCAGGGGCGGTTCCCGTTCCTCGCAGACGGAACCGATCCTGCGCGGGCAGCGGGTGTGGAAGGGGCAGCCCGCCGGCGGATCGAGGGCCGAAGGGAGTTCGCCTTCGAGGAGGATGCGCCTCTTCACGAGCCCGGGATCGGCCAGCGGCACGGCGGAGAGCAGGGCTTCGGTATAGGGGTGATAGGGCGGCGCGAACACCGCCCCGGTCGGTCCCTGCTCGACGATCCGCCCGAGGTACATCACCGCCACGCGGTCGGCCAGATAGTGCACGAGGGAGAGATCGTGGCTGATGAACAGGAGCGTCGTGCGCCGCCGGCGCTGGATGTCGGTCAGAAGCCCGGTGATCGCCGCCTGCACCGAGACGTCGAGGGCCGAGACCGGCTCGTCGGCGACCACCAGCCGCGGATCGCCGGCGAACGCCCGGGCGATGCCGATGCGCTGCTTCTGGCCGCCGGAGAGCTGACGCGGCCGACGCCGGAAGAAGGCACGCGGCAGCTTGACCAGATCGAGGAGCTCGTACACGCGGCGCCGTACCTGGGCGCGGTTCCGGGCGGCGCCGAACTTCCGCACCACCCGGGCGATCTGGAAACCCACCGCATGGCTGGGGTTGAGGGTCTCCGAGGGGTTCTGGAAGATCATCTGCAGATGGGCGACGATCTCGGGCGGACGGGTCTCCACCGGCGCGCCGGCGATCTCCCGCCCCTCGAAGGTGATGCGCCCGGCGGTGGCCGGCTCCAGCCCCACCAGCACCTTGGCGAAGGTGGATTTGCCGCAGCCCGATTCGCCGACGATGGCGAGGGTCTCCCCTTCCCGGGCGACCAGATCCAGTCCCTCGTTGGCGGCGATGCGCCGTGTCCCGTCCCGGCCCGTCAGGGCGGCGAACAGCCCGCCGTCGAGTTCGTACTCCTTGCGCAACCGGTGCACCTCGAGCACCACCGGTCCCGGCCCCTCGGCCGTCCGCGGCTCCGGCCCACGGCTCTCCCTCTCCCATGCGATCTCCGCCTGGCGGGCACAGCGCACGCGATGGCCCGGATCGGCGTCCAGCGGGCGCATCCGCTGCTCGCGGTCGCAGGTACCTTGGCGGTAGTGGGTGCAGCGGGGACCGAAGAAGCAGCCGCCGGGGCGCTCGTGGGGAAGCGGCAGCTGGCCGGGGATCGGGCGCAGGGGCCGGGCCCGCCGGTCGCTGTCCGGCAGCGGGATGGCGGCGAACAGTCCGCGCGCGTAGGGATGCCGCATGCCGGCGAAGACGTTCGTCACCGGCCCCTCCTCGACCACCTGGCCGGCGTACATCACGGCCACCCGGTCGCAGGTCTCGCGGATCAGCCCCAGATTGTGACTGATGTAGAGAATGGCGGTGCCGAACCGCTCGGCGACGCCACGGATCAGATCGACGATCCCCGCCTCGACGGTGACGTCGAGCGCGGTGGTCGGCTCGTCGAGGAGGAGCAGCGCGGGATCGGCCAAAAGCGCCATGGCGATCACCACCCGCTGCTGCTGGCCGCCCGAGAGCTCGTGGGGGTAGGCGGAGAAAATGCGGCGAGTGTCGGGAAGCCCCACCCGCGCGAGTATGTCGAGCGCGCGTTCGCGCGCCTCGGCCCTTCCCGCCCCCGCATGGTAGCGGGGAACCTCGACGAGCTGCCGGCCGACCGTCATCGAGGGGTTCAGGGAGGCCATCGGCTCCTGGTAGACCATGCTGATCCGCGAGCCCCGGATCCGGCGCAGCTCGCGTTCGCTCATGGTGGTGAGCTCCCGGCCGTCGAAGCGGATGCTGCCGGCGACGATGCGTCCCGCGCGTCCGAGATAGCGCATCACGGCCAGCGCCACCGTCGACTTGCCGCAGCCCGATTCGCCGACCAGCCCCACCGCCTCGCCGCGCGCGATCGCGAGATCGAACCCCACCACCGCGGGCACCTCGCCGGCGCGGGTGAAGTAGGAGACGCCGAGGCCCTCGCAAGCGAGTATCGGCCGCTTTGCGCTCGCCCCCATGTCCCTCAGTCCCTCAGCGAGATCTCGCGCAGCCCGTCGGCCAGCAGGTTGAAGCCCAGCACCAGCGAGGAGACGGCGAGCGCCGGAAAGACCATGGCGTGGCCGGCGAACGCCCCCATCGGTTGCGTCTCGGCGATCATCGCCCCCCAGTCGGGATCGGGCGGCGGCAGACCGAGCCCGAGAAAGCCGAGGGTGGCGAGGGCGATGGTCGTGTAGCCCATGCGCAGGCAGGCGTCGACGAGGAGCGGCCCGCGGGCGTTGGGCAGCAGTTCGACGAGCATGATCCACAGCGCACCCTCGCCCCGCGCCCGCGCGGCGAGAACGTAGTCGCGGGTCCGCAGATCGAGCACGAGACCGCGGACGATCCGCATGATGGCGGGGGCCGAGGCGAAGGTGACGGCGAGCACGATGTTGAGGGGCGAGGCGCCGATCCGGGTGATGACGACGATGTAGAGGACCATCACCGGAAAGCTCAGCAGCAGATTGGCCACGAACGACAGGATCTCGTCCCACCAGCCACCGCGGTAGCCGGCCACGAGCCCCATGGCGATACCGACGAGATAGGCGGCGAGGGTGGCGAGACCGGCCCAGACCAGGACCCGACGCGCGCCCCAGATCAGTCGCGAGAGCACGTCCCTGCCCTTGATGTCGGTGCCGAGCCAGAAGGTGGCCGTGCCGTCGGCACTGACCGAAAGGGGCGGGCGGAGGGGCTCCAGCGGCAGATTGGGGTCGGCCAGCGGCAGCAGCGGCGCCAGCACCGCCATCGCCAGCCAGAAAAAGAGAATGGCGGCGCCGGCCATCGCCACCGGGCTTTCGCGGAGAACGCCCAGGCTGCGCAGGGCGGCGGCGAGCAGGGGAACCGCCTCGCCCCGGTCCCGCCGTCCGCGTACCGCCATCAGCCGCCCTCCCGGGCGAAGCGGATGCGCGGGTTCAGGAGGGTGTAGCCCACATCGGAGAGGAACTGCGAGAACACCGCCACGAAGACGGCGACCATGGTGCAGGCCTCGATCAGATAGATGTCGCCGAACATGGCGGCCTCGTAGAGAAGGGCGCCGAAGCCCTTGTACGCGAAGAAGACCTCCACCACGATCACCCCCGACAATAGCCAGTTGAGCTGGAGCACGATCACGGTGAAGGGGGCGATCAGGGCGTTCCTGAGCGCATGGCCGAGGATCACCCGGTGGCGCGGCAGCCCCTTCAGGACGGCGGTGCGGATGTAGGGCGAGGTCATCACCTCGGCCATCGAGGCCCGGGTCATGCGTGCCACATAGCCGAAGTCGTAGAGCACCAGCACCGCCACCGGCAGCACGAGCTGCCTCCAGTCGAAACCGCCGGTCATCGAGGAGGTCCCGGGCAGCCAGCGCAGTTCGAACACGAACAGGGCGACGAGAAAGGCCGCCGAGGCGAACTCGGGGATCGAGGTGGTGCCGATGGAGAGGAAGGAGAGCAGGCGGTCCAAGAGCGACCCCTCGCGCATGCCCGCGAGCACCCCGAGGGTCAGCGACAGCGGGATCATCAGCGCGAACACGAGGCCCGCCAGGATGGCGGTGTTGGCGAGACGCGGCCAGAGGAGATCCGACACCGGCGCCTTGAAGCGAATCGACTGGCCGAAGTCGCCGCGCAGCGCATCCGCCACCCATTCGCCGTAGCGCACCAGGAACGGCCGGTTGTAGCCCTCCTTCTCCAGCCACAGCTCCCGCTGTTCGAGGGAGGAATAGGGCCCGAGCACCTTGCCGGCCACCGCGAGCTTGTCGCTCTCGAAGATCAGGAACAGCAGGAAGGAGACGACGGCCATGATCAGCACCATCGCCCCGAAACGGCGGAGCGCGAGCTTCAGCATGCCCGCCGCCGCCCCGGACGCCCCGGCCGGCGTCCCGGGACCGTCCCGCTTCCCGCCACCTTCCTAGGCGTCGATCCACACACGATGGAAGAGATGGTACTGCGTCGGATGTGCGCGGAACCCTTTCACCTTCTCCGATGCCACCGTGAACTTGGGCTGCCACAGCGGCTGCACGATCACCGCATCATCGCGCAGGATGCGCTCCACCCTCTCCATCAGCCGCCGCCGCTCCTCGACGTCGAGGGTCGACTCGGCGGCGTCCAGCGCCTCGTCGAAGGCCTTGTTGCAGTAGCGGGTCTCGTTCCAGGGCACGCCGCAGCGATAGCCCAGCGACAGCACCATCGTCCCGAGCGGCCGGTGGGTCCAGGAGGTGAAGCCGAAGGGGGTCTTGTCCCAGATCTCCCAGTACTGCGGCGCCGGCATGACGTTGATGGCGAGCCGGATGCCGGCGGGGGCGAGCTGCTCGCGGAAGATCTCGCACACCTGCTGCTGCCAGGGGCCGTTGGTGTTGCCGACGTCGATGGTGAGCTCCAGCCCCTCCGGATAGCCGGCCTCGGCCAGCAGCCGGCGTGCCTCCGCCACGTCCGGCTCCAAGCGCGGCAGGGGGAAGTACTCGGGATGGATCGGCGCCACATGATGGTGTTCGCCCACCGTCCCGCGGCCGAGATAGACGAGCTCCGGATAGACCTCGGCATCGCAGCAGAGCTGGACCGCCTTGCGCACCCGCGGGTCGTCGAAGGGCTTCTTGTCCACCTGCATGCGCATGACGCCGGTCTGCGCCGTCGTCACCTCGTAGAGGACGGCGCCGGGCACCGACTGCGCCATCTGCACCGAGTCCTTGCCGACCTCGAAGGTCATGTCGACCTGGCCCGAGGCGAAGGCGGCGAGCTGGGCGGCGGAGGCGGCGCCGTGATCGTAGTAGTGGATCTCGTCGAGATGGATCGGTCCGCCGATGAAGGGATCCTCGAGCGTCTCGCCCCAGTAGGGCCGATCGACGCGCTTGAGGATGCACTTCTCGCCGACCGCGAAGTCGGCGATGGTGTAGGGTCCCGTGCCCACCGGCCAGGCCAGCAGATCGCCGCCGTTCTTTTCGAAATCGCGATGGACGATGGCGGTCGGATAGTTGAACAGGTTCTCCGGGATCGACAGCACGGGCCGCGAGAGATTGAGGCGCACGGTGTAATCGTCGAGCTTCTCGATGGCACCGCTGCGCATCCGCCGGCCCATCTTGGGCGACCCGTCCTCGTTCTTCTCGCCGGTGTCGTACTCTTCGGTCATGGCCGCGAAGAGGCCCTGGTTGGAGGATCCCGTCGCCGGGTCCAGCCAGCGCGTGAAGTTGAAGACGACGTCCTCGGCGTCGAAGGGATCGCCGTTGTGCCAGGTGATGCCGCGGCGGAGATGGAAGGTCCACTGCGTGAGATCGTCGGAGGCCTCCCAGCGCTCGGCGAGATACGGGCGGGTGACGTTGTCCGGACCGGTGTAGGTCAGATACTCGACCATGTGCCGGACACAGTTCGATTTCTCGGTCCAGTCGAAGGTCGCGGGATCCTTGATTTCCGGCACCGGCATCGAGACCCGCAGAATGCCGCCCCTGCGCGGCGCGTCCTGTGCCGCCTGCAAGGGGTCCACCAGCCGTTCGCCGAGGATGCGGCCGGCCATCGCGTATGCCGCGGACGCGCTCATCCCGAGCAGGGTCACCGTGCGCAGGAACTCCCGTCGATCGCAACGTCCGGCTGCCAGCTGCGCCGTCATCCTGCGCACGCCGGGATGGATGCGCGGGCCGTCGTTTCCTTTCGCCATCGTTCGCTCAGCCTCCTCCGTCGCTGCCCTGCGTCCCGGGCCCGCAGGTCCCTTCTCGATCACCGTTCGTTCGGTTGTAGCGGTACCGCCCCGGCGGATCCAGTCCGCCGGGACCGTACAGGGCGCTCGTGAAAGGAGGTCGGGCGTCAGACGTCCATGCCGTCGCCCTTCATCATGAACATCATGTGCTGGCGCGCGGCGGCGAGACCGCCCTCGCCCTTTTCCCAGCTCACGGTGCCGTCGCCGTTGGCGTCCACGCCGGCGACCAAGGCGCCTGCGAGCTCCTGGATGCGCGCCACGAGCGGCGTGGCCTCCGACGCACTACCGGCGGCCATCACCTTCTTGCCGAGCTCGGCGATCTGCTGGCAGCGGGCGACCGTGTTCTCGGCACTGGTCGCGACATGGACGGCATGCAGCCTGACGTTGTCCGAAGCGCCTTCGCTCCGGGCCGCGAGGCCGACATGCTTGGCGACTCCGGATGCGGCCTTGACGACGCCGTAGCCGAGGCCGGGTCCTTCCGGCACGGCCGAAGGATCGCAGGCGTTCACGACATGGCCGGCATGGAGCCGGATCCAGTCGAGATCCTCCGGCTCCTTCATCGCCAGTTCCGCATGCTGGATCGCGACCCCGGCTTCGGCCTCCGCCGTCGGCAGCAGCCCCATTCTGTCGGGCGTGTCGTTCCAGCTCGTCATCACATGGCCGACATGGACGTGTGCCATGTTCTTCTGGGCAGGCGTCGCGGCCTCGGCCGTCGCCTCGGCGTCGGGGTCCCGATAGCCCGTATCGCCGCCGTATCCCATCTGCTGACAGCCGGCGAGCGCCGCCAGCGACAGGCCGGCGACCGCAAGAAGCGATTTGCGCATGATGGCGTTCCCTTCCTGATGGCCCGTTGGCGCGCGCATCGCGTTGGTCGCGACGCCTCGGAGGCGAGATTTTCCTGCCTCACTCGCCTTCGGTGGGAATATTCAGCACGGTCCCGCAATGCTTGCAATGCACCGCGTCCGGATCGTGAAGACGCAGGCCGCAGCGCGGACAGGCGTGTTCCACCTTGGGCGGGCGGAACAGGGTCTGGGCCAGACGGATGAAAAGCGAGATGCCGACGATCATGATCAGGCCGGTGAGCAGGCGGCCGCCGCTGCCCACCGGCACGATGTCGCCGAAGCCTGTGGTGGTGAGCGCGGTGACGGTAAAATAGAGGGCGTCGAGATAGTTGCGGATGCCGGGATTGATTTCCGCCTGACTGACGTAGACGACGGCACTCATGACGAAGACGAACACGAAGAGGTCGAGACCGTGCTGCAGCGAACGATAGTGGCGCTGCACGAACAGCGACTGGCGGCGCAGCCGCCCCAGCAGGTGATAGGAACGCAGCAGGCGGACGGCGCGCAGGACGCGCAGGAAGGCGAAGTTCTCGATCACTGCCGGCAGCAGCAGGGCGGCGATCACCAGCATGTCGGCGAGCGAGCTCGGCAGCAGAAGATGACGCCGGATGTCGGGCGCGGCCAGGGTGCGGGCGAGGAATTCCACCAGCAGGAGGAGACCGAGCGCGAACTCGAGCCCGGGGACCCAGGGCGCGGTGCCGGTGAAGGTGACCACCACGAAGAACAGGATGGTGGCGAGATCGAACGCCAGCAGCAGCAGATTGAAGGCCGCCGCCCGCGGATCGGCGCCGTAGTAGAGTTCCCGCAGCCTGGCCCGCAGATGGTCGAGCACGCCCCGTCCCCGTTTCCCAGACGGGCGGAGGAGAGAGGTCCGGGCCCGTGCCGTCAAGCCCGCCGGGCCGATCGTTCCCCGCCGACGGTGCCGATCCCTTCGAAGACCACCCGGACAAGCTCCTTCCGGGAGTCGGGATACCCCGCCGGGACGGATGGCCCGCGCACCTCCGGCTTCACGCCCATGCCTCGAGGTCGAGATAGAAGGCGAGCCAGATCGACCACAGCCCCAGCGCCACCAGCACGAGACCGGCGACCACCGGCGCCCGCCGGGAGAAGACGGCGATGCGATCGAGGAAGGTGCGCAGCGGCCGCCAGACGACGGCCACCGTCAGCGGCAGCGACAGGGCGAGCCCGAACAGCGCGAGCGAGACGAACCCCTCGAGGATCGCCGCGCCGCTCGCCCCGCCGGCGGCCGCCACGCCCAGGAGAGCGAAGATCAGCGGCGCCGCACAGGCGGGGATGTTGAGGCCGAAAATGAGCCCCAGGGTGACCGCGCCGCGGCCTCCCTCGGCCCGCGCGAGGCTCGGCCCCAGGGCGCGCAGCAGCGGACCGAGTCGCCCGCTCAGCTGGAGGATGCCGATCACCGCATAGGCGGTACCGAGCACCACCCACATCGCCTTCTGGAAGCCGATGAAGGTTTGGCCGACGAGGGCGGCAGTGGCGCCGAGGGTGCCGATCAGCAGCATGCGGACGATCATGAAGACCGTCACCTGCAGCAGCTTCTCCCCGGCCGGTTTGCCCTCGAGGAAACGGATGAAGAGGAAGCTGGATCCGAGCGAGCAGGGTTCGACGAAGCCGAGCAGGCCGAGGCCGACGGGCAGCGCCACGAACATCAGGGGCTCCATCGCTCAGCACCTTCCGTCGGTCGTCACCGCCTCGCCGGGATCCACCGCCCGGCCCATGGTCGTCCAGGTCATGCCACCACCCTCGCCGCCCTTCCGCCCCCGAAGCTTAGTCCGCAGTCGAAGCCGGCCAAGGGCGGCACGCCGGTTCAGCTCAGCGGCAGCATCACATGCGCGCGATAACCGGGCCTCTCCGCGAGCCGCGCGAACCAGCGCTCGAGATGGGGGAGCTCCGGCCGCGGCACCTCGAGGTTGCGGTAGCGCCAGTAGGCGCAACCCACCGGGATGTCGCCCATGGTGAGCCGGTCGCCGCCGACGAAGGGACGGTCGGCGAGATGGTCGTCGAGAATGCGCCAGACGGGACCGATCGCCCGCGCCGCCCGGTCGATGGCCGACGGGTCGCGCTCGTCGGCCGGCGTGCGCACGAGCCCCCAGAAGATGGGGCGCAGGAGGGGCGCGAGCTCGGTGAGCTGCCAGTCCATCCAGCGGTCCGCCTCGGCACGGGTCGCCGGCGGTTCGGGCCACAGACTTCCGGCGCCGTAGGCGGCCGCCAGATAGCGTACGATCGCGTTCGATTCCCAGACCACGGTTTCCCCGTCCCGGATGACCGGGATCTTGCGGTTGGGGTTGAGTCTCCCGTATTCGGGCGTGTCCAGTCCGCCGAAGGCGCCGCCGGCGTCGATGCGCTCGTGGGCGAGGTCCAGTTCGGCGATCGTCCACATCACCTTCTGCACGTTGATGGAATTCGGTCGCCCCCAGACACGGATCATCCTCGTCTCCCCCGCTCTCGGCCCGGACCGCGCCTCGGCGGCCCCGGAACCGGTGCGTTCCCCGTTGCGCCACCGTTGCGGAGCGGCATCGCCCTCACCATAACCAAGACAGACTTCGAGGAACATTCGACAGATGAGTTTCGACCTGGCAATCGTCGGCCTCGGCGTGATCGGCGCCAATCTCGCCCTCAACATGCTCGAGCACGGCATCCGCCCCGTCTGTTTCGACCAGGCGCCGTGCAAGCTCGACCGCTGTCGGCGCGAGGGCGTGGCCGTCGCGGAAAGCCTCGAAGCGGCCGTCTCGCGGCTGTCGCGACCGCGCATCCTCCTCCTCTGCCTGCCCGCGGGTCCCACGGTCGATCACGTGATCCGCCGCCTGCGGCCGCTCCTCGAGGCGGGCGACGTGATCGTCGATGCCGGCAACTCGCATTTCGCGGACACCATGAAGCGCGCCCGCGAGCTGCAGACGGTCGGGATCGGCTTCGTCGGTCTCGGCCTTTCGGGCGGCGCCAGCGGCGCCCGCCACGGCGCCTCCTTCATGGCCGGTGGCAGCAGTGCGGCCTGGCGCACCGTGCGCCCCTATTTCCTGGCCGTCGCGGCGCGCGCCGAGGGCCGACCCTGCGCCGCCTGGCTCGGCCCCGACGGTGCCGGCCATTTCGCCAAGATGGTCCACAACGGCATCGAATACGCCCTCATGGAGCTGATCGCCGAGGTCCACGCCTTTCTGGAGCGGCTGCTCGGCTACGGCCCGGAAGAGGCGGCGGCCCTGTTCGGACGCTGGAACGAGGGCGAGCTCGGCTCCTATCTGCTGGAGATCACCGGCAACATCCTGCGGCGCGACGATCCCATCACCGGACGACCGGTGCTCGAGGTGGTCGAGGACGCGGTCCGGCACAAGGGCACCGGCAAATGGGCCGCGATCGCCGCCCTGGAGCTCGGCGTCGCCGCCCCGACCCTGATCGAGGGTTTCGCGGCCCGACTGGTGTCCGCCGACCTGCGGGGACGACGGGCGCGGGGCTCCGGCTGGCCGGAGGCGAAGGTGGAGAAGCCGGACCCCGAAACCGTGGCGCCGATCCTCGAGCGGGCGCTGCTCGCCGCTTCCATCGCGGCCTTCACCCAGGGGTTCGACCTCATGGCCGCGGGCAGCCGCCGCCACGGCTGGAAGACCGACCTCGCGCGTCTCGCCCGGGTCTGGCGGGGCGGCTGCATCATCCGCGCACGGCTGCTCGACCGCTTCGTCACGGCCCTCGCCCACCGTCCCAAGGAAGGCGGTGTCCTGGCCGCGCCCTGGTTCGCCGAACGGCTACGGGGATCGGTGGCCGAACTGCGCCGTACCGTCGGTTTCGCCGCCCGTGCCGGCCTGCCGGTGCCCTGTCTCGCATCGGCCCTGGTGTGGCTGGAGATGATGCACGCGCCTCGCCTCCACACGGCCCTCGTGCAGGCCCAGCGCGACTATTTCGGTGCCCATGGCGTCCGCCGCACGGACCGGCCCGGCTGCTATCACATCGACGGTACCCGTGTCTGAACCCGTAACGATCCTGCTCATGGGGGTCACCAGCACCGGCAAGACGACGGTCGGCAGGCTGCTCGCCGAGCGCACCGGCTGGCGGTTCGCCGAGGGCGATGCCTACCACCCGGCCGCGAACGTGGCCAAGATGCGAAGCGGCATTCCGCTCGAGGACGAGGATCGCTGGCCGTGGCTCGCCGCCATCGCCCGGGACATCGCGGCCTGGCGGCGGGCCGGGGAATCGGCGATCGTCACCTGCTCGGCCCTGAAACGCGCCTACCGGGAGGTGCTGCGGCGGGCGGGACCCTTGTGTTTCGTGCATCTCACGGGCGACCCCGAGCTGCTCGCCGCCCGCATCGCCGCGAGACGCGGGCATTACATGCCGCCTTCCCTGCTCCCCTCGCAGCTCGCGACCCTCGAACCGCCCGAGGGCGAGCCCGATGTCGTGACCTTCGACGTCACGCCACCACCGGCCGAGATCGCGTCCGCGATCCTGTCCCGTCTCGGTATCCCGGACCGCGACCCGCGCGCCTCGTGAGCGGGAGCGACGACGTCGCGGCTGGCTGGTTTCTTCCGCAACGGGGTGCTAGGAGGAGCCAAAACGGAGACCTTTCCGGGAGCCGGGAATGGGAAGCTACCGTTACCCCCGTTACGAATACCGCCCGACGTCCGATGCGACGGCGGCGCGGCCGGTCGAGCACGAGACCGTGGTAGTGGGCGCCGGCCCGGTGGGGCTCGCCTTCGCCCTCGACATGGCGCAGCGGGGACGACGGGTGCTGCTGCTCGACGAGGACGACACGGTGAGCGTGGGCTCGCGCGCGATCTGCTGGTCGAAGCGCACTCTGGAGATCATGGACCGTCTGGGACTGGGCGACCGCCTGCTGGGCAAGGGCGTGCTCTGGAACACCGGCCGCGTGTTCTTCCGCGACCGCGAAATCTACCACTTCGACCTACTGCCGGAGACCGGTCACCGGATGCCGGCCTTCATCAACCTGCAGCAATACTATTTCGAGGAGTTCGCGATCGACGCGGCGCTCGCCCATCCCTCCATCGAGCTGCGGTTCCGGAGCCGCGTGACGGAGATCGAGCCGGGACCCGACGGCGTGCTGCTGACGGTGGAGAGCCCGCAGGGCACCTACCGGCTGCACGCGTCGTGGCTCATCGCCTGCGACGGCGCGCGCAGCAGCCTGCGCCGCCACATGGGACTCGCCTTCCGCGGCAAGGTGTTCGAGGACCGGTTCCTCATTACCGACGTGCAGATGCAGGCGGATTTCCCGGCCGAGCGCTGGTTCTGGTTCGAGCCGCCCTTCCACGAGGGTCAGTCGGCGCTCCTGCACAAACAGGCCGACAACGTCTGGCGCATCGATCTCCAGCTCGGCTGGGACGCCGACCCCGAGGAGGAGAAGCGGCCCGAACGGGTGGTCCCCCGCCTGCGGGCGATGCTGGGCGAGGACCGGCCGTTCGAGATCGAGTGGATCAGCGTCTACACCTTCCAGTGCCGGCGGCTCGAACGCTTCCGCCACGGTCGCGTGATCTTCGCCGGCGATGCCGCGCATCAGGTCTCGCCCTTCGGCGCCCGCGGCGGCAACGGCGGCATCCAGGACACCGACAATCTGGCCTGGAAGCTGGCCCTGGTGCAGGAAGGCGTGGCGCCCGAGAGCCTGCTCGACAGCTACGACGTCGAGCGCGGGGCGGCGACCGACGAGAACATCCTCAATTCCACCCGCTCCACCGATTTCATCACGCCCAAGGGCGAGGCCAGCCGGGCCTTCCGCGACGCCGTCCTGCAGCTCTCGGAGCGCTTTCCCTTCGCCCGCCGCTTCGTCAACAGCGGCCGGCTTTCGGTGCCGGCGGTCTACGACGGCTCGCCCCTCAACGGACCGGACCGGGGCGATTTCCCCGCCGCCATGCGGCCCGGCAGCCCGTGTACGGACGCGCCGGTACGTTGCGGCGGGACGGAGGGATGGCTCCTCCACCAGCTGGGGCGGGAGTTCACGCTCCTGCTGTGCCCGCCGGCCGGCACCGAACCGCGGGTGGCGGCGGCCGAGGCCGCCGACGCCCTCAGCGACGCGGGTCTCGGGGTGGCGGTCAAGACCATCGGCGGGGACCCCGCATGCGACATCGTCGACCACCGGGGCGTGGCCACCGCCCGCTACGCGCTCGCACCCGGCACCGCCTATCTGATCCGGCCGGATCAGCATGTGGCCGCCCGCTGGCGGACGTTCGCACGGGACGAGGCACGCGCCGCACTCGCAAGGGCCATCGGTCGGGAGGTGTGAGATGACGGAGGGGCTCGCCGACGACCTGCGGATCGAAGGCGTCGACGACATCTATGCCGAGCTCATCGAGGCGCACCGCGGCCTCGACGCCGAGCAGAGCCTGCGCTTCGACGCCCGGCTGATCCTGCTCCTGATCAACCAGATCGGCGACCAGCGGATCGTGCGGGAAGCGATCCGCGCCGCTCGCGAGGCGGAACCCCCCTCCTAGCCGGCGGCGCCGGAGGTTTCCTCCTCTTCGCCGAGAATGCGCCGCTCCCGCAGCCGCATCTCCTCGTCGAAGACGTAGAGATAGGGCACGCCCGTCGGCAGCTCGAAGCGGATGATCTCCTCGGGGGTCATGCCCTCGATGTGCATGATCATCGAGCGCAGCGAGTTGCCGTGCGCCGCCACCAG
>Ga0256830_1002021_pt1 | contig 13795 bp, 14 predicted proteins | sample 128326metaG_FD_190537 | JGI IMG/M metagenome (GOLD analysis project Ga0256830, IMG submission 190537) | Hydrothermal vent microbial communities from Lau Basin, Pacific Ocean - 128-326 | ecosystem: Environmental > Aquatic > Marine > Hydrothermal vents | place: Pacific Ocean: Lau Basin | collected... | reverse complement strand
AGCAGGTTGACCCCCACCAGCACGCGGATCTGCGCCAGCTGCTTGCCGGCCACCGGCCAGTTCTGCGCCGCCACTTCCCGCCTGAGGCGCCGGAAGGGGGCGAAGTTGACGTGCAGGTAGATGAGGATCATCAGCGTGCCCAGCCCGTTCATGAGATGCACGTAGAGCGGCGCGCCGCCCATGCCACCGAAGCGGCCGAAGATCATCAGGTAACCCGTCACCGGCAGGGCGATCACCGCCACCCACACCCAGGGAAAGAAGCGCGCGAAGACGCCCGCCCACAGCGTGAGACGCGCGGGCGGTTCCAGTTGTTGCGCCGCGGTGGGGCGCAACACCACCCAGGCGAAGAACATGCCGCCCACCCACACGACGACGGACAGGACATGGAGGGTGATGAACAGGGGATGTAGCGTTTGCATGACTGAAGTACTCCCGACTGGGTGAATTGAATGGGACTATCTGATTTCCCGGCCGGCGGCGTAGCGCGCCAGCCAGCTGCGCACTTTCCTGATGAGCGCCTCTTCCTGACCGCGGAAAAAGTGATCCGCGCCCGCCATCTGGAACTGGACGTAGTTGCGGTTGCCCGCCCGGCGCGCCGCGGCGCGGCGTTTCTTCGCGGTGTCGAGGATGAGGCGCATGTCCAGGGCGCCGTAGAGGTCCAGCACCGGCACGCGGATCTTCTCCAGGTGAGCGACGCTGCTCATGGACGCATCCAGATCGAGGTCGCTGAGGCCGATGGCCACCAGCGCGCGCACACTCTGTGACGGCTTGCCGGCGAGGTAGCTGGTGGCCATGCTGGCGCCGAGGCTGTGGGCAACGAGGACGATGTTCCGGATGCCCTTTTTCTCCAGCCAGGCCACGGCGGCGCCGATGCGCGGCGGGGCCTCGTTCCAGATGGCGGCATAGTCACGGATGGCCGCCTCGTTGCCCAGCACCGGCATCTGGATGGACAGGGTGGACCAGCCGTACTCGGGCAGGGCCATGCGCAGGGGCTGGATGACATCGGGCCAGTCGGGATGCACCCCCATGCCGTGGATGAGGATCACCGCGCCGCGCGCCCGTGCCGCGGTCTGCTCGGTGTAGATGCCGAGGAATTCGGTGTCGCCCGCCTTCAGCGTGACCGCCTCGCCGTCCAGCAGGGCGGGGACGATCTGCTCGCGCCAGCGGTTTTCCTTGGCGGTATCGGAGGCCGCCGCGGGCCCCGTGGCCAGCGCGAGCAAGAGGGCAAACAGGCCGGCAAGCCGCGCTCCCGTCGTGCACATCACTGCTCACCTCCATGCAACTCGTTGAAATTGAAAAGATTATACACGGTGTGGTCTTTCGACAAATAGCTGAAAAAATCCCGGCGATCCGGTAGAGTGTGCGGCTCGGTTTTTTGGCGGTGTCCCCCGCGGGGCGCCAGAGTCGCATTTGAGAGTATGGGGAAGAAACATGGCAAGGCAAAGTGATTTTATCGCACCGTCCATCCTGTCGGCGGATTTCGCCCGCCTCGGCGAGGAAGTGGACAAGGTGCTGGCGGCCGGTGCCGACATCGTGCATTTCGACGTCATGGACAACCATTACGTGCCCAACCTGACCATCGGCCCGCTGGTGTGCGAGGCCCTGCGCAAGCACGGTGTCGAGGCGCCCATCGACGTGCACCTGATGGTCAAGCCGGTGGATCGCATCATCCCCGACTTCGCCGCCGCCGGCGCGAGCTACATCACCTTCCACCCCGAGGCCTCCGAACACATCGACCGCACCCTGCAACTCATCCACAACGAGGGCTGCAAGGCCGGGCTGGTGTTCAATCCCGCCACGCCGCTGGACTATCTGACCTATGTACTGGACAAGGTGGACATGGTGCTGCTGATGTCGGTCAACCCCGGCTTCGGCGGCCAGAGCTTCATTCCCAGCGCGCTGGACAAGCTGCGCGAGGCGCGCAAGATCATCGACGCCTCCGGGCGTGACATCCGCCTGGAGATCGACGGCGGCGTCAAGGCCAACAACATCCGCGAGATCAAGGAAGCGGGCGCCGACACCTTCGTCGCCGGTTCCGCCATCTTCGGCGCCAGGAACGACAAGGATCCCAACGACTACGACAGCATCATCAAGGCCATGCGCGACGAAATGGCCCAGGCGAACATCCAGGACTGATGGAGTCACGGTTCGATGAGCTTGCGTAAACCCGAGATGGTCCTCATCGATGTGGACGGCACGCTGGTGGACAGCGTGCCCGACCTGGCCTATTGCGTCGATGAGATGATGAAAGCCCTCGGCCTGCCTCCCCACGGCGAGGAGAAGGTGCGCGAATGGGTCGGCAACGGCGTCGAGCGCCTCACGCGCCGCGCCCTGGTGGGCCGGCTCGAGGGCGAACCCGACGAGGCCCTGTTCGAGAAGGCCTACCCCATCTTTCTCGAACTCTACGCCGAGAATACCAGCAAGCGCAGCCGCCTCTATCCCGGCGTGCGCGAGGGTCTGGACTACCTCGAACGCGAGGGCTACAAGCTCGGCTGCGTGACCAACAAGGCGGAGCGTTTCACCGTGCCCCTGCTGCGCGAGCTGGGCGTGTACGACGACTTCGCCATCGTCATCAGCGGCGACAGCCTGCCGAAGAAGAAGCCCGACCCCATGCCCCTGCTGCATGCCGCTGCCCATCTTGGCTGCCTGCCCGAGCAGGCATTGATGCTGGGTGACTCGGTGAGCGACGTCAGGGCGGCGCGCGCGGCGGGCTTTCAGATCGTCTGCATGAGCTACGGCTACAATCATGGCATGGACATCCGCGAGGCCAACCCGGACGCGGTCATCGACAGCATGGCCGAGCTGCCGGCGCTGCTGGAAGCCGCTGAACAGGATGTTGCCTGAGGCGCGGATTGGACGCATAATCGGGCCACGACGGAAAGAACGACAACAAACCCGTACCGGAAACGACTCGGCATGAACCTGGAACCACAGACGGCACTCACCCCCTGGCGATGGCGCGCCTGAGCGACGCCACCGGCCTGCTGTCTGGCCCGATCTTTCCCGATCTTTTCCAGGTGAAAAAACATGAAGCGAGAGGAGTTTGCCGCCCTTGCGGCACAGTCATATAACCGTATTCCGGTCGTGCGCGAGGTCTTCGCCGATCTCGACACCCCCCTGAGCACCTATCTCAAGCTGGCGCGCGGCGCGTATTCCTTCCTGTTCGAGTCCGTGCAGGGCGGCGAGAAATGGGGCCGTTACTCCATCATCGGCCTGCCCTGCCGCGAGCGCATCGAGGTGCGCGGACACGAGGTGCGCCTGCTCGACGGCGATACCGTGAGCGAATCCCGCGAGGTGGCCGATCCCCTCGCCTGGATCGCCGACTACCAGGCGGCCATCCGCGCCCCGGATCTGCCGGACATGCCGCGCTTCACCGGCGGCCTGGTGGGCTACTTCGGCTACGACACCGTGCGCTACATCGAGCCGCGCCTCGGCGAGTGTCCCAACCCGGATCCCCTCGGCGTACCCGACATCCTGCTGCTGGTGGCCAACGAGGTGGTGGTCTTCGACAACCTCAAGGGCAAGCTCTACATCGTCGTGCACGTGGACCCGGCGAAGGAGGGGGCCTTCGACGCCGCCCAGGCGCGCATCGACGAACTCATCGCCCGGCTGCGCCGGCCCACGCCCATCCCGGAATCCAGTGGCGGCAGCCGTGTCCGCGAGGAGGACTTCGTCTCCGGCTTTACGCAGGAGGGATTCGAGGCGGCGGTGGAGCGGGCGCGCGAGTACATCGTCGAGGGCGACGTCATGCAGGTGGTGCTGTCCCAGCGCCTCTCCATTCCCTACGATGCCGCGCCGCTGGATCTCTACCGCGCCCTGCGCGCGCTGAATCCCTCGCCCTACATGTACTATCTCGATCTCGGCGAGTTCCACATCGTCGGTTCCTCGCCGGAGATCCTCGTGCACCTCGAGGAGGGCATGGTCACCGTGCGGCCCATCGCCGGCACGCGGCCGCGCGGGCGCGACGAGGCCGAGGATCGCGCGCTGGAAGAAGATCTGCTCGCCGATCCCAAGGAGATCGCCGAGCACCTCATGCTCATCGATCTTGGCCGCAACGACATCGGCCGCATCGCCGAGACCGGCTCGGTGCGGCTCACCGAGAAAATGGTCATCGAGCGTTATTCCCACGTCATGCACATCGTCTCCAACGTCACCGGGCGCCTGCGCCCCGGCATGACGGCGCTGGACGCCCTGCGCGCCACCTTCCCGGCGGGCACCCTCTCGGGGGCGCCCAAGATCCGCGCCATGGAGATCATCGACGAGCTGGAGCCGGTCAAGCGCGGCGTCTATGGCGGCGCCGTGGGCTACCTGTCCTGGAGCGGCAACATGGACACCGCCATCGCCATTCGTACCGCGGTGATCACAGACGGCAGCCTGCACATCCAGGCGGGTGCCGGCATCGTCTATGATTCCGTGCCACGCAAGGAATGGGAGGAGACCATGAACAAGGCCCGCGCCGTGTTCCGCGCCGTCGCCATGGCCGCCGCCGGCCTCGACACCCCTGCTTACAGTGAGGAGGCATAGCCATGTTGCTGATGATCGACAACTATGACTCTTTCACCTATAACCTGGTGCAGTACTTCGGTGAACTGGGCGCCGAGGTGCAGGTCTATCGCAACGACCAGATCAGCGTCGCGGAGATCGACGAACTGGCGCCGGAACAGCTGGTGATCTCGCCCGGCCCCTGCACGCCCAGGGAGGCGGGCGTCTCGGTGGAGGCCATCCGGGCCTTCGCCGGGCGCATCCCCATCCTCGGCGTGTGCCTCGGCCACCAGAGCATCGGCCAGGCCTTCGGCGGGCGCATCGTGCATGCCGGCGCCATCATGCACGGCAAGACCTCCATGATCCATCACCGCGACACCGGGGTGTTCAGCGGGCTGGGCAATCCCTTCGAGGCCACGCGCTACCACTCGCTGGTCATCGAAAAGGCCAGCCTGCCAGACTGCCTCGAAGTCACCGCCTGGACCGAGGACGAGCAGGGCGACATGGACGAGATCATGGGCGTGCGCCACCGCGAGCTGGACGTGCAGGGGGTACAGTTCCACCCCGAGTCCATCCTCACCGAACACGGCCACCAGTTGTTGAAGAATTTTCTGGAAGGGAAGTAGTTAAGTAGCGAGGAACGAGTAGCGAGGGCCAGGGATCAGATACCCTCATCCTGTCCTTCTACCCCTGCGGGGCACCGAGGTCCCGGTGGGAGAAGGGACCGTGATACTGAACTCTGTTATTCATTCCCCTCTCCCTCAGGGAGAGGGCCAGGGTGAGGGGATCAGGAACCAGACTCGGCACTCGCAACTCGCACCTCGTCCCTTTTTCCGACGAAGGAGGAAAACCATGAACATGCAAGAAGCCATCCGCGCCGTCACCGAGCGGCGTGACCTCAGCGGCGAGGAGATGACCGCGGTGATGCGCACCATCATGACCGGCGAGGCCACGCCGGCGCAGATCGGCGGTTTCCTCATCGGCCTGCGCATGAAGGGCGAGACCATCGACGAGATCGCCGCCGCCGCGGGCGTCATGCGCGAGCTGGCCACGGGGGTGAAGGCCGAGGGCCCGCATGTGGTGGACATCGTCGGCACCGGCGGTGACGCCAGCAATACCTTCAACATCTCCACCGCCTGCATGTTCGTCGTTGCCGCCGCCGGCGGCACGGTGGCCAAGCACGGCAACCGCTCGGTGTCGAGCAGCTCGGGCAGCGCCGATCTGCTCGAGGCCGCGGGCGTCAACCTCGACCTGGACGCCGAGCAGGTTGGCCGCTGCATCCGCGAGCTGGGCGTGGGCTTCATGTTCGCGCCGAAGCACCACAGCGCCATGAAGCACGCCATCGGCCCGCGCAAGGAAATGGGCGTGCGCACCATCTTCAACATCCTCGGCCCCCTGACCAACCCCGCCGGCGCGCCCAACCAGTTGCTCGGCGTGTTCAGCGACGAGCTGGTGGAACCCATTGCGCGGGTGTTGCAGAAACTGGGCAGCCACCACGTCATGGTGGTGCACAGCCAGGACGGCATGGACGAGATCAGCATCGGCGCCGCCACCCACGTGGCGGAACTGAAGGATGGCGAGGTGCGCGACTATGTCATTACGCCAGAGGAATTCGATTTCCCGCGCAGCGACATCTCCGCCCTCAAGGTCGATTCCGCCGAGGAGAGCCTGGCGATCATTCGCGGGGTATTCGACAACGAACCGGGCCCGGCACGCGACATCGTCGCCTTCAATGCCGGCGCGGCCATCTACGTCGCCGGTCTCGCCGACGACCTGACGCTGGGCATCGAGGTGGCCCACGACGTCATCGCCGACGGCACCGCGCGCAAGCGCCTCGAGGACCTCGTCCAACTGTCCAACAGGATCTGAAGCAGATCTCTCTGCTGGCGCACCGCAGGAATGAAAAAAGTGATGAGTAGTCCTCCCGATATCCTCAAGAAGATCGTCGCGCGCAAGGCCGAGGAAGTGGCGGAACGCCGCACGCGCCTGCCGCTCGATGAACTGAAGCCCCGCCTCGCGGACGCCCCGCCGACGCGCGGTTTTCGCGCCGCCATCGAGACACGCATCGTCCGGGGCGAGCCCGCGGTGATCGCCGAGGCCAAGAAGGCCTCGCCCAGCAAGGGCGTGATACGCGCCGACTTCGATCCCGCGGCCATTGCGCGCTCCTACGAGCAGGGCGGGGCCGCCTGCCTGTCGGTACTCACCGACGTGGACTTCTTCCAGGGCAGCGATGACTACCTGCAACAGGCTCGCGCCGCCTGCACCCTGCCGGTACTGCGCAAGGACTTCGTCATCGATCCCTGGCAGATCCACGAAGCGCGCCACATCGGCGCCGACGCCATCCTGCTCATCGCCGCCATCCTCACTACCGAACAGCTACAGGAGTTCTCGGCGCTGGCCCATGAACTCGGCCTCGATGTATTGCTGGAAGTGCACGACGGCGAGGAACTGCAACGCGCCCTGCAGACCGACTGTCGCCTCATCGGCATCAACAACCGCAACCTGCGCAGCTTCGAAACCCGCCTCGAGACTACCCTCGAACTCCTCGACGCCATCCCCGACGAGCGCATCGTCGTCACCGAGAGCGCCATCCACACCCCCGACGACGTGCAGCGCCTGCGCGGGGCCGGCGTCAACGCCTTCCTCGTCGGCGAAGCCTTCATGCGTGCCGACGATCCCGGTGAAAAGCTCAAGGAGCTGTTTACCGGGAGTTTGTAGGAGCCGCGCCGCGCGGCGAAAATGGGGTTGGCGTCGTGCCGGGTCAGGGGCGAGGTTCGAGGGGCGAGGGCCGAGGTTCTGATCCCCGCCCCCTGGCCCCCTCCCGAAGGGAGGGGGGAAGGATGAGTTTGGTATAGCGGTCCCTTCCCACTCAGGGGGAAGGACAGGATGAGGGGATCAAAATTCGGGGAAAACGGCTTTTAACCGCAAAGAGCGCAAAGCCGCGCAAGGTGGCAGTGGGGGTTTCCCGAACGTCGCGCTACTTCGCGGCCGTTGTGGTTAGCGCTTTTTGTGATGCCCGGTTCTTCGGCGAAGTGTGTGGGCCGAATTCCAGTCCTCGGCCCTCGCTACTCGCAACTCGTTACTGTCTTTTACCGCGTCCCGTAGACCACGATGGTCTTGCCCTTGACGGAGATGAGGCCGGATTCTTCCATGGACTTCAGCACGCGGCCGACCATTTCGCGGGAGCAGCCGACGATGCGGCCGATTTCCTGACGGGTGATGCGGATCTGCATGCCGTCGGGGTGGGTCATGGCGTCGGGCTGCTTGCACAGATCCAGCAGGGTGCGGGCGACGCGGCCGGTGACGTCCATGAAGGCCAGATCGGAGACCTTGCGGCTGGTGTCGCGCAGGCGCTTGGCCATCTGGGAGGCCATGGCAAAGAGGATCTCGGGGTTTTCCTGGTAGAGCTGGCGGAACTTGCCGTAGGTGATCTCGGCCACCTCGCAGGCGGTGCGGGCGCGCACCCAGGCGCTGCGGTTGGGCTGTTCCTCGAACAGGCCCATCTCGCCGAAGAAATCCCCCTTGTTGAGGTAGGCCAGGACGATCTCGTGGCCTTCCTCGTCCTCGATGAGCACCGAGACCGAGCCGTCGAGGATGAAATACAGCACGTCCGGCTCGTCCCCGGCGTAGATGATGACGCTCTTGGCCGGGTAATTTCGCCGGTGGCAGTGTTCCAGCAGGCCCTCGACGCCGAGGATGCTGGTGGGCTGTTTCGAGATTTGCGACATGAGGAGTCCGGAGTCCATACTACGCTAGTCCTTGCTATATACCAATGCCAGTAGATGGTGGCAAGGTTATTCCACAATTTAGACAAATACTGAGAATGCCGTCATAGAGCAGGAAAACATGAAAGCACGAATCAAGTGGGTCGAAAAGGTCAAATTCCTGGGGGAGTCCGCCAGCGGACATGCCGTGCTCATGGACGGCCCCCCGGAATCCGGGGGGGAAAACCGCGGCGTGCGGCCCATGGAAATGCTCTTGCTGGGCATGGGCGGCTGCACCGCCTTCGACGTCATCCATATCCTCAAAAAGGCCCGCCAGCCGGTGACCGACTGCGTGGTGGAGCTTTCCGCCGAGCGCGCCGAGAGCGAGCCGAAGGTCTTCACCCGCATCCACGTGCATTTCGAGGTCAGCGGCGAGGGCCTCAAGGAGAAGCAGGTGCAGCGGGCGGTGGCCCTGTCCGCCGAGAAATACTGCTCCGCCTCCATCATGCTGGGCAAGACCGCCGAAATCACCCACGACTATACAATAAAGGAGACCGGCGCCTGAGACCGCCGCCCCGCCGGCCAGCCGTCCCCCGATGAGCAGTTTCGACGCCATCCTCGAGCGCTTCTACCCCGTGTGGTTCCGCTACCACCCGGAAACCGCCGTGGACGTGGGGGTGGGCGGCCACGCCGAGCGCCTGCGGCCCTTCGACGACGACGACATCGGCGCCCTGACGGTGCTGCTGGAGAAGCTGCTGGATTCGCTGGATACGGTGGATATCGCCGGGCTGGACGCCGACCGGCGCATCGACCTGGAACTGGTGCGCGGGGCCGCCCTGCTGGAGCTCAAGGAACTGGTGGAGCAGGACTGGCGCCGCCGGGACCCCACCGCTTTTCTGCCCGTGCACGCCATCTACCAGCTCACCGTGCGCGAGGTGGCCGACCGCCCCGCGGCGCTGCGGGCCCGCCTTGGCGCCATTCCCGCCCACCTGCGCGGCGCACGCGGCCAGCTGGGGCGCGATCCGTCCCGCATCCCGCCCCTGTGGCTGGAGGCCGCGGTCACCGAGGCCGCCAGCGGCGCCGGCTATTTCCGCGGCCTGCGCCATCACCCGGATTGCCAGCGCCACCGCCTGGACCACGAGCTGGAGGAGGCCGCCCGCGCGCTGGAGGACTTCGCACGCTACCTGGAGCGGGAACTGGCGCCTCGCGCCACGGGGGACTTCGCCTGCGGCCGCGAGGCCTTCGAGCTGCGCCTGCGCCACCGCCATTTCCTCGATCTCGACGCCGACCGGCTGCACAACATGGGCCAGCGCCTCATGGCCCGCACGGCGGTGGAACTGCGCCGGGTGACCCGCGAACTGCGCGGCGACGAGGACATGGCGGCCCTCACCGCGGCCCTGCACCGCCGCCATCCCCCCGCCGAGGGCCTGCTGGACGCCTACCGCGAGGGCATGCAGGCGGCCCGTGACTTCGTCGCCGCCCGCGAGCTGGTCAGCCTGCCCGAGCGCGAGGAACTGCGCGTGGTGGAGACGCCGATTTTCCTGCGCCACCAGATCCCGTTTGCCGCCTACATGGAACCCCAGCCCCGGGATCCCCGCCAGCGGGGCTACTACTACGTCACCCCGGCCCGGGACGCGGCGGCGCTGGGCGAGCACAACGTGGTGGGCCTGCGCCACACCTGTGTCCACGAGGCCTGGCCCGGCCACCACCTGCAGTTCGTCACCGCCAATGCCAGCCCCACGGCCAGCAGCCTGCCGCGCCTGCTCAATCCCTCGGCCACCCTCTACGAGGGCTGGGCCCTGTACTGCGAGCAGCTGATGCAGGAGGAGGGCTTCCTCGACGCGCCGGAATCCCGCTTCGTGCTGCTCAAGGACCGCCTGTGGCGCGCCCTGCGCGTGGTGCTCGACGTGGAGCTGCACACCCGGGGGCTCGGCGTGGGCGAGGCCGCCGAGCGCATGGTGGCGGAACTGGGCTTCACCCGCGAGCAGGCCATGGCCGATCTCACCTGGTACACCCTCTCGCCCACCGTGCCCATGGGCTACGCCACCGGCTGGGCGCTGCTCACCGAGACCCGCAACCGCCTCAGGGGCGGCGACCCGGCCTTCCAGCTGCGCGACTTCCACGACCGCGTGCTGGCCTCCGGCTCGGTGGCCCTGCCGCTGGTGCTGCGCCGCCAGTTCGGCACCCCCCTGTGGGAGAGCGTGCGCCGCGCGGTCTTCGGCGAGGACTGAAAATACAGTACACTGCCCGGCCTCGTGAAATCCCCCAGCGGAGTCGCCCATGCCCTCGATACCCCCCCGTCCCCCCGCCACCACCGGCCTGCGCCACGTGGCCCTCTACGTCCAGGACCTGGAGGCCTGCGAGCGTTTCTACGTGGATCTGCTCGGCATGGCGGTGGAATGGCGCCCCGATTCCGACAATGTTTACCTCACCTCGGGCAACGACAACCTCGCCCTGCACCGAGCCGAGGAAGCGCCCGCCGGCCCCCAGCGCCTCGACCACATCGGCTTCATCCTCGCGCGCCTCGAAGACGTCTCCCCGTGGCACGATTTCCTCGTCGCCCACGGGGTAAAGATCCTGCGCGAACCCCGCACCCACCGCGACGGCGCGCGCAGCTTCTACTGCGCCGACCCGGCCGGCACCGTGGTGCAGATGATCTACCATCCGCCCATTGCCAGGTGCGAGTAGCGAGGGGGCGGGGATCAAAATCCTGGTACCTCGCCCCTCGGTCCTCGCCCCTCGCACCTGATTTAGGGCATAATGCCTGCCCTTTTTTCCCCGGCGCAGCGCCGGTCGCTCTGAGGAGATCCTGCCGATGAGACGGGCGGAGAAAAAACTCAAGCTCCACGGGTTCAACAACCTGACCAAGACCCTGAGCTTCAACATCTACGACATCTGCTACGCGCAGACGCCGGCCCAGCGGCGCGAGTACATCGAATACATCGACGAGGAATACAACGCCGAGCGCCTGACCAGTATCCTCACCGACGTCGCCGACATCATCGGCGCCAACATCCTCAACATCGCGCGCCAGGACTACGATCCCCAGGGCGCCAGCGTCACCATGCTCATCTCCGAGGAGGACGTCCTCAACCGCGAGCAGCGCGCGCTGGCCGCCAGCGCCAGCGAGGCGCCGGGGCCGCTGCCCGACGCCGTGGTGGGCCACCTCGACAAGAGCCACATCACCGTGCACACCTACCCGGAGAGCCATCCCGACAACGGCATCAGCACCTTCCGCGCCGACATCGACGTGGCCACCTGCGGACGCATCTCGCCGCTCAAGGCCCTCAACTACCTGATCCACAGCTTCGACTCGGACATCGTCATCATGGACTACCGCGTGCGCGGCTTCACCCGCGACGTGCGCGGCAAGAAGCACTACATCGACCACAAGATTAACTCCATCCAGAACTTCATCGCCCGCGACACGCGGGACAAGTACCAGATGATCGACGTCAACGTCTATCAGGAAAACCTGTTCCACACCAAGATGATGCTCAAGAACATGGTGCTCGACGACTACCTGTTCGGCATCGACGAAGAAGACCTGACGAAGACGGAGCGCACGCAGATCACGCGGCGCCTGAAGCGGGAAATGCTGGAGATCTTCTACGGGCAGAACATGACCAAAATGCCCAATTAAAAAAACGGCCCGTAAGGGCCGTTTTTTTGTTGCGAGGGGCGAGTGGCAAGGGCTGAGGATTGGATCCCCGCCCCAAAAGGAGTTACGAGGGGCGAGTGGCAAGGGCTGAGGATCGGATCCCCGCCCCGGAAAAGTAGCGAGGGGCGAGTGGCAAGGGCTGAGGATCGGATCCCCGCCCCGGAAAAGTAGCGAGGGGCGAGTGGCAAGGGCTGAGGATCGGATCCCCGCCCCCTGGCCCCCGCCCTGAGGGCGGGGGGAAGGATATGCCTGCTAAAACGGTTCCCTCCCCCTCAGGGGGACGGCTACAGGGATGTAGCCGTTAGAGCGAAGCAGGATGCCAGAGCCGAGGGACAGGGAGAGGGGATCAAAATTAACTCCTCGCCACTCGTTACTAGCCACTCGCAACCGGGTTTATATCCGATACGCCAGCGTGGTCATGACCTTCGAAGTCAGTTTCATCAGGCCCTGGATGGGGGCGGGCAGGGGCGCGCCGCCGGCGGCCAGCGCGGTGGTGGCGTGCTGGCCCTCGTCGATCTTCATCTGTTCGAGGATGGCGCGGCTCTTGTGGTCGTTGGGGCTGATGCGCGCGAGGTGATCGTCCAGGTGGCGCACCACCTGGTGCTCGGTCTCGGCGACGAAGCCGAGGCTCCACTTGTCGCCGGCCAGTCCCGCCAGCGCGCCGATGGTCACCGAGCCGAGGTACCACAGGGGGTTGAGGTAACTGGTGTGGCTGCCCAGTTCCTCGACGCGGTTTTCGCACCAGGCGAGGTGATCGTTTTCCTCCAGCGCGGCGCGCTCCATCTTGTCGCGTACCTCGGGCAGCCGCGCGGTGAGCGCCTGCCCCTGGTAGAGGCCCTGCGCGGCGACCTCGCCGGCGTGATTGATGCGCATCAGGCGCGCCGACAGCTCGCGTTCCCGGTCACTCAGTTCGCCGTCCTCCACCGCATCGGCGGGATCGGCGCGCTCGGTGGTGATGGGCTGGCCAAAGACCGTGCGCAGGCCGGTATCGAACTGGGCGATGAGCCTGTCAAGGGGGCTGTAGTCACGCATGGGTTCCACCATCGTCGGCAAGGAATGCTGTCGGCAAGCATAGCGCCGCCGGCCCGCGTGTGTAAATGCCCGTCCCCACTGGCAAGGCTGTCGCCAATGGGCCAGAATACCGCCAGATCCCGCCCATGGCGGCGCTCATCGCTTCAACCTCAGGGAGCCATAACATGAACAAATCCATCTTGCGCACGATCCTGGCGGCGCTGTTGCTGAGCGTCGCGGGCACGGCCCCGGCCGCGGGCTTTTCCTACGACCATGCCCAGGTTACGCTGGACGACGTGGACTTCGACGTGCCGGGTTTCAACGTCGCCGGCGACGGTCTGACCTTCGCCCTGTCCCATGCCTTTCATCCCGATTATTTCGTCTCGGCCAGCTATGGCAGCTGGGATCTCGATGGCAACACCGACGGCACCCAGCTCATGCTCGGCGTCGGCCTGCACAGCGCCATGAACGCCCGGACCGATCTCGTGCTCGATGCCGTGCTCGGCAACGTGGAGCTGGACAGCGGCAGTTCCACCTTCGACAACGACTTCTGGCGCTTCGGCGTGGCCCTGCGCCACAACCTCAGCAACCGCGTGGAAGTGGGCGGCGCGCTGTACTACTACAACTTCGACATCGGCGACAGCGACAGCGCCTTTGCCTTCAATGCCCTGTTCAACCTCACCAACGAAGTCAGCGCCCTTGCCGCCATCGAGTTCCGCGACGACGTGGATATCCTGAGCTTCGGGATTCGTTACTACTATTGAATCAGGTGCGAGGAACGAGGCACGAGGATTTTGATCCCCTCTCCCTGACCCTCCCCCTGTGGGGGAGGGGACCGTTTTAGCAGGCTCACTATTTCCCCCAACCCTCAGGGGACCGTTTTAGCAGGCTCACTATTTCCCCCAACCCTCAGGGAACCGTTTTAGCAGGCTCACTA
>Ga0256830_1002020_pt1 | contig 13798 bp, 12 predicted proteins | sample 128326metaG_FD_190537 | JGI IMG/M metagenome (GOLD analysis project Ga0256830, IMG submission 190537) | Hydrothermal vent microbial communities from Lau Basin, Pacific Ocean - 128-326 | ecosystem: Environmental > Aquatic > Marine > Hydrothermal vents | place: Pacific Ocean: Lau Basin | collected... | reverse complement strand
TGACAGCGTGGCAGAGAACCAGACCGGTGCACTTGATGTCCAGGCCACTGACGACAGTGACTCGGAAGGTTCCGGACTGACCTTCAGCAAGACTGGCGGTGCCGATCAGGCGCTCTTCAATCTGGATACCAACACAGGTGTTGTTACCTTCATCAGCGCCCCGGACTTTGAAATTCCGGGTGATGCCGGTGCGGATAACAACTATGACATCCAGGTTACCGTTACCGATTCGGGTGGGTTACCCACCGTGCAGAACATTGTCATTACCGTGACCGATGTGATCGAAAACACTGCGCCTTTACTCGATGCCATCGGTACTCAATTGGTGGATGAGGGTCAGTTACTGGCGTTCGCCGTGACAGCTTCCGATTCAGACGGTGACAACCTGAGTTACGCTATTGGTAACATGCCGACAGGGGCGACTTTCACCGACAACGGTGACGGTACAGCAACCTTCAGCTGGATACCGGATTTTGGTCAGGCGGGGAACTTCCCGAATGTGCTGTTTATGGTGACTGACGATGGTATGCCGTTTGCATCGGACTCGGAAAGCATCACCATCACGGTGGGCGATGTGAACCGGCCACCTGTGTTGAGCCAGACCGGTGATCGTACGGTGGCCGAAGGTGATTTGCTCGAATTCATACTCACGGCGACTGATCCTGATGGCGATAACCTGAGCTATGCCATTGGCAATGCACCAACGGGCGCGACCCTTGTTGACCATGGTGATGGCACGGCAACTTTCAGCTGGATACCGGATTTTGCGCAGGCGGGGAATTTCCCGAATGTGCTGTTTACCGTGACTGACGATGGAACCCCGTCCACATCGGATCAGGAAACCATTACCATCACGGTGGGTGATGTAAACCGGCCGCCTGTGTTGAACCCTATCGGTGACCGCACAGTGGCCGAAGGTGATTTGCTCGAACTCATTCTCATTGCGACTGATCCTGATGGCGATAACCTGAGCTATACCATTGGCAATGCACCAACGGGCGCAACGCTTGTTGATCATGGTGATGGCACGGCAACGTTCAGTTGGACACCGGATTTTGCGCAGGCAGGGAATTTCCCGAATGTGTTGTTTACCGTAACTGATGATGGTGTCCCGTCTGCATCGGACCAGGAAACCATTACCATCACAGTGGGCGATGTGAATCGGTTGCCGGTGCTGGGTCAGATCGGTGATCAAACAGTGACCGAAGGTGAGTCGCTTGAATTCACGCTTACTGCGACTGATCCGGATGGCGATAATGTGAGTTACGTTATTGGCAATATGCCGACAGGGGCGGCTTTCACTGACAATGGTGATGGCACGGCGATCTTCAGCTGGACACCGGATTTTGCGCAGGCGGGGAATTTCCCGAATGTGCTGTTTACCGTGACTGACGATGGCACCCCGTCTACATCGGATCAGGAAACCATCACCATCACAGTGGGCGATGTGAACCGGTTGCCGGTGCTGGGTCAGACCGGTGATCGCACAGTGACCGAAGGCGAGTCGCTTGAATTCACACTTACCGCGACTGATCCGGATGGCGATAACCTGAGTTATGTCATTGATAACATGCCGACGGGAGCGACATTCGCCGACAATGGCGATGGTACGGCGACCTTCAGCTGGACACCGGATTTTGATCAGGCCGGTAACTTTCCGGATGTGCTGTTTACCGTGACGGATGATGGTGCGTTGTCAGCATCGGACTTTGAAACTATCACTATTACGGTCAGGCCTGAAAACAGCGTTAAAACTGGCACGGGTGGTGTGGGCGCGATGGAATCATGGTGGTTACTGGTGCTGGCAGCAGTGTGGGGTTTGCTGAAAATCTCCTCAGGCTCCCAGCGGGAGAGCTGGAAAACCTTGCGGCGGAACCTGTTGCGGTACCATAAAACAAACCCGTCTGTTTTCTCTCGCAAGGGGGTGTCCAAGTGAAACTCTCCCCGTTTGACAGGCGTATTAAATCCGGAGCAGGGGATGTTTATTTATCCACCTGTCTGCTATTGGCTTTTGCGTTGTATCTTGCCCCTGCTTTTGCCGACAAAGGTGATTTTTATCTCGGTGCTGGTCCATCGTTGTCCTTTCTGGCCCCGGATACGGATAACACGCGGTTTTCGGTGGATGACGATACCGATATCGGCGGCAAACTGTTTCTGGGCTATGACTTCACCAAACGCTGGGCGCTGGAAGTTTTCTACAGCATCCCCGGCGAAGCAGACATGGCCCCGCAAGGCACCATTGAATACAACGCACTGTACGGTCTCGGTGGTGTGTTTTCCTGGTCGCATAACCAGCAGGGGCTGTCGGGCTTTCTCAAGGCTGGCGGAGCAGGGCTTGATGTAAAGGGTGCGGATATTTCGTTCGAAAAAGAGAACGATATACAACTGTTCATCGGCGCAGGTGGGCGTTACAATTTTGCTGGCGGCTGGGGAGCACAACTGGAGTACGAATACTTTTCCAGCGATGTGCAATTGCTCACCCTGAGTGTAGTCAGGCGCTTTTTATCCGGAGCCAGGCCTGCTCCGGTTGCTGTGGTACAGCCTGCGCCTGCACCCGTGCCAGCTCCTGTGATACAGCCTGCGCCCGCATTGGTAACGACGACTGCTGCGGTACCACCTGAGCCCCTGTCTGTTATTGTCGAGGAACTTGAACCACGGGTAACGAAAGTTCCCGAAGTTGAACTGGAGATGGCGGCATTTTCAGAGGTGGCAGTGTTCGACGGCAAGCTACCGGTGATTCGCTTCCCTTTCGGTTCGGTAACGTTGACCGGGACCGGTCGTACGCAGGCCGGAACAGTGGTGGAGATACTGCGTACTTATCCGGAATTGCGTCTGGAAGTACAAGGCTATAGCTGCAGCGTTGACAGTGAAGCTTACAATCAGCTGCTGTCCGGTCGCCGCGCCCAGAGCGTGGTGGATTATCTGGTTGAGCAAGGGGTGGGGCGCGACCGGCTTGAAACCGGAAACTATGGCGAACGTCGACCGGTAGCCAGCAATGCCACTGAGGCCGGTCGGGCCCGGAATCGTCGGGTGGAGTTTATGGTGCTGAAAAAACAGTAGTTGAATCAGGGGCTGTAACGTTGGCAATTTGGTGACAGGTTTAAAGAGCAAGGCATATATTTTATACATGATAAAAAAGGAGCATCAGCATGGAAGGCATGATAGGTGAAATCAAAATGTTTGCCGGAAACTTTAGTCCGCGGTCCTGGGCATTTTGTGAAGGACAATTACTGTCAATCAATAGTAATCAAGCACTTTTTTCAATTCTGGGAACGACTTATGGAGGTGATGGTCGTACGACTTTCGGTTTGCCGGATTTACGTGGGCGCAGCCCCATCGGCCCGGGAACAGGGCCAGGATTAACAAGTTATTCTCCGGGCCAGAGGGTCGGTGCAGAGAGCGTCATACTTGGTGAAGAACAGATTCCGGCGCATACGCATGTTGCCACTGCAACAGTCAACGCAGACAGCAATGCAGGCAGCTCGACCAGTCCCGACAATGCGGTATGGGCAAGTCACACTGAAGATATTAATTCTTTTGGCACGACGCAAAACACGACGATGGCGACAGGCGCAGTTACGGTCACCAATGCACCTGCCGGTGGCGGACAGGCACATGAAAACCGGCCGCCTCAATTGGTCATACACTACATTATCTGCCTGGAGGGGGCATTTCCCTCACGTAATTAGGCTACGGTCTCAGCCGGATTCGCTGTGCATGGATACAGGGCTCATGGCCGGACGAAAGCGGGGTAGTTTGGACTCAACAACGTCTGCTTCAGTGGCAGCGGAGCAGATGTTGCTGAACGACCGGTTGTCTGAGTTTTTCCACAAACCACTTCAGTGCCTTGCCCTGATTGTCACTGCGCCAGGCGATTTGCTGAATGGCCCGGTTGGGTGTGGCCCCGACAGATTTCACAACCAGCTGTCGGGCATCAATGGCGGCCTGTGCCCAGAATAACGGCAAATAGCCAATGCCAAGTCCTTGGATATGCGCTTCAAGTTTATTGGCCATATCCGGCACGGTGAGCACCTCCTGTCCGGTGAGTAAACCACTGCTGCGTGGTGGTAAATGGCGGGAACTGTCGGCAATGGCGACAGCGCGGTATTTGAGGATATCCGTGCTGCCAACGGGTTCTTCAGCGGTGGCCAGCGGATGACCGGGAGGCACCACAAATACCATGGTGCATTCATTCAGGGAGAAATGACTATAGCCCGCACCCGCAGGCGCATCCCCCGTCGCACCAATCACCAGATCTGCCCGGTTGGAGACCAGTGCATCCCAGGTACCGCCCAACACTTCCTGCTGCAAGCGTAATTGTGTGCCTTTGTTTTGTGCGGTGGATTGCGTGGCCGGATCATCGGGTCTTGCAGGGGTATGCTCGTCATAAAATTCGGCCACGAGTGACAACAGGTTATTGGCGGGAATCAGCGTGTCCATAGCGATACGCAGCTCAGTCTCCCAGCCCGTGGCGATGCGTTTGACCTGATCTTCCAGCTCGTGTGCGGCGAGCAGTAAACGTCGCCCTTCTTTCAGCAGTGTTTTTCCGGCAGAAGTAAGCACGGCGCGGTGCCCGCTGCGATCAAAAACGGGTGTGCCGAGATCCTGCTCCAGTTTTTGCATGGTGTAGCTGATGGCCGAGGGCACACGATACAAATTTTCCGCAGCAGCGGCGAAACTGCCACCCTGGTCGATGGCATCGAGCACGTTGAGGGCATCCAGTGTCAGTTTCATGGTTTTGTTACCAGAGAAGCGTGAGTGAAAAAGGGCGCACAGGCATGTTCAAAAAATTCGTTCAAGCCGCGCAAAATCTTCTGCTTTTTATTCAACGGGGTCAATACTATCCTTAAACCTCACTATTTGAGCGGCAAATGCTTGTTCAATTTTTATGAATGGCAGGGCTCGTTCAGTGCGCCTTCAGCGCGCGAAGAGAGGCGAAAATGTTTGAAATCAGACGATCACAACAACGCGGCCAGGGTCAGCATGGCTGGCTGAACAGCCGGCACAGCTTTTCCTTTGCTGATTACATGGACCCGGAACGCATGGGTTTCTCGGTATTACGGGTCATTAATGATGATGAAGTTGCACCGGGGACAGGGTTCGCCACGCACGCCCATCGCGACATGGAAATTATCAGCGTTATCCTGCAAGGCACAATCGAGCACAAGGACAGCATGGGCCATGTGCTGCAACTACAGGCTGGAGACGTGCAGCGCATGAGTGCTGGTACGGGTATCACGCACAGTGAATACAATGCCTCACAAGATGAAATATTACATTTTTTGCAAATCTGGATTGAGCCGAATCAAATGGGCGTGACGCCCTGTTATGAACAGCTTGAACTGGTTGGCAATAGTGACCCGGATGACAAAAAACTAAAAGTGCTGGCATCACCGGACCGGCGAGACGGCTCCATGTTTCTGCATCAGGATGCCGTATTATCGGTAGCCCATCTGGCGAACGATGAGACGTTGCCGCTGTCGTTGAATACGGCACGAAAATATTACCTGCACATGATGGCCGGAGAAATCACCGCAGCGGATCAAATGCTGACAGAAGGTGATGCCCTGACCATTGAAAATGAAGACAGCCTGCAACTTCAGGCAAAAGGCGATGCCCGGTTTTTGCTGTTTGATTTGCCGTAATACAACGCTGAATACTCTTCATGAGTGCCGTCATTCCGGCATGTTTTTAACCGGAATCCAGAGATTTTCATCCCGGGATTTCGGATGCCGGATCAACAACCAGAAAAGGAAAATATAATGTCAGACAAAACGGCAACAACAGCAGTCCCCATCGATGCGCTTATCGCCCGGCGCTGGAGTCCGCGCGCCTTTGATGCAACAAAAAACGTGGATGAAAAAACACTCCTGGCCCTGCTGGAAGCCGCACGCTGGGCACCTTCCTGTTTTGGCGATGAGCCCTGGCGATTTGTGGTTTGCAATCGTGGACAGGACGAAACTGCCTGGGGAAAAATGCTGGGCTGCCTGGCGGAGAAAAATCAGTTATGGGCAAAACATGCGCCAGTGTTGATGTTAGTGGGCAGCATACCCACGTTCAGTCACAATGGCAGCGCCAATCGCTGGAGTCAGTACGACACGGGAGCAGCCAGTGAAAACGTCTGCCTGCAAGCGGCATCCATGGGACTTAATGCACACCAAATGGGTGGCTTTGATATGGAGCAGGCGCGTGTTGCCTTTGGTATTCCCGACGAAGTGGAACTGATGGCTGTGATTGCTGTGGGTTATCACGGAGCAATAGATGTTTTGCACGAAGATTTCCAGGAAATGGAAAGTGCAACACGGGAACGCAAGCCCCTGGGTGATGGTTTTTTTGCCAGCCAGTGGGGCAGGCCGGTTTCGGGTTGATCCTGATCGGAGCGTATATGACCATGAATCAGAAAAATTGAAGTGCCGAAGGGAAATTTTTTGTGGTTAAATGTTTGACGTTTCATATTGCGCTTGCCCCCGGAGTTTTTTTAATCCGGCACAGGCTCTGGCATACTGATTTATACGAAAACCTGTCGGGGTAAATATGTATCACGGTGAACGTTTCAACAGTATCACCCATCTGGCAGGTGCCGCACTGGCCTTGGCGGGTTTGGTGGTGCTGGTTGTCTTTGCCGCCTTGCAGGGCGATGTCTGGAAAATCGTCAGCTTCAGTATTTACGGTACCTCTCTGTTTCTGTTGTACACCCTGTCAACGCTGTATCATTCCTTGCGCGGGCGGGCCAAGCAGATATTCATGAAGCTGGATCATGTGGCCATCTACCTGCTCATCGCTGGCACTTACACGCCGCTGACACTGGTGACTCTGCGCGGTGCCTGGGGCTGGACCCTGTTTGGCATCGTCTGGGGGTTGGCGATCATCGGTATTGTGGTGGATGTCCTGCATCGGCAGGGTTCGCGCCGCATTCAGATGCTCATTTATCTGCTTATGGGCTGGTTGATTGTGGTGGCTCTGTATCCCCTTGTTCAGATCATGCCAACGGGTGGGTTGATATTACTGGTGCTGGGCGGGTTGTTTTATACCGGTGGTATTGTCTTTTACGCCCTTGACGAACGAATTAAACATGCTCACGGTATCTGGCACCTGTTTGTTCTGGCTGGTAGCATTTCGCATTATTTGATCATGCTGCTTTATGTGTTGTGAGCCCGGGAAAGGCGCGCAGTTTGTGAGTTCAACCCGCCCACTTATATGGACTCCTCTTTGTTTTTGGTCCAACATGAAGTCTGCCTGCAAGTCGGTAGAGTTCATATGATATGACGAAAAGAACTCATCAGGGTTTTTCCAGAATCAATAACGCTTGAAATAAAATCAACAACACCTGAAAACAAGGCACCTAATGTCACTTGGCCCCATTATGCTGGATCTCGCTGGTCTGGAAATCAACACGGAAGAACGCGAGATGTTGTTGCACCCGCTGGTGGGCGGGGTCATTCTGTTTACGCGCAATTATGAGTCGCCCGGTCAACTGCAACAACTGGTAGCAGACATTCACCGTTTGCGTGACCCGCACCTGCTGGTGGCGGTGGATCACGAAGGTGGGCGTGTGCAGCGTTTTCGTCATGGGTTTACCGAATTGCCACCTGCCAGGGTATTTGGCAAAATTTTCAACGATGATAAAAAACGCGCCAAACATCTGGCGGAAACCTGTGGCTGGTTGATGGCGGCGGAGCTGCGTGCTGTGGGGATCGATTTCAGTTTTTCGCCGGTGCTGGACCTGGATTTTGGGGTGAGTACGGTGATTGCTGATCGTGCCTTTCACCGTAACCCGGAGGCAGTAGGTGAGTTGGCCATTTCCTGGATGCTGGGTATGCGCCGCGCGGGCATGGTGGCCACGGGCAAACATTTTCCCGGTCATGGTGCGGTGGTGGCAGATTCTCACATCGACATACCCGTGGATGAGCGCAGTTTCGAGGATATTTACGCGGAAGATGTGAGACCCTTTGGTCGGTTGGTGCGCGGTGGGCTGGGTGGCGTCATGCCCGCACATGTGATTTATGCAGCGGTGGATGACAAGCCTGCCTGCTTTTCGTCGTATTGGTTAAAGCTTGTGTTGCGCGAACGCCTGGGCTTTCAGGGGGTGATCTTCAGTGATGATCTCACCATGCGAGGGGCGCACGTAATGGGTGATATTGTCGAGCGTGGGCAGGCAGCATTAGCTGCGGGTTGCGATATGCTGCTGGTGTGTAATCATCCCGCAGAGTCGATACGGTTACTGGATAATCTGGGTATGCACGATGACCCTGTTACTCATGTGCGTCTGGCCCGGCTGCATGAGCGACACAATATTGACCGGGAGTCTCTGTTGCAAGACCCGGGATGGCGAAAAGCTGTGGTGGTGGCCGACGAATTGCGGGGGCAAGGCACAGGGGAGCTGGAGCTTTAATCTGTTTATGCTTGTTGTATTTTGTCATCGGCTCGGTAACAATTGACGAGATCGTGCGTCGGAGTTTGTACGCACACCTTGGTAATAGGGGCTGAAGATGTCACATTGTTGTGATAGGTGCGGGACAAATTTCTGTTTTGATGGAGTACGTAGTTTGTTTTTACTGATAGTCATGATGTTTTAATCAGGCTGTTTTATTCAACCCATGGAGAGAGAACCAATGAAAGTAATGAAAACCACAAATGCTGCCTTGGCCGTCGCAGCCGCTAGCCTGTTTGCCTTTGCGCCGATGGCGACTGTGCAGGCCGGTGAAGGTCACGGAGAAGGGCACGATGCCAAGGTACACTGTTATGGCGTCAACAAATGCAAGGGCAACAATGATTGCAAGTCGGCCAAAAATGGCTGTAAGAGTCAAAGCTCCTGCAAAGGCAAGGGTTTTGTTGCCATGAGCAAAAATGCCTGTGATGCCATCGGTGGTAAAGTCGGCGAATAATTTTCGTTTTTGCTGGAAAGGGCCGGTGTGGCAGGGACGTATGCTCCTTGTAATACCGGCCTTTTTTATGTCTGGTGATGCCGGTAAATACTCATCAAGGTGATTTTGTGCAAACTGAAAAAAAAACCGATAAACCTTTTCTGGGATGTGGTCTGGGTCTACGGCCGGAGTATTACGAAACGATTGTGGACACTCGACCTGCCGTCGATTGGTTCGAGATCATCTCGGAAAACTACATGGTGGACGGTGGTAAACCACTGCATTTTCTTGATCGGGTGCGCGAAAACTATCCGGTGGTGATGCACGGTGTGTCGTTGTCCATTGGTGGCACCGACCCATTGGACCAGACATACCTGAAACGATTGAAACAGCTGATTGATCGTGTTGAGCCGCAGTGGGTGTCTGATCACATGTGCTGGACCGGGCAGGGCGGACACAACCTGCATGACCTGATGCCTCTGCCGTTTAATCAGGAGGCGATTGATCACGTTGTCGCGCGCGTACAGCAAGTGCAGGATTATCTGGGCCGACAAATTCTTCTGGAGAATGCCTCCAGTTATGTGAGCTATGTGCAGTCGGAAATGACCGAATGGGAGTTTCATACTGAAATCATGCAGCGTACGGACTGTCTTATGCTGTTCGATATCAATAACATTTATGTCAGCGCACGCAATCATGGTTTTGACCCGTTGGATTATATTCGGGGCATCCCCGCTGAACGTGTGTGGCAGTTTCATCTTGCCGGGCACAGTGATTATGGTGATTATGTTATCGACACGCACGACCATCCCGTGGTGAAACCGGTGTGGGAATTGTATGCCGAGGCACTGAAACATTTTGGTCCGGTGTCGGCGATGATCGAACGTGATGATCGTTTTCCACCCTTTGAAGAACTCATGGCAGAGCTGGGTGAGTTACGCAAGATTGCCCATGATGTGCTGGGTAATGATGGACCGGAAAATGACGATTCAAAAAAGCGGGAGGCATCATCATGCCCGGGCTGAAAGAATTGCAAAATGCGTTCAAACGCAATGTGGTCAACGGTGATGAAGAGTTCGGTAAATACATTAACAGTACCGAGACTGTCTCCAGTGATGTACGCTTGGCCATTTATGGCAATGCTTATTTTTCCCGCCTGGAAGAGGCGCTGGAAAGTGATTACGAGATCCTGAAACAGCTTCTTGGTGAGGATATTTTCAGCGAAATTTGCATGGCATACACCCACAAATTCCCGTCCCACTACTATTCGTTACGCTGGTTTGGTCGGGATTTTCCTGCATTTCTGGGTTATCAGCCCGATAATGGCGAGCACCATTGGCCTGCTGAAATGGCACAACTGGAATGGAGTTTTGTCGGCGCGTTTGATGCGGCAGATGCCGAGGCGGCTACGGAGGCCGATGCAGCAGCTATTGTCCCTGATGCATGGACGGAGCTGACGATACGGTTTCATCCTTCGGTGCGCACCATGGCAATCTGGTGGAATACCCTGACCCGTTGGCGGATGGCGAAGAATGCTGAAACGGTACCCGAGCCGGTGCGTTTATCGGAACCGGCGCAGTGTTTGTTGTGGCGACATGAGCTGATGACACAGTATCGTTCCATGGAAGCCGATGAAGCTGTTGCGCTACAGGCGGCATTGGCAGGGGCGAACTTCTCCGAACTGTGTGGCGCGCTGGCTGAAGAAATACAGGATCAGGAAACGGTACCCATGAAAGCCGCCGGGTTTTTGAAAGTCTGGCTGGCAGCGGGGATGATTGTTGAGTTGCGAGCCTGAATTTGCGCCTATTTCTTAATCTCGCCGGAGCTTGTCATTAATGGCAATAGGAGTCGGGTAACGTTGCACGATAATGTAAGATGAAACAATAAAAGTTAGCAGGGTGGCGAGTTGGATAGTATAGGAAGCCTCGCTGCCAATGATGTTCAATTCCAGCGCCAGTACAGCGATCAATAACGAAAATTCACTGATTTGTCCCAGACGTACACCCACCTCACTGGAACGTCCCGAGGTTTCCCCGGAACCACGCAGTAGCCAGCGAAATACCAATGGTTTTCCCGCCAATACAACGGCTGCCAGCAGGATGGCGGGAACAAATACGCTCGATAGCATGCGCAGGTCAAAACTGGCTCCCAGCGAAAAAAAGAAAATAATCAGGAAAAAATCCCGCAGTGGTTTCAGTTTCTCACCAATGAACAGCGCGATGGGGCTTCTGGCCAAGGTGACCCCTGCGATGAATGCACCGATTTCTGTAGACAGCCCCGCACTGGCAGCAAGTTCGGCAAACCCCAGGCACCAGGCGATGGCCAACAAAAATATATATTCCTGTATCTTGTCGAAACGCTCAATGAGTTTGATCAGAATGAAACGTTCCAGCACATAGGCAGTCGCGATTAACAGGGGCAATGCAGCAATGCGTATCGCAATCTCCACCCAGGGCAGACTGCCTTGTCCGGCGGTTTGTAATAACAGCAAAATAATAATGGCAATGAGGTCTTGCACCAGCAAAATGCTGATAATAATTTCACCCGTACGTTTGTGATGTAACACGGTGGTGGGTAAAAGTTTCAGGCCAATAATCGTGCTGGAAAAAGTCAGAGCGGCACCGATGATCAGGCTTTCGATAATAGTGAAACCAAATCCCCAGCCCACGGCGACACCCACTATGGCAAATAACAGGGAACTGAGACCGGTCACCAGCGTGGTTTCTTTCAGTAATGGAATCAGCTTGGCCAGCGGCAAATTGAGACCAAGCAAAAACAATAAAAACATGATGCCAATATGTGACAGTTGTTTGATTAATACCGGGTCAGTGACCAGGCCAAATGCTGATGGGCCTAATAATACGCCGAGTAAAATATAGGCAACCAGCAAGGCTTGTCGCGCATACAGAGCGATGGTGGCGATAATGGCGGCACCGGTAAAAATCAGAAAAAGAGTAAAAGCGAATGGGTCTTGCTGCATGGCTTTGATATTACTCTGTATTGAGAATACCTGAACATAACCGGTATATTGAGAAAGTGGTAGCGTCTTGTACCCATGTTTCATGGTTTGAGACAACAAGGAGAGAAACAAAATGAACGAAGAAGAAAGTCAGTATGTTGTGGTCACCGATATACGCATGCCATTTTTGTCCATGGTTGTGTTTATGATCAAATGGGCAGTGGCATCAATTCCGGCATTTATTATTCTGTCGATTATTGGTGCCATTCTGATGATGCTGGTGGGAGGAATGCTGGGCGGCATGAGCCGGTTTTAGGAGCTGACTGTAATGACTTAAGTTAAGCCCAAATTTCTGTCTGGCGTAGGTTGGTGGTGAGCTTGCGAACCCCGGCATCACCGGCCCTGTTGGGGTTCGCAAGCTCACCACCAACCTACGCCATACCGCGATTCGTTAACTTAATGACATTGGTGCTGGCTGGATGAAGAAACGTGGGCATGTATGCCCACGCATGATTCAGAGTGTCTAACCGGTATTGCGCATACCCGCAGCAATGGCATTGATGGAACGCAACAGCGGGTTGAGCCAGCTCGCACGTTGCTCGTCGCTGAGGGTTTCATCACGGTAGCGTTTTAACAGGGTGAGCTGAATATGGTTTAATGGGTCGAGATAAGGATTACGGCGCGTCAGTGAAACTTCCAGTACCGGGTTTTCTTCCAGCAGTTGTTTTGCCCCAGTGATATTAAGCACTTGCGCCACAGTGCGGGTATATTCTTCCTGGAACAGTTTGTAAATACGTTTACCGGTTTTTTCATCAACACACAATTTGGCATATTCTTTGGCGATATTGGGTTCAGCTTTGAACAGCGCCATTTGTGTGTTGCTGAGCAAGGCGCGGAAAAAGGGCCATTGCTGATACATTTTTTGTAATTGTGCCAGGCGATCCGGGTCATCCTGACGCCATTGCTCCAGCGCGGTACCGATGCCAAACCAGGCGGGCAGGGTGTGGCGCGATTGTGCCCAGCCAAATACCCAGGCGATGGCACGTACTGAGGTTTTGGCACGATCCCCTTTTTTACGATGCGACGGGCGTGAACCAATGTTCATCAGACCGATTTCACTGACCGGAGTGCCTTCGTAAAAATAATCCAGAAAGCCTTCGGTGTGGTCGGTGAGTTGACGGTAGGCGGTTTCACCCGTGCTGGCCAGTTCATCCATTGTGGCCAAGTAGTCTTTGCATTCCGGTGCGGCGGGCTGCACGAGATTGGCACTGGCCTTGATCAGTCCGGTGAGGCCCATGGTAAGTTCATAGACAGCCGTTTCCTGGTTGCTGTATTTGAACGAGAGCACTTCACCCTGTTCGGTAAATTTGATCTGCCCATGCACAGTGCCTTCCGGTTGCGAAAGAATTGCCTCATGGGTAGGGCCACCGCCACGACCGACGGTGCCACCACGACCATGGAACAGACGACAACGCACACCGTGCGCGTTGGTAAGTTGTGTTACACGTTTTTGTGCATCGTACAAACTCCACACCGAAGCGAGGATGCCTCCATCTTTACAGGAGTCAGAGTAACCCAGCATGATTTCCTGCAAGTTACCGACCTGTTTAAGCATGGCGGCGTAAACAGGGTTATCCAGCAGTTTGCTCATTACTGGTTCGATGTGTGCCAGATCTTCAATGGTTTCAAATAACGGCGTGATGCGAATGCTGCATTGGGCTTCAGCATTTTTATACCCGGCCAGTCCAGCAAGGCGTGCCATCAACAATACTTCCATGACATGGCTGGCTTCGTGGGTCATGGAAATGACATAGCTGCCAAAGGCTTTTTTGCTGATTTCGTTGCGCATTTGTACCATTGCGCGGAACACATCCAGCGTTTCCTGTGTGCGTTCACTAATGCTGGTGTTGTGTGAGTCGATACCAGCAGGGTCTTTGATGGCTTTTTCCAGTACGGTGAGGCGGGCATTTTCATC
>Ga0256830_1002019_pt1 | contig 13799 bp, 14 predicted proteins | sample 128326metaG_FD_190537 | JGI IMG/M metagenome (GOLD analysis project Ga0256830, IMG submission 190537) | Hydrothermal vent microbial communities from Lau Basin, Pacific Ocean - 128-326 | ecosystem: Environmental > Aquatic > Marine > Hydrothermal vents | place: Pacific Ocean: Lau Basin | collected... | reverse complement strand
TCATGAAAAGCACTGACCGCAAAGGCCGCGAAGTACCGCGAAGTACAGGCAACGGCCTCGCGTGCTTTGCGCGCCTTTGCGTCCCTGGCGGTTCAATGCTGTCCTGATTAATCCAGCAACTCCGTATCTTCATGGGAGTAGGCGGGGGCGCACATGCACAGGATGTGGAGCGGCTGGTCGCCAGTGTTGTGGATGCAGTGGGGGGTGCCCGGCGGGATGAGGACGGCCTCGCCCTCGCCAAGCTCGAAGCTCTCATCGCCCAGCTGCATGCGGCCCTGTCCGCGGGTGACGAAATAGATCTCCTCGCTCGTCCGGTGCCGATGGCGGCGGGTGGTCTGTCCCGGCCGGATCACGGCCTCGGCGAGGCTCTGGTTCTTCACCGGCGAGTTGCCGGGGTGCAGCAGCTCGCGGATCACGGACTCGTCGCGGGTGGTGAAGGCTTCGACCCGGGTCAGTTTCCTGCGCGTGGCCATGTCCCTGAGCCTATGCAAAGTCGATGTCGTGAAAGTCGTCGAGGTGGTCGAGGCGGATGCGGCGCGTGCCGCCGTCGTGGGCCTCGGCGAGGAGGTACTCGGCGCCCTCGCAGGTTTCCAGGTCCCGGGGCAGCAGGGCCTCCACGTGGCTGGTGCCGTCCTCGTGCCAGGCGACGCGCAGCCACTGGCGGTGCATGACGGCCAGTTCCAGTCGGGAATGGCGTCCGCAGTCGATGGGCTCGTAGGGTTCGTCACTCATTGTCGCGTCGTACCTCCAGGCTGTCGCAGCGACCGTCGGCATCCACGCGCACGCACACCAGCATGGGATTGCAGCAGACCTCGCAGTCTTCAATGTAGCACTGATCGCCGGCGGATTCGTCGATCAGCAGGATAACTGTCTCCCCGCAGAAGGGGCAGCGGGCCGATTTTTCAAGCCGGTTGCTCATCAGGCAGGAACAGGCCGACGAGGTCGTTGAGAAAGCGCCGTCCATCGGCGGTGGGCCGCAGGCGGGCGCTGTCCTCTTCCAGCCAGCCCCGCGCCACGGCTTCCTCCAGTTGCGGCTGGATGAAGCGAACGGGCAGGCCGGTGCGCTCGGAAAACAGCGTGGCCTCCACGCCCTCGCCGAGGCGCAGGGCATTGAGCATGAACTCGAAGGCGGCGTCCCGGCGCGTGAGGACACGTTCCCCGCCGATGGCCGCGGGCGTGCCGGCGGTTTCCAGGTAACGGGCAGGGTGTTTCTGTTTCCAGCGGCGCGTGATCCGCTGTTGCGGCACGTCGGTGATCTTGTCGTGGGCCCCGGCGCCGATGCCGAGGTAGTCGCCGAAGCGCCAGTAGTTGAGGTTGTGACAGCATTCCCGCCCCGGCCGTGCCCAGGCGGAGACCTCGTAGTGGCCGTAGGCATGTGCTCGCAGCAGACGGGCGCCCCGTTGCTGGACGGCATCGACGAGATCCTCGTCGGGCAGGGAAGGCGGCCTGGCATGGAAGGCGGTGTTGGGTTCGATGGTGAGCTGGTACCAGGACAGGTGCGGCGGCTGGTAGTCCACGGCAATGGCCAGGTCGCGCAGGGCCTGGGCCTCGGTCTGGCCCGGCAGGCCGTGCATCAGGTCGAGGTTGAAGTTGGCAATACCGTGGCATTGCAACAGCTCGATGGCGGCATGGGCGTCGGCGCTGCCGTGAATGCGCCCGAGGCGCTGTAGCATGCGCTCGTCGAAGCTCTGCACGCCGAGGGACACGCGGTTGATCCCCGTGTCGCGATACTCGGCGAAGCGGTTGGATTCGCCGGGCCCGGACAGGGTGCCGGGATTGGCCTCCAGCGTGATTTCCGCGTCGGGCGCGAGTTGCAGCAGGGCGCGGATCCCGCTCAACAGGCGCTCGAGGTGCGCGGGATCGAACAGGCTCGGTGTGCCGCCACCGAGGAAGATACTGCCCACCCGCCGTCCCCAGATACGCGGCAGTTCCTGTTCCAGGTCGCGCAGCAGGGCGGCGACATAGTCCCGCTGCGGCAGCGCATCCTTCAGTTCATGAGAGTTGAAGTCGCAGTAGGGACACTTCTGCACGCACCACGGGAAGTGGATGTACAGCGACAGGGGCGGCGCGGCGCGGAACTGGAAGGCAGGCTGGAAGGGGACTTCCACCCGGCTCATCGCTCGTCCACGCCGGGGGAGCGCAGCGCGTCCACCTCATCGCGCAGCCCGGCGGCCCCGGCGAGAAAGGTCTCCACCTCCACCGGCGCGCGCAGGGCCCAGGCCGGCGGCTTGAGGATGCTGGAGAACTGCGGTTCCATGGCCGCGTCGCGGTTCATGTACCAGCTGCTGGCATACAGCAGCAGGGTAAAGCCCAGCGCCACGAAACCGCCGGCGCGCAGGGCCTTGCGGTGGTCAAGGGTGGTGCTGTAACGCAGGTGGCCGTAGATCAGGCCCGCCAGCAGCGTGCCGCCGCCAATGAGCGAGATGTGGAAGGCGAGGTCGTGGACGAGCAGGCCGAACTCGAGGTATTCGCCGATACTGTCGAGCAGGGTGCTGAACAGCAGCAGCGCGCCGATGAGCACCGCATGCCAGGCATAGTAGAAGCGGTGGGTCACCAGCTTGCTGGCGATGGACCAGGCGCCGGCCCAGACGGTCATGAAGACCAGTATCGGTACCAGCTCGAAGAGCAGCTCGCCGAGTTCGTATTCCTCGGTGGTCTCCAGCGCGAGGTCCACCGCCAGCACGCCGCCCGCCAGCAGCCAGGTGAACAGCATCATCGGCCAGCTGGTGAGCAGGAGCATGCCCCGGCCGGGGCGGCCGCGTTCGAGGACCGCCTCGGGCACCGGGTGATCGGGGAAATAGACCTGGATCTCGGTATGGCCGATACGCAGGCGACTGCCGGATTGCAGCCACAGGCTGTCCACCTTCTTCAGGGGATGTACCGCGTAGAGACCGTTCTCGCTGTCGAGGTCGCTGGCGAACAGGCGCCCCTGCTCGTCGTAGTCCAGCCTGAGGTGGTGCGCGGCGACGTAGATGTCGTCGAGAATGATGTCATTGTCGTAGCCACGGCCGATGGTGCAGGGAAAATGCTCGACGCGATGGAAGGCGCGCACCTTGCCGAAACGGTCGAGGATCTCGATGACTATGGTTTTTTCCACGTGATCGCCTCCAGGTAGCGGCGCGCCAGCATGGTGAGATTGTCGTAGTCGAAGCCATGCAGGGAAAGCTCGCTTTGCAGGGCGGCATTGTCCTGGTTGAGACTGACGACGTTCATGTTCAGATCATAGAGGCCGGGGATCCTGTGGTAGGCCCGCAGGCACAGGGCCGCCTTCATGGGCAGGCCCTGGTTGTTGACGAAGCGCGTCTCGCAGGACCAGGCGGTGACCGCCTCGCGGTGACCGCGCTCGCCGACGCTGGTGAAATACTGCTGCATGATGGCATAGAAGTGCGTCGCGCTGAGTTCCCTGGCGCTGACATAGTAGTGCGCGTAACGCACGGTGCCGGTAACCAGCGTATCGCTGATGAAGATACGGTGCTTGCTGGTGCAGGAATAGCTGGTCTCGCTGTAGAGCGCGTCTTCTTCGTTGCTGGAGTCGCCCCAGCAGTTGAGCCCCGGGACCAGGCTGTCGGGCACCTGGTAGGTGCCCAGTTGCTTGAGGGGCACGGGGCGGGCGGTCAGCGTCTCCGTGACCTTGGCCTGGTTGGTCAGCAGTTGCCCGGTGAGGCGCGCCAGCAGGGCACTGGCGTCGGGCAGCCCGGCCGGCGGGTCGGCGACGAGGCGGCGGACATACTCCGCCGGCACGAGGAAACCGATCTGGTTGCCGGCGGTGGCGACATTGACGCCCACCACTTCACCCGCCTCGTTGATGGAAGGGCCGCCGCTCATGCCGGGATTGAGCGAGCCGGTGAGATGGATGCGCTTGTGCAGGGAATCGTCGATGAGGCCGTTGTAGGTGCCCTCGACGATGGTCATGCCGAGATCGTGGGGGTTGCCGAGGGAATACAGGCGCGTGCCCTTGCGCACCTCGCCCTGGTGGACCTTCAGAAATGGCGTATCGCGCAGCTCGGAACGCAGCAGGGCGAGATCGTTGACCACGTCGATGTCGAGCAGTTCGGCGGGCAGGGGATCCTTGCCGTCGCTGATGATGAACTCGGCGCGGTACTGGCCGGGATGTTGCACCAGGCGCGAAACCACGTGGTAGTTGGTAATGATGAGCCCGTTCGGGGTGACGAAGAAGCCGCTGCCCAGCGTACTCTTGGCATTGGACTCGGTGTCGATGATGCGGATCTGCACCAGCCGGTTCTTGTAGGTCTCATAGACGGTGCGGGAGTCGGCCAGCGCCTGGGCGCCGGCCAGCAGCAGGAAACACAGGACGAGCAGGCGATACATGGAATCCATTCCGACAGTCTAACGCATTATCCACGCAGGGCGTCGAGCAGGCATTGCAGGGCGCGGGCGCGGTGGCTGATGCGGTTTTTCTCTGCCGCCTCAAGTTGCGCGGCGGTGCAGCCGTGGTCGGGGACGAAGAATACCGGGTCGTAGCCAAAGCCGTTGTCGCCGGCCGGCTCGAAGGTGATGCGGCCCTCCCAGGTGCCCTGGCAGATGAGCGGCGTGGGATCGGCCTCGTGCTCCATGAGCACCATGAGGCACTGGAAGCGCGCCGTGCGTTCCGCCTCCGGCACGTCCTTCAGCTGGTCGAGCAGCCTGGCGAGGTTGTCGGCGTCGCTCGCCCCGGGGCCGGCGAAACGCGCCGAGTAGATCCCCGGCGCGCCGCGCAGGGCGTCCACCTCGATGCCGGAGTCGTCGGCCAGCGCCGGCAGGCCGCTGTGTCGCGCCGCGCTGCGCGCCTTGAGGATGGCGTTCTCGACAAAGCTCAGGCCGGTCTCTTCCACTTCCGGGGCGTCGAAGTCCGACTGGGGCACCACGGTGATGCCGCGGTCGGCGAGGATGGCATTGATCTCGCGTACCTTGCCCGGGTTGTTGCTGGCGAGGACGAGTTTGTCGATCCTGATCATGACTGCCCTCCGCGTCGCTTCAGCCGTCCAGCGCTGCGCGCTGTTTTTCGATCAGCGTGGCGATGCCGCCGCGCGCCAGCGCCAGCATGGCCTGCAGCTCCTCGTTACTGAAGGCCTTGCCCTCGGCGGTGCCCTGCACCTCGATGAAGTGCCCGGCATCGGTCATGACCACGTTCATGTCGGTCTCGCAGTCGGAATCTTCGGGGTAGTCGAGATCCAGCACCGGCGTACCCCGGTAGATCCCCACCGACACCGAGGCGATCTGACTGACGACCGGGTCGGTGTCGATGAGCCCCTTGTCGCGCATCCAGCCGAGGGCGTCGGCCAGCGCCACGTAGCCGCCGGTGATGGAGGCGGTGCGCGTGCCGCCGTCGGCCTGGATCACGTCGCAGTCGATGGTGACGGTGTTCTCGCCGAGTCTTTCCAGGTCCACCGCGGCGCGCAGGGAACGGCCGATGAGACGCTGGATCTCCATGGTGCGCCCGCCCTGCTTGCCGCGCGCCGCCTCGCGGCCCATGCGGCTGCCGGTGGAGCGCGGCAGCATGCCGTACTCGGCGGTGATCCAGCCCTGGCCCTTGCCCTTGAGGAAGGCCGGCACGCGGTTCTCCACCGAGGCGGTGCAGATCACTTTGGTGTCGCCGAATTCCACCAGCACCGAGCCTTCGGCGTGGCGGGTGTAGCTGCGGGTGAAGCGAATGTCGCGAAGTTCGTCGGGCGCGCGGCCACTGGGTCTCATGTCGGGTACCTGGTCGAAGATTGAAGGACAGCCGGTCGCGGGCCTCACGGCCCGCGCCGAGCGCGCAAGTATAGCACTGCCGCTGGCGCGACTACGGGTTTTTCATTTCCTTGCCCCAGGTATGCAGGGCGTTCTCGATCTCGTCGATGGCCCGGTCGAGGCTGTCCTCCGGCGGGGGCGTGGCCCTGGATGGCTGCCCGTTCTGCTGCGGCGCGGCCTCCCTGTCCAGGTCGTGGATGCGATCCACGCGCAGGGCGATGGCGCTGACGTTGTCGCTGTGGGGGTAGGCGTTCTTCTCCGCGCGCTCGGCGAGGGTGTCCAGCGCCCCCTGCAGCAGCGAGCCCTGTCCCTCGGAGAGCACGGCGCCGAGCTGGGCATCGTCGAGGGGTTCCCACAGGCCGTCGGAGCACAGCAGGATGACGTCGTCCTGTTGCAGGCGCACGCCCTGGTTGACGGTGAGCTCCGGTTCGTCGCGCGTCTGGCCGATGCACTGGGTGAGGTAGCTGCGCATGGGGTGGCCCTTCTGCTTGTCGAGGCTGATCTGGCCCTGCTGGTAGAGGGCCTCGACGTAGGAATGGTCCTCGGTGCGGTACAGGGACAGGCCGTTGCGGAACAGGTACAGGCGGCTGTCGCCGGCGTGCGCCCACCAGGCCTCGCCGTTCTGGATCAGGCACAGCACGGCGGTGGTGGCCGGGGTGGTGGGGGGATCCAGCTCGGGGCCCTTCTTCAGCACCGCGCCGTGGGCGAGCTTGAGGGTGACGTGCAGGAACTGCGCCGGGTTGTGCATGGGCAGGGCGGCGTGCTCGAAGCGCTCGCTGGCGATCTTCACCAGTTCCTCGGCGGCGATCTCGCCGTGGGCCTTGCCGCCGAGGCCGTCGCCCAGCACCAGCAGCACGTAACCGTCGCGCTCCAGCACGCTGAGGCGATCCTGGTTGATGTCGCGGTTGCCGAGGCGGCTGGCGCGCGCGATGGTGTAGTCGATCTGCACCGCCGGTTTCATCCCTGGAACCTCCCGAACCAGCTGCCGGTCCTGGCCTCCGGCTCCGCCGCCGGTTCCTTGTTGAGGTCCTCCAGCAGTACCTCCACGCGCTGGGGCCGCAGCATGGGATCCACCTCCATGGCCCAGTCGATGGCCTGCAGCAGTTCCTGGCTGTAGCGCTTGCGGAAGGCGCTGGTCGCCGGGCGCATGACCTCCTTCTCGCGCCGGTCGATGGCCGAGGGCGGGGTCTTGCCGTCGAGGCAGGTGCGCATGGTGGCGCCCACGGCGTAGATGTCGGTCCAGGGGCCGACGTAGCCGCCCGGATCCAGTTGCTCGATGGGGGAGTAGCCGGGCGTGACCACCTGCGAGGTCTGGAACTGGCGCGTGGCCATCATCTCGTGCACCGCGCCGAAATCCAGCAGCAGCGGGCGGCCGCCGTTGCACAGGTGGATGTTGCCGGGCTTGATGTCCAGGTGCAGCAGGCCCTGGGAGTGGATCACCTGCAGGCCCTCGAGCAGGGGGACGAAGACGGTGCGGATGAAGTTCTCGCTGAGGTGCTTGCGATGCTTCTTTATATAAGCGTGCAGGTTCACGCCTTCCTCGTAGCGCATCACCATGTACACCGTGCCGTTGGCGCGGAAGAAGTTGATCACATCGACGATGTTGGGATGCTTGAGGGTGGCCAGGGTGCTGGCCTCCTGGAAGAACAGGCGCTTGCCCTGGGCGAAACGCTCCACGTCGCTCTCGCTGTCGGCGGCGACGAAGTGGTTCCGCGAGCGCGTGGCCAGCTTGGCGGGCATGTACTCCTTGATCACCACCTTCTCGCCGGTGCGGGTGTCCTCGGCGCGATACACCACGCTGAAACCGCCGCCGCCGATGGCCTTTTCGATGGCATAGCGGTCAACGTGGGTCCCCGGGGGGAGATGATGATCTGGAGTCGCCATAATGTCTTTCCACCACACGGGTGCCGCGAGACAGGGTATCATTGGGGCGCGCCGCGGAACCGTGATGCACTGCCGGCATTGTGCCGCAAAGCACCTTGTCCGTCATTATGTTAGATTCGGCGCGCCGGCCATATCCCTTTAGGGCGAGAGCGGGGAAAATACCACCATGATCAGAAGCATGACCGCCTTCAGCCGCCGCGAGGCCTCTTTCCCGTGGGGGGAACTGAGCGTCGAGTTGCGCTCGGTCAACCACCGTTACCTGGACGTCTCGCCGCGCCTGCCCGAGGAACTCCGTGCCGCCGAGGGCGACTTCCGCCAGCGGGTGGCGGCTGTCCTCAGCCGCGGCAAGGTGGACCTCAACATGCGCTTCGCCCCCGCCCAGGGCAGCGGCGACAGCCTGCAGATCGACCGCCAGCTGGCCGAGCGCATCTCCCACGCCAGCCGCGAGATCGACCTGCTGCTCTACAATCCCGCGCCGGTGAACTCGCTCGACGTACTGCGCTGGCCGGGGGTGATCCAGAGCGTCGCCGTGGAGCCGGACGAACTTCGCCAGGCGGCGCTGGGCCTGCTCGACGAGGCCCTCGCCGAGCTGGTGGCCATGCGCGAGCGCGAGGGGGCGAAACTCGCCGAGCTCATCGAGCAGCGTTGCGGCGCGGTGCTCGAGGTGGTTGCCGGGGTGCGCGAGATCCTGCCCGGCATCCTCGAGGCCAGCCGCGAGCGGCTGCGGGCGCGCTTCGAGGAAGCGAAGCTGGAGCTGGACCCCCAGCGCCTGGAGCAGGAAATGGTCATCGCCGCGCAGAAGATGGACGTGGCCGAGGAACTGGATCGCCTCGAGGCCCACGTCGGCGAGATCCGCGCGGTGCTGAAAAAGGGCGGTACCGTGGGCCGGCGGCTGGACTTCCTCATGCAGGAACTCAACCGCGAGGCCAACACCCTCGGCTCCAAGTCCGCCGACACCCGCACCTCGCGCGCCTCGGTGGACCTCAAGGTGCTCATCGAGCAGATGCGCGAGCAGATCCAGAACATCGAATAAGACCCACGCAGATCTTTCAAGGAACCCCCATGACCGCCAGCGGCACCCTGTTCATCATCTCCGCCCCCTCCGGCGCCGGCAAGACCAGCCTCGTGCGCGCCCTCCTCGACAGCACGCCCGGCATCGGCGTGTCGGTCTCGCACACCACGCGCGCGCCGCGCCCCGGCGAAACCGACGGCGAGGACTACCACTTCGTCAGCGTGGCGGAGTTCGAGAAAATGGTCGCCGAGGGCGTGTTTCTCGAACACGCGCGGGTCTTCGACAACTTCTACGGCACCTCGCGCCGCGCCATCGAGGCGCGGCTGGCCGCCGGCGAGGACGTCATCCTCGAGATCGACTGGCAGGGCGCCGCCCAGGTACGCGCGCAGATGGACGACACGGTGAGCATCTTCATCCTGCCACCCTCGCGCGAGGCCCTCGAAGAGCGCCTGCGCGGCCGCGGCCAGGACGACGAGGCCGTCATCGCGCGGCGCATGCGTGACGCCGAGGCCGAGATGTCCCACTACGCCGAGTTCGACTACCTCGTCGTCAACGATGATTTCGACACCGCGCTGGGCGAGCTGCGCTGCGTGGTGCTGGCCCGGCGCCAGCGCCTGGACCGCCAGCGCCGGAGCCTGCCCCCCGCCCTGGCCGGGCTGCTGGGCGAGCAGGGCTGAGGGCCGCCGGGCCTGCCCCGGGAAACGCTGGAATAATGCACAGGCGGCCGACGGTGGCCAATGGTGCATGGCGGCTCATGCGCACGATGTTCCGCTTTGCTGACACGTGCCAGCTTGTCGGATTTAATCCTGCTGCTGATTTCGACCTGGCTGACGCGGGCGGCAATGAACAGGCGCGCCAGCGAGACTTATCACGGGATGAGTTGAAAGTGGTTTTTCAGTCGATGCGGGAATCTGATCCTGCCTTTACCTTTGGTCATGAATCGGCAGTCAAACTGTTGCCATCGTTGGCGGTTCGTAAGACGGAGTTACTGGCTGCCGGGGGGAAGAATTCGATCTGACAACGGCTATCTGGAGACTGCCTAGAGAAACGTAGTAAAACAGGACGTGGAATCGACATTCACTTGGCTACGCATGTGTCGGGCTGGCTGCAAGAATTGCAGATGGGAACTTGTCTAAGCCCCTATGGTGGTCCCTTGGGTGATTGCCGAGGTACGAAAATCGAGCGCATTATATCTCTACCATGTGGGGATCAGGGAAATGGTTGTTTGCCACAGTGGACAGGTTTCCTCCTCCTGGTTTCCCTGGCAAATCCGTTGTTCAAGGGGCGTGTTTCCTCGTTGACCCCGGTATAACGGCCTGTTTACACTGCGGAAAATAACCCATGGATATTCATTGTGTCTCAGCGGGTAGGGCAGGTTGGGGGAACGAGGATGGATGACCAGCAAGCGGATGATCTGGCGGCAATTCTGCTGGAGCTGGTGCCGGCGGACGGGAGCGCCATCGGCAACAGGAAGCTGGCCGTTCTGTTCCGGGAAAGGGCCGCCGAGCGGGGCTTCGATGTCACCCCCGAGCAATTCGAGACGCTGCGTGCCGAGCTGATCGCCCGGGGGCTGCTTGTCAAGGGCCGGGGGCGGGGCGGTTCGGTGCGGCGCGCAGATAGAGATGCCCAGGCGTTCGGCCTGGCCAGCCAGACGCCCGCTGCGCCGAAGAAGAAGGCCCGAAAGAAGAAGGCAGCGAAGAAAAAGGCCCGTCGCGCGGACGGCGGCGATGCCGAGATCACCGCCTACCGCCACAGCGACAAGCGGGTGAACAACCCGCCGGTGGGCATGGTCACGCCCGAGACCGACCGGGTGGAAGAGCCCAGGCGCTGGGCCTACGACCCCCACATTGCCCCCGAGCTGCAGTTCGATGTCACCCGCAGCCAGGTCGAGAGAATCATCGACGATGCCCTGGCCTCAGGCGACGAGGAAGCCATGCGCGAGGCGCTGGCCACCCTCAAGCGCATGTCCGACCCCTTTCTCAACTGGACCGGCAAGGCCGAGCGGACCAGTTTCGAGGTGGAAACTGTCTCGCTGCATGTGCACGAGCGCATCGACCCGGCCACCATCCTCGCCAATGTGCGCAAGCGCCTGAAGGACCGGAAACCCGGCGAGGACTGGCGCCAGCCGGATTTGTTCTCACCCCCCTTCGAGAACCTGCCCCTGCGCGAGGCCATCGAGTTCTACAGGCACGAGAAGGGCTGGGCCAACCGTCTCATCGCCGGCGACTCCCTGCTGGTGATGAACTCGCTGCTGCAGAAGGAGGGCATGGCCGGCCAGGTGCAGATGATCTACATCGATCCACCCTACGGCATCAAGTACGGCTCCAACTTCCAGCCCTTCGTCAACAAACGCGATGTCAAGGACCGCAAGGACGAGGACCTCACCCAGGAGCCGGAGATGATCAAGGCCTTCCGCGATACCTGGGAGCTGGGGATTCACTCCTATCTGACTTACCTGCGCGATCGGTTGCTGCTGGCGAGGGAACTGCTGGCGGAGACGGGGAGCGTGTTCGTGCAGATCTCGGATGAGAATCTGCATCTTGTTCGATGTCTTATGGATGAAGTATTTCAGGCAGAGAACTTTTGTGGGCAGATTTCCTATAGAACTACTGGCGGCCAGTCATCCGCCCTCTTATCGGGATCGGTTGATTACCTCTTGTGGTATGCAAAGGATAAGAAAGCAGCACGAGGAAAATATCACGCGCTCACAAAGCCAAAGTCGATTGGTGAAGAAGGTAGTGGTCAATATGTTTTCGTTGAACCGCGTGACCAAGTTCAAGAGCCGAGACGGATGACGAACGACGAACTCGGCGATATTGGAAAAACCGCTGAGAATTACAAGATCCTCGCGCACGATACCTTGTTTTCACAAGGCAGTCCGTCTGATCCAGAGGATGAAATTTTTAAGTGGCGGGCGTTAATTTCCGCCTGCCCACCAAATACGCACTGGAAGCCCGGGGCAAAGGGGGGCGGAATGTGGCGGCTGGCTTGTAGTAGGCGATTTATGCTAGTGGGCAATACTCTTCGCTACAAGCGTTTCTACGAGGACTATCCAGTTGCCCAATATGACAATGTTTGGAATGACACAGCAATAAGTGGTTTTGGTAGAAAAAAAGAATATGTGGTTGAGACTAGCGAAAAGGTCATCGAACGCTGCCTCCTCATGACCACCGACCCCGGCGACCTGGTGCTGGACCCCACCTGCGGCTCCGGCACCACCGCCTTTGTCGCCGAGAAGTGGGGCCGGCGCTGGATCACCTGCGATACCTCCCGCGTGGCGGTCACGCTGGCCAAGCAGCGGCTGATGACGGCGAGCTACGACTACTACACCCTGCGCTATCCCCACGAGGGCCTGAAGGGCGGCTTCATCTACAAGACCGTGCCCCATGTCACCCTCAAGTCCATCGCCAACAACCCCGAGATCGACGAGATCTACGAGCGCATGCACCCGGCCATCGAGGCGGCGCTGGATGATCTGAACGCCGCCCTGCGCAAGGACCCGCCCGCGCCCTTCCCGGTGACCGAAGGCGGCCGCAAGGGGCAGACGGTGGACTTCAATCGGCCCGAGTCGGAGACCGTCACCCTGCCTTCGGGCGAGGAGGCGCCCGCCGGCGCCCTGCTGGAGTGGGAGGTGCCCTTCGAGTTTCCGGACGGCTGGCCCGAGTCGGCCCGCGCCGCGTTCGACCGCTTCCACGCCGCCCGGCAGGCCATGCAGAAGGCGATGGATGAATCCATCGGGGCCCACGCCGATCAGGAAATCCTCTACGACCAGCCGGAGGTGGACAGGAAGCGGCTGCGGGTCACCGGCCCCTTCACCGTCGAGGCCGTGCCCTTCCCCTCGGTGCTGGCGCTGGAGGAGGCCGAGAAGCCCAGGGAGGCCGACGTGGCCGTGGCCCGGGCCGGCGAGAGCGCCCGCATCCATCAGTGGCGCGACGAGCTGCTCAAGACCGGCATCCGCGGCAAGGGCGGGCAGGTGATGCAGTTCGCCGAGCTGGAGCTGCTGCCCGGCACCCGCTACCTGCACGCCACCGGCACCCTGGCCGACAGCGGCGAGCGCGTGGTGGTCAGCTTCGGCCCCGAGTTCGCGCCCCTGGAACAACGCCAGGTGGAGTTCGCCCTGCGCGAGGCCGAGAAGCTGCGCCCGCCGCCGAAATTCGTCATCTTCGCCGCCTTCGAGTTCGACCCCGAGGCCGCCAAGGACATCGACGAGCTGGAATGGCCCGGCGTTACCCTGCTCAAGGCGCAGATGAACACCGATCTGCTCACCGAGGACCTGAAGAAGAAGCGCGCCAACAACCAGAGCTTCTGGCTCATGGGCCAGCCCGAGGTGGAACTGCGCCGCCGTGACGACGGCAAATACGAGGTGGAGGTGCACGGTTTCGACTACTTCGACACCCGCAGCGGCGAGCTGGTCTCCGGCGGCAAGGGCAAGATCGCCCTGTGGGCACTGGACACCGACTACGACGAACGCTCCCTCTACCCCGACCAGGTCTTCTTCCCCATGGCGGGCAAGAAGGACGGCTGGTTCAAGCTGAAGAAGAACCTCCGCGCCGAACTGAACGAAGATCTGCTGGAACGGTACCACGGTACTGTCTCTCTGCCCTTCGAACCGGGCGAGAATCGCAAGGTCGCGGTGAAAATCGTCGATGACCGAGGGATCGAATCGCTCAAGATCATTGCCTTGGACTGAGGATGACAGGGATGAACTTTGACGACCTGAGTGATGATGACATCGAGTCGCTTCTGAAGATGCCAAAACGCGTGACCAACCCCGGAGCCAAGTGGAAAACCAAGCCAGGACACAGGCAGAAAAATTACACAGTCAAGAGTGATGATTACGATTTTCGGCTCTATCAGCGTCAGAACCTCAACGATGAAGAGGATTTCTCCTGTGGCCTGAGCGTGATCAAGCCGGACGGCCAGGCCCTGACATTGGTTCGCTTTAATGGTAGTAGTCACGTGCACGATGAGATTGCCTATCATTGTCATATCCATAAGGCGTCAGAACGCGCCATGCGGGCCGGTAAAAAGCCGGAACGGCATGCGGAGAAAACCGATGAATACACCACTCTGGAAGGTGCATTGTACACATTGGTCAAGATGTGTTCCGTGTCCGGTTTGACGGGCTTGAAACCGGACCAGCCGGACATGTTTGATGACTCGGATTGAGGGT
>Ga0256830_1002018_pt1 | contig 13806 bp, 14 predicted proteins | sample 128326metaG_FD_190537 | JGI IMG/M metagenome (GOLD analysis project Ga0256830, IMG submission 190537) | Hydrothermal vent microbial communities from Lau Basin, Pacific Ocean - 128-326 | ecosystem: Environmental > Aquatic > Marine > Hydrothermal vents | place: Pacific Ocean: Lau Basin | collected... | reverse complement strand
CTAGTGTGAGATGTCTTTTTTCTACTACTAATTGACAATTTTTTAATTTGTCTATTTTTTCTTTCATGACTTCATCAGAAACAATGACAACCCCTTCTTTTGCAGCCGTTTCAAATATTGGTGGTAGATTCATAGATATTTCATACGAATCCTTTTCAAATAAATACTTCACGTCTCTGAGTATCAGATGCAGACCTTGCTGCACAACAATGTTTGGGTAGAACGAGTTTCTTACATCTGGAGCCTTGTATCTGTCATTGACACTACAAACAACCAAAACATCAATGTCATTTGGGCGCATCCAATCAAAAATGTGTTTTTTAGGTCGGACCGATGAACCAAACACAATTATTCCATGCATCTTTTCTACTTCTTGAAATTCCTTTATTTTTTCGTATAGAGTACCTAGGTCTAGTTTAGTGATTTTGCTGGACCTAAGAAATAGTCCGCTAAAGCAATTTTCATTTGGGAGATATATTGTTCCCAAATTCATTTCTTTGCCTTTTTTGGCAAAAATATCGGGGCTTATTATGGTATAACTCCTCTCTGTTTTGGAATAATTTAGTTAACGCTATCTCTAAGTCATCATCTTTTATTTTAAAGAGCGTATTCTTTGTATACTATTTTTGTGTAAAAAAGTCAATGTTTTTGAGAAGTCTTTTATTGGTGAATATAAATTGTAAACATAAGAAAAATTGACATTAAAAAAAGCGGAGCAATCGCTCCGCTTTGTGTGTTAAAGAAGGTGTTTTAAGGTTTCGTGAATGCCAAAATTGGCAATTTCTTGGAAACCCTGTTGTCCGGAAAATATCCCGACAATTTCTCCAGATGAATTTATGGCATAGACAGAAATACCATTTTTACCTCCGGCAAACCATTCTTCCTCCAGACTCACAGAGTAGGGAACATCAATCTTTGAGATGTCCCAGTGAAGCACTGCTTCAAGAGCGCGATTTGTTTCATTTATTTCAAATCCGACAATCTCAATCTTTCCAAGTTCTTTGACTTGCTCAGCTTCAAAATCCAGTGAACATAACTTTGTGGCCGACAGCATTCCCTTTGGAACGAATCGAGTTTTCTTGTCAGAAGAATAAACAAAAGCCTCCTCAATGAGTTCGCGTGCGCCAGTCTTTGTGAGATCCAACCCTTCAGAAAAATTTGCTATACCGGCAAATGGTTTCCACCACTTATATCGGTCATCCGGAACCACGAGTGTTCCGTATTTGGACTGCACCTTAATGACGGCGCCACCACGATAGAGTCCGGCGGGAGCCTCTTTTTCAAACTGTTTATTAGCTTTACTTGACAACTTGAAATCAGAAATAAAATAAGCACAATTTTCAACAATCAAGTATACGGGGATACCATCCTCTTCCGGTGATGATTGAGGTAGGCTAAAAAGAAATTCTTTTTTTTCTTTTGAAAGTTTTGAAAGTTTTATGGATGTAACACGCATCTTTATTCTCCTTTTCTCAGGTTTTGGGATATTTAATTGTCAAGGTATTAAAATTTTAGCTACTAAGTAATTATGGTAAAAATTTTATAAAAAGTCAAGCTTATGTGGTAATGTCCAAGCACATATGGTGGTTTGTGGTACATGCTCTATAAGTGTGCAAAAATGCCAAAAACAATATATTAGTCTAAAAAAATGGGTATCAGGTATTGGAATCTAGGGATTAATACATATACTTGTTTTATTTTAAATTCTATGTAAACATAATTGTGCGGAGCAGTATCTTAAAATCAACACAGAAAAGGAGAGAAAAAATGTCTTTTTCGTATAGGGAAAAGCCGGACAATCTATCAATTGTTGTGGCTGCAAGACTTCTTGATATCCATCGAGTCAACAGGGCGGCAAAAACGAAAGAGTTTTGTCGGAAGTGGCGCCTTGATTATTTTACTCTTCAGATAAAAAATATAAATCCGAGAGTAGCCGCTACATTTTTTGAACTCAAAGAAAAATATCCTGAGGGCAGAATTGTTATTTTTCTCACTTACTGCAGTTTTTTTGGTTCGTTGGCGATAAAAGGATCTTTGGGTTTTTTTATTTCCGACAAATATAATCCGAGGATTGTTCTGGTTGATGTGGAAAGCGGAGAAAAACAAATCCACCAAGCAAGACCCGGTGCTGAAATTAATGATTTTTGCAGCAATGTGCCCGAGTATGAAGAATTTTAATATTATTTTAAGACCTCAATATTAGTATAATTTGAGGTCTTTTATTTTATAAAGAGCGGCTTTTTAATGTTTAAAAATTTTGATATAATATTTTATATGAAAACAAAGTATATTTTTGTAACGGGAGGAGTTTGCTCCGGTTTGGGAAAGGGGATAGCGGCCGCATCTATTGGTACTCTGCTCAAGTCAGCCGGACTTAAAGTGAATATACAAAAATTGGATCCTTATTTGAATGTGGATCCGGGAACAATGAGCCCCTATCAGCATGGGGAGGTTTTTGTTACAAAAGATGGAGCAGAGACAGATCTTGACTTGGGGCATTATGAGAGATTTATAGATATTGAACTGACAAAACTTTCCAGTGTTTCGTCCGGGCAGATTTATAAAACGGTTTTAGATAAAGAAAGGGATGGGGAGTATTTGGGAAAAACGGTTCAAGCTGTTCCTCATATTACAGATACTATAAAAAACTTTATAAGAAAAAGCGCCAAAGAGTCAAAAGCGGATATTTCAATTTGTGAAATAGGCGGTACGGTGGGGGATATAGAAGGGGAACCCTTTTTAGAGGCGGCCAGACAAATGCATAATGAAGAAGGTCGCGGGAATGTTGTTTTTGTTCATTTGGTTCTTTTGCCTTATCTTCAAACTTCAAAAGAACTCAAGACGAAGCCGGCGCAAGCTTCGGTAAGGGAATTGCGGGCAAGCGGGATAAATCCTGATATTATTTTATGTCGCGCTGATGAGAAGATTTCAAAAGAACATCTAAAAAAAGTATCTCTTTTTGGTGATGTTTCTTTAGAGGCGGTGATACCTGCTCCAACCGTAAGTTCAATATATGAGGTGCCTTTAAATTTTGAAAATTATAATCTTTCTAATATTTTATGCAGACTACTTGAAACAAAAAAATGCCACATTCCAGAACTTTCAAGCTGGCAAAAGCTGGTTGAGCTTATCAGTTCGGATTTGCCGGAGGTGAATATTGCACTTGTTGGAAAATACACAGAACTTCATGATGCATATCTTTCGGTTATAGAGGCGGTAAAATCTGCCGGTTATGCAAATAAGGTAAAAACAAATTTATTATGGGTTGATTCGGAAAAGCTTGAGGATGAAAAAAAATCAGAAAAAGAATACAGAATATTAAAAAAAGCAAATGGTATTATAATAATGGGTGGTTTTGGAAACAGGGGGGTTGAGGGAAAAATACTTACCGCAAAATATGCCCGAGAAAATAAGGTGCCGTATCTGGGTATTTGTCTTGGTATGCAAATAGCCGTTATTGAATTTATCAGAAATGTTTTGGGAATAAAAGATGCAAATTCTCCGGAGTTTGACCAGAAAACAAAAAATCAGGTTATTCACTTAATGGAAAATCAAAAAGGAATTTATCAAAAAGGCGGTACAATGCGTCTGGGGAATTATGATTGTGTTTTGGATAAAAATTCAAAAGCTTATCAAGCTTATAAAAAAGAGAAAATAGAAGAGAGACACAGACATAGGTTTGAATTTAATCCAAAATATAAAAAAGAAATGGAGAAAGCGGGGCTTAAGATAGTGGGGACAAATCCTCAAAGCGGGCTTTGCGAGGTGGTGGAGTTGGAAAATCATCCATTTTTTATCGGGGTGCAATTTCATCCTGAATTTAAATCCCGTCCGCTCAGAGCCCAGCCTCTTTTTAGAGATTTGGTTAAGGCTTCAATTTTAAATAAAAAAAATTAAAACCCCGTCAATAACGGGGTTTTTATGCTCCTTGTATATTTAGGATTTATTTTTTGGTGACTTCTCTTTTTTCTTTTTTTCTTTGAGCGTCACTTGAACAAGAGAGGTCTCTTGCGGATTTTTGATAAGCTTTCGGCTGAAAGTATCTCTTACGGCACCACGGTCATCTTTGATAAAAAGCGTCATATAAATCTCCTTTAAGTTGTATTTTTTAGTCTAGTATAAAAAATATGAATTGTAAACATGCAGTATTGCTAAAAAATAACTTTTTTGCTATTTTTAATTTTAGGTCTTGGTTCATTAAAATCATTAAAAAACAAGGGCATTTGGTTTTTATCAAAGATAAGGAGTGCAGCTATGAATAGTCAGTTTAAAACTTCTAATATTTGCGGTTTAGCGGAGGATTTGCTTATTAACTTGCCAATAGAGGCAGCGGCATTGGAATATCATGATGGACTGGATAAGTTGGCATTTGTTTTTGAAGATGTTGGCAACTTCAAAGAAATTGAAGGTGAAAGCGGAGCAAGTATTTTGGTCAGTGGCGGCAAGCTTATTGGTTTTACACTGAGCAATTTTTCGCATTTTACACTCAATGGCTGCAAAGATCCGGAAAGTGTGTTTATGGAAGTTTGTCTGCAGTATCCGGATTTTGCCGGAGATTTATATCGGCTCATCGGCGCCTTTGAGATGAGTCAAGTTTAAATAAAGAAAAACTTGTTTAAAAAACCATCCTTAAATATAATTTTGAGGGTGGTTTTTATTATCTAAAAAGTAATTATTATTGGGTATTTAACTTTTATTTATTTTTTGAAAGTGCTATATTTAAGATAAGTTCATTTAAAAAGGAGGAGGTATAAAATGAAGCCTTCAAAAATTATTTTGATTTTATATTTTTTATCTCTTATTTTTGTTCTTTCCGGTTGCGCAAGCTATTCGTTGTCAGATTCCGGAGAAAGATTTTATTCAGAGGAAACTCCGGATAAATCAAAAAATAAAATTCAGGATTGGTTAAGGTCAGGCGTGGGTGTTTTTAAAAAAGATGAGCTTATAAAAAAATTTGGTTTTCCTACAAAAGAAAGGTTTATATATAATCCAAATTTTTTAGTGCTTGGCTGGGCGTATGGAGAAGCCAGATTAACAACAGTAGATGTTGGTATTTATAAATATTCCGGAAGAACAAGCCGGCAATATATGCTTTCTGTTGTATTTGATGAGATGGGGTACCTTGATAACTTTGAGATAGAGTTAAATAGGGAGCCATCCTCTGAGAATACATTTACATCAAAACTTATTGTTGATGCGGCTATTTATTATTTTCACATACAACAACTGGAAAATCTTATGACCAGAGCTTTAAACAGGTCGGTGGATAGATTTTACGGTCAGGTAAAATCTGATTTAAACAATGTTGGAGAAAATATAGATACCAAACAAATAAAAATAAAAATTGATGAGCTAAAAGGCGAGATGCCGGAAAAATAGTTCTTTAAGGGGGTGTGTTTTAAAAAATAACACCCCCCCTTTTTTATGATTAGTGGGTGTATTTTTTTAAATTTTTTATTTTATCCCGCAATAAAGCCGCCCTTTCAAAATCCATTTCCAAGGAGGCTTTTTTCATTTCTTTTTGAAGTTGGGAGATAAGTTTTTTTATATTGGTGCTTTTTGATAAAAGCCCTAAAGGAGCATCTAAAACTTTTAGCAAATCATTTTGAGGTCCGGTCTTTAAATTTGATTTTTTCTTGCCCGATGATATTATATTTTCCCGTATTTCTTTTTTTATTTGTTTTGGAGTTATTTTGTGTTTTTTATTGTATTCTTCCTGTATCTTTCTTCTTCTGTTTGTTTCTTTGATTGCATTTTTCATTGATTTGGTTATTTTATCCGCATACATTATCACTTTTCCGTCTATATTTCTTGCGGCTCTGCCTATGGTTTGAATAAGCGTAGTGGTATTTCTTAAAAAACCTTCTTTGTCAGCATCAAATATGGCTATTAAGGAAACCTCCGGAAGATCCAGCCCCTCCCTTAAAAGATTTACTCCAACTATCACATCCAGATCCCCTTTTCGCAAAGAACTTATAATTTCCGGTCTTTCCAGGGTTTTTGTTTCAGAGTGCAGGTGCTGTACTTTTATATTTTTATCTTTTAGAAAATCAGAAAGGTCTTCCGCCATTTTTTTGGTGAGCACGGTTACAAGTGTGCGTTGATTTTTATCTATGCATTTTTTGATTTCTTTTATTAGGTCATCTATCTGTCCATTGGATTTTTTTACTGTTATTTTCGGGTCCAAGAGTCCGGTCGGGCGAATTACCTGTTCAATAATATTTTTCTTGGATTTTTCCATTTCATATTCTGCCGGAGTGGCGGATATAAAAACAGCTTGGGGCATAAGTTTTTCAAATTCTGAAAATCTTAGAGGTCTATTGTCTTTAGCTGAAGGCAAGCGAAAACCATAGTCAATTAAGGTGGTTTTTCTGGCGCGGTCACCATTATACATTCCGCGTATTTGTGGGACGGTCATGTGTGATTCATCTATCATTATCAAAAAATTATTCTCATAAGCATGATGAAAGTAGTCTAACAAGCTAAAGGGCGGAGAGTTCGGCTTGCGAAATTCCATTTGAGATGAGTAGTTTTCTATACCATGACAATAGCCGACTTCTTTTAACATCTCCATATCAAAACGAGTTCTTTCTTTAATTCTTTGAGCTTCTAAAAGTTTTCCTTGTTTTTTCAGTTCTTGTAATCTTAAGCTGAGTTCAGCGTAAATATTATTTACCGCAAGCTCTATATTTTCAGAAGGCGCAACCCAAAACTTGGCCGGAAATATTTTTACAGACTTTGCAGTTTTTTGCTTTGAGTCAATTTTATTTTCCAACACCCAAATATTTTCTATCTTGTTGCCCGAAAGTTCTATTTTTAAGATATCATTTCCGGTGGAAGGGTATATTTCTATAATTTCCCCTTTTGCTCTGAAAGTTCCGGGACTTTTTTCAACTTCATTTCTTTGGTATTGCAGGGCCACCAAATTTTTTAAGAGTTCTTTTCTGTTTATTATTTGTCCTAAAGACAGGTGAAAGCTTAAATTTTCATAATTTTTTGGAGAGCCGATATTGTATATGCAAGAAACTGAGGCTATGACAATGACATCATCTCTTGTAAGCACCGCTTGGGTTGCTTCATATCTTAGGCGGTCAAGCTCCTCGTTTATTTTTACATCTTTGTCTATGTAAGTGTCGGTTTGCGGTATGTAGGCTTCCGGCTGGTAGTAGTCATAGTAGGAAACAAAGTAATGAACAGAGGCTTCGGGCATAAATTCTTTAAATTCTTGATAAAGCTGATGAGCCAGAGTTTTGTTGTGGGAGATAATAAGAGTCGGTTTTTTTGTTTTTTCTATAACATTTGCCATAGTGAAGGTTTTTCCGGAGCCGGTTACCCCCAAAAGTGTTTGGTGTTTTTTACCGGACAATACTCCCTTGCTTAATTTTTTTATAGCTTTGGGTTGATCTCCGGTCGGTTTGTAGTTTGATATTATTTTAAACATAAAGAAAATGTAGCATTAAAGAAAAAAGCATGCAATAAATAATTTTTGAATATTACTCCTTTTTCTGTTATTCTTAAATCATAAATCATAAATCATAAATTAAGTGATCTCTTATCTTGAAGGAAAAATAATAAAGAGTTTTCAAAAAAGCGCCATTGTGCTGGTTGGCGGGGTTGGCTATAAAGTTTATCTTTCCGGCAATCTTTCCGGAAAGCTTGTTTTGGGGGAAGATGTCAGTTTATTCACCTATCTTAATGTAAAAGAAGACGCTTTGGATCTTTATGGTTTTGAGTCTGAATTTGAGCTTGAACTTTTTGAACTTCTAATATCAATTTCGGGTGTTGGACCAAAAGCCGCTTTGGCTATCGTGTCTTTGGATTCCCCGGATAAAATAGCGGGCGCTATTTTAAGAGAGGACTTTTCGTATCTCAGCTCAGTTTCCGGTATCGGCGCAAAAACAGGCAAGAAAATTATTTTAGAGCTTAAGGACAAAATAGCAAAACTCAGCTTTGAGGCTGAGGGGGTTGAAAGCGCATCTTCAGACAGTGAGGTGATAGATGCTCTTGAGGCTCTTGGCTACTCTGAAAGGGACGCAAGAGATGCGGTAAGAAGCATTCCAAAAGATACGGAAGGAGTGGAGGAGAGGATAAGAGAGGCTCTTAAAATATTGGGAAAAAAATAGTAAAAGTCTATGTGATTATAATTACATATTTAATAAATCATATCTTACGAAAAAAGATAAGGAATTCTTTTAAAAAAGGGGTATGAATCTTTAAAGCTATAATTTAGATCTTATATATAAGTGGTTATTGGAGAAAAATATTAAATAATAAAATTATACAAAAATTTAGCAGTCCGATGTGTCTTGGTATTGATTTGTTGACAATGTTAACGTAACGCGTTAACATTAGAAATGTTCTTACTTAAATTATGATAAAAAGTTTTAAATCTAAAGAAGTAAAAAAGGTGTTTAACGGTGAATATTCTAGGAAAATCCCCAAAGTTCTGCATAGAATAATTATGCGTAAACTTTGGATGTTGGATGCCTCAGAGTCAATAGCTGATTTAAGGGTTCCACCGGCAAACCATCTGGAAAAATTAAAAGGATCAAGGGCTGGACAATACAGCATCAGAATAAATGAGAAATGGAGGCTTTGTTTCAGGTGGCAAAAAGGGGATGTTTACGAAGTTGAAATAGTTGATTATCATTAATATAAAATTTATGAAAAAAATAAAACCAATACATCCGGGAGAGATTCTCAGAGAAGAGTTTTTAATTCCTTTTAATATAAGTCAGTATCGTGTAGCAAAGGATATTGGGGTTGCACCAAGGAGGATTAATGAAATATTTCATGAGACAAGAGCGATAACCGCAGATACGGCACTTAGACTGGGAAAATATTTTGGTATGTCGCCGCAGTTTTGGCTTAATTTACAGTCGCGTTATGATTTAGAAGTGGAAAAAGCTTCTTTAAGCTCTATCTTGGAGACAAAAGTTAAGGTTTTTTCTTCACAGAAAGAGTTAGCATAAAAATAGAAAAGAGAAGATTATGAGGAAAGAAAAAAAGAAGGAGGAGGAGAAGGAAAGTTGTTTACATAAAATCAGTAAGTAAGTGGTTATTTGAAGTGTTGTTTTAAATGGAAAATTAAATAGTCTATTATGAATATTTTAAAAATAACAAAAGAAAATAAAAAAGAATACGAAAACTTTGTTTTGGAAAACGAAGGGTCATTTTTGCAATCTTTTGAATGGGGAGAGTTTCAAGAAGTTTTTAACAGAAAGGTTTTTAGATTTTTTGTAAAAGATGGTGAGGATATTTTGCTTTCCGCTTCTGTTTTTAGATATTCTTTACCAAAGAAAAAAACTTATTTGTATATTCCTTATGGTCCGGTTGTTAAAAAAGAGCTTCATTTGGATAAATTGGAAGAGGCTTTTTCTTTGCTGCTCTCTGAGCTAAAAAAAATCGCAAAGAGAAATAAAAGCATTTTTTTGAAGGTTGAACAGGAAAATTCCCCATTAAATCTTAAAAATCTAAACTTCAGAAAGTCAAAAAAAGATATTCAGGCAAGGGAGACTTTGATACTCAATATTGAAAAAACGGAAGATGATCTTTTAAAAAATATGAAGCAGAAAACAAGATATAATATCAGGCTGGCGGCAAAAAAAGGTGTAAATATTTTTGAAGTTCCGCAAAAAGAGGCTGCTTTTTCCATGTTTTACGGGCTTTTGGAGAAAACTTCAGAAAGAAACGCTTTTTCACTTCACCCCAAAAAATATTATGAAAATATGGTTGACATGTTTTTTGAGGAAACATCTAAAACGAAGATGAGCGAAGTATTGGAGCCGAGTAAATCTGAAAATTTGAGTACAGCCGGAGGAAGCGGCGAAGAGCGGAAAAAGATGCATGTAGATAGTGCAACGTTGAGCACAGAAGCCGGTGACGAACAAATGCGCCAAATTTGCAGATTTACGGAAAAAATATATTTTGCAGAGTATAAGGGAAAAATACTGGCAACTGCTATGGTTGGCTTTTTTGGAAAGCGAGCAACATTTTTACATGGAGCGTCGTCTGACGAAAATAAAAATATTATGGCGCCGTATCTTTTACATTGGGAAATAATAAAAAAAGCAAAAGAGATGGGGGTGAAAGAGTATGACTTTTGGGGGATTGTCACAAAAAAGACAGATCCAAAAAAGAAAAAAGCTTGGATGGGTTTTTCAAGATTTAAAGAGGGATTCGGTGGAGAGGTGGTGGAGTATCAAGGAGCTTATGATTTTGTTTTTTCCAGCTTTTGGTATTTTTTGTATAAAATTATAAGAAAGATTAGACTTTCTCTTAGAAGGTAAAATAAAATTTGTGTTATAATGCATCTATGAACATAAAAGAATTTATAGAAAAAAGAGAGGATTTGCTTTGGTATGTTAAAGACCGAAAAAAGCTTTCTGATGAGGCTATCGTGGAAGCTGTTTTAAATTATGGTGATTGGGAGGATGTAAAAAAAATGATAGATATATTTGGAATAAAAAAAACAGCATCGTTGTTTAAGAAGACATCTTCAAAGGAAAGATGTAATTATAATAAAAAAACAAAAAATTTCTTTAAACTTTATTTTGAAAAATATGCACAGCGAAATTCTAACTGAAAAACAAAAAAGCATAGCACCTATTCTAAAAAAATATTCAAATGACTTTGGTCTTGTCGGCGGTACAGCTATCGCACTGCATATCGGACACAGAGAGTCAATTGATTTTGACCTTTTTTCATATAAAGAATTTGACAACTTGAATATAAGAAAGATTATCACTTCATCTGAAAAAGAAATAAAAAGAGTTATTCGGGATGAGAAAGGTGAATTTACCTTTATTTTAGATGGTGTACAGATGACTTTTTTTCATTATCCTTTTTATATAAAATTTGAAGACGACTTTGAGGGAATTATAAAAACTCCAAGCTTACTTACTCTGGCTGCGATGAAAGCGTATGCTTTAGGAAGAAGAGTAAAATGGAAAGATTATGTTGATCTCTATTTTATTTTAAAAGATTTTTACTCCATTGAGGATATATCCAAAAAAGCAAAAGAAATATTTAAGGGGGAATTTAACGAAAAAATTCTTAAAGAACAGTTGGTGTATTTTGAAGATATTGATTATTCAGAAGAAGTTATTTATAAAAAAGGTTATGAAGTAAGCAGTGAAGAAGTAAAAGATAGTCTTAAAAAATTTGTGGTAGTTTAAACTGATGTGTTGTAATGCCCCATAACTTCTATTATTTTTATGAAGTTATTTTTTTACAAGAAAAATAAAGAGTTTTTATAGGTAATATTAAAATTATGAGAAAAGAAAATTTAAAATTTGGACCACCTCATGCGGTGCTTAATTTATCTAAATTAGGACTTCGCTATTTTAGGTTATTTATAAAAGTATCTAATAGCTCTAAAGAAAAACTACTCACCAGCTTATCCGCCCATCCCAATGTTGGTTGGGTTTTTTCCGCTAAAGATTGGTTTAATTTAGGTGTAGGGCTTTGGGCAAAAGACAATGCGGAAATAAATGACTTGAGCGCGTCCATAAGAAAACTCTTAACAAGAAATGATAAAATAATTTATCAGTCAGAGCTTACAAGTTTATATAGTTTTGGAAATCGTGCTATCACACACAAAGGCGAGGCGATGCCGATTGTTGATGCGCAAGTGAGTCAAGTTGAATTTACTCCGCTTCAAATGGATTATATAAAGTTATTGACGATGGACAGCTCTATGCCAATAGAAGAGTTTGCGCAAATTTTGGGAATCTCCGAGCAAAAAGTCAAAAAACTCAATCAAGATCTTAGTGAACAAGGGGTAATTGTTGGATACCAAGAAAGAATAAATTATGCGGGAATTTATTATAAAGTTTTAATTGATACATCCGGCAGAAAAAAAGATTTTGATGTTTCAGTTTTTGAAGAAGAGCTTTGGAATGATGATGCTTGCATATATTTTGAAAGAGCAAATGGAAAATATGATTTGGAGTTTGAGCTTATACTTTCTGAAAGGTCAGAGTTGAAAAAATATATAAAGAATTTTTCAGAATATAAAGTATCGGAACTTATAAAAAATCTTTATACAAATTTGTATCCTTTAAGCAAGACGGCGAATTTAAAAGAAATAAAAGAAGTATTTGAAAAACAAAAAGATAAAGAGGTGATAGATTTCAGAAATTCAAAGTTTTGGTATTTAAATTATAAAGGAGCAGAGTCCTATCTTAGTATGTATGAGAACAAAAAATATTATGAGATAATGGAAAAAAGCGAACTGGACCTTTTTGATGATGTTGTTTCATATTTAAAAGAAAAAAATAAAGATAAATTGTTTAACTTAATTGATATTGGCAGCGGTGATGGTGTAAAAGCGGAGTTTTTTATAAATAAATTAGGAGAGTCTTTGGTAAAAGCTTATTATCCGGTGGATGTTCAGCCTATTGAGCTTTCAGTTGCACTGAAAACACATAAAAATAAAAAATATGCCAAACACCCAACCCTTCTTGATGTTGAAAATATTTCAGCAAGGTTTCCTTTAAAAACATTGCCAAAAGAAAAGCAGATTTATATATTTTTTGGCGGAACTTATGGAAATTTTCCGGTAGAGAAAATAAATAAATATCTAAAACCTCTCAGTTTAAACAAAACATCAATTCTTTTGATTTCTATGCCGATAATAAAAAATAAAATAAATAAAAAAATTATTGATTCATATACAGCTAATATTGGATATGAGAACACAGCTTTTGGACCATTGGCTCAGGCCGGCTTTAAAAAAGAGGATTTTGTTTCAGATAAAAACTATAAAGGAGCTTTTGTTAATACAATCATTGAAGATAGTAAATTAATTTCTCTTTTTAAGCTCAAAAAAGACACATCCAGGCTTGGACAAAGGTTTAAAAAGGGAACAATTTTTAAAATGACATCCTCTTGGAAGCCGACACTGGATGAGTTTAGGTCGGCGCTGGAGCAGGACTTTAAGGTGGAGAAAATTTTTAGCAATGATGACATGGCGGTAGCTGTGATTAGCGGCAAGTAAAGCAAAAAAATAACCTGAGTTTTAAATAAATAAAAAACAGAAAATATTTAGTATTTTCTATTTGGCTTTTGTTTTTTGCTTTGATTTGATGTAATATGTGTTTATGAAAAAGAAGCAAGAAAAAGCAAATAAAGAAAGCTTGAAATCTAAATTAGAATATAAAAAGAAAAAAGTCCCGTAGGCACTAACACCTTTTGGTGACTTTTTTCAATATTTATACACTTTTATTATATAAAAAATAGAAAAAAAGTCAATAATGAAAAAAATAATTAAAAAAATAGTTCCAGAATTTATTTTTAGCTTTTATCATTGGCTTTGGGCTTTTGGTTCTGCTTTGTTTTATGCTTTTCCCTCAAAAGATATGGTGGTTGTCGGGGTGACGGGCACCAAAGGGAAATCTTCCACTGTCTTTATGCTTGCTAAAATCTTGGAAGAAGCGGGGCTTTCAGTCGCTGTTTCTTCGTCTTTGATATTTAAGATAAAAGAAAAAGAGTGGGTCAACCCTTATCATATGACGATGGTTGGGCGGCACAGGCTGCAGAAACTTATTTTTCAGGCAAAAAAAGCCGGCTGTAAATATCTTTTGGTGGAAGTGACTTCTGAGGGCATTAAACAGCATAGAAGCAAGTTTATAGATTTTGATGTGGCGGTATTTACCAACCTTAGTCCGGAGCATCTTTTGGCGCACGGCGGTTCTTTTGAAAAGTATAAAGAAACAAAAGGAAAACTTTTTGGAGGCCTTTCTTCCAAAAAGAAAAAAATAATAGACGGTAAAAAAATAGAAAAAAGTATTTTGGTAAATGCCG
>Ga0256830_1002017_pt1 | contig 13813 bp, 14 predicted proteins | sample 128326metaG_FD_190537 | JGI IMG/M metagenome (GOLD analysis project Ga0256830, IMG submission 190537) | Hydrothermal vent microbial communities from Lau Basin, Pacific Ocean - 128-326 | ecosystem: Environmental > Aquatic > Marine > Hydrothermal vents | place: Pacific Ocean: Lau Basin | collected... | reverse complement strand
CTCTTCGGCGAGGGCGATCTCGGCAAGATCCCACAGGGCTTCGTCCCCCAGGGTCAGAAGAAGTAGTCCCGCTCCTCCGCGGCCTACCACGTGACGGGACGATGAAATACTGCAGCCAGTGCGGCCATGCCGTGGAGGAACGCGTGCCGGAAGGCGACAACCTGCCGCGCCACGTCTGTCCCGCCTGCGACACCATTCATTACCACAATCCCAAGATCGTCACCGGCTGCCTGCCGGTATGGCGGGACCAGGTGCTGCTGTGCCGCCGCGCCATCGAGCCCCAGTACGGGCGCTGGACGCTGCCGGCGGGTTTCATGGAAAACGGCGAGACCGTGGAGCAGGCGGCGCTGCGCGAGTCCTGGGAAGAAGCGCGCGCCAACGTGGATATCGTCGAACTCTATACCCTCTACAGCCTGCCGCACATCAACCAGGTATACATGATGTTTCGCGCCGAGCTGCGCGACACCAGCTTCGCCGCCGGACCGGAGAGCCTCGAAGTGGCCCTCTTCGACGAAGCGGATATCCCCTGGGAAGAACTGGCCTTTCGCACCATCGCCGAGACCCTGCGCCACTACTTCGCCGATCGCCGCAGCGGTGACTTCCGCTTCCACATGGGCACCATCGATCGCTCCAACCGCATGGCGCCGCCACAAGGAAGCTGAGCCGGCAGGGCCGTCAGACGCGAGGGGAAAAGCCTCTTCCCCCGCGCCCGGTGCACGCCGTGCTCAGGCCGGATCTTCCTGCAACCATCGTTGCACCTCCTGCGGCAGTTCCGGCCAGTCCATCATCCGGCGTTGCCAGCGCAGCTCGCTCAGCCACCAGTCCTCATCCTTCTCCCAGCGACTGGTGACGGCAAAAAGACTTATCCGTTCCGGCAGGCGGGCATTGGTAGCACTGAGGACAGCATTGAAACGCAGCTCGGCGCGTCGGCCATCGATTTCCATATCGAGGCCATAGACGAAGACATGCACCTTTTTGAAGCGCTGGAAGTAGATCAGCATCAGGCGTCGGGCATCGACGGCGATGCCCTCGCCCCTGACCACCAGGCCCGGGCGCACGTGTTCCAGCGCCGCGCTGCCATCGCGGGCGTTGAGCGCGTTCACGCCGGCGTCGATGTAGTCACGCAGGATAGCCTCGTCGGAAGGGGGGCTGCAGGCGGACAGGGAGAACAGCAGGAGCGCGGCAAGAACCGCAAGAGCCGTGCGGCGGCCGGCCGGCGGTCTCACGCCAGGTCTTCCTCGCCGACGGTATTGATGCCCTCCTTGTCGCGGCTGAACTTGGAGCGATAGAGGGCGCGGTCCACCCGCCCCATGAGGGTACGGAAGTTGTTGCCGTGTTTCGGCGCCTCGCCCAGACCGATGCTGATGCCGATCTCGAGGGCATTCTTCTCCGCCCATTCCCGCAACTCGCGCTGGATGCGTTTGGCCACCGGCACCGCCGCGTGCAAGGGCGTATCGCGCAGGAGCAGCACGAACTCATCACCACCGTAACGGCCGGCCACGTCCTGGTCGCGCACCGCGCCACGGATGATATTGGCAACCTCCATGAGCACGCGATCGCCCTCGTTATGGCCGAGACTGTCGTTGACCTGCTTGAAGCGATCGAGATCGGCGAACAGAACCGTCATCACCGAGCCGTTGCGCTCGGCATCGTCGATCATGGCGGTGGCGGCATCCTGCACAATCTTGCGGTTGACGAGGCCGGTGAGGGGGTCAAGGCGGCTGTTGTGCTCGACGTCCCTGTGCGAGGCATCGACACGGCGCATGAGGATGTAGGCATAGACGAGGATGATGCCGCCAAAGATGTTCAGGAAGATCACCCCCGAACTGATCTCGTGGAAGGAACCGCTGTAGCGCAGGGAAAGCGCAACCATGGCGGCAAGGAAACTGCCCAGCAGGGCCTCGGAAAAGCATCGAATGCCGTAGCGCATGCCGTTACCCAGCACGATGACGATGTAGATCATCGAGTTCAGCGGCACGACGAAGGGATCGAAATAGACCACGATGGAGACAACGACGATATCCACCCACATGGCGAGGCGAAAGCGAAAGATGGAATCGTGCCTGAAATAGGCGTGCACGAAGGACATGGTCAGCCAGATGAAGTACAGCCCCAGCACGATATTGACGGTGGAACGACTGGGGGTCTCGTCGCCGAAGACGAAATTGAAATAGATAATGCCAAGGATGCCGAAGAGATAGCGGGTGAGGAACTGCACGCGCTGGTCCGCCCAGCGCGGGATCACCCAGGCCTGCCGGCGTCCCGGCAGGTGCCGACGCACGCGCCGCCGCTCGGGCATGCCCCCGTCTCTGTCGCCCTGTGTTCTGTTTTCCACCTTGACGTCCCCGAATCAGGCTCGTTGTTCCTCTCTTGTGTGCGACGAGGCACACAAGGCTGTCCCGCGGACCGGGAACACCCACGTATGGTACAGGCTCATCGACCAATATTATAGTGAGGGATCTGCCGCAAACCGTCCACCGGCAGGGGCGGGCGCAACCGGAGACTGCTGGCTGCGGCGGGTTCGGGAAGTCCGGTTCAGTCCTGCGACATGGCGCCGTCCATGCGCAGCGGGGGAGTCTGGCGATGCAGGAACCAGCGATCCATTACCATGTGGCGGATGAACCAGCGCATGCCGAGCAGTTTCTGGCCGAGGAAGCGCACCAGCCATTCGGGCAGGCGATCGGTGAAGGTACGTTGCTCCCGCGTACCGAGGTGGGCCTGCAGCTTCTCGGCATAGGCCACCAGCGCGCTTGCCGGGTACGCGCCCTCGCAGGCGCCGATCACCGCCGCGGCGATGAGGGCTGATTCGATGGCGGGGCGGATCCCCTCGCCGCTCTGCGGATAGGCGAGCCCGGCGGCGTCGCCGACGAGCATGGCGCCGTCGCGCACCAGCTCGCGCCGGGCATGGGGATAGAGCAGGTAGGCATGGCCCTGGAAACGGCCCGGCAGCGCCGCCGGGATCTTGCCTGCCTCAGCCAGCGCCTCACAGAAGCGCTTCACATGCTCGGCGAGACGGTGGTTGTCCTCGCGGCCGAGGCCGATGTTGAGATAGTCGCCCTTGCGCACCACCCAGCCGTAACCCTTGAGATCCTCGCAGAAAAACAACTCCGGCATCTGCGGGTCCACCGGGCAGTCGCGCGCCTGCGCCGGGCTCATGCGGAATTCGATCTCCTGGGCGCGCACCGCCAGCTCGCCGGCGCCGGGGCGCGCGCCGAAGACGTGGCGGGCAACGGGGCAGAAATGGCCGCCCGCGCCCACCAGCAGCCTGCAGCGGTACTCGCCGTTGACCAGGTAGCCGTCGCCGTCGCGCTCGATGGACTTCACCGCCACGCCCTCGTGGATCACCGCGCCGCTGCGACGCAACAGGTAATGGTCGAATTCGCAACGGCGGATGCCGTAGCTGATGGGCTCGCCGTGGTAGTCGGCCTCGATCTCGCGCCCGCCCATGAGACTGACGCGGAAACCATGCACCGGCTGCAAGAGCTGATCGCGGGCGTAGTCCTCGAGGTCCAGTTCCAGCTCGCTGATCACCGCCGGGGTGATCCAGCCGGCGCAGACCTTGTCGCGGGGGTAGCGGGCCTTGTCGAGGAGGTGCACCTCGCGCCCCTGGCGGCGCAGCGCCCAGGCCAGGGTCGCGCCCGCCGGACCGCCGCCGATGATGAGGACGTCGCATTCCGTCACGGCGCGGGCCTGCTCAGGCGGGAAGACATGCCGCGCTATTCATACAGGTGCCTGCGCGACCAGGGCAGCTCGTGGCGTTCCGGGCCGGTGAACATCACCTGATAGAGTTGCAGCTCGTTGGTGGTAAAGGCCGCGATGGAGCCCGCCAGGTAGAGGCGCCAGGCGCGGATGAAGTTCTCGTCGAAGGACTCGCGGATGGTATCGAGATTGGCCTCGTAGCGCTCCAGCCAGTGACGCAGGGTCTTCGCGTAGTGCAGGCGCAGGTTCTCCACGTCCTGCACGGCAAACTCGTGCGGCTCGAAGATATCCATCATCTCGCCCAGGCTCGGCGGGCAGGCGCCGGGGAAGATGTGCTTCTCGATCCAGGCGTTCATCAGGCCCGGCCGGCGGCGGCCGATGGTGTGGATCAGGCCGCGCCCCTCGGACTTGAGGCAGCGGTGAATGACGTCGCCCAGCTCGCGGTAATACTTCGGGCCGACATGTTCGAGCATGCCCACCGAGACGAAGACATCGTAGATACCGGTGATGTTGCGATAGTCGTCCTCGATGTATTCCACGCGATCGGCGAGGCCTTCTTCCTCCGCCTTCTGGCGCGCGAACTTCACCTGCTCGTGGGAGATGTTGTAGGCCTTCACCGTGACGCCGTAGTGCCGCGCCATGAATCGCGCCAGGCCACCCCAGCCGCAACCGGCCTCCACCACCGTGTCGCCGGGTTGCAGTTGCAGCTTGCGGCACACGTGGTGCAGCTTCGCCACCTGTGCCTCTTCCAGGCTCATCTCCGGCTCGGGGTAATAGGCGCAGGTGTACTGCATGGCCTCGGTGTCCAGCCACAGGGCATAGAAATCGTTGCCGATGTCGTAGTGGTGGTGGATGTTATGGCGCGAGCCGCTGAGGGTATTGCGCCGCGGGCGCTTGTTGATCCACTTGAGCAGACGCACGGCGGCGCCGCTGTCGCCGGCGTCGCGCAGGCCGCGGTAACTCCATTCGAGGAACTGCACCAGCTCGCCGTCCACCTCGATGCGCCCGGCGCTGTAGAGCCGCCCGAAGTGGAGCTCGGGATCGAGCATGACCTTCCACAGGGCGGCGCGGTCGTGGATGCGCAGGCCGAAGCGGGCCTTGCCCTCGTCGGGCTCGACGATGCTGCCGTCCCAGAGGTGGATGGCGAAGGGCGGGTCGCCGACGACATCGAGCAGCTTGCGCGCCAGCCAGCGATCGAGCCGCGAGGCGCCCTCCGCCGAGGCCGGCGGTGTACCGAGGCCGGAACCGGCCCCGCCTGCCTCCGCATCCAGCGAGGCCAGTTTCTCTTCGTTGACTCCCATGTCCAGACTCCCCGTACGCGCACCTCTTGCTTTTATTGAATCGCGCAGCGACCGCAAGCGCATGGCCGGCTCCGCGAGGCCCGTCGTCATGTACCCGGATAACTTACACGGGAACCGCGGCGATGGTCAAACGCCCACGCGGCGAACCCCCGCCCCCGTCCGGCGGGGTACGCCAGAGTGACGCCCTCGCTGTATGCCGGTGGCGGAAAACTGGCACAATGGGGGCATGCACCCCACCCCGCCCCACACCCGCCGCCGACTCGCCCCCGCCTGGCTGCTCGGCCTGCTGGTGCTGTTCTGCCTGACGGCACCGGCCACGCAAGCCGCCTGGTACAGGCAGGAGGCCGCCATCATGGGCACGCGGGTGGCGGTGGAACTCTGGCACACGGATCCGGGTGCGGCGCGCGCGGCCATGGATGCGGTGATGGCGGAGATGCGCCGCATCGACGCCGCCATGAGTCCCCGGCGTCCCGACAGCGAGCTGGCGCGCCTCAATCGCCGCGCCGCGCACGAAGCGGTGGCGGTGAGCGCCGAACTCTACGATCTCATCGCCCGGGCGCTGCGCTTTTCACGTCTCTCCGACGGCGCCTTCGACATCACCTTCGCCAGTGTCGGCCACCTCTACGACTTTCGCCGCGGTATCGCCCCCGACGAGGCGCAGATCGCCGCCGCCCTGCCCGGCATCGACTACCGCCAGGTGATCCTCGAGGCGGGCCACCGCATCCGCTACGGCCGCCCCCAGGTGCTCATCGACCTCGGCGGTATCGCCAAGGGCCATGCCGTGGACCGCGCCATCGCCCTGTTGCAGGCGCGGGGCATCCGCGAGGCACTGGTTTCCGCCGGCGGCGACAGCCGTATCCTCGGCGACCACCACGGCCGCCCGTGGATGATCGGTATCCGCGATCCCGAGCGCGAACAGGGCTCGGCGGTGGTGCTGCCGCTGGACGATACCGCCATCTCCACCTCCGGCGACTACGAGCGTTTCTTCGTCCGCGACGGCGTGCGCTTCCACCACATCCTCAGCCCCGCCACCGGCAGGCCGGCGCGGGGCGCGCGTTCGGTAACCATCCTCGGCCCCGACGCCACCACCACCGACGCCCTCTCCACCACCGTCTTCGTCCTCGGCGCCGAGAAGGGCCTGGCCCTCATCGAGAGCCTGCCGGGGATCGAAGCGGTGATCATCGACGCCGCCGGCAGGCTGCATTTCACCCGCGGCCTGGCGCCGCCGGCGGCCGCCCGGCCCCCCTTTGCCCCCGCGCCGGCGACGCCGTAGAGGCCGAAAAGGTTCCCGCCCGGCGACCCCGGTCCCGACTTCTGTGATGGGGCTAACATTCTCAAGCCCTTGAAAACCTTACCCTAGGCGCTGCTACGAGATGGACATCCGCAACGCCGGATAAGCCGCGTTTTCGTTTCCCGCGTCCCGCCCCCTGCCCGGCGGGGTGGTTGGCAAAACGTCACGCAAACGCGTTATCCTGATGCAAATCCGGGGCTTACAGTCAGGGACGCCCGGTACCTGGAATCGACCACAGGACACACTCTCATGATCCGATGGAAGGCCTGGACAGTCGCCGCCCTGCTGGCCCTGTCTGCCGGCAGCCCTGCCCTGGCGGGGGAACTCGATGTCATCGAGGCCGAACTGCAGGAAATCGAGAACAGCCTGCCCACGCTCGCGCCCGCGCGGGTCAACGTCTACGTCAACCTCGACGTGGCGCCCACGCAGTACCTCAACACCGTCAGCCTCAAGCTCAATGGCCGCGAGCTGGTGAGCTGGCGCTACACCGAGCGCGAAAACCGCGCCCTGCGCGAGGGCGGCAGCCACCGCATCTTCAGCGGCGAGCTGCGCGGCGGCGCCCACGAACTCACCGCCAGCTTCACCGTGGGCGACACCGCGCGGCCCGTCGGCGAAGCCCAGACGGTACGCATCAGCACCGACGGGGCGCAGACCAACGTCGAACTCCTCATCGCCGACGAGGGCGGCAGCCGCGCGCCCAACCTGCAAATCCGGGTATGGTAGGCGACCGGCCAGCACGCCCCCGCGGTCCCGCCGCGATCCCCGCCCTGCTGGCGCTGGGCGCCGCCCTGCTCGGCCTGTCCGCCTGCGCCGGCAAGAGCGGACCGGCCACCATCGCCGATCTCGACCGCCAGCAGGTGGAGCTGGAAGCGGCCCCGGCGGCGGTACCGAAAGTGGATCGCGAACGGGTCATCTCCGGCTACCGCGAGTTCCTGCGCGCCGCCCCCGACGACGAGATGTACCGCGAGGCCCTGCGTCGCCTCGCCGATCTGGAACTGGAGGCTGGCCAGGACGAGATGGCCTCGGGCAACCTCGGCGCCGAGCAGCTGCGCCAGCTCGATGCCGCCATCGCCCTCTACCGGAACTACATCGCCAACTACCCGGACCGCGAGAACACCGACGTGGTCCTCTACCAGTTGGCCAAGGCCTATGACCTCAAGGGTGAGCGCCAGAACGCGCTCGCCACCCTCGACCGCTTCATGGCCCGCTATCCCGACAGCAGGCTGCGCGACGAGATCCAGTTCCGCCGCGGCGAGTTACTGTTCGTGCTCAAGCGCTTCGGCCCCGCCGGCGAGGCCTATGCCGACGTGCTGGATTTCCGAAACTCGCCGTATTATGAAAAGGCCCTCTACAAGTACGGCTGGAGCCTGTTCAAGCAGAACCGGCACGAGGCGGCCCTCGAGGCCTTCTTCAAACTGCTGGACAACAAGCTTGCCGAGGGCAAGTTCCGCATCGACGGCCCGGCCATCAATCTCTCCGCCACCGAGCGCGAGGTGCTCAACGACGTGCTGCGCGTCATCAGCCTGTCCTTTGCCTATCTCGACGGCGCGCCGGCGGCCAACCGCTTCTTCGGCGAGCACGGCCCGCGCCCCTACGAGGCCCTGATCTACCAGCACCTCGGCGAACTGCTGCTCGACAAGGAACGCATCCGCGACGCCGCCGAGGCCTTCCTGGCCTTCGCGCAACGCTATCCCGAGGACCTGCGCGCGCCGCAGTTCCACTCCCGCGCCATCGCCGCCTACGAGAAGGGCGCCTTCGCCAGCCTCATCCTGCCGGCCAAGGAAAGTTTCGTCGAACGCTACGGCGTCGGCAGTCCCTTCTGGAAGGCGCAGCCGGCGGGGGTGCGCGACGGCCTGCGCCCCACCCTGCAGAAACACCTGCGCGATCTGGCCACCCACTACCATGCCGTGGCGCGCAAGTCGAAGAAACCGGCGGATTTCGCCCGTGCCGCCACCTGGTACCGGCGCTACATCCAGTCCTTCCCCGACGATCCCACCGCGCCGGAGATGAACTACCTGCTCGCCGAGGCCCTCTTCGACGGCGGCCGTATCGCCGAGGCCATACCGGAATACGAAAAGACCGCCTACGGCTATGGACCCCACGCGAAGCGCGCCGAGGCGGGCTACGCCGCCCTGGTGGGTTACCAGACCCTGCAGAAACGCGCCGACGAGGCCGAGCGCGCCGCCTGGCGCGAGAAGGCCATCGCCAGCGCCCTGCGCTTCGGCAGCCAGTTCCCCAACGATCAGCGGGTGCCGGCGGTGCTCTCCAAGACCGCCACCGACCTGCTCAGGCTGGAGGACTATCCGCGCGCGGCGAGCACCGCCGAGGCCCTGCTCGCCCTGCCCAACATCGGGAAACGGCGCAAGCTCTACCGCAACGGCCTGGTGGTACTCGCCCATGCCCAGTTCGCCATGGGGAAATACGCCGAGGCCGAGGCCAGCTACGGCCGTGCCATCAAGTACTACAAGCGTAACGAGCCCGAGTACGCCGCCCTGCGCGACCGCCTTGCCGCCAGCATGTACAAGCAGGGCGAGGCCTTCCGCGCCGCCGGCGATCTCGCCGCCGCGGTGACGCAGTTCCTGCGCGTCGGCCAGCGCGTGCCCGGCTCGGACATCTCCGCCACCGCGGAGTACGACGCCGCCGCCGCCCTCATCCAGATGGAAGACTGGCAACAGGCGCAGCGCGTGCTGGAAAACTTCCGCCGCCGCTATCCGAAACAGCACAAGTTGCAGGCCGGGGTGACCGAGAAGCTGGCGCTGGTCTACACGAAGACCGGCCAGAAGGTGAAGGCCGCGCTGGAGATCGAACGCCTCGCCGCCGCCAGCGGCGATCCCCAGGTCCGCCATGCCATGATGTGGCAGGCCGCCAATCTCTACAAGGAGACCGGCAGGCGCAACAATGCCATCCGCGCCTTCAAGCGCTATATAAAGGCATTCCCCACCCGGATGCCCGAGTCCATGGAGGCCCGTTTCCAGCTCGCCGCCCTCTATCAGCGTGCCGGCAAGCAAAAGGAACGCTTCTACTGGCTGCGCGAGATCGTCAAGGCAGACCGTGCCAGGCCCGACCTGCGCACGCCGCGCACGCGCGACATTGCCGCCAGCGCCACCCTGCAACTGGCCGAGCCCTACGTCGCCGCCTACCGCCGGGTGAAGCTGACCCTGCCGCTGAAGAAGAGCATCAAGCGCAAGAAAAAGCTCATGCAGCAGGCCATCCAGGCCTACAAGCAGGCTATGGACTACAAGGTGGCGGCAGTGGCCACCGCCGCCACCTACCAGGTCGCCGAGCTGTACAACGACTTTGCCGGCGCGTTGATGAAGTCCCAGCGGCCGAAACAGCTCAACGCCGAGGAGCTGGAACAGTACGAGATCCTGCTGGAGGAACAGGCCTACCCCTTCGAGGAGAAGGCCATCGATTTTCACGTCGTCAACGTGCGCCGCACGCGTGACGGTATCTATGACCGCTGGGTGGAAAAGAGCCTCGCCGCGCTGGCCGCCCTGCAACCCGTGCGTTATGCGCGCAAGGAAAAAACCGAGGACACGGTCGATGCCCTGCACTGATCCCCGTATGCGGCTGCGCGCCCTGGCGCGCCTGGCCCTGCTGCTGAGCCCCCTGCTGCTCGCCGCCTGCGAGTCGGCGGCGCCGCTGGTGGCCACCCCGCCCCCCAGCGTCCCCCCCGAGCTGCAGACCCGCTACCAGTATGCCCTGTCGCTGATGAAATCCGGGCGCGACCGGCAGGCGCAGGCGGCGCTGGAGCGCATCGCACAGCAGGAACCCCGTCTCGCCGGCCCGCACGTCAACCTCGGCATCCTGCACATCCGCGCCGGGCGCTGGGAGAAGGCCGAGGCGGCCCTGCGCAAGGCCATCGAGCTCAACCCGGCCAATGCCCCGGCCTGGGCCCACCTCGGCATCGTCCTGCGCCACCAGGGCAAGTTCGACGAGGCGCTGGCGGCCTACCAGAAGGCGCTCTCCAGCCGTGAGGACTATGCCCTCGCCCACCTGAATATCGGGATCCTGTACGATATCTATTTCCAGAAGCTGGACGAGGCGCTGGAGCACTACCGCCGCTACCAGGCGCTGACGGGAGAAAGTGATACCCAGGTCGCAAAATGGATAGTTGATCTTGAACGTCGCGCCGCAAAACCCGAAAACGGATAGAACACACGCAAAGGTACATGCCATGAAACGTCTCAGCCAATACCTGTTGCCCCTGTTGCTGGTCCTGCCGGCGGCCGCCGCCCAGGCCCAGGAAGAAGAGGTCATCAGCCTCGAGGGCACCACCGTGGTGGGCAACCGCGAGCTGCCCAAGGTGCTCTACATCGTGCCGTGGCAGGAGTCGGAGCTGCCGGACATGACCGATCTGCCGCTCAACGCGCTGATCAACGATGCCCTCTCGCCCATCGAGCGCGACGTCTTCCAGCGCCAGATCCAGTTTCATTACCAGTTGAACGCCAGGGGCAACTGAGTCCGAACCTTCGTCCACTTGAACACTTTATTGTCGGGAGTAAGCAGGAATGGAAGTTTTCAACAGCATCGTGCGATTTTTCCAGGAAGGTGGGATCTTCATGTATCCCATCATGCTGGTACTGGCCATTGGTGCCGCCATCGCCATCGAACGTTACATCTACCTGTCCGTATCGAAGGGCGCCAACCGCCGCCTGATGAAGGAACTCATGCCCATGCTGCAACGCGGCGACTACCAGGGCGCGTATAATGCCGCCAGCAAGTCGAAGCAGGCCATCAGCCAGATCCTGTCCTACGGGCTGGCGCGCATGAAGACCGCCAGGCAGCGCGAGGACATCGAGATGGCCATGGAAGAAGGCATGATGGAAGTCATCCCGCGGCTGGAGAAGCGCACCCACTACCTCGCCACCTACGCCAACCTCGCCACCCTGCTTGGCCTGCTGGGCACCATCATCGGTCTCATCAATGCCTTTACCGCGGTGGCCGGGGCCGAGCCCTCGCAGAAGGCCGACATGCTCTCGGGAAGTATCTCCATCGCCATGAACACCACCGCCTTCGGCCTCATGGTGGCCATCCCGTTGCTGCTGGTGCACACCGTCATCCAGACCAAGACCACCGAGATAATCGACAGCCTGGAAATGGCCGCGGTGAAGTTCGTCAACCTGATCACCGACAAGGGCAACAGCAAGTAGATGAGAGGCTCGCGCGCACGGCGGCGGCGGAATCTGGAAACCGCCGACATCAACATCACCGCCTTCATGAACCTGATGGTGATCCTGGTGCCGTTCCTGCTCATCACGGCGGTGTTCTCGCGCGTGGCGATCCTGGAGCTCAACCTGCCCACCGCCAGCGACGCCGCCAATCCGCCGAAAAAGCCCGAGTTTCACCTGCAGATCGTCATTCGCGCCAATGAACTCATCGTCGGTGACACGCGTGGCGGCCTGATAAAGCGCATCAAAAAGAAGGACGGCAAGTACGACTACAAGGCACTCTCGGACCTGTTACAGAAGATCAAGGCCCGTTTCCCCGACAAGACGGCCGCCACCATTCTCTCCGAGAAACAGACGCCCTACGACACCCTGATCCAGGTGATGGATGCGGTACGCATGTACAAGGCCGTCGTCGCCGGTAGCGTGGTCAATGCCGAACTGTTCCCCAACATATCCATCGGTGACGCGCCGGCACGGCGTTAGCGCATGCAGAAGGTTTCAGTGATATGAAGATGTCCCGCCGTGCCAAGCGCATGGAACAACACTACAAACGCAAGAAGAAGGGCCTGGTGGCGCTGAACATGGTCTCGTTGATGGATATCTTTACCATCCTGGTGTTCTTCCTGCTGGTCAATTCCTCGGAAGTGGAAATCGTGCCCAGCACCAAGTCCATTCGCCTGCCCGAGTCCGCCGCCGAGGCCAAGCCGCGCGAGACCGTCACCATCGTGGTCAACAACAAGGACCTGCTGGTACAGGGGCGCGCGGTGGCGAAGGTGCCCGAGGTCATGCGCGACGGCAAGAGCGGCATCATCCCGGCGCTGTACAAGGAACTGCAGTACCATGCCAAACGGGCGGCGCGCATCCACCGCGATCCGAAGAAGCGCGGCAAGATCACCATCGCCGGTGACCGCGACATTCCCTACGTCCTGCTCAAGCGCATCATGCTGACCTGTTCGCAGGCCAACTTCCCGGACATCGCGCTGGCCGTGGTGCAGCGCTCGACGACGGCGGGAGGAGCGCAATAGTGGCCTACGCCGACTACTATCCCCGCGAGCCGCAACTGCCCTGGTCCGACAGCGAGGGCGAGCGCCGCTTCCGCAAGATCACGCGCATCAGCCTCATCGTCAGCATCGTGCTGGGGCTGATCATTCCCTTCATCCCGGTGCCGGAAATCGATCGCGACCAGTACGACGAGATCCCGCCGCGTCTGGTACAGGTCATCCAGGATCGGCAGAAGCCCCCGCCCCCTCCGCCACCCAAACCGAAGGCGGAACCAAAACCGAAGGCCAAACCGAAGGCCAAACCCAAGCCGAAGGCGAAACCGAAACCGAAACCGAAACCGAAGCCGGAACCGAAGGCCGACGCCGCGCGCCAGCGCGCCATGCAGGCCATGACCTGGGCCGACGAACTGGAGGATCTGCGCGAGTTCGATGTCGCCGCGGCCCAGGGCGAGCTGGCGCGGCCCGCCGCCACCCCGGCCACGCCGGCGGACAACGGCATTCTCACCGCGCGCGCCGGCAGCGCCAGCGCCGGCATCGATACCGGCGCGCTGGGCCAGCCCACCGAGGACACCCGCCTGCGGGATCGCCAGGCGGCGGCGGTGGAGAGCAACATCCCCCAGCATCGCCAACGCCCCTCGGGGGGCGGTCGCGCGGCGAGCCGTACCGACGAAGAGATCCAGCTGGTCTTCGACCGTTACAAGGGCGCCATCGACCGTATCTACAACCGGGCATTGCGCCGGGATCCGACCCTGCAGGGCAAGATCGTCTTCAAGCTCACCATCGCGCCCTCGGGCAAGGTGACGAAGATCAGCATCGTCTCCAGCGAGATGAACAACCCGGCCCTGGAGCGGCGCCTGATGAGCCGCATCAAGCTGTTCAACTTCGGCGCCAAACAGGTGGGCACCGTGACGGTGACCTACCCGGTGGTCTTCCTGCCCTCCTAGATAACTGTTCCGAAATCCAGGTCACTTCGGGGGGCAGGCGCCGGTTGGTCGGTACGTCGTCCCATCTGTCCTGACATGACCGTCAGCCGCAGGGATGACGGTCATGGATGCACTAATGCCCACAACACTCGCTGCGCTCGCGGGGCAGGCTCTGCCGCGAGAGGACAGGATGCCCGGAGCGGCCGCGGCTGCCGAGCATACAGGGACGTATTTACCGCGTGTCATGACAGGACACATGGGGCGGCGCAATTGGCGTAGAGAGTGATCTATATTTCGGGACAGTGATCCTGGCGGCCACCCGTTTTCCCTGGCAATAACAGGGTTTTGCCGGCGGTGGCGTGACGGGATCACAGAATCGGCGCGGGCTTCCCGCCAGCGGGCGGAGATTTCGCCACTTGTGAGAGAA
>Ga0256830_1002016_pt1 | contig 13818 bp, 16 predicted proteins | sample 128326metaG_FD_190537 | JGI IMG/M metagenome (GOLD analysis project Ga0256830, IMG submission 190537) | Hydrothermal vent microbial communities from Lau Basin, Pacific Ocean - 128-326 | ecosystem: Environmental > Aquatic > Marine > Hydrothermal vents | place: Pacific Ocean: Lau Basin | collected... | reverse complement strand
GCTTAGAGTAGAGATCACTAAGCGATCTGACAGCGGCTCCAGACTTAAACAAACCCCTCGCTGCAAGCTGCTGATTTAGGAGTCTTGTTGCTTCCCCAGCTCTCCACTTGAAGGCTTGTGATGTCTGGATAGGACCACTGTACATGTTGTAGAGGTCCTGCATAGCCCTGAAGCCAAGCTTTGAGTAGGGGCCGAGTAACTCCCTCTGAAGCCTCGAAGCCTCATTTAGTGCCTTGGTTCTCTTTTTTGCCCCAAAAAACTTTGCAAGTCCACCTGCAATTGAACTAACAGCAGCAAATACTGGAAACAGTCCCATAAAACACCTCCTTACTTATTATACCACAAACCTACGAAAGTAGGTTAGCATCTCTAAGCCTTTGTTTCAGGTCATTAAGAGAATTAACAACGCTGTTTAAATCACTAACAAGCTGATTAACATCAGCCTTTAACTCGTTTAGGAGGTCCATCTCATTAGCATCGTATGTAAGGTCAGCATCTGCTGATGTAATTGATACTGATGACTGTGATGCGTTGGGTGATGCAGAGGCTTTAGTTACATCGCCTTTTAGTGTATTGTTTGTATCATCATAAGTCCAAATTAGGGCATTACCGTCAATTATAAGTGCAGCAACCCTATCGTCAACTCTCTCATCAGTATAGTATTTGTTGGAGCCTTCTGGGATATCTGACGTAGTCAGGTTACCAACACTTGTGTCAACTTCATTAACTTTAGCTTTGACCTTTTCAAGCCAAAGATCAAGCTCCTCCTTACTATCAGTTCTTGGTACAGGTGGAACTACAATTCCCATAATTACCTCCCAAGTAGTATGACGTCTTCTTCAGGTGGAGCCAGTATAAAAGGTGAGTCACCTGAAAAAGAAAAAATATACTGCCTTTTACGGTAAATACCAAGTCTATTAAACACTACAGTGTTCTTGTAGGATGCACTACCAACATCAACAGTTATCTCGTTTCCAAGCACTTTATCGTCATTAAACCTTAGCATCACCTTTGCATTGGAGACGTTCTTCTTTCCTCTGAGGAGGTTGAGTTTGAGGCGCAGTGACTTCTTGTAGTTTAGGGAACCATGGTCAACATGACCTGTTTTGACCTCACACCTGATCTCATTACCGTTATCAAGGTATGTGTTCTCAGACACAATATAAACCTTACCAGTGCTGTTTCTGTCACCAATGTAGTTTACATTGTCCTGTGTCAGGGTTGAGCAGTTAGCAACGAACCTCTCGTAGGTGCCAGTTGTTGAGTTGTAGAAGGAAAATCTAACCCATCTACTGAGGAGAGTGTCATATGCCCACGTTACATCGTCATTGACAAAAGATATACAGTAGAAATATCTGCCACCAATGTACAAGCTAAAGGCATAAGACGCTGCAAGGTTGGAGTAGTTGTCAAGTTCATTGTTTATTTGCTGACTTATCATCTCCCTCTTCCTGCCATTGAAGACTGACACCCTCCCAGTGCTGTCGAGGAAGTAGAAGTTGTTGTTTATCTCAACAAGAGTGTCTCTTGACAGTACACCAACGTTTGCATATCCGCCTTCGTATCTTGCAAACACCGTGTTTGGGTCATTGAAATAAACCTCTATTGTGTCTTTACTAAACAAGTATAGCTCGTTCCAAGCAGACCTGACTGTAACAAGTTTATCAGGCTTTGTTTCTGCGGATATGAAGTCAAGCGGGTTGTAGGATAGATAGTTGCCTGGTGTAGAGTAATAAAATTTTTCACCCCCTTCAACAGACAAAACCATATACTGACCAACAATTGTTAAACCTGATATAGTTGTTGGTATGTCAGGGTCAGTTGGGTGAGATGAGCTAAAAATAACAGGATCAATAACAGTCAACTTCTTTCCGTTAGCAGCATAAACTTTGTTACCAACTTCAACAAAATGAACGCGGTAAGGCCCATTCAAGAAAGCTCCAGGGCATTTAGTAGCAACACCACTGCTATCAATACTGTATATTTCACTGTTAACAACAGCAATCAGTTTTGACGTATATCTGTGCCAATAAAGCCCCTGTACTGCAAAGCTTGAGCCAACTGATGAGAACTCTGAGTAACCAGGCCTGCTAACGATATTCCCTTCTTCATCAATGTAACAATCAATTATGGAAGTGATATTGCCCGATGTGAGAGCCTCAGAAGGGGACTTCCACAAAGGCCTCTGTTCTATATCTATCTGTGCCAATACCCCTCCTACGCAACAATTGATCCAAACTCTTTCCAAGTACCAGGTGTGCCACCGTTAACGCACACCCACCCAATGTAGCCACCAGCTATAGGACTGATGTTGTAAACTATATCCCCAGTTGCCCACGAACCAGATGTCGGTGCGGCACTTCCCCAAGTGTGTTTTTTACCGCCAAGTGAAAACGAATTTATCCAACCTATCTCAGCACTATCAAAATACAAACCTCTCCGATTTGAACCAAGACTTTCAATAACAAACCTCGGTAAGACGATGGTGTTAGTTTCTGTAGAGTCAGTAGCTGTTGTGAAGTCAGTCGACGTTTTAGACTGTGACTCAACCACAGGGAAGTAATACTTAAACAAGGCTACTTTTGAAGACGATGAGCCTGTTTTCTGATAAAAAGTGTTGCTTACAAACCTATATGTGTAGTATGATTCACTATCAGCATTTACAACGTAATTGTATGTTGTATTTGCTTTAGTGCTAATACTGCAATGATACAATGACACTTCATGCCCACCGCCTTCAATACGTATACCATCAACATTAAAGTCTTCTATATTACATCCTATTAATAGGACTTTGGCAAGAGCCCCAGTAGCAGAATCACCAAAGATACCCCACACATCACCAGAATTAAGACCATTGCAGCCTATCAGGGTTGCTTTACCTCTTATTCTGTAACCACACATCCCCGATCCATCAATTGCCCTTGCATAACAACCAATCAGCGTTGTACCTGGACCACCTTCTATATCAATACCATGTTCAGTTTCGGACCCAAAGTTAACGTTGACAAAAGTGTTGCTAAAATCGTTTCTTAGGTATATTGCTGACCCACCAGTCTCTATCCTTAAATTCACAAACCTTGATTGCCAAATGTTGTATGTTGGGTTACTGTATATACCTCTACCGCTACCAGTCCCATAAATTTGCAAATCACTTATTGTAACACTTGAATAAGGTGCATTGATGTTGAACCCAGTTACTCCAGTACCAAGTTTTATCTTACTCAGCCCAATCCCATCCCCTCTTATTGCCTGTCCATAAGTAGGCACTATTAACTTCCCATCAGTCCCTATATAGTAATCACCACTTGGTATATAGACATTTTTACCTGTTGCAAGCGCGTTACTAAACGCATCAGAATCATCAGTCACACCATCACCTACAGCACCATACGCCCTAACATCAACCCAAGGGCCTTTGGTCTTAACCTCATTTAGGATTCCAAGGTCACCACCCATTGCAGCACTGCTGTGGTCGTGCTGGGCGTTTGTGAAGTCAGAGATGTAAGGGACTGAGACATTGAAGGATAGGTAGTCCCACGTATACAAAGTTGCATCAGAAGCATCCTTCACAACAAACTTGTAGAGGCCGTCAGCATAAACCTGTGCCCTACCGTAGGAGTCAAGCACTATTGGGTTGGGTGCAACAGAAGTTTTATCTCTATCAAGATATGTGTCTTTTGGTGTTGACAGCCCAGCCTCGTAGGTGTACACTTTCCCACCAGAAAGTGGATCACCATTTGTATCTGTAAGCCCTGCAAGTAGGAATGAAACCTGAACAGCTTTAGTAGCCACTAAGACCTCCTTCTAATTCCGAGGTAGAGGTTCGCACTTTCCTTATCACTGTCAAGTGCAAGTGCAAATTCACGTTCAAAGACCTGCTCCAAGTCACCCCTCTCAGGTACAGCATAATCAAATGAGAGGTGAAAAGCAAGCCCATAGATTAGCGCAAGAGACCATTTCACAGGGAAGTCAGGGTTGTCTCCTGTTGAGTCAAAGTCTTGCAGCTTTAACACCTCAGTGAAGTACAGGATTGAGGATTTGTAGTTTGTACCGCTTACCCAAGTTGAGCCTGACAGTGTTGATGTCTGCTCCCAATACGTTGCGTAAGAGGCTCCAGTGATTGGGCGGTTTGATGAGTCAGCTGTGTGAGACTTTATACACTTGTAGTTGTTTGAGTCAGTCCCTACCACAACCCCTGTTGTCTTGTCTGGAACTCTCCACAAAGTGAGCTTTGGGACAGTTATCTGCTTGTCAAGTAGGTACTGAGAAGGGTCACCGCTATCATCTTTGTCAATCTTCCTCGCATACTCTTCTTTGGTTATTGGCTCCAGGTAGGTGTCATTACCATCTTCACGATAGAAAACATCTTGAATATCTATCACATCTGAAGATAGGTCGTAGGTTGACTTGCCAGAAGTAAGGGCCATGTCTTTGTTGTTGAGGGTCCAAAGGAAAACTCCCCTCGTCTGGAGTGATTTGACAAGAGTATTGAGCGTTTCGGCACCAGCACTATACTGCTCAGGGGACGGTTCCTGGTTCTCAGCTACAACCCCAATCTTCCTAAGAGCAGCCCTAATTATTGAGTTCCTTGTATGAATAAAGTCTCTGCTTCCAGAAGTTGCCAATTAGGTTCTCCTTATTGTTATTGGTTCACCACTTCTGTGCTCTACTTTGTCAAGAGGATTCCTTGGTTCCCAATCCTTCTTACAAACAAGAACCCCATCCCACCTCTCTTTCATCTCACTGATGCGGTAGTCAAAGCCACAAACTGGGCACTCGTGCCACCAATCACCAGGCTTATAGACGTTCTCATTATGAGTCTCTCTCACTATCTTTCACCATTACAAGGGTTGTACAGTCTTCAGTTAGTGTGTACCTCTTCTTGCTGTTGCCTTTCTCAGCAATCACAGTCGATATCACAGCACTAAAAATGCTGTCAATCTTCTCTAACTCAGCCTTCAAATTCTTCAGCAAAGCTGTTGTCTCACTACTAAGTTTTATCCTTTTCATTATGTACTCACCAAGAAGTTGTAGACTGTCCCATTTATCTCTATTGGTACTGTGCCTGTTGCTGTAGGTGAGGATGCTGTGTAAGCTATGTCACGTCTAATACCAAACTTCGTTGCACCACCGATTCTAAGAGCAAGTAGGTAGCTTATTCCTGTCCCTAAAGCAGTCTCAGTTACATCCACTCCAAGAGCAGCATACGATGCTGTACCGGACTGATTAATATTAGGTGTCACAAACAGACCGCTGTACTCACCTGAGCTGTTTGTAATTGAACCTGTTGATGCTTTAATACCATAACCTGAGGCAGAGAAGTTTCTGTCTTGTACTGTTAGAGTTGAACTAAGACTTAATGCCCTTATTTTTGGTGCAGCAAATTCACCTGCAGAAGCAACGGTATATCCATAAACATAAAACCTATAACTGCCACCAACGCCAGCCCAAATCAGGTAGCTTGAACCAGGCGACGAGGTATCAGTCATGTTCACATATATGCCATAATCATTACCAGATGTAGCCTTATTAACCTCGTACTCAACACTAAACGCCTTCTCATCTCCAGTAGCCTCAGCAAGCACATTGTTGATAGCTACCTTATCATTAAGCTCAGTTATAACACCAAACACTTCAGTAGGCATTACATACCCCCATTGCTGTAGTCAACATACACTGCAGTTGTGCCAGTCTCAGTAAGTGAAGTTATCCTCGCTCTTACATACTCAACAGGTTTGTGTGCCACGTGGAACATAGCACCCTGAGCTGACAGGTCAGTAGCATCAAACGTGTGGGAACCAAGCTCAAAGAAATTGCTGCCATCAAGACTTCCCTCAAGGCTCACAGCAAGTGCAGTTACACTCCCACCAGAGTTTGTGAAGAAAGCTGAGACTGTGTGGAGGTGCGCTCCATGGACTCTGTAGGATGTACTTACTCCTGTAGTTTCAAGACCATCAATCAGTCTTACCATTGGTACCTCCTACACAATCTCTTTGTAGAGGATTATGATGTCTGCTACAAGCTCAGCAAAGTCGTTGCTGCCAGGAGTCCAACTAATGCTATTACCGTTTGTGTTAATATGACGCTTCGGTACAAGGTTAGCATAGCCAGTATCACCCGCTGTGTCAGTACCAAGCTCATAGTCAAGCTGCCCAAGCAACACACCATACGTTGATGTTACAGCGGAAATGTACCTTTCATTAGTACCAGTAGTTTCAGTTACAGTAAGGGAGGGGCCTTTCAGACCTGTTGATGCCACACTTATCCCATCAAGCAGTCCATCAGCATCGCCACCTGACTCGGTACTAAGCAGTCCAACATCAATAGTTTTAGTAGAACCGGTTGCCTCAGCAGTAATAACGTTAACAAACACATCCTCAACAACTGCAGTTGAGGGAAGGTCCCACCCAGTGTCAATCTCTCCAGTCCCGTCACTATACTGAATCCTGATAACTTTAACCCTATCTATCACATCTTTCTGACCAATCGACGAGTTGCGGTCAGTAACACTAACACCACTAAAATGAGTTACACCCATATCAGCCTCCTACTTAGGTTTTGGGTAAAGAGGTCCACGCCTCTTGTCAGTAGGCGAAGGTCTGCCCACCGCCTTAGTGGGCAGACGCTTACCTACTTTAGGTTTCCTCTTCTTCAGAGGATCACTCACAGACGAACTAACTCTCAACTTACGCTCCAGGACTTCCGTACACAGCCCGCGGATCAGTCCACCCAACATCCATCCTGAAGGTGGTCTTGAACTTGGCTATCTCGGAGTCAAAGTCGTTGTCCTTACCGAATTCGGGCTTACGTCTCCAGAAGAAGTTGAGGCCATTCATCACGTCAGTCTGGACAAACCAAGCATCACCGTCAGTGAGCCAGTGCATCACCACATAACCTTTAGGGAGTATCCCCTTAGCCGGGTTGTAGTCGTTGTCTGCAGTGCCAGGAGTCTGGGCTGATTTGAGAATCTTCTCAGCCATCCAGGCATCATTTGGGTGGACTATCAACCTTACAGGCTTTGCAGCAAGCTTCAGGCCCCTATCGTCAACAAAGCTCTGAATCCCAAGCAGTGCGTTCTCAAACGAGGTGATGTCGAGGTCTGCACTCGGGTTCAGTTTGTTTGAGAAAGTGCCTCCAGCAACCAGCGGATGGGCTGTGGAGCAGAGCTCCTTGCCATCAGCACCAGTGTAGTTGCTGTCAAAAGCGTTGTTGAGCACGTTAGCTGAGAGCTGCTCAACGGTGTGCTTCACGCTCCTACTCAAGGCCTTAGGCAGTGACTTAATCTGCCTGTAGAGGGCGTCTTCCCACATCTCACGGGTGACTTTGAAGCCAAGCCCATACACAGTGAAGGTGTATTTCTTGACGAAGCCCTGATAGGCAGTGTCATAGTTTATCGGGTTCCCTTCTCCCTTCTCAGGGACAAGCCCGAACCCAGTTATGCTCTGGTCCTCAATGTAGTTGCGGTTACTGATTGTCTCAATGGTGAAGACCTGGGAGTATTCCTCAGGCCACTGAGAGTAATCCAGACCCCAAACAGCATGTAGACCAGGTTCAAGTAGCTTAGCAAAATCTTTAGTCTGCATACTTTACCTCCTTATATTCCTGCCACAGCAGCTTTGTACAGGTGCTCGTTGATCAGGACAGCCAGGTCAACGTGCTCGCCCCAAGCGTTGTCAGGTCGATCAACTTTCCCAAGGATTTTGAGCTGCGCACCAGTACCAATGTCTGAGCTGTCAAGCTCGTGGCCTGAGATTTTAGTTGTGGGGTTGCCTGCCCCAGCTACATGGTCTGCAGTAGCAAACACATCAGATGCTGCAACAGACGTACCGGAATCTGCCTGCACCGAAAACACTATATAAGGATCATCGTAGACTGGTACAGTCTTGCCTCCAGCACCACCACTGTCATCTACGTAAGCGGCTGCAACTCCAACAACTGAGAGTCCTGCGCCCGCAGCAGCAGGCTCAACAGTTCCAGCAGCAGTTGCAACCAACAAGTCTCCCTTGTAGATGGTTTTACCAGTTGTGACTGTATAGTCAGTGGTTCTTATCTCACCACCAGTCAGGTGGTAGAGAGGTTCGAACCCCCGAGGAAAATCAGTGTTAGCCATAGGTTACCTCCTTCCAATAATAACTTCTCCGTAGTGACCGCCAAGTGAAGCGGCCTTCTTGAACTCTTCAATTGGTGCAGCAGTAGCTGACTTCACAAGGTTCTTGTGGTACTCTTCACGCGCTTTTGCGAGGTCCTCCGGCATCCTCATAAGGATGAGATTGCGCTTCTTGATGATGCTGGTTACTTTGGTGCCATCCATCAAAGTAACCATTGGGGCTTCCGGACCTGACTTCCCAGAATTTACAAACTCCCACCCCTCAAGAAGCTTCTTCTCAACTGACTCAGAGCGCACCCAGCGATACCTGAAATTCTTATCGAGGTTCCGCACCTCAAGAAGTGATGCAGGTCTCCAAGGCTGAGTCACAGGCTTCTTTCCACTATCCGCTTCTTTCTTCATCTTTCCTCCTAACTACCTAACATAGCTTTCTGTTTTGCGTACTGCTCAGGGGTCAAGCCAAGGGCTCTTGCTACTTCAACCTCCTCAGCAGTCAACTTCACAGTCTTACCAGAAGGTGATGTGTCACGCCTCTCTCCTTCAACAGCAGAACCATTGCCTTTCGGCTGGTACTGGAAGCGAGACTCTACCCTCTTTTTCACCTCAGCAAGCCTCTCAGCATCACTCTTCACCGCCCATACCGGATCAGATGAGAGGATGTTGTCTACCTCTATTGCTGCAGCTCTCATAATCGGGTCCTCAATAAACCAAGGAGAGGAGTTGACGAACTGCTCATAAGGGGTTGGGTCGAAGGATGGGTCAGCCTCTTCCTTAGTCTTTTCCTTCTTCTCACTGCCTTCTTTGCCTTTACTCTTCTCCACTTCCTTCAGCTGCAGTTTGAGGTCAAGTATCTCCTCAGTTATGTCGTCAGCCAGGTCATAGTTGTCGTTTTCGAGTGCTTCCTTCCTCCGCTCCCTTAGCGAGGCTATCTCTTCTTTAATTGTCTTAGTGCGATCCTCAACCTGACCCTTCTCAACTACTTTGATTGTAGCCTCGGAGACCTTCTCAATACTCTCCGCCAGCTTTCTATTGTGTTCCTGCATCTGCCTTATGAGTGCTTCGTTTTTCTCAAGCTGCTTGCGAAGCTCCTCATTTTCCTGCATCTTGCGCTCTCCTTCCTTCGCCTTCCAGTAAATCTCTTTCCAGCGGGGCGAATTGGGAGGCGGACCCTCACCACCCTCTCTCCTTTTTTCATCATTGTCATCTTCAAGCGACACCTCTATGGTGCCGGACTCATCCTTTGCGCCACCTTCATCACTCTGTGGCGTCTTGATACCTTCTTCCTCTTCAAGAAACTTCTCAAAACCTTCAGCCATGGCTCCTCCTTGGTGCGTCACTTTCGCGACGATTCGAGTTTTTTCTTCTTCACTTCACCTGCATATGACTTACCATTCAGGTAGCATATGTGGATGTACTTGTCTTTTCCTATTGTCTTGGTTATAATTCTTCCACCTTTCCTAACACACTCTTCAAACTCTTTCGGCATCCTCGATGACCCCAATCACATCCTCTTCATTCATAACACGATACTTCTTGCCACCTATGCGGCACCAGAAGCCACTGTAACGGCCATAATAGATGTGGTCCTTGGGTTTGAAACGTTCAACATCCTCACCAACTGCCAGCACATAGCCCTCATTGGTCTGTAGCTCACCATCCTTAGAGGTCTCAGGCACATACAATGAGCCTACTTTCTGTACTTCAACCTCTTTGACAACTATCCTTGAGAATACCGGGTGGAGCTTCAGCTCCTCAATCTCCTTGTCAACATCAATGTGCTCAAGCTCTGCTTCAAAAACTGGCATAAAACCTCCCTCAACTATATTTTACATCATATTTTCACCCATGTCAAGTTCCTCACTACCACCTCTACCAGAGTTCTCTACCAAGTAGAGAGCTGCAAGGTGGTCATTGTTGTGTATCTCAACAAGTTTCCTTGTCTGAGAGGATATTGACTTACCAAATGGGCCATTCAACAAGCTGTCGTGTACCTGCATGTGGGAGATGTGGTCTTGCTCAGGCAAGACAGTTGGACTTTGACCTTTTATCATCATAGCATTCTCCTCAACAGGCGGCACATCCTGCGGTTCAGGAGGAGGTGCAAGCAAGTCATCAATGTTCTTCACGTCAAGTGCTTCAAGGAAGTCACGTGTTGCAACATACACAGCTTTTGGGTTGCTTGCCATCAACGGGTTGGTCATTACTTCCTGCTTGACTTGCTGGGCCTTTATGATGCGCTCTGCACGGGAGATGATGTTTGGGTCACTTACCGGGACAATGTCATAGGTGTCTATGAAGTCACTGCGCCCTATCGCCATTGAAGGGCCATCAGGGACACCGTCTTCACCAAGTACCCTGAAATATTCAAGCTCGTTAAGGTAGATGCTGTTTAAGCGGTACAGTTTCCTAAGCTCCCGTTTGAAGGAGCGGTGGATGCGTTTCTGGATAGACGAGAAAACTTTCCTACCTTCCTCAATTAAGGCAAGGACTGTAGTTGCAGGAGTGTCTGAGGCTGGGAGCTGGCCTGTCATAGTTTCAGACACTGACGTCACAAGTTTTGAGTATTCGTAGAGAAGGCCAAGGGTTGCGTAGAGGGTCTGGTTTGGGCCTTTGAAGTCGAACTGGTAGATGGCTTTGCGAATATCGTCTATGTAAGTATCAACCTCCTTAAATTCTCCCATTGAGAAGCGGAGAGAACCTTTCTTGATGCCACTCCTCTTACTCACAAATCCGCCTTGGAGATTTGCGAGGGCTCCAGCATCAATAACCTCATTCACAATTGTGTTAGCTGCAGCATTCAGTCCCCTCAATAGAGTGCCGTAGCCAAAGCCGTAGATACTGTTTGGGTTTGGGATAAAGCAGTAGTGAGTGAAGTATTCCATTGTGCGTTTGTTGCCAAAAGAGTCAGTGTAGGAACGGCTTGTGATGCGTAACACCTTTCTCGTCTCGTAGTCTACTGTAATGACGTATGGTTCTTCGATGCCGTCACCGTCGAGGTCCCAACCCCTGTGCTGCTCAAGAATAACACGGGTGTTGGTGTTGTCTGTTGAAGGTCTGCTGAAGCCGTGGATTTTATCTACCTGCTCAGAAATTTCATCACCTGGCAGCTTAGTTGGGTCTCTGAAGGTTTCTCCTGTGTCTATGAAGACTCCTGCTGCAACTCTCTTCCTTATCACGTTGCGAGGCATACGAATGATGTGGGTCTTTCGGGTCTCCTCCCCGAGGTCCTTAGCACCATAGTTTACTACAAAGTTTATTGCACTAATCGGTTCACTGACATTGACTCTGCGGATTGGGTCGTAGTAGGACTTGCGGAAGATAGTTCCTTCGATTGGGAGTTGGATAAGGGAGCGGTCCATTCCTTCTTCGAAGTCTTCCATTTTGTAGAGGAGTTGGTAGTCCATGTACTTCTCAACTCTCAGGGCCCGCTCATCAGAGGCATTGTTGAGGTTTAGGACTTTTACTACACCCTTAGGCGGTATTATTGCCTCGTAGACGCGGGCGTGGAACTGTAACACTGCAATAGTTAAGAAGGGGAGGGAGACGTTTGATGCATTCTCCCAAGGCCAGGTCTTCTCTTCAAGGTAGGAGGAGAAAAGCTTAATGTCCTCTGCAACATTCTCCTTCCACTCAGACCTCGACGCGTCATCAATCTGGAAGTCATCTACTACTACCTCCCCCATCTCCTTCAAAATGTCTTGCCCGCTTAACATAACGTCAGGATTGTGGTAGGATGGGTATATCTGTGCGTCAGTTTCACTAATGTGGTGTGCTATGTTGACTATGTCTGTTGGGAGCTGTGAGGGTGAAGCCGGAAGCTCCATCATCTCATCATCACTTGGCTGAAGCATCTCAAGGTTGTCCATTTAACCTCCGTTGCGGCTGCCCGGTTTTTTGATCCCAGGAAGTGTAGCCGCCGGGTCCCGCCTTCCTGGTCACAGGATGTGAAACCGGGCATAACACAGGGCCTGTACATGGAGGGAGCAGGCCCGGCAGCTACCTAATAGCCTGTTATCTTATTCCGTCCCTGAGAATATTCTAACACATCTTCCTGAAAAAGTCCATCCTCCTCAACCTGCGGCTTCCACTCCGGCCCAAACAGGACCAGGCGGTAGAGGTTCTCAAGCATGTGGTCATCCTTCTTGACTGGCTCTTGCTTCTCCCCTTTCGTGTTTCTGACGTCCTTGCGCCACTCGTCCCACGCCCAGTGGGTGATCTCATATCTAAATCTGGTACAATTAGATGTTACATACAAAGTAGGGCCCCTCCCCTCTTCCCCACGTAGGGCCTGTCTAACTTTGAGGATGCCATGTGATTTGTCTCGGGGGGCTGGGATTGGTGCCGGGTTATTCAGTCCGGCCTCAATCAGGTCGTAGGTGAGGCAACTCTTACTACTGGGATCTGGGGTATAGGCAAGAGGGTCAATCAATATCACTTCTGGCACCTTACCTCTGCACTTGTCGAGGATGGCTGAGGTGAGGCCAGCTGCATCCAACTCAGCAAACAACTCATCCACAACAAATACCAGCCCGTCTCTCCTCGCCACCATAAACAGGACTGCGTGTGGGGTGCGGGGGTGTGGGTCGATGGCTACGTAGAGGGTGTAGTCGCGGGCGTTAGGGCCAAGCCACCAGTCATCAAACGGCTCGACCAGATGGGTGTTGTCGCTGTACTCCTTGTAGACCAGGCCGGAGAGGAATAGGAAGTGCCCCTTCCCCCTCACAATCATCTCTTCCTTCGGGAACTTTGAGAGGATACGAATACACGCTTCCTTGGTGAGGGCCGGGTTATCGAAGATGCAGGCGAAGAAGCAGTGGATGTCAGGGTCACCACCAGGCACTTCAACATCCCTAAGCGGCCCAGGCACCACATCCACCAACTTCCCATCCTCAAGGATAAAGTCGTACATCCTCTCCACTTCCCGCCCCCTCTTGAGGAAAAGTTTGTCGTAGAGGTACTTCATTGCTCCACTTACAGGGGTGAGGGAGAAGGTCTCCTCACCATCTGTGTCTACTATCCTCATCAAGTTCTCATCCCTGATGTCTTCAGGAGGTTCTTCGTCGTAGCCTATGGAGTGGCGGGAGGAGCCGGCAAATTTAGTGACGTCCTGGTCGTACTGCATAAACTCTATGAAACCGCCTTTGTGGTTGGTAATGGCCTTGATACGCCCGCCTTCCTTCACCACATCAGCAATATACAGCTCAGGGATGAGTTGTTTGATGTAGGGCCAAATCACTTTCATGAAGCTGTTTGGGTAGTCCCCCATACAGAAGCGGAGGCGGCGAGTTGGGTCGAGTCTCCATTTCGGTACCCTCCCAGCTACGCTGAGCGGAGCCTCTCCTATGAACTGGCTGGCATAGTCTATGATGTGGGTGAAAGTTTTTGAGGCACGGTTTCCGCCCGCCAGGAAGCGAGTCTTAGCAGGGGAGGCGTGGAATTGCTCAGCTATGATGGTTGGTTCGTAGACATGAAACTTCGTGTCTTGGTGTGATGACCACTCCTCTGTGAGGTTGAGGAGCTCGATGAGCTCCTCTCTTGATGCTGACTCTATGAACTCAAGCAGCTCCTCCCTGCCCATCTCAGCCTGATCCATGTCAGTTCCCTATCATCATCTTGATGGGTTTATCCTTCGGCAATTCAGGGCCAGACTCTTCTTCATCCAGCTCCACCTCGATGGCTTCGGCCTCCTTGAGGGCTGCCCGCTCCTC
>Ga0256830_1002015_pt1 | contig 13819 bp, 11 predicted proteins | sample 128326metaG_FD_190537 | JGI IMG/M metagenome (GOLD analysis project Ga0256830, IMG submission 190537) | Hydrothermal vent microbial communities from Lau Basin, Pacific Ocean - 128-326 | ecosystem: Environmental > Aquatic > Marine > Hydrothermal vents | place: Pacific Ocean: Lau Basin | collected... | reverse complement strand
CGCAAGCTTTTTTCTGCGCCGCCTCTGAGCGAGGCAATGTTGCAGAAAAAACTTCCGGCCCGCGGGATTCAGGCTCCAAGCGATCCCCGAGTGCTTTACACCTGGTAGGGTGCGTTGTACGCACCACTTTCCGTGTGGTTTGCTTTGACAGGTCGTGATTCTAGCAACCACCGCCTGAATGGTCCCGCGGTCCGCAAGCTTTTTTCTGCGCCACCTCTGAGCGAGGCAATGTTGCAGAAAAAACTTCCGGACCGCGGGATTCAGGCTCCAAGCGATTTCCAGTGTTTTGAATCGCATCGCATCACGCGAAGAGGCTTTTACACCCTGCCTTTGTTGCGCGTTACTTTGTCCGGTTTTTCGCTTTGCCTTCCCAGCGTGGTATTTCGGAAAAGATCCAGCCGCGTTCGAACCTGGCACAGGCTGGTATTCTGACTACAAAGTTGTTGCCTTGCGTGGTGATGGTGATCAGCAGGTCCGCATAGGGAATACCGTACTTGTAATGTGTATTCTCCATGTGCATCCCGGTATAGCGAGCCTGTTTCCAGGACAGGCCCTCTTTGGCCAGCTTTGCCCTGAGGTCATTGAAGCCTTTGTTGGTCAGTTGCAGCCTCTGTCTGCGCAGGGATGGAAACGCTTTTGTGGCGTTTCGCCGGTTTTTTTCCGTTTGCGCAATCTGTTTTTCATTGCGTGGCCTGTTTTTAGACAGTTTCTTGAGTTTTCGTGCAAAAAAAAAGTCGATGTCCGCTGCATTGATGAAGTAGGGAGAAGCTTTAGTGAAGTCGCCGGTTTTCAGGGCATTGAAAATCACGGCACCGAGTTGCCGCGGCTTAGCCGGTGCCTTCAGCCCGGTGTCCTGCCGGCCGCTGCAGCCGTACAGCACTAATAGAAGGAATAAGATTATGGAAATTCGCATATTGATTCAGTGCCAGCCCGCCGATATTGGTTGAGTATAGACAAGAATAAGCAGAGATGCCGGACAGGTGCACCAATGTATCGACAATAACGTGGCATGGAAGAGTCGTGTGTAGAAGGATCGCCACGTGATGCGGTTCAATTTGTCGTGGTGTTGGTGTATATGATGTACCCCGCCCCATCGTGACGGTGTGCGAAGCACACCAAAGGCTTTACAACAAGAAAATGTCACGCCCCAAAGTAGGGTGCGTTATACGCACCAATGTATGGGCAATAATTTGGTATGGAAGAATTATGTGTGGAAGAATAGCCACGTAATGCGATACGATTTTGTCGTGGTGTTGGTGTATATGATGTACCCCGCCCCATCGTGACGGTGTGCGAAGCACACCAAAGGCTTTACAACAAGTAAATGTCACGCCCCAAAGTAGGGTGCGTTATACGCACCACACTCGCCAAAGGGTTTGCGGTAAAGCAATATCATACCCCAAAAGACGCGCCGTACGCACCATTCTTATTTGACCGACAACGGGCTGACTCTGATCAGCGAAACCTGGTTCCGGTTGATCGCCTCGATCAGTGCAGTGGTTTTGCTGTCTGAGAAATACCAATGGAGTTTGCCTTTGCCTGCCTGCATGGGAAACTGTAAAACCAGTTCCTGTTTGTTTGCGAAAACGAGCGGGGCCTGTTTGTCATCGGTGTTGACCAGGTTGGTATAGGTCTTGCGAAAGCCGTTTTGACCTTCGAGGACCAGGTGATAATAGCCCGGTTTATTACAGTTTGCGAACACAAAGCCACTGGCGCCTTGGTAAACGGTGATCGTGCCTTGTTTGTCGGTCGTAATCTGGTAGGTTTTGCCGTGACTGACAAAGCTGCCACCGACGGAGGTACTGCAGTCAATCCTGCTGGTTGGTGTTTTGAGCGGTACCGGCCTGGACACGGCGGGTGGCGTGGTTTTATGGATAGTGTCTTGCGTTGTATTCTTTGCCGGCGGTTTGGCGGACGCGGAGTTTTGTGTCTGGCGGCCCTGCTGCGGCCTGTTGTCAGGATGGGCGGCCAGGTAAGCCTGGATCTTCAGCAATGCCGTGCGGTTGTTGATATAGGCTGCCGCGTTTCTCCCGCTGCGATCTTTCAGCCTGGGGTCGGCGCCGTGTTTCAGAAGCAGGGTGACGCTGCCGGCACTGCACGCGAAGTGCAGTGCCGTTCTGCCGTCTTTGCCGGCAAGTGTCGGGTCGGCACCGTGCTGCAGCAGGTAGTGTGCTATCTTTTGTTGGTTGAGTTGTACCGCCAGGTGCAACGCAGTCATGCCGTGTATGTTTCTCGCGTTGACCGTTGCTCCGGCATCGAGCAGCAGCCTGACCAGTTCCAGGTTGCGTTTTTTGACCGCTTCCCATAACGCAAAGGTGCTGCCTGTCTCGTTGTGGCTGTCGGCAGGGACACCGAGTGCCAGAAGTAGTTTTGCGCTGCGGCTGTGCTGGGACTGCAGTGCCTGGATCAGCCAGTTTTCACCCAACAGGCTGAGTGAGACGAACACGGCCAGTATCGCATTCAGTACCAGGCTGCCCAGCAATACAGCCACTTTGGGCTGTTTTTTTTGTATTGTATCGATGACGGCTGACCCCAGCCCTGTAAGCAGGCAGGCCAGCAGGTAGGCGATTGCGAGGTTGAATGCCAGGTGTTTTGGCGAAAACTGTGCCGGACGCAGGTGCTGGTGGGTATAATAGCGGAAAGGGTAGCCTGTTTGCTTTCCGGCAGGTGTACTGAGCGGGCAGCGCTGTGTTTCCTGGGCAGGAACGAAGACAGCGCTGTCGGTTAGAAAAAACGTGGCCAGCAATGCAAAAACCAGCAGTTTGACCGCGGTAGGACGAAAAAAAACTGCCAGTCGCCGCATGCCTGTGCTACCAAGCTCAAGTCTGCTGCAGGAAGCCGGTCAGCGAACTTGACAGCTGTTGCGTTTCGTCTTCGCTGATGAAATAGACCGGGCAGTCGTCTTCACCCATTTTGATTGCGATGGCGTCGTTGTATTCGCTGCTGTCTTCGCCCAGCGAGGCGATCGGCAGCCATTCGAGTTTGTCCTGGTTGAAGTGTTCAGCGGCCCATTGCAGGTTTGGGAATTCGTCGAAGAAAACACTGGTATCGTTGAATTTCAATTCGCCGTTATAAGGCAGGTATTCCTCGGACTGAATGAACGATTTATAGCATTGCGGCAGCGCTGTATTGAATTTGTTCTCGAGGTAGCTGACATAGTTTTCTTCGGGATACTGCAGTGAATCGGCAAATGCCTCCAGGGACTCAGCAATCACCGTGACTTCGACCTCGCCGGTTTCCTCGTCCGTTTCGCACAACAGGACTTCACAATTTTCATCGTTGGCGCGGACGGCCAGGTAGGCATCATCGATCACTTCGACATCATGGAGTATTGCGATCGGAATCAGCTCACCGATGTCCTGGTCGTACAGTTCCTCCAGCATGTAATCGTCCCAGTCGAAGTGCAGCTCCGTGGTTTCCGTGTAGGCTTCTTTGTCCAGCCCGGGATAGACCAGGCCGTCGTAGTCATCGAACTCTTCGCTGTTACGGAATTCTTTGTAGCATTCCGGTACTTTTGCGCCTTGTTGCTCCAGCGACTCGATATAGTTCATATTCGCATGTTCCTCTAGGTGAAAAAATCAAACACGCCATCAACCCTTCTTGCCAGGATCGTTGATGGAATAAAAATAAAACAGAGGTTACTGAAAACCGCCGAGATTTTTTGTGACTTTCCTGGTGCTCCAGCTGCCATCGCGGTTGCGTATCCCCTGCTTGAGTATAATTTTCGATCGCGTAATTTTGAGTAACTCGATCTGGCGGCCAACACAGTGACCCTCCCTGTATTTTTTCGGCTCACCCGCTTGGGTGCGGATCAGCGCGCTGTTGCCGTCATGGCGCCTCAGCATACCAAGATAGCGAATCCGGTCAAGGCTGACCGGCTGTTGGTCTTGGCAGCTTATGTGTACTTGTTGTGCAGAGTCTTTGGGTGGGGGTGTTTGTGCAGTGCGGTTGGGCGTTTTGCTGCCCTGGTAGTGGCTCAACGTGGTGTTGTTGAACGGGTCGGTATAGCCCTGCTCCAGTCCAGCGACGGCCGGGTAGCGTTTGTGCAGCTGTGGAAATGAGTCGGCATAGCGGCGCAGGTCGAACTCGCGGGAGGTTTCCGGGTGAAAGTAGAAGTTGATGGTCCCGCTCAGGACCAGGGTTTTCTGTTTGAGCTGAGTGCCCGGTTCCAGTTGTATCCCATAGAAGTTGGTCAGTTTTGCCTGGCGGGCAAAGCGTGCCAGAAAATCTGCGATCTGGAAATAGCTTCCCTTGAGTTTGACTTTGACCGGGATGATCGGGACGCCGGTATGGCGCGTCTGTTCCGCCAGCGGCGAGAATCGCTGAAACACCACGCCTGATTTTGCCCCGGCTTTTGCCAGTTCCTTCAGCACGGTGCTGGCGGTTTCGCGCGCGACCAGTTTGCCGGCCAGTGCGTCGAGCCGGTCACGCGCCTGGCGCAGTGCACGTTGGTGCGCCTGCTCGGTATTCTCTTTTGGTTCGATACTTTTCGTGTCGTCACTGGGCGGTTTCAGTGTCAGGCTGATTCGGAACTCGTACAGTTTCTGCTTTTTATCCAGCACTTCTTTTTCAGCGACGATATTGAATGAATGCGTCTCGGCGACGTCGACCCTGGAAAACAGCGGTGATTCGGCCAGCCGGGCGACGAACTGCTCAACGGCATCCTTAACGATGGTGATTCCGGAAATATTGTAGTTCAGGTGCTGGCCGATAATGGTCGAGACCAGTATATCGCTGGAGGCGGCTTTACCAATGACGGGCAGCAGCTTGCCTAGTTCGCCGCGATGGTAGTGTGCCTCGTTGATACTGCGCACGGCATTGTCCAGTTGCTTGCGTTGGTGAACCAATGCCGCCACTTTCGGAGAGTAATCGTCGTCCTCCGTGTATTGGCTGCCCTTGAAGCCACGCATGAAGTTCAGGAAATAGAGTCCGAGCCTGCTTTCATAGGCCCGTTCGCAGCGGACATTCTGTATTATCTTGCCATCGTTGGTTTTCTGCATGAACAGGCTCTGCCGGTCTATCCGTTTGACGACATATTTACGGAGCACGGTCTTTTTTGGCAACAGTGCAGTGGCTTCTTTGGTACCGGGATCGGCCGCGTAGTACTTGACACGTGTGACCAGCACATTGTGTACGACATCGTAGCGTCCACGGTTATAGTGGCTGAAGCGGAAGCGCTTTCTGCTGGCTTTGGGGTCGCCGACGATATAGCTTTTCAGTTTACCGTTTGGATAGAATGTGATACCGGAACGGGCGATATCACCCTTGTCACAAGCCCAGGTGCCAACGATTTTTTGCTCGATTTCCTTCTGGCTGACCCAGATGCAGCCTGACAGCAGCACAAGAACCGGCACCACAAGATAAGCGCGCAATGGCGGCTGGATCAATTTCATGATACGTCCTGATCAGGATTGATATCTGCCTATGATACATGAATCGTGATTCAATGCGCAAAGAAAGTTCACATTCAGAAAATCACTTGGTTAAATTGTGCTTTGTTCCGGTATGCACTGCCATTCCCAGCAGACCAGATCGTACTGAAGCAGCACCGGGTACGGCGCTGCTTCAGTATAGTGGATTATAGTAATTTACTGATGCGGGTTAACGCAGTTGCTGTGCGTTCTGGCGGGGAGCCTGGTTGTTGCGAATCACGAAACGGCTCAGGTATTTGCTTCCTGTCGTAAAGTAGTAGTTTTTGGAAAATTCACGCACGGAGCTTTTATTCAGTGAACCGTGGATCTGGTAGTTACCGCCGCGCAGGTAGATGTTTTCAATCGTGTACGGCGCCACCTGCAGTGACCGGGCATTACCCCCCTTGGCCTGGTAGCGTATAAACAGCGGGTGCGCTGTATCGTTCTCTACCTGCCACATCGAAAACTTGCCCTTGATCTTCCCAACGAGCTTGGGGACAGGGAAGTTGTTGCGCGTGCTTTTCTGCCGGCCCTGTGCCGGAGCGGGGTGCTGTGTCAGCGACGCCTGCCGTTGACCCGGCTGGAACTTCTGGTGCTCACGGTTTTCCTGTTCGGTATGCTGGTATTGCCGGACCGGATGGGTGTCCGTGGTGCGGGTGACGGCAACCTGGTTGCCGACGTTGGCGACCACGACTTTTTGTTTTTCCCGTTTGCTGTTTTTCGCCGTGTCGGCCCGTGATTTCTGTTTCTTCACCAGGTGTGGAAGCCGGTCGCCACGCACGAAATCAGTGTCCTCCTGGTCGGTGAAGTCGTCGTATTCCGGTTTGTTGTACGCGTATCGTGCTGTCTTCTTCTTGCGTTTTTTCTTGGCGAGCATCGGTACGACGTTGAATTCCTTGGTGCCTACCAGCATGTTGTCGATATAGAGCTTGACCTTGTGTGCGCCCTTGCTCCAATGTCCGGATGTCGGCCAGCCCCAGCCGACGAGGTAGTTGCGTGCCTTGGTGTCGCTGGCAATGGTGAATGTTTTCTCCGGCCCGCCCATGTAAGAGCCGTTTGGCCGGTAATATTCGGCCCGCAGCTTGAAAGTCTGCTGGGATCTCTTCAAATTTTTGATATTGATTTGCGCAAAGATATACCGGCTGTCTTTTTTCGAGAACTTCAGTGAGAACTCCCGTTCCGACTCCGCAGGAGCCGTGGCACCGGATTCAAAGAATTTCATGGAAACGAATTGGACCTGGCTTTTTTTGACTTCTTTTTTTGCCTTGGCTTGTGTGGCTGTTGCTGTGGCCAGCAAAAGACCAGCAAGCGCCAACAGCAGGTTCCCGATTATCGTATGACGCAATTTCATGACTTTACCTTCCATTTCGTAGTTTTGCTATTCTGTTTGCTCCAAAGCAGCGCTATTTTAACATGATCCTATAATCGACAATTCATTTTTTTGATAATGATTGTTTCTATGATCCATAATGGCTATGCAATAAGTAGGGAAATCCCCCCTTGCCCAAACGTCCGCAAATTATTGATAAATTGAATAAAATTAATGCCTCCCCCGATGTGGTGCCGATGTTGCTGCACTGCGCGTTAATCCACTATTGACACAGGTCGGCCCCGGTTTTGTCGGTCGGCCCAGCTACTAACGCCGCGGCAGGGCAAAAAGTGTTTACCAAAACGTTCAGGGGTTCCGCCTGGTTCTCAGGTTTCCATCACCGGCGTCCAACCCTGGGCGCTGAGCTTTTTGTCGATGCGCCGGGCGTGGCGGCAGCGTACCGCAAATTCGATGGCGCAGCCATGTTGCGAAAACACTTGATAGAGCGTGTAGTAGCGGATTTTTTTGTGGGGTTTCAAAATACCGACCAGCAGGCCGGCAAAGGTGGCTCCGGCAAGTACCGGGATGATCGTAGTAACGATATAGGACGATTCGATCAGCGCATCATGAAAAAAATAAATGTTCCAAAGCAGGTACAGTGAAATCAGCAGGCCGGCGAAGAGCCCGGCGGCAACGAAGCGGAACAGTTTGAACCTGCGTAATTTCACGCACCGCAGCCTGCGGCACTGAATATGGGAAAGAGCCTGCCTCGGCACGGAGGCCAGTTCCATCGGTTCGCCCAACGGGTCGACCGTGAACAGCGAAAACCCCTGGTCATCGATGTTGGCGTTGGCATAGCGGCTTTCCGGGTCGCTCTGCTTGTCGAAAAAATCCGTGACCGACAGCTGGTGTTTTACCTCGTCGTCGACGAAGATGCATTTGAATTGTGTGGCGGGATGCGCTGCAGTCTCTTTGTCTGCCGGCGGCTCGACGATTTCATCCAGTACCGGGATCTGCTGTGACCGCTGTGCTTTCTGCGCAGGTTGCTGTGGTGTAGCCGCCTGCGTTGGGGGCTGTTGTATTGGTTTTTGCGGCCGTGCCGTGGCGGCCATGGAGCGTGGGCTCGAGAGCTCGTCGGCGACCAGGTCGGCTTCCTCGAATGCCGCATCGAACGGATCTTTTTTTTCGTTCGACAGCGTAAGCATTGGTTCGAAGTCATCGACGGCAGGGAGCATTTCGCGAATGGCCATGATTTTTTTGCTGATCAGCTTGAGAATGACAAAGCCTGCCAGCGCCGCACCGGCATAGAGCCAGGGGTAGGCGAAGAAAGCCGCCAGTACGGCAAGCAGTATCGCAGCGAAAAGGGCTACAAAACTGAGGGTATCTGCGATAAACGACAGTTTGCTGTATTTTACTCTGTACATGGCCAGTCATGGCGCCGGCTTCTGCCGGTACTTGTTCATCGAAGGTTCTGAAGGCTGCCCGGGCCCTTGATTTTCACCGCCGTGTAAAATTCCAGAGGCTCCTTACATAATAACGGAGTTCAGTGCAGAAGGGAAAGCCGGCTTGGAAATTTATCAGTGCTGTGACACCGGTCAGCTCGTCGCAAGCGAGTGCTCTAAGGACAGTGCGTGGCGGAAAATAACCAGGCTGTACTCACCGGCGGTCTCGAAACCAAGCGCCCGGTAGGTATGCTGTGCCGGCTTGTTTTTTGGGTTGCTGAACAAGACCGCGTAGCGGATCGATTTCAGCCATGCGTCATAGAGGCATGATGCCAGTATACTGCGCCCGTATTCCCGGCTGCGCAGGTCACGTGGGGTCCAGACATGACCGATCTGCACCGCTTCGTCTGTCATCGCCGTAATCGTGCAAGTTGAAAGCAGTGTACCGTTTTCTTCCAATACCCAGGTATGTTGTGACTCCAGCGCCCGCCGTGCCTCGGCGGCAAATGCCTGGGGTGACAGTTCTGATTTTCTCTGCCGCAGGACTTCGGTTGCGTAGTCCATTCTCCACTGTGTAAAGAGTTCCAGATCCTGGTGTTCAAGCAGGCGGGCCGTATAGTGGCCGCTGGTCAAGCGTGACGGCAGCCGGAGCCGCTCCAGTGGCAACTGGTACAGGCACTCGTGTGACAGCAGTTGCAGGCTGTCGTCCGGAATGACCAGCGATTGCAGCAGTGGCTTGATCTGTGAGGTTGGACCGAGGATACCCTTGACCGGACGCGATGATTCGGCAGTGACGTGGGTAAACAGTTCGTTGGCGTGTGTGTCTGCCTGGAGTACGACGAAATTATCCGGATAGTGTGCAACGACACCCTGTAGGCTGCCGTGGTGGAAGGCGCCGGAGTAGGCTGCCGCGTGGCCTGGTTTCGTGGTCGGCTCACGCAGTCCCGATTGCTGCAGGTGCGCCAGCATCAGTACCGATGTCTGCGGATGCCTGCGGAGCAGGGATTCAATCGCGTCTTTGTCTTGAGTACGCAGTGTTCTTATCGTTGTCATCAGGGCATGTCAGTTGTGTCTGGCGCGCAGTGTTTTTACTACGCAGCTTTATACTATGCGTGCGGGCCCTGCTTGACAAGGGGTGGTTCAGGCTGCGCGGAAACGGATTTTCCCCTGCAGTGGGAATTCCACGATACCTTGCTGCCTTCTAAGCTGCTTGAGGTAGAGTTTACCCGCGCGGTAACCTTCTCTGAAGGATAACCTGAAATGGATCGAGCAGGATAACTGACCGCCGTTTAGTGCGTACCGGAAACCTTCAAGAAATCTCTTTTCAATCAATCCGTTGGGGATCCTGATCCCAAGTTCTGCCGGGGTCGGATAATGGTAGTTCATGGCGCTGCTCCATTGGTTCTGTCCGTCCTGAACAGTATTTCGGCCAGCGCGAGGGAAAGTTGAGTAAAAACCCTGCTTCAACAGAGGGATGATCGGGGCTATTTCGTAGTTTTAGCAGGCAGCAGGCTCTTGCAGATGGAGGTGTCCTTGGACAATTGGTGTTGATGTTTCTGCGCAAAACGCTTTTTGATACACAGCGCGATTTTACCGCCCCATTTTCCGGAGTCATGCGCAGACTTGATGACTTTCGGCATATGGCCGCCGACTTCACGGACACAGACCGCCCCGATTTTTTCGACACTTTGCTCGCACCCCTGTTTTGGCATTGAAAAGCATTGACGAAAGATACCGGTGCCCTGGTCGCATTGCCGTTGCAGGGAAACGCACCGGCGCATCTGGCCCGGGTCGGCGCAGACCAGGCGCTTGAAGTGGGGCAGGTACAGCGCAAGAAATTTTTCCTTGTGAATCTCCGGGTGTCTTTCCTCGTTGGTTTTGCCGGCGAAGACTCCGGAAGTCGTGGCGAGTGCCGCCAGTGACAGTATGGTCAGTAAAGCGCCAGGGCGTGGTTGTAGTGGTTTTATACTGCGCATCGGGAAGTCCGCTATGTGTTTAATGCTGCTTGAAGTTTAGCACTAATTACTTCAGGCATACAAATCAGCACCGGCGCAGCAGTGTGGCCTGCCTGTTTTGCCACCTGATTACTGGAATCTTTGGCGCAAACACGTATGATCTGTCTGTATGGAAAGCCCAGTCAGTATCGTCTACTCGCCTCACTATGACATCAGGCTTGGCGGGATCGAAAAACTGCATCCATTCGATGCATGCAAGTACAGCCGTGCCTGGGAGAGTCTGCACTATGCGTTCGGCACCAGGCTCGAGGATGCGCTCGTCGAGCCCGATGCACCGGCAACGGATGAACTGCTGCAACTGGTGCATTCTGAAAAATACCTGTCTTCACTGCAGAAATCCAGCGCGATCGCCAGCGCGCTGGAGTTGCCGGCGATGCGCCTGCTGCCGGGTTTCGTCTTGCAGAAACATGTAGTCGGGCCGATGCGCTACGCGGTACAGGGCACACTGATCGCAGCCAGGAAGGCGTTGCAGCACGGCATTGCGGTCAATCTTTCCGGCGGCTATCACCATGCCAGCCAGCAGCATGGTGAAGGGTTCTGCCTGTTCGCCGATGTCGGTGTCGCGGTCGCTGCACTGCGCGATGAAGGGTTGCTGGATTCACAGGACCAGGTCGTGATCATCGATCTGGATGCACACCAGGGCAACGGCAATGAGCATGTGTTTCGTGACGACCCGCGCGTGCTGATCATGGACATGTACAACAAGGACATCTATCCGCAGGATCCGCTGGCACGGGAACGCATCGACCTCGATGTGCCGGTCATTTCCGGTATCGGCGACGAGGCTTACCTCGCGACCCTGAAAGAAGTGCTGCCCGGTTTTCTGCGCCATATCGAAAGGCCGCGGCTGCTGTTCTATAACGCCGGTACCGATATCCTTGCCAGGGATCCGCTGGGGGCGATGAACGTGTCTGCACGGGGTGTGTTTGCGCGTGATGTGTTTGTTTTCAACCTGCTGATCGAACTCAAGATTCCATTCGTGCTGCTGCCCAGCGGCGGCTATACCAGGAGCAGCTATAAACTGCTGGCCGACAGTGTGCACTACCTGCTGCGTACGGTACAGGCCCCGCTGCACTGACAGACTGCTCGCCTTCCTGCGCAGCGGGCGTTACAATAGCGGTTTTGAATCGGCAGACAGCCCCATGATTTACCAGGATAAATTCGATGTGATCGTGATAGGCGGCGGGCATGCGGGCACCGAGGCCGCGCTTGCGGCGGCGCGCATGGGCAGGACCGTACTGCTGATCACGCACAATATCGACACCCTGGGGCAGATGAGCTGCAACCCCGCGATCGGTGGAATCGGCAAAGGGCACCTGGTCAAGGAGATCGATGCACTCGGTGGCTGGATGGCCTGTGCCGCCGACCGTGCCGGAATCCAGTTCAGGGTCCTGAATGCACGTAAAGGACCGGCAGTCAGGGCAACCCGGGCGCAGGCCGACAGGACACTGTACCGGCAGGCGGTCAGAACCCGGCTCGAGTCGACCCCCGGGCTGTCGTTGTTTCAACAGGCGGTCGACGACCTGATCGTCGAGCAGGACCGAGTGGCCGGTGTGGTGACCAAAATGGGATTGCGTTTTTCCGCACCGGCGGTGGTACTGGCGGTCGGGACATTCCTTGGCGGGCGTATCCATATCGGGCTGGAGAATTTCGAAGGAGGCAGGGCCGGTGATCCGCCGGCCAATGCGTTGGCCGCGCGCTTGCGTGAGCTTCCTTTCCGGGTCGAGCGCCTGAAGACCGGTACACCGCCGCGTATCGACGGGCGCTCGGTCGACTTCAGTGTGATGCAGGAGCAGCCGGGTGACACGCCTGTGCCGGTGTTTTCTGCGCTGGGCCGTGCCGAGGAGCATCCGCGCCAGGTCTGCTGTCATATCACCAGTACCAACGAACGGACCCACGAGATCATCCGCCGGGGGCTGGACCGTTCGCCGATGTACACCGGCGTGATCGAAGGGGTGGGACCACGTTACTGTCCGTCGATCGAGGACAAGATCGTGCGTTTTGAGGACAAGACATCGCACCAGATCTTCGTCGAGCCGGAAGGGCTGGACAGTGTCGAACTCTACCCGAACGGCGTGTCGACCAGCCTGCCGTTCGACATCCAGTATGACTTTGTCCGTTCGATTCGTGGTTTCGAGAATGCGCGGATCACCCGTCCCGGTTATGCGATCGAGTACGACTATTTCGATCCACGCGACCTGCGGCGTTCGCTGGAAACGAAGTTTATCCATGGCCTGTTTTTCGCCGGGCAGATCAACGGCACGACCGGTTACGAGGAGGCCGCCGCCCAGGGGCTGCTGGCCGGAATCAATGCCGCACTGCAGTGCCTGGACCGCGAGCCCTGGGTGCCGAAACGCAGTGAAGCCTACCTGGGGGTGATGGTCGACGACCTGGTGACGCAGGGCACGACGGAGCCCTACCGGATGTTTACCAGTCGTGCCGAATACCGCCTGAACCTGCGCGAGGACAATGCCGACCTGCGCCTGACTGCGATTGGCCGCGAACTCGGGCTGGTCGACGACCGGCGCTGGGAGAGTTTTGTCCGTCACCGGGAGGCGATCGAGCGTGAGAAACAGCGCCTGCAGACAAGCTGGGTTCAGCCGCACAAGGTGGATCAGGACCGTGCCGAAAGCGTGCTGGGCAGGCGCTTGCACAAAGAGGCCAGCCTGTTCGACCTGTTGAAGCGGCCGGAGGTGGATTACGCTGCGGTGTGCGCACTGGCAGCACTGCCTGAGCCGTTGACTGAGCCGCGCACGATCGAGCAGATCGAGATCCAGGCCAAGTATTCCGGCTATATCAGCCGCCAGCAGGCTGAGATCGAGCGTCACAACCGTTACGAGCAGCAGAAAATTCCGCGGACGATGGACTATTCAGCGGTTTCCGGGCTGTCCACCGAGGTCAGGCAGAAGCTGATCCAGCACCGGCCGGAGACACTGGGACAGGCAGCGAGAATCGCCGGGGTGACACCGGCGGCGATTTCGTTGCTGCTGGTGCATCTGAAGAAATACTCACAGAAGCGTGCCGGCTGAGACCGGGTTTTCGGTCAGGCCGGTTGTGCTTTGTAACCTTGTTCACAATTACGCAAAGAAGTACTATCCATTGTGAACCTTTTCAATTCTAATAGTTCGAAAACAGGGAACATACAGTGCCCGGTGCTGTAGGTTGCTGGAGTTTCAGCAGTTTCCGGTGTAATCGTTGCGCGATCCGGGTGTCGGAAAATCGATGTCCGGCGCCGGATTTTCAAGAGGAGAGTAAAATGCGTGTAACCGTTTTGTTTTTTGCGTTGTCACTGTTTGCCGCGGGAGCGGGTTTCGCTGCAGACAACGGCTTGATCACCAAGCAAAGTCACCACAGCGCCGACGAGACGCTGGATCGTCTGACCGCGATTTTAAAGAAAAAGGGGATCACTATTTTTGCCCGTGTCAGCCACAGTGCGGGTGCTAAAAAGTCGAATATCCCGCTGCGTAAAACGGAGTTGCTGATTTTCGGCAATCCCAAGCTCGGCAGTCATTTTTTTACCAGCAAGCAGACAGCGGGCATCGATCTGCCGATGAAGGCGCTGGCCTGGGAGGACGAGAAGGGGAAGGTCTGGCTGACCTACAACGATCCGGCCTATATTGCCAAGCGGCATGGGATCAAGGA
>Ga0256830_1002014_pt1 | contig 13833 bp, 14 predicted proteins | sample 128326metaG_FD_190537 | JGI IMG/M metagenome (GOLD analysis project Ga0256830, IMG submission 190537) | Hydrothermal vent microbial communities from Lau Basin, Pacific Ocean - 128-326 | ecosystem: Environmental > Aquatic > Marine > Hydrothermal vents | place: Pacific Ocean: Lau Basin | collected... | reverse complement strand
AAATAGTAATTCCTGATGGCACAGGAGTTGTTGTTTCAACACAGGTTCTTGAGGCAGGAATAGATTTCTCGGCAGGACTTCTGATTACAGAACTTGCCCCTGCCGATTCATTGGTCCAGAGGGCTGGTCGGTGTGCAAGATATGAGGGAGAAAAAGGAGAAATGATTATTTTCCCAGTTGATGAAGAAAACAAAGGGCATCTACCGTATGAAAAAGAGCATTTGTCAGAAACCCTTAGATGGTTGAAGGAGAACGAGAACTTCAATATCAGGGACTTTGAAGCAGCATGTTCATTCGTTAATGATACACTCAATTATAGGGCAAATGATTATGAGGCGAGGGATACGTTGATTGATCTCTACGAATGTGTTTTATATGCTGACGAAAGACCAGCAAATATACAGTTAAGAGATGGCAAGCCGATAACGCTTGTTGTTGTTGATCTTTCAATTGGTGAGGGTCGTAAGAAAGAAGACAGGATTAAAGATGCCATACAAAGGACAGATGTAAGAGATAATTCAATCAATGTGGACTTTGGTGTTGGCTGGAAACTTTTGAATGATCGTATTCTGAGATATAGGGTATACTATGATATCAACAAAAACGAATGGGATTTTACAGAGGTAAGGAGTATATCACCGTTCAGCAGCTATATTCTTGAGTACGAACACTATGACCATATTATAGGGGTAATACCAGATGCAAGCAGCTTTATTATATAGTGCTCCTCAGGAAGAATATATAAAACATATCCAGAGGTGCAATGAGAAATTCAGGGTTGTATTTCCACTGTTTTCAAAAACAGTGGAAAGAATATTTCTCCAGTTGGCTTCAACTGATGATATTAAAGAGCATTTATTAAACATGATTCTGTATCATGACTTGGGAAAACTCACCAAAAGATGGCAGGTGAATGTTGGGACTGACAACAGACTGCCATCCCACTCAACCATCGGTGCTGCATATCTCTGGAAAATCCTGCCTGATGGAATTAAAGAACCCATAAGCTTTGCAGTTGCCATTCATCATACTGATAGAGGACTATTAGGGGATAATATTGAGAGACCAGATGTTCAGGCAATATTGAATGGCATAATCAAAAATGATGGAAGCATCAAATGGCATGATGAAGTGATGGATTTAGATAACCAGTATTTCCCTGAAAATGTTCGTGATATTGGTATTACTACTTTAAAAGAGATGGCAAGGGGGCTCAGGGTTTGGGCTAAAGGTTGCGGGTTGTTGGAACAACATCAAAGGAGAATCCAGACATCACTTGCCCATCATATATTAAAGCTATGTGATATTTCAGCGGCTACGGAAAGGAGGGAATACCAGAAGAAGGATGACCAGGACTACTACGGCGGATGGCTTATGGTTGAAAATATAAAGAGGTATGTTGAAAACATTAAACAAAGAGGTCTGTAAGTGTCAAAAGAATTCATTGCAGAATTACATGACATTGGTAAGCTTGTTGATAAAGAGAAATTGATTTCTTATCAATTAAGAGGCCATACCTTTGAGGATTTTGATTTCAGTAAATATAAAATCAAGAAACCATCTTCCTCTTCATGGTGGGGGCAGTTCCATCATCGGGGTTTTGATAAGAAAAATAATCGGTGGACCCAGTTTGATAAAAATAATAAACACCATATCTCAATTACTCACATTGATATTAATAAATGGGAAGAAATACCAGAAGAAAATAGATATAATGTATTTCTGCTTATCATTGCAGACCATCTTGCTTCCTCTATCTCAAGGGTATTGCCTCAGTTAGGAAGTGCCGGTAAATCAGAAGGAGTTTTAAAACTATGGGACTTTAAGTTTTATGAAAATGAGCGAAACAAAGGTAAATATTGGGCTGCATTTAGTACAGAAGATGACTTGAAAAGGATGTTTGATTTCTTTGATAAGGTTAATTCTCCTGATGAATTTTTAAACGCATATCTGGGGCATCTTCTTATTACTCCAGAAGATAAGTCTATACCAAGAAATATTACTTCCCTCTATACACATATTGAATTAGTAGGGAAAATATTCAGGGTTTTAAAAAAACATGTTGAAATTAAAACAGATAATAATGGAAAATTTCTGGAGTTGAGCGGAAATCAGGCAAAGACTATATCTGAAGCTGAAGGTGGGAACCGGACAAGTGGGAATAACATTGATAAAGGTAAATGGCAGGCAAGATTTATTAAGTGTCATATAAAGTTTCCCCATTCTTTTGTAAGGCTTCAGGATATTAATCTGCTGGTAAGGCAAAACAAACTCATCAATTCTTTTGTGGATGTATATCGAGACTATGTAATGTCTTATACTCATAGTTTTATATCTCTTTTTCTGCCCATCGGCATGGACTTAAGAGACATTTTTAAAGATTTTTTGAATAACGGTTTTTTTATTGATTGTGTAGAAACGATTGCCGATTTGGGTATTCTGAGATCTAATCTTGACATCAAAATAGTAAGAGCAAGAGAGAAGAATGATAATCAGACTCTTACAATTCTTAATAAGAGGGGTACTAAAGTTTATAAAAAGATTCTAATGCCCAATAATGTTTCAGAAGAAATTCCGCCTCACATCTGTGATATTTGCCAGATGCAGCCTGCTGTTGAAAGGATAAAAGAAAATATAAGAGAGTGGATATGTGACAATTGCTATAAGTTAAGAACAGAAGGGGATAGGTTTAATTACCCCAAAGAATGGCAGGATCAAAAAATAGTATGGTTAAAATTCAGCCTACACCATGGCAAGCTGGAAAACTGGATGCAAGAGGCATTTGATAGATATATAGATGGTTTAAATGGCCTCAGGGATAAACAAACTTTAAAAGATGAATTTCGCTCATTGGCATGTCATTCAGACTTTGTTAAGGATTACCTTAAAATGGTCAAAGGCTTTTGGCAGAGATGTGAAAATATAGAGATTATGAAGCCGATTCCAGATTATGACGAGATAGGAGCTTGTAAATATTCAGGGGAACTTGTCAAAAGAATAATAGAAGAATTAGTAGCAATTCATACTGATTATTTCCCTGATTGCGAGGGTGATGCTCATTCTCCTGTCTCTTTATCCTTAAGTATTTCTCATATAAAGTATCCTGTCCGTGAACACTGGAGATATTTTGAAAATCCAAAGGGATTTTTAAATATAAGAAGTCATAATGTTTTTGAAAATAGTTATACAAAAAAAGAAATTAAATGGTTAATGGATAAATTATCAGAAACAGAAAGAGAGTCCTCACATTTTCTTTATAAATTGATTGGTTTATATGATGGATTAGATTCCAATGTTAACATTACAGTGGAAATACTCAACAACAAAGACAGACATCCTGCAATTTATAGTCTGTATTCTAAATTTGAGACGTCCTCTGAAAAAATGCTTAATTTTTCCAGAATCATTGAGGAAACAGATGGAATTACTGAAGCTTGATCTTGATATAGCTTCAATAATAATCGGTGAAAGAGTAAAAGGAGGTATTTACAGGCCTTGCCTTGAAACAATTCCTTCATCAACTGTGCAAGGGGCATTTAAACATCATCTTGGATTGGATTTAAAAGGTGTAGGATTTTTTAATATTGGCACTTATGAAATAAGGGATATTACGTATTCTGTCAAAGATAAACTTCTTGAAGTTGCTAAAATGCCACTCATTTCATCTTGCCTGTATCCGAAAGGTGGAGAAAAAATAAAGGGGGTAATTTACCTTATGAAGGATGGTTCTATTGATAAAAGTATCTTCCAAAATCTAAAACTTTCCATAGGAGCTTTAAAAAGCAAAGGATTTGGAAAAGCAAAGGTTACAAATATTGAAGAAGTCAAACCTGAAATCAAACAGGGATTGTTAAATGTGAGGGTCTTGGAAAGTGAAGCTTCTTCATTTGGAATTAGAGTAGTATTTCCAGTTTTTGGCTATTTATTTTATGCAAAGAATCCCATTTCTGGTGTTTATAAAAGGGCATTGTTTGAAGGAAGTCTTGTAAGAGCACCAGAGATTTTTTTGAAGGAGGTTACTTTCTATGATGAATAAAATGGATGAGGTTTTTAGAAAGGTCTTAAACGACCAAGATATTTTCTGGATAAGAAGTGAAATATTTTCTATTAGCGAATGGAGGGAATTGAAAGAAGCAAGTCGCCAACCTGAAGAATATAAAAAAGTAGTTAAGCAGAAAATACAATCCTTGGAAGAAGAAAGGAATGCTTCTAATGAGAGAAGAAAAGGGGATATTAAAGAGTCGAAGCAATTACTTAATAACCTATTGAATGTTTTGGAGCAAAAACCGAATATTCTCAATCAGATGTTTAATTATCTTGATTCCTATGGACTTGTAAAATGCAATCTTCCATCGGCATCATCTATGGACGATTATGGCAAGGTAATAGAGAGATATGGCTTGTCAACAGTTGAGCAATTCTTTATGGACAAGATAAAAAGAGAAAAGGATCGGCATAAAAAGAGGGCGCTGACAAGAGTTCTTGAATATGTAAAAGAACTATATAATTCTAATCAGTCAGCATTAGAAATAGCGTATTTTGTTAGAAAACTTAACTCATTAACAATTTTCTGGGAGGTGTAAAATGAGTGATCTAAAAGTAATGCTGGAGAACAAAGAATTGAATTTGTCTCAAACAAAGGAAGGAAACGTTGAAATTGTTTCTATAAATGTTTCAATAACAGTTGAAGATGGGTCATTTCTGCATATAGGAGCCGCGCCTTCTCCATTAACAGAAAAGAAAGGTTCTGTTTTTAAGGTTGATAGAACACCTGTAATTCCTGCTACAAGCTTTAAGGGGGCATTGAGAAATCAGATTGAGTTGCTTTTGATAGAAAGGCTTAACGAGTTTAAGGAGATATTCAAACCTGAGAATGATGACACGATAAAGCCTTGTATTCCGTCCTCAAAACCGACAAAAGCTGAAAAAGAATTACTTTCAAAAGGATACAGAGGAAGAATAGATGGGAATAAATATACAGGACACTGCATGATCCAATCTGATGAAAATAATGTAACCATAAATAATTTAGGCATTTGTCCTGTGTGTTACTTTATGGGAGCTGCTGGAATAATGGGATTTCTGAGATTCACCAATTTTTATCCTGGTGAAGGGGATTGGCTGGTTGACCAGACCAATATAAGGATTGACAGAAAGACGGAAACCGTCGCGGCAAGGGCAAAAGTTGACGGTGAGCAAGTTAAACATGGTACGAATTTTAGTGGGGCTGTTGAAATCATTAATAGAACTCCACTGGGTTTTGAATTTGGTCAGCCACGTAAGATTGGTGATAAAACAATAGACTTATGGTTATACAAGTGGAATGAAACCGTGAAGGACGTAAGGAAGCAAGCTCTCATTGAGAAAATATTGTTCCCTGCTATCCAAAACATCACGCTCTTAGGTGGGCAAAAAAGCAGAGGAGCGGGAAAGGTCAAGGTTAAACCGACAAACTCTCAAGGATAAGGAAAAATGATTACTCTCTATACCCCTGCAACCGGATTTTCTGATTTAGAGGCTAAGATTGCCTATGGACTGGCGAGAGTGGGTATTGAGACATTCGGCATGGATAAGATCACCGTACAAGATAGCGGTGGTTTTTATGCGGTCGTTATAAATATCAGCGAAAATGAATTTAACAAGCTTGATAAATCTTTCAATATGCTTTGCAAACGATTACTTTCATCGGAATATATTCCCTTAAGTACACCTGGTATAAAAGGAAGAAGCGCAAAAAGTATACCAGCGACAGAGGATGAGGTTTTTTCTTTAATTGACTATAAATCAATACTATTTGATGCTGAAAATAGGAGATCTGAAAATGTTTGTAAGCACAGAAATAGTTCATCAGTGGGTAACATTATTGGGTTTGCAACATCTACTTCCTATCATCATAAAAGGGATGGCCTTGATGTTTCAGTTCAACAAAATATTCCAAGGAGACCTACTAATCCCAAAAATCTTTGTAAAACCTGTGCATTATTGTCATTACTTGGGACATGGTATGCCTCGTTTATTTTCAACATTGCGGATAAAGAAGTAATGGTTATCCCAATTCCGAATGCAGAGATTACAGGCTCAAGGCTTCAAGAAATTTTCGCGTTGCAGCATCAAATAAGGAAGAATTGGATAAATCAGAAAATCTCTCAAGTACTTATTCCAATGATATTTTTATCTAAAACCCCATCATCTGCAGATATCTTAAACGGTTTCGATTTGTTTATTGCTATATTAAGTGGCGGTGGCCAGCGCGGCTATCATGTAGATGGACTTTTCTTAATACCGATAGAGCATTATCTGGACTTCATACAGCGAACACCTTATAACATAGCGACCATAGATATCATGCTTAGAAAAGAGGCTCATGGCTCATTGCTGGAATTAAACAAAGCCATTTATAATCGTGACAAGACCTCACTACTTAAATTTGCCCGTCTCTATGTTCAGGAGACATCAACAAACAATTACCCAAACCTTTTATATCCGGAAACAGCAAAATACCTTTTAAAGGAGGTGGCAATGATAGATTCTGAGATTATTGAGAATGTGGCATTAGGAAGTCTTGCAAAGACGTTGAGATACTTCATCGGTAGAAAAAAGTATGGTTATGCAGATGACATCAGGAATGCAAGAAAAGAAGCTAAAGATTTTGAAAAAACGATTGCAAAAATGTTGAGAGAAGGGCGACTTAGACTCGAACAGAAAGAGAAAATTCATCTTCCCACTGATAAGGAGATGAAAGAGGTGTTCAAACTGGCTAATGAGGACTTTGACAAAACAAAAACTGCCCTTGTAATACTTGCTTTTTCATTTTCAACAAGGATTGAAGAAGAATCCACAGATACAATTCAGGAGGTGTAAAATGCTTAAGTTTGTGAGCTTTGCAGTCAAGACTCAATTAAATGTCCATGATTTAAACAATGAAGCGGTTGCGGGTAATGTAACCGATATCAGAATTATGGAGTTTCTTGATGAAAACGGGATAAGGCAAGAAGCCCCTGCTGTATCAGGAAGAATGCTCAAACACTGGCACTATGAGGGGATTAAGCATCAGATAATGAATGGTGAATATTCGTCCATCTCACTTTGCGCTGGTTGTGGAGCTGGCGAACCGATAAGGCCTGGCGTTATCAACAATGGAAACTTATCTCAGAATTCCAGCATAATAGAAGAAGATGCTGTTAATGGATGTATGGTATGTGATATCCATGGTTATTTGATTGCAAGGCCTAGTGCCACAGAGGGAGAAGTTGGGGTTTCTGCCAGAAGGAATTCAAGAATGATGTGCTCATGGCTAATGCCTGTTCTGAATAAAGAGTCGGTTTCAAAGCAGGTAATTCATAATAGAGTTTCTTCTGACCCTGGGACAATGATGCCTTTCAATAAATCTTATGCCTCAGGAGTTTACGCCTTTGTCTCTGTTCTTGATGTGGATAGAATAGGACTTGTAGAGTCAAATCTTGGGAGCAAAAAAACTTATGCCGTTAATGACAACAACGGACGTAAAGATAGAATTAAGGTTGCTATTGAGGCATATCGTTATCTGATTTCTGGACAGATGGGGGCTTCACTGTCTCATGCTGTTCCTCATGCAAATCCTTTAGAAATACTTGTTGCATATTCTGAATCTGGTCCATTGCCTTTCCCTGTGTCACCGATGTATTCAGACTATATTACCAAAACCAAAGGACTTATGCCGGATGAGGCCTGCTTGCTTTATTGGGGAGATAGTGAAGTACCGGCGGGTATTACTAAGAATGATACAATTGATAAGATATTTTCTACACTTTTGGCAAAGTGTGATGGCTGATGGAAGCAATAGTTTTTGATGTAAGGATAAATTCCCTTTATTCAATCAGGATTCCATTTACATGGCAGTCAGCCCTTACATATCCTGTATTGCCACCCTCTGCCGTCATAGGATTGTTTGCAAATGCATTGCAACGATATAAAAACAACAAACCTCCTTTAGAATATCTTGATGTGATTGAAGAAAACCTTCTATGGGCAGCTTCTCGCCTGCTAACTCCATGTGTTGTAAAAAGCTATATTACTTCCGCAATTGTGAAATGGGAAGATAAATTGGGAGGCAAGTTTACTAATGCTCTTGGAAGACAGTTTGCATATTCTAAAAAATTGCAAATAGCAGCAATTTTCAAAAATCACACATTGGTGGATGTAATAGCTGAAGCACTTAAATCAGTACCTTTGACATGTGGCGATAGTGAATCCCCAATTGCAATTGAAGATGTTTTTAAAGTTAAAAACGTATACAGAAATAGGGAAGATTTGGTAAAGACATTTTTCCCTTTCCCTATTACAAATAATACGGATATAATTAATGGTAGCGGTATAACGTATTTAATGCACAAAAGATGTAGAAAAACAAATGGGACGTTTCCATTATCCAGTTTCATAGTACCAATAAGAAAAGAGAATGGAATTTTATTACCTTCGATACTTACTATTAAAACTCTGGGAGAAAAAGGTGTAATGCGAATACAAGGGGTAGGGGATATCATTTTATAGTAAAGATAATACTTCCCCTCCCCCCCGAACAAAGCAGTACCTTTTTCTGATGGTATCCGAGATAAAAATACTCGGATAAATTCCGATGAGCGACAACAATCATCAATTGCTGATAAAAGTTATCGCAGGAATTCATTATCCTGGTTTTCACGCGGATTATTATTATATGGTTATACGAAAATATACTGGTATAAATGAATAGGCATATATACATTTATACCAGTATATATGTATAGGCATTTTACCGATGCTCTACCCAAGACATCTTGAAAAGGAAATATTAAAAGAACTGCGCAGTCCGCGGGCTTTGTTTATTCTGGGAGCGCGTCGCACAGGTAAGACATCGCTGTTGCAGCGGATCCGCGAACAGCTCCCCCCGGACAGTAAGTCCCTTTACCTTGATTTCGAAGACCCGGAAGCGTTATCAATCGTCCGGGCCGGCGCGAAAACATTTCTGGCTTACCTGACAGGACGTGGATTCTCACCCGAACAAAAAGTATATGTTTTTATAGATGAAATACAGTACTTACGGGATTTTGCTTCATTGATAAAATTACTGGTAGACCATCATTCCGACCGGGTAAAACTGATCCTGAGCGGTTCGTCGGCAGCGCAGATAAAATTCCAGTTTAAGGACTCTCTGGTCGGTCGGAAATTTATCTACGAACTGTTTCCCCTGACATTCCGGGAATTTTTAATTTTCAAAAACGAACCGAACCTGGCACGTTTGTTGGGAACAGACAGAAAAGAAATTGATAACGTCGGGATTGGAATATTTAAGAACGATTTAAACCGTTTATTCCATGAATTCATGATCTATGGTGGTTATCCCGAAATTGTTCTCGTGAACGATTACGACCGGAAAAAGAAGCTGCTGCAGGAAATCGTCCACGCTTACATTCTAAAAGACATCCGTAATATTTTTCAGATCGAAAGGATTGATTCCTTTAATAATCTGGTAAAAACGCTTGCTCTCCAGGTGGGGCGGCTTGTAAATATCGCCTCGCTTGCGCGCGATACCAAAACAACCAGAATAACGGCTGAAAGATATATTAAAATCCTGGAGGACACGTTTATTATTCAACGCATTTCTCCACTGTTCAGCAACAAGAGAAAAGAATTAAGGCGAATGCCCAAAGTATTCTTCCTGGATACCGGTTTGCGTAATTATCTGATCAGTAATTTTTCCGAATTTCCACTTCGGATCGACAGCGGGCAACTGCTTGAAAATGCGGTCTTCTCGGCCTTGTGGAAATCCTGCCGCATTATGGATAAATTATTTTTTTGGCATACGGCAGACGGTAAGGAAGTGGATTTTATTTTGCGGAGGGAAATTGATTATATTCCCTTTGAAGTTAAAGTTAAACGGGCGGCGGTAAACCACTTGAAACGTTTCGGCGAACTTTATAATTGTCCGGAAATGAATCTGGTGCGCCTGGATTCGGATGTGGTACAATCTGTTAATGGTGTGAACATTATCCCGCCCTGGATTATTTAATGTGTCTGATATGCAACTGATCCTTAATACTTACGGCGCTTATCTTCACCGCTCCGACGAGTTATTTGAAGTCCGGGTGGAGGGAGAAAAAAAGCGGATTTCACCCAAAAAGGTGACCTCGATCCTGATTACCACCGGTGTGGCGATTTCTTCCGATGCCGTTAAACTGGCGGTGGAGAACAATATTGACATTCTGTTTGTGGATAAACACGGCGGTCCCTTTGGTCGCGTCTGGCACGACCGTTTGGGATCCACGGCGCGGATTCGGCGGGTTCAACTGGAACTGGCCGACACCGCAAAGGGGGTAACTATCGGCAAACAGTTCATCCTGCAGAAGTTCGATAATCAAATCCGGTTTCTGAAAGAACTCCGTAACCGGCGTACACGAATGTCAGCGGAAATAACCAAAACCATTGAGTCCCTGCTTGATTCACGGGAGAAAATGGATCGGCTCAACGGTGCTCCGACTGAAATCCGGGGGACCATCATGGGTATCGAGGGAAATGCCGGACGGGAATATTGGGCGCTTATCAGCAGTTTGCTACCGGAACGATTTCGCTTTAAGGGAAGATCGCGAAATCCGGCTCTGGACGAATTTAACTGTCTGTTGAATTATGCCTACGGAGTGTTGTACGGGACGGTGGAGCGGGCCTGTGTGTTGGCGGGGATCGATCCGTATGTTGGGTTCATTCATACCGATCATTATGCGAAAACATCCATGGTATTCGATGTAATCGAAGGCTATCGGATTTTTGCCGACGAAACCGTCTTTAACCTGTTCAGCCGGAAAAAGGTGAAACGCTCACTGTTTGATTCTTACCGGAAGGGGCTAACGTTAAATAAGGACGGCAAAGTGGTTTTGCTTACCGATTTCAATGAATATCTGGACACCTCAATCCTGTACCGGGGGCGTAAAATAAAACGCCGGGATACGATTCAGTTCGATCTGCATCGATTGGCCAATTCATGGATTCGTTGTTAATGCATAATCAGGGTTAAAGATTTATGAAAAAGACCGACACATTAGTCTGGGTTATCTACGATATTGTCAGCGATAAAATTCGCCGGAAAGTTATTAAGGTTACCGAACGGGCAGGATTGTACCGGGTTCAGAAATCGGTGTTTTTAGGGACAATTAATCGCAATGAATTGGATGAATTATGTTTGCTAATCGATGATTTAATCATACCGGAAAAAGACCGGGTATATATCTTTCCCATGTGTGAAGGAGATTTTAAAAAAGTAATTTTAAAAGGTCAGGCATTTGATAAGAAGCTGGTCAGCGATGAAGTAAGGACGTTACTTATATAACTGTCTTGACCGGCAATTACATGATTAAATGATTCCCCGGATTAGTTGATCGCTTCAGAGAATAATGATTTTGGAAACAAGCCGTCTAATAAAATTGGAAAATAATTGGAAAACAATCACGGTAATCCGTAAATCAAGTGAATCATGGTTTAGACAATTTGAAAGGAGCGCTCGGAAATGACGTATAAATATGAGGAATTAACACATCAAATCATCGGCTGTGCCATGGAAGTCCATTCCATTTTGGGGAACGGTTTTCAGGAAGTAATATATCAACGTAGCCTGGCACATGAGTTTTACTTGTCAAAAGTTAACTTTGCGCGGGAAGTGGAAATGCCCATCCATTATAAAGGTCAGAATGTAGGGACCCGACGGGCCGATTTTCTTGTTGAAGATAAAATAATTGTTGAATTAAAAGCGCTTATTGGATTGGAAGATGTTCACTTGGCACAGGCGCTGAACTATCTTGAGGCCTATAATCTGGAAATAGGATTGTTGATTAATTTCGGAGCAAAGAGTCTGCAGTTCAAACGACTTCACAATAAAAAGTATCGTGCTTGAATCACATGATTTCGTGTTCACTCAATAGTAAGCGTTTCGCGAAATGAATTTCGATGGCACAGCGCGCGTGTAAGGAAAATTCCTGCTAAGTGAGTTGATAAAAGAAATCAAGGTCTAATGAACCCCTTTTCAATGCATAAAAGTATCCGCTTTTTGGTAACACTACTTGATTACCCGGACGACTTTCAATCAAGGTAATCCGTAAATCAGGCAAATCATGGTTAAGACGATGATTGACCCCCAATCCCATCCCATGATTACACCTTCGGAAGTAATGGAATATCTGTACTGTCCACGCTTTACGTATTTTTTAAACGTATTAAAGATTGCTCAGTATGAGGAAAAACGTTATAAAGTTTTGAAGGGTCGCACAATTCATGAACAACGACTACAACAGAATCGACAATATCTGAGAAAAAAGATACCGGTCGTCAAACGGGAACAAAATGTATATTTAGCCGATCCGGACTTTGGTGTTCGGGGAACTGTCGATGAAATCTTATTTTTGGATGACGGATCTGTTTCTCCTGTGGATTACAAATTCACTCCTTGTAACCAGCGTGCATATCGGACACATAAAATCCAACTCACATTATATGCTTTATTGATAGAAAAATATTATCAGGTTGCTGTTAATTCCGGTTATATTGTTTATATTCGCGGTGGAAATAAAATGGTGGAAATCGACTTTACCGAAAGGTTAAAACAAGAAGCTCGGAAAGTCGTTTCAGATGTTTTCTCCATTATCAGAGATGAAAAGATACCGAAGCGGACAAAGTACAAAACCCGTTGTCCTGACTGCACGTATAAAAATATTTGTGTCTGAGGAAATCAAGGATGTTAACTGATAATTATTCAACGATTTACATTGGTTTTACCAGCGGAATTTTGTTGGAAAATTGGGGTAAAATGTGTAGAAACACCCCTTGCTCTTTGACAATTGGTCATTACATTCAGGATACGGAACTATCGGAAAAAACGATACTTACAACTGATTTGCAGTCTAAAACACTAATCCAGTAGAACAAGGATTGAAACTTGGCGACGCAACCCAGCAGCAATGAGGAGTTTGAGTCTAAAACACTAATCCAGTAGAACAAGGATTGAAACATAACTTGGTCTCTCGTATCTGAGGGTTTGGCACTGTCTAAAACACTAATCCAGTAGAACAAGGATTGAAACCCATTTGCAACTTATGAATATGGGCAAACAAAACGTCTAAAACACTAATCCAGTAGAACAAGGATTGAAACATCGTACAAGCTTTAATAATCATTTACTTCCTTTCGTCTAAAACACTAATCCAGTAGAACAAGGATTGAAACTTTTTCTATGACATTTAATACACAACGTCCTTCCGTCTAAAACACTAATCCAGTAGAACAAGGATTGAAACAGCATCCGGGGCCGAATCTCATTGTATGCTTTGATGTCTAAAACACTAATCCAGTAGAACAAGGATTGAAACATTTTCTTCGTGGCTTTCATTCCCACCGCGTCAAGTCTAAAACACTAATCCAGTAGAACAAGGATTGAAACTTAATATCTTCCATACTGAACGGCTTATGCACACTAGTCTAAAACACTAATCCAGTAGAACAAGGATTGAAACCTGTAATGCTCCGGGCCCACCTACCGGAGCACTAAGTCTAAAACACTAATCCAGTAGAACAAGGATTGAAACTGCGCTGCCGACCGAATAATCACATCTCCGATCATGTCTAAAACACTAATCTGGACTTAATTGAGCGGAAAAGATTGAAACCAAAGAACCGCCCCCACCGTCGCTTGATCGGGTTAGGTTGCTCCGTCCCTAACCGGACGGAGCTCCTCTTTACAGGAAGCATTACCCGTCCGAAAATATCCTGGTATAATTAAATATGCATATAGACATTTATACCGGTATATATGTACAGGCATTTTACCCATGTTCC
>Ga0256830_1002013_pt1 | contig 13833 bp, 6 predicted proteins | sample 128326metaG_FD_190537 | JGI IMG/M metagenome (GOLD analysis project Ga0256830, IMG submission 190537) | Hydrothermal vent microbial communities from Lau Basin, Pacific Ocean - 128-326 | ecosystem: Environmental > Aquatic > Marine > Hydrothermal vents | place: Pacific Ocean: Lau Basin | collected... | reverse complement strand
AATCACATCCAGCTTTAACAATGTGCAACAGCCAGAAAAAAGTGTCGGATGATTCAACACCTGACGCCCTTCGAAGTCGGAGTAATAACACCCCTCTTCATGAAGAGCGACATATTTTTGAAAGAGATTCATTCCCTCCCTTGATGACACTCTTTTCGTTTGTACAAAAGCGGCTTTCTTGTCAGCCTCCAGCACTTCCATGGTGCGTTCAATCGCATCTTTCTGGGGGTGCCAGTCCGCGTCAAGCAGATACATCAAATCAATGCCCCGCTCTTTGAGATAGCCATGTACTTTTTTCAAACTGCCGGCTTTGAATCCGGCATTCACTGGCCGGTGAAAAAAGACAAAACCCGGTGACTCCCATATTTCAATGGGTTCACAATAATGTGTCCCATCCGGCTTTATGATTTCCTGTACAAAAGAATGCTGCTCAACCCGTTTACATCCATGTGCCTTGGCGATTCCTCTGTTTTTCTCGATGGTTTCAATATCTGATGAGTCATCTGCCAGAACAATCAACCTATTTTTGTACGTCAGCTGATCACAAGCTTTTATTGTTTCTTCTATCACGTTTTTTTCGTTAAAAGAAACCACCACAACGGCCACCTGTTTATTTGATGGTTTGACCCGCTGAATCTTCGGTGTCCATAAACTGGCAAAGCCATATAAATAATTAAAAAAGGCAAAGAAGCAAAAAACAATCAGCAATATACATTGGGTAATCAACAAGGTAATCGCAGGCCATTCCATGTCAACGCCCGCCTCGCCAACCCAGGGCATGCATCCAATGGGAAATAAACCATGCCATGGTCAGCAACACGCCAGACATTACCCAGGGCCATAACGCACTGGTCATATTTCTGTCTGAAATATTTCCCACCGACATACCTGAATAATTATTTTCGCCTTCGATAAAGGGGGATACATTCTCTACTAACTTTTTTTCACCTAAAGATGTCAGTTGAAAGGCTACAATATGCTCCTGTAATTTCTGGCCGGGGTTGTTCTGTGTCAATGGAATGAATACAGGGTTCCGTTGCTCCCAGTATCCGTCAACGCGCTCAACGAGTTTCAGCGCTGAATAAGCAGGCTTCACATACAATGTCGCCTGATTAAATTTTTCCAGAAATTCATCCCCGGCAGTAATCAGCAAGGAAACATCACCATGACTGTCTTTGCTTTCCCGAATTAATATTTCCCGAATATCGGTATCAGGCGCGTCAATTGTGATCCATTCAACTATTTCACCATTTACACTGCCGTGAAGTCGTTGACCGGTTTCGTCAAGCACGACACGATATCTTTTAGTGCCGCTATCACTCACTCCGGTTGTGAAAGTGCCAACACCCGCAGCCATTCCGCCAGAAGCAAAAGCGGACTGAGCCGAAAAAATGCTGACCAGGAAAAACACAATTATGAATAGATGACTATTCACAATTTACCCCATTTTTTCGTTATCCATGGAACCACTTTTTTCGGTGTCCCGTCGGCACGAAATATCCCCCAGTAAGCTTCTACACGGCGTTCTTCAACAGTATTTCCCTTCCATGGCTGATCAAACGCTTCAAAAAAGAAAAAAGATATTCTGTGTGAGTCGAGCAACTGAAAAAACTCGGTTTGACGGTTTTCGTTAAACTCGACAGGAAAAACCGTTGGGTGCCCCACTTCTTTCAACATGACCTGTCTATTGGCCAATACCACCAGAAGGTCATGGTACGCGACTACCCAGGCAACACCCTTTGCCGGATCTTCATAGTTTGCCCAATAAGGGTGGACGATGGGAAACAGCCAGTCTGAATGCTTTAATAACCATTCTTTGTGATGACCACTGATGTAACTATCGATTGGCTCAGAAGTCGTCACTGGCTTTCCGGTTAACCGTCTTAACTCCTCCATCTTCACTGCCAGCTCTTGCGGAGTGTAGCGAATACCCAGCCCTTCGTTTCCAATACAATAACCATCAACAAAAGGCGCATTTTTCACGGCATTGCGCCATTCATCACTGGAAAACGGATCCCAGATCCCCATTATGATGGTTTCATCGAAACCTTCTTTACGCGCAATGCCCGGAATTTTTGCCATCTCATCAGTTGCGCTATACGTTACCAGACTTCTGAAGCCCACACCTGCCAGTAGTTGCAGGTCTGCCATTATCTGCTCGTCAGAAAGAACCGAAGCCTCGTCCGTTGGGACGTACTCTCTAGGTTGGTATGCTATTGCGGGGCCGGTCATTTGCAATGTGTCAGGCAACAAAACAGGCGACTCTGCATAGACCAGAGGGCTGACAGAAAACAATAAAACTATCCGGAAAAGTAACGCTGTCATTTTGCCCACACGATATTGTTCATTTTGGATTCCCTTATTTTGCAATAACGCCACTTTCCATATTCCTGAGCGCTTGCTCGAAAACTGACTGACTCCATGCTCTTCGCAGCAATCCAAACTCCCTTTCCTGATCAGTGATTATAATGCACACATAACTTTAATATCAGTGCCCACCAATACCCGGTAAATCTCTCTGCAAAAATGATTCCTGATGCCGCTAACGAGCCTTGGCTGACCATCCCAAAGTAGTTTACGGCCCGTTACTCACCTGAAAACGTTAAGAGGTGCTCTTTTTTGTGACTCACCGGGAAAATTGCTGTCCTTAAAAAACCCCGCATTATTTTTTGACGCTACATGGCTGAACGCCTCTTTCCTTGATAGACTTGCGGCGGAAAATTGGCTGGGAGAAATCAATGACTTACATCGTTACCGAAAACTGTATCAAATGTAAATACACCGATTGCGTGGAAGTATGTCCGGTGGACTGTTTCCATGAAGGGCCGAATTTTTTGGTCATTGATCCGGACGAGTGCATTGACTGCACCCTCTGCGTACCCGAATGCCCCGTTAACGCGATTTATTCCGAAGACGATCTGCCGGAAGACCAGGAGCAGTTCATTGCCCTGAACGCTGAATTGAGCCCACTGTGGCCAGTGATCAGCGAAATGAAACCAGCCCCCGCTGATGCCAAAGAGTGGGAAGATGTGCCTAACAAACTGGAACATCTGGAACGTTAAGGAGTGTCCAACCTGCATATCATCACCTATGGTGACGATCCACTGCGCAGGCTTGCAGAGCATATTGTTGAAAAACACCATGCCGCGTTACCCAACCTCACTGATATTGTTGTTTTGTTGCCTAATCCTCAGGCAGCCACCCGTTTTCGGCAGCTTTTACTCGACGCTGCCGCCAGCCACCATCATTCGGCATTATTAGGGCCGAATATCGATACACTGCCACGCTGGATCGGTCAGCAGTCACCCAGTAAACGACCAGTACTTTCTGAACACCAGCGCGAGCTGATGCTGGTAGAGGCACTGCTCAGCCACAAATATCTTTACGGCGAAGGGAATCCTTGGACACTGGCCCATAGCCTGCTGGCTCTGTTTGACGATCTGGGCTCCACTCACCTCGACCTACCTGAGTCACTGGAGCAGTTTCTCGACACGCTGGGCACCGCTTATGGCCTGAACAACAAAAACCACGACAGCCTGTTTGGCGAGGCCCGGCTGGTACATACCCTGTGGCAGGCCTGGCAGCAGGAAATGCAGCAAAATGGCGTTATTGACCGGCATACAGACTACACACTAAAGCTCGCCAGCAGTCGTGAAACCCTGCCTGACAATCTCGTTTTTTACATCGCTGGCCTGCCCCGGCTTTCCACCGCTGAGGCACAGTGGCTTCACCCGTTGCTGCAACAAGATCGTGCTTTTTTATTGTTACAAAGCTCAGGAAAACAAACCGGCGTTGATTATCACCCGGATGCCGTCGCACAACAGTTATTGCAGGCTATCAATTTACCACCCGCACCAGCAGATACCCCTTTCTCGCATACAAACAGCGAGTACACACGCTGTCTGGACAGTGTGTTCAGCAACAGTGAATCCACATTGCGTGCTCGCGCCCACAATCTGGCTCGGGACATTCCGAAAAGCCCTCTGTCTGCAAACCTGTCCATCTTTGAAGCTAATAACGCGGAAAAAGAGGCACAGGCTATTGATGTGCAAGTGCGGCTTTGGTGGAACGCAGGCAAACGTAACATCGGCATCGTCACAGAAAACCGACGGCTGGCACGGCGGGTGCGCGCCCTGCTGGAACGCTCAGGCATAGAATTGCAGGACGCTGCTGGCTGGGCACTGTCCACCACCAGTGCGGCAGCCACTGTGGAGCGATGGCTGGAAACCGTGGAAGAGGATTTTGCCCACCAGCCATTGCTGGATTTTCTCAAGTCACCTTTTTTATTACCAGAGCATGAACGCGAAACGCTGTTGTCCTGTGTTTATCGTTTTGAACAAGGCGTGGTGCTCAAAGAGAATATCGCCCGTAATATGGCCCGCTATCGGGAACATTTGCAATATCGGCAGAATCGCCTGCCTGCCGATCTGGCCGCCGATTATAATGACATCCACGTATTGCTGGATGTGATCGAATCCGCCGCTACACCTCTGCGTGCGTTAATCGGTAACGACGCCGATAACAAAAAACATGCACCGACAGCATTTTTGCATGCCCTTAATGACGGTTTTACACAATTAGGGCTCAATACATCTCTGGCCGCTGATGCCGCAGGGGAGCGCATCCTCGAAGAACTGCATGCCATGCAAACAGCAAGCAATAACAGCGAGCTGCACATGTGCTGGGACGAGTTTCGCGTTTGGCTGGGACGCACATTGGAACGCTTCAACTTCCAGCCCCCTGCACAATCCGGACAAGTGCAGTTAATGGGCTTGGCGCAAAGCAATCTGGCACGATTCGATGCGCTGATTATCGCCGGAGCCGAAGCCGAATACCTGCCGGGCAGCAACCCTGGCTCGCCATTTTTTAATGATGGCGTGCGTCAATCCCTTGGGTTGACCAGCCACACACAACAATTATCGGAACAATTTTATGACTTCCGCTGCCTGCTGGAATCTGCTGACACCATCTTGCTCACCCGTCGCAACGAACAGGACGGCGAAGAAATTGTTGCCTCTCCCTGGCTGGAGCGGCTGCAATCCTTTCATCAGATTGCTTATGCCAACCGGCTCATCAACACTTCGTTGACCGAACTTGTCAATCGGACGGACATGCAGGTCACACACCCTGCCGAGCCCATGCCTCAGCCACTGCCCGCCAATCCCACCGTTCGTATTTCCAGCGAACTTTTTCCCGCACATTTATCGGCCAGCGGTTACCAGCAGCTCATCAACTGCCCATATCAGTTTTTTGCAGCGCGCTGCCTGCAACTGGAGGCACCCGACAGCATTCGTGAAATGCTCGCCAAGGCAGATTATGGCGAACGGGTACACCTTAGCCTGCAAGCATTTCACGAAAACGTAGACGACCTGCCCGGGCCATTTAACGCAACAATCACCCGTGAGAATAAACCCGCAGCCATTAAATGCCTCCACGAAATTGCCGCAGCAGTTTTTGCCCGTGACCTTGAAGACAACTTTTTACACCGTGGCTGGCTTAGACGCTGGCAGGAAATGATTCCTGCTTACATTGAGTGGCAACTTGAGCGACAGCAACAGTGGCGAGTGAAATCCACGGAATTGAATGTTACGCGTGAACATGGACAGATAACGCTTCGCGGTCGTCTCGACCGAATCGATGCAGGCACCGATAATGACTCCGGTGCGCCCATTGTTGGCATTATTGACTACAAAACCGGCAGTATTCCCAAAAATGCGGATGTACTCAGTGGTGAGTCCGTACAATTGCCCTTTTATGCCTTGCTGGCAGAACACATTAGTAGCAAAACCATCACCCAAGTTGAATATCTTGCGCTGGATACGGCTACCAAAAAAGGAGCTACTCCAATGGTGAAAGCCATGGGGACGTTGGAAACAGAGACGTTGGACACATTGGTGCAAAGCACCGCCGCACGACTGGACCTGTTGGTGAATCAAATGACTACGGGAACCCCGATGCCAGCCTGGGGTGATGAAGTTACTTGCGGATATTGCCAAATGTCGGGTATTTGTCGCCGGGAAACCTGGCGGGATTTAACTGAAAACTGATTAAGGAGTGTTCCAACTGAGGGAAGATATCCGAACCGGAACGAGCGAAGGCGGCACATCCCAGTAACCGCCCCCGTTTACCTCCGTACTGGTCAATCCTTGACCACGTCGATCCTTCGACAGTATTCCATTCCCATCCTTGCCACTTTCCCTGTACTTGCCCCGAAGAGCAATCTGCGGAATCGAGATCTATAATACCAAATCATCACTTCATCACAAGTCTTTATAAGTAGCACTTTCAATACCACTTTACATGATAAAGATAGCAGGATTTATATTTACCCTATAGAAACAAAGGGTTATCGAATGATCACCAGTCACACACAAGCGCAACCACGGTGAAGGGACTACGAGCCTTTCAGAAAACTCCTACAAACCAACAGGCCTTGTTTTCATTGAATACACCCACAAAAAATGGCAAAAAAGTAAGAGGGGAGCAATTTTCAACCCAAAACATCAGTTAATGTCGTAACCAGAGTGACCAAGATGCTCAAAATCAATGACTTTTTCGGTTATTTTGAATGAAGGCGTATCACCCATACGGTGAGTTCAAAATATTCGAAAAAGTCCTTTAGATTGAGCGCATTAGACGTTCGCAGCAGGCTCAACTGATGTGTTAGGTTCAGTGATGAAAAACGTACGCAGCAAGCTGCGGGGAATTAAGCCCAAAGAGATTAAATATTAAGCACTAAAAGCACTCAACCAAATAAAATCATTGGGTTACATTCAGCGAGACTGGCTGTTCCTCGGCCATAAATCACAACGCCATAAAATCTAACGCAAGGGGGGTGAAAATACAGAGACCCATGGTTATTACAGCTAAACAACATCGGCATCCGACCTCTGTCGCTGTTGACAACACAGACGTACTCTTCGGCGTAGACTCCGGACACTCATCAGAAGCAATGCAAGACTTGCAAAGGAGCTAAGTGCGCCACCTCCACCAGCATCAGGTTCGTCACCTCCTGCTGCCCCGCCACCACTTGAGCCCCCACCCGTTGAACCTCCTCCGGTTGAGCCTCCTCCAGTCGAACCTCCACCAGTTGAGCCCCCACCTGTAGAACCGCCGCCTGTGGAACCTCCACCTGTGGAACCTCCACCTGTGGAACCTCCACCTGTGGAACCTCCACCTGTAGAACCTCCACCTGTAGAACCTCCACCTGTAGAACCTCCACCAGTTGAGCCCCCACCTGTAGAACCTCCAGTCGAACCTCCACCAGTTGAGCCCCCACCTGTAGAACCGCCGCCTGTGGAACCTCCACCAGTCGAACCGCCGCCACTAGAGCCGCCACCAGATACTGCACTGCTTACATTCACATCATCAAAATACGCAGAATCATTGTAACTGCCAACACCGACTTTGCCAGCACCCAGGCTGCTGTCGTTGGCATTCAAAATAACGTTGCCATCAAAACGGACACTGATATCGCTTCCAATGCGCGTAACTTCGATGCTGTGGTACGCATTATCATTCAACCAGTCACCACTGTTCGCCGTCTCTAACAATGTACGATTGCCGTTGATGACTTTAAACAACTGGGTTAAATTCTCATCATTATTAAACAACATGTAGTAGTAGTTGCCCGAGTCCTGGAACCCAAATACCACAGCATAGTCAGCAGCCGCATTGTCTGCTACGTCATCCCCCAGCTTGGCCTCTAGCGTAAAGGTAAAGTCATCGTACTCCGCAGACAACAAGGAATATTCGCCTAACCGACCACCGCCCGGACTGTTAAAGTCCGTGGTATTGAGGTAATACGCCATATCACCCTCATCTGTTGTTACTTCCCAGTTAACAGCATTCAGACTGTTCCAACCATCAGCGGTACCATCGTCAAACCCGTCTGCCGTGCGATAAGTAAAAGTCCGGGTGCTCTGAGCAGTAATAGTGTTGGGAGTTTGTGCCAAGTCTTGCACATTGCTGACCTGTACCGTGTAAATCATATCTTCTGTGAGCTGGCTGACGACCAGACTGACGGTACGACCGTCCCCATTCAAGGTGGCAGATGTCACGGCAATATCAAGATCATCAAGATCAACTTTATAATTAGCATTATTTTCAGCACTGTCAGTATCGACTGCTTCACTGAACAGAATATCGACGCGGGTGTCGCTAAGCGCCATTGCTGAGGTCAATGTTGGCGCAGTTTCATCCCGGACAACACTTAATGTCGCGTACTCACTAAACACATTCCCCAGACTGTTAGTCACCTTGCTGCGATATCTTGCTCCATCGTCAGCGGCCATAACTGGCTCTATTGTAAAATTGGCACTGTTCGCTCCAACAATTAACTCATCACTAATTAACTCATCACTAGCATCATTACGATACCACTGATATTCCAGAGGGCCGCTGCCACTGGCAGTCACACTGAATGTTACTGCTGAGCCTTCTTCAATGCTTTGCGAAGCAGGCTGGGTGATGATACTGGGTAGCGTTGGCTCCATGGGTGAATGGCGATATAGATGCACACTGCAATTCGAGTTATTCCTGACAGTGACAATGAAGTTAACCCCATATTCATAGAGCGGCACCACGACCGAATCCATGCCGCAATACAGATTCGAAAGATTATGCTCACCCGTTTTATTCCATACTCCTTGTTCGAGATCGTACTCCCAGATCGGAAGCGGGCCATTGGGACAAGAACCATCGTTGAGCTTCCCCTGAAAGACGACGAGATTGCCACTGTTCGGATCAATGGTTTGCAGTGGACCCTCACCATGCTGCCCAAGTTTGGTTGGGGCATCCGCTAACCGAGTCACTACTCTGTCTTTATCGAGCATGTAAAATCGTCGTGACTCATCGATGTTCGGGGTTGGGTCGTCGTCAGGGTTAGCAGGGTCAATATAGTGATACCCACCACCGAAAAACATCACGCTGCGGCTTGGGTTGTATTCACTAAAGTGAGAAATTGCACCGAAAGGCGCTTGAGTCACGGCAGTAGGTCCATCCAAGGCGATGGATTCCTCCCATTTGTTCGTATCTGGATCATAGAGCGCATATTCAGACCCGTATGAGCCAGGTCTGGCTCCAAAATGTCCATCGAAAAAAACCAGTTTGTTAAGCTCCGGGAAAAAATCGATGGCGCTGAACTCACCCGTATCTATGGGAGCATCAGGCAGTCGCTGCCATTCACCCGTATCCAAGTTCATTGACCACACAATGTAAGCAGCGGATATTCGTGACCAATAGTATCTTCTGCCGACAACATCGATAGCGCCATTATCATAACCATGGGCTCCGACACCAAACGGCGGAAGATCCAGGATCGTCCAGCTGTTTGTTTCTTCGGAGTATTTGACAAACCCTTGATCCCATCGTTTATAAGCCCTCCGCGTACCCATGATGTAAATATTACGATCTACTGAATCCCACGAAGCCTCATCGGTATATTCGAGAATATTCCCAAGGTCTTTCCACGGAGTCTGTGGCACAAGGCAGTGTTCAGGATTACTAAACGACTGGCCAATCGTGCATGCATCGGGGTGCCTCTTAGGTAAGGACGGTACCATCGCCTGGCATGTTGATATATCCCCACCAATTTTAAGCTCTACAAAAGTACCCGGCAGGACTCTCGCAGCAAGCTCACTCAAAACGCTGGCAAGTCCGACTGTAGGGAGCGCCATCAACAACAAACTGAATCCAAACGCTCTCAATTGTGTCATCATTATCCGTTCTCCTGACTCTATTGCTGGGGTCATGTGCGTGTCTATGTTCGTCTTCATTTACCTACCCTCGAAGGAAAATATATTTTCAGGGTTTTATTCAAAACCATTAGCGCACATAAAATCAGCTACAGTATTAAGGCTACCAAACATGCAAAACAAGTGTGGTTGAACGCAAGGCAACAGCTGCTGGGCGTCTTGGTCGCCCAGCAACAGGATTTAATCACCAACATTGGAAGGCTGACCAAAACAACTGCATCAAACCTGTGTTGACACCACGAGCGGTATCCTTCGACGTAACCCCCGAATACCCATCAGTAACAATACGAGACCGGCAAAGAAGGGGTTAAGAGCACCGCCCCCTTCAGTATCAGCAGTGTCACCATTCACAGAGCCTCCTCCGGTTGAACCTCCACCAGTCGAGCCTCCTCCGGTTGAACCTCCTCCAGTTGAACCTCCTCCAGTTGAGCCTCCTCCAGTTGAGCCTCCTCCGGTTGAGCCTCCTCCGGTTGAGCCTCCTCCGGTTGAGCCTCCTCCAGTTGAGCCTCCTCCAGTTGAGCCTCCTCCAGTTGAGCCTCCTCCAGTTGAGCCTCCACCAGTTGAACCTCCTCCAGTCGAGCCACCGCCACTAGAGCCACCGCCACTAGAGCCGCCACCGGATACTGCACCCGTTACACTCACATCATCAAAATACGCAGAATCGTTGTAACTGCCAACACCGACTTTACCCGCACCCAGGCTGCTGTCGTTGGCATTCAAAATAACGTTGCCATCAAAATGTACACTGATAGCACTTCCAGTGCGTCTAACTTCAATACTGTGGTACGTATTATCATTCAACCAGTCACCACTGTTAGCAGTCTCCAACAATGTACGACTACCGTTGATGACTTTAAACAACTGGGTTAAGTTCTGATCATTATTAAACAACATGTAGTAGTAGTTGTCTGCGTCCTGAAACCCAAAGACCACAGCATAGTCAGCAGCTGCGTTATTTGCTACGTCATCACCCAACTTGGCCCGTACCGCAAAGGTAAAGTCACTATACTCCGCAGGCAACAAAGAATATTCGCCTAACCGACCACCGCCCGGGCTGTCAAAACCCGTGGTATTGAGGTAATAGGCCATGCCACCTTCGTCTGTTGTTACTTCCCAGTTAACGGCATTCAGGCTGCTCCAACCATCGGCAGTGCCATCTTCGAATCCGTCTGCTATGCGATAAGTAAAGGTCTGACTACTCTGGGTGGCGATGGTATTAGCGGGTTGTGCCAAGTCTTGTATATTGCTGACCAGTATTGTGTAGGTCGTACCTTCGGTGAGCGGCGGGTTGACTATCAAACTGACAGTACGGTCACCCTCATTCAACGTGGCAGATGTCACATCGATACCGGAATCAATTTGATAATTGCCACTGTTTTCAGCGCTGTCGGCATTGACGGCTTCACTGAACAAAATATTAACGCGGATATCGCTAAGCGCCAGTGCTGAGGTCAGTGTTGGCGCAGTAGAGTCCAGCAGCACCGTCAACACTGCCTCATTGCTGCTGACGCTTCCCTCACTGTTAGTGATCTGGCAACTATAAGCAACGCCATTGTCCAACGAACTGGCACCGATCACGGTATAACTGCTGCCAGTGGCACCATCAATAGAACTATTCCCACGGTACCATTGGTAAGCCAGCGGGCCACTCCCCGCTGCAACCACACTAAAACTGGCATCTTCGCCTTCAGTCACCGTTACAGAAACCGGCTGCGCCACAATGCTTGGCGCAACAGGTGCCAAATCCTGACCCCGGTAAGCATGTGTCAAAGTCACAACACCCAACGCCCACATGTTCATCCCCATTGGGCGTCCCCATCGGTTAACTACACCCAGGTAAGCAGGATCCTGCCACATTGAATAGGCCAATTCATAAATACCAACACCACTGTTTGCATTAATAGTATTGCCCGATGGGTTCTTACCCCATTTCCACGAAGCAGGGTTCATCACATAGGGCACATGAAAATCCAGGGCGGTTTTTAAGCCTATCGGTTTCCCGCCGGAATCCTCACCCGTGTAGTTGTAAAGATCCACACCATGGTGACGGGCAACTTCCGCTGTCAATGTCATCGCGTGGATTGCATACATTGAATACCCAAGGCCAGCCCAACCATTAGTGCGCCCACTTTCCTGCTGCATGCGGCCAGACCAATGGACCTGCCCGGGAATTGCATTACGGAAATTCTCAAATGAGGCATTCAAAAGCACCTCGTCGCCCGTAAACGCACCAGTGATACTGAGAAAAGCATTTCGCCAATTCTCAAAGTTATTATTGACCGTGCCAAAAGTCTTAGCCTCCTGACCAAGACTCAGCGCCCACGCCTTGAATGCATCTCTGTCCTCTTTTCGCCAGTTGGGATAATTCCAAGCTAAGTCAACACCATAAATCACAGCAGTCATTGTTCCCCAAAGATCCATGCGCGACTGATTGTTGCTGAATTCCGGCAACATACCGGTTACCGGATCAAGAGCCCAAACACGTATCAGCTCAATGAGCTTTTCAGCATATTTCCCATCCCCAGTAAACGCATACGCCATTCCCAGATCGCGTACTCCTATCCCTAGTGGCTTGGCAGCCTTCTCCCAATCATATCGATCCGCTGCACCGTTATAGAATGCGCCTGTGCAAAAAACCCTACTGCCGCCACAGCTGTTGCTACCGCCAAATGTTACACTCATGGGATTAAGGTTTTCTAATGCGGCATCTGCCTGCCCTATCATTTTGTCATAGGCACTTTTCCAGGGCTGTACTCCCGCATCCACCTTGGCCTTGATCGCAGCAATCTCCTGCGCATTTATCAGAATATTCGGGTGTTGTTCATGGGCAATAACCGTTGTCATGCTGCCCGCTAAAAATATATTTACCAGCAATGCAGCCCAGAGTGTTTTACTAAAAAGCCTCACAATACTTTTGGCTTTCACTTGATATGTCCGTGAGCACAAGCTCAATGAAAAAAATGTCATCGATAAGAACCTCAAAATTTTGTTCGCTGGCAAAGCCAAAAATAACAAACCATGTGTATGTAGCATCCAACTTCAGGTATCGAAAAATTAACTGATGTATTGTGTGAGCAAGGTCACTTTTGAATCCTGGACTCCTGACAGCGGACCAGAAACGAGAACACAGTCACAATTGTGAAACAGCCTCTCCTGTGACTCTCTATTTCCCGTTCAGAGTCATAAATTAGGGTGTCAAATGTTTTGACCAACGATCACTTTTTAGCGATCCTCGATCCGCCCTCGCTTAACAGGCGCGTTTGGAAGCAGCGGCTTCTGTGCAAGCTCAGGGAACCATGCAGCACCACCACGTCCACCTTCATAGGCACCACGATATATGCCTGAACGCGGAGCACCGTCAAAATCTTGTCCCCAATCCTCAAAGCGCGTAAATGGCGACATGTCAATCGGTGAGCCTCTCAACTTTGCAGATTTGGGAAAAAGATCCAGTTCCCCCGGCTCATCCTGCGGACTCCCTAACAACGATGAAGCCGAACGATAGGTTCCAGAAAAATTATCCTGTTTTTGCACCGAAGGAGCCAATCGTAACGGCGTAAAAGCAAACACTGCATTTGCAACTACCCGCTGCACATAACCTGCAACACCGTGATGCACCCTGATACCGGTATTACGCGCCACAATAGTATTTTGAAAAATATCGATTCGCCGGGGTTTATCGTTATGTTTTTGTATATTCAACGCAGAACCAACATCATTGACCAGTAGATTATTATAAAAAGCAATATGCCCCTCACCCTGGAACAGGGCTTCGCTGGGATTCTGGTAGAAGAAGTTGCCATACACCAGATATTGATCATTCTGCCCCTCTCCCCGCAGAGGCCAATGCCCCAGTAAGACGTTGGGACGAGCCCAACGGTCATCCATAGCTGCATTTTCAGCCTTACTGAAGACATTGTGACGAATGATGGTTGTATTTTGCCCCTTCGGCAACCCTACGCCTTGGGGACGTGGCTTCTGGTGTTTGATCTGTAGGTTATAACCCAGCGTGTGTAACACCACATTACCCTCGATCAATCCTGCCACAAACGGGGCAGCACCATTGGAATTACCCAGATAC
>Ga0256830_1002012_pt1 | contig 13836 bp, 10 predicted proteins | sample 128326metaG_FD_190537 | JGI IMG/M metagenome (GOLD analysis project Ga0256830, IMG submission 190537) | Hydrothermal vent microbial communities from Lau Basin, Pacific Ocean - 128-326 | ecosystem: Environmental > Aquatic > Marine > Hydrothermal vents | place: Pacific Ocean: Lau Basin | collected... | reverse complement strand
GAGGCCGAGCGCCGGGGGCTCCCGCGGCGCGAGGCCTTCGCCGGCATCTGGCGCCTCGCCCACGAGGCCGCCGGGCGCACGCCGCCGCCGCTGCCCGAGGACCTGGGCGAGCCCGTCCCGCGCCTTTCCGAGCCCTGGTACTGCTGCGCCGAGCCCACCGAGGACCAGCTCGCCGGCCTCTGAGGCGGCGGCCGGCGGGCCGCCCCGCCTGTCACCTTTCGTAACGTTTCTGGTAGGCTTCGCGGATGACCCGTCCGAGCGACCGCCCGCGCGCCGCCGAGCGCGCCCTTCTCGCCCTCGTCGCGGCGCTCGTCCTCCTGCTCCCCCCGCTCAACCACGTCTGGCTCGGCACGGGAAGCCCCTGGTACGCGCCCTACCTGGTCTGGTGCGCGCTCGTGCTCATGGGCGCCCTCGTCTCACGCGGTGGGGGGCACGATGGGGGCTGAGCTCGGCCTGCTCTTTGCCGCCGCGGCGGCCTATCTGCTGGCGCTGTTCCTCGTCGCCTACGCCACCGAACGCCGCTGGATCCCCGTGCGACTGGCGCGGCATCCGCTGGTGTACGCCGCCTCGCTCGGGGTCTACGCGACCTCCTGGAGCTACTACGGCAGCGTCGGCTACGCCCGTGACCACGGCTACCTGTTCCTCACCATCTACCTGGGCGTCACCGTGGCCTTCCTCCTGACGCCGGTGCTGCTCGCGCCCATCCTGCGGGTGTGCCGCGAGTACCAGCTCACCTCGCTCGCCGACCTCTTCGCCTTCCGCTTCCGCAGCCAGGCCGCGGGCGTGCTCGTCACCCTGTTCATGCTCGCCGGCACCCTGCCCTACCTCGCCCTGCAGATCCGCGCCGTCACCGACTCGGCGCGCGTGCTCGCCGCGCAGGCGCCCCCGCGGACGCTCGCCTTCGGCTTCTGCCTGCTCGTCACCCTGTTCGCGGTCCTGTTCGGCGCCCGCCACGTCTCCCCGCGCGAGAAGCACGAGGGCCTGGTGGTGGCGATCGCCTTCGAGTCCGTGGTCAAGCTCGCGGCGCTGCTCGGCGTGGCCGCCTTCGCGGTCGTCACCGTCTTCGGGGGCGTCGAGGGCATGCAGCGCTGGGTCAGCGCCCATCCGGAGGCGGTGGAGGCCATGCAGCGCCCGGCGCGCGAGGGCCCCTGGGCGAGCCTGCTGCTGCTGGCGTTCGCGGCGGCCTTCCTCCTGCCGCGCCAGTTCCACATGACCTTCGCGGAGAACCCGTCGCCACGGGCGCTGCCGACGGCCGCCTGGGCCTTTCCGCTGCTGCTGCTCCTGCTGAACGCGGCCATCCCGCCGATCCTCTGGGCGGCGCAGGCGCGCGGGCTCGCGCTGCCGCCCGACTACTACGTCCTCGGTCTCACGCTCGAGGCGCCGCCGCTGCTGTCGCTGTTCGCCTTCCTCGGCGGGGTCTCGGCCGCGAGCGCCATGCTCATCGTGAGCAGCCTGGCCCTCTCGGCCATGTGCCTCAACCACCTCCTGCTGCCGGCGAGCCTGCCGGACCCGAAGGTGGACCTCTACCGCTGGGTCCTGTGGGGCCGGCGCATGATCATCGCCCTCGTCATCCTCGCCGGCTACGGCTTCTACCTCCTGCTCGAGCAGAACCAGGGCCTGGTCGAGCTCGGGCTCACGTCCTTCGTGGCGGTTGCGCAGTTCCTCCCGGGTATCGTCGGCCTCCTCTACTGGCGGCGGGCCACGCGCTGGGGCTTCCTCGCGGGCCTGGCGGGCGGCGCCGCCGTCTGGGCCTGGAGCCTGCTCGTGCCGCTCCTCTCCCACGCGGGCTGGGTGGCGGGCCTGCCGGACGCGGCCGAGGTGCTGCCCGCCGCGGGCCCTGACCGCTGGAGCTTCGCCACCTTCTGGTCCCTGCTCGTCAACGGTGCGCTGTTCGCGGGCGTCTCGCTGCTGACGCGCCAGCGCCCGGAGGAGGCGGAGGCCGCGCGCGCCTGCTGCCCCGACTCGCTGGCCCCGCCGCCTGGCGTGGTCGCCGCCGCGAGCCCGCGGCAGTTCGCCGACCGGCTCGCGCGCCTCGTCGGCGCCGACGTGGCGGCGACCGAGGTGCGGCGCGCGCTCGCAGACCTCGACATGAGCCCGGACGAGCGCCGGCCGCTGGCGCTGCGCGCGCTGCGCGAGCGCATCGAGCGCAACCTGTCGGGGCTGATCGGCCCCGAGCTCGCACGCATGGTGGTCGCGCGCGAGCTCCACCTCAGCCCCGAGGGGCGCGTGGCGCTCGCGCACAGCGTGCGTTTCGTCGAGGAACGGCTGGAGCGCTCGCGCATGCGCCTGCGCGGCCTCGCCGCCGAGCTGGACGCGCTGCGCCGCTACCACCGCGGCATCCTCCAGGCGCTGCCGGCGGGCGTCTGTGTCTTCGGGCCCGAAGGCGAGGTGGCCGTCTGGAACCGTGCCATGGCCGCGCTCACCGGGATCGAGGCGGCGGCCGCGGTGGGCACGCACGTCGGAGCGCTGCCCGATCCGTGGCGCGCCCTGCTGCGTACGCTCGCCGAGGGGCGGCGCGAGCGCATCTACAAGGAGCCGGTCCGTCTGGGAGAGGGCACGCGCTGGCTGAGCCTGCAGCGGGCGGAGGTGCCGGGCGCGGCCGGCTGCATCGTGGTCGTCGAGGACCTCACCGAGCTCCACACCCTCGAGGAAGAGCTCGCCCACGCCGAGCGCCTGGCCTCGATCGGCCGGATCGCGGCGGGCGTGGCCCACGAGATCGGCAACCCGCTCACGGGGATCGCCAGCACCGCGCAGAACCTGGGCGCCGATACGTCCGATCCCGAAGCGCGCGAGGCCTGTGCGGACATCCTGGCCCAGACCCGCCGCATCGCGGGCATCGTGGAGGCCCTGATGGCCTTCAGCCACGGCGGCCGCATCCGCGGCACGGCCGGCGAGGCCGCGCCCGTGCCCCTCGGCCGCTGCCTGGAGGAGGCGCTGCGCCTCGCCGCGCTCACGCCTCGCGGCCGGCGCGTGCGCTGGCGCAGCGCCTGCCCGGCGGACGCCACCGTCCGCGGCCCGCATCCCCGCCTGGTCCAGCTCCTGGTGAATCTCCTGTCGAACGCCGCGGACGCCTCACCCGACGGGGCGCTCGTCGAGGTGGAGGTCGAGCGTGCGCAGGGCCAGGTGCGGCTGCGCGTGCGCGACCACGGCACGGGCATGGACGAGGAGGTCCGCCGGCGCGCCTTCGAGCCCTTCTTCACGACCAAGCCGCCGGGAGAGGGGACGGGGCTCGGGCTCGCGCTCGTCTACTCCACCGTGCGCGAGCTCGGCGGCGAGGTGCGCCTGGACAGCGCCCCGGGCCGCGGCACGACCGTGACCGTCACCCTGCCCGAGGCACAGGCCCGCTCCCGGACGGAGGAGGCCGCCCCGTGAGCACGGGCCTCGCACGGGCGGCCGCGAGACGGAGGCACGCGCCATGAGCCGCATCCTCGTCGTCGAGGACGAGGCAGTGATCCGCAAGGCGCTGCGGCGGCTGCTCGAGCGCCACGGATACGGGGTCGACGAGGCAGGGAGCGCCGAGGAGGCGCTCGAGCGGGGCGGCCTCGACGGCTACGACCTCGTGATCGCGGATCTGCGCCTGCCGGGCGCGGCCGGGACCGCGCTCATCGCGCCGGCGCGCCCCACCCCCGTCCTCATCCTGACCAGCTACGCCAGCGTGCGCTCGGCCGTCGAGTCGATGAAGCTGGGTGCGGCCGACTACGTGGCCAAGCCCTTCGACCACGACGAGCTCCTGGTCACGGTGCGGCGCCTGGTCGCCCAGGGACGGCAGGACCGCCAGCGCCGCGCGCTGCGCAGCGACCTCGCCCGCAGCTACCCGGTGGAGGGCATGGTCGGAGAATGCCCCGCGATGCGCGAGGTCTTCGAGCGCATCGCGCGTGTGGCCCCGCTCGACACCACCGTCCTCGTCCTCGGCGAGTCCGGGACCGGCAAGGAGCTCGTCGCGCGCGCCATCCACGAGCGCAGCGCGCGCGCCGAGGGGCCGCTGGTCGTGGTCAACTGCGCGGCGATCCCCGAGGCGCTGATGGAGGCGGAGATCTTCGGGCACGAACGCGGCGCCTTCACGGGCGCCGACCGCGCGCGCGAAGGGCTGGTCGAGGCCGCGCACGGGGGCACGCTGTTCCTCGACGAGGTGGGCGAGCTCCCGCCCGCGGCCCAGGCCCAGCTCCTGCGCGTGCTGCAGCACGGCGAGGTGCGCAGGCTGGGCGCCGCACAGGCGCGCCGCGTGGACGTGCGCCTGGTCGCGGCCACCCACCGCGACCTGCGCGCGGAGGTGCGGGCCGGCCGTTTCCGCGAGGACCTCTACTTCCGCCTCAACGTCTTCGAGATCGTGCTCCCGCCCCTGCGCGAACGCGGGAGCGACGTCGAGCGCCTGGCCCGCTTCCTGCTCGACAAGACCTGCAGCCGCCTCAACCGCCCCGCGCTCGCCCTCGGCGAGGACGCCCTCGCGGCCATCCGCGCCCACGACTGGCCCGGTAACGTGCGCGAGCTCGAGAACGCCATCGAGCGGGCCGTGATCCTCGCCGAGGGCGGCACGATCCGCGCCGCCGACCTGGGGCTGCCCCAGCGACGCCGTGCGTGGGACAATGACGGCGGGGAGCCGGACAGCTCGCTCGAGGCCTATTTCCGGCGCTTCGTGCTGGAAAACCAGGACCGCATGACCGAGAGCGAGCTGGCGCGCCGGCTGGGCATCAGCCGCAAGACGCTGTGGGAGCGGCGCCAGCGCATGGGCCTGCCGCGCCCCCGGAGATCGGACCGCCGATGAGCGCCGAACGCAGCGGAGCCGCCAGCGAGCCCTTCCTCGAGGCCTGGCAGGGGAGTTTCACCGGCATCCTGCGCTGGCCCCAGCTCGAGGCCCTGTGGGCGCGCATACGCGCCCGCGCCCACGAAGGCTGGTACGTCTACGCGGTCGGCGAGCCGCCGCCCACCACGCCCGCCGACCCGGATGAGCTGGAGCGCTTCCTCACGGAGATCGACCGCCTGCTGCGCAGCGAGCACGCGGAAGACTACTGCGGGATCGTCTACGCGGACGATCCGGACCACCCGAAGCTGGTCAAGATCTACGATCCGGGCAACCTCGGGGCGGTCTGCGGCTCGAGCGCCCGCCCGCCCCTTCCGGGGTGGGTGCTGTCCACGCTCCCGCCGGTCGACCTCGAGGCGGCCATGCCCCCGCCGGCGGCGAGACGGCGCTGGTGGCGACGGCTGTTCGGGCGCGCCTGAGCGTTCCGTCCCGTAACGCGCTCGTCACCTTCCGTAACAGCCCCCGCGCGCGGCGCCGCGCGATTCCGCCTGAACAGACCTCCGCAAGGTACGGTTTCCACGTCCGTTCGACCCCGGCCGCCCTTGGCGGCATGAAACTCGCTAGCGCGGGCGCAGGCCAGGCAAGGCCGCGAGACGAGGCTGGAGGCGTCCGTTCCGACCGGCACCGGGGGAGAACCGATGGATCCCAAGCTCGTATGGCTGTTCCTGTTCGTGGCCCTGTACTGGGGCTACTGCATCTTCTGGGGTGTGAAGGGCGCGCTGTCGGCGCGCACGGCCAGCGACTACTTCATCGCCGGCCGCCGCATCTCGCTGTGGGTCTTCGTCCTCGCCGCCACTGCGACCTCCTTCTCGGGCTGGACCTTCATCGGCCACCCGGGGCTGCTCTACCGGGACGGCTTCCAGTACGCCTACGCGTCCTTCTATGCCATCACCATCCCCTTCACGGGCGTCATCTTCCTCAAGCGCCAGTGGATGCTCGGCAAGCGCTTCGGCTTCGTCACGCCCGGCGAGATGCTGAGCTACTACTTCCGCTCGGACGCCATCCGCCTCCTGGTGGTCCTCGTGGCGCTCGTCTTCTCGATCCCCTACCTGGGCGTGCAGCTGCGGGCATCGGGCTTCCTGTTCAACATCCTCACCGACGGGCTGCTCGGCGTCGAGGCGGGCATGTGGCTGCTGTCCATCGTCGTGGTGATCTACGTCGCCTCGGGCGGGCTGCGGGCGGTGGCCTACGTCGACACCATGCAGGCCGTGTTGCTCGCCATCGGGATCGTCATCATCGGGCTCATCGCCCTCGACGCCGTCGGCGGCTGGGAGCGGCTCAACGAGGGCATCGCCGCCCTGGCGCAGTTCGACAGCAAGCGCACCCCCGACGGCTACAGCCACTATGTGGCGATCCCGGGGGTGATCCAGTTCGTCAGCGCGGGTCCCTCGGCCACGGGCGGTGCCTGGACCGGCGTCATGATCCTGACCTACATGTTCGCCCTCATGGGCATCCAGTCCGCGCCCGCCTTCTCCATGTGGGCCTTCTCCAACCACAACCCCAGGCCCTTCGCCCCCCAGCAGGTGTGGGCCTCCAGCTTCGGCATCGGGCTCATCCTGATGGTCTTCACGGCCATGCAGGGCCTCGGGGGCCATTTCCTGGGCGCGGACACCAAGTTCGCGGCGGCCCATCCCGAGCTGGTGAACAACGTCCTCGGCCCCATCCTCCAGGGGCGGGACCTGATGGAGATGCCGGGCAAGCAGGGCATGCTGGTGCCCGCCCTGATCCACCTCATGTCGGACACCGCCCCCTGGCTCGTCGGCCTGCTCGCCGTCTGTGCCCTCGCGGCCATGCAGTCCACGGGGGCGGCCTACATGTCGACCGCGGGCGGCATGCTCACGCGCGACCTGCTCAAGCGCTTCGTCATGCCACGCGCCTCGCACTCGACGCAGAAGCTGTTCGGGCGCATCGGCGTGGTGATCATCGTCCTCGCCGCCCTCGCCGTGGCCACGACCTCCAAGGACGCCCTGGTGCTCCTCGGAGGACTCGCCGTGGCATACGGGTTCCAGATGTGGCCTGCCCTGATCGCCGCGTGCTGGTGGCCGTGGCTGACGCGCCAGGGCATCACCTGGGGTCTGGTGGCCGGGCTCGTCGCCGTGACCCTCACCGAATCGATCGGACAGGCCTGGTTCGGCATCGAGGCATGGGGGCGCTGGCCGCTGACCATCCACTCGGCGGGCTGGGGCATCCTGTTCAACCTCGGTGTCGCCATCCTGGTCTCGGCCTTCACCCAGAACGAGCGCGACCGTGAGCGGCGCATGGAGTTCCACAACTTCCTGCGCGAGCACGCGAGCCTGCCGGCCGCCAAGAAGCGGCTGGTGCCGCTCGCCTGGATCCTCGTGCTCGTGTGGTTCTTCTTCGGGATCGGGCCGGGCGCCATCATCGGCAACACTATCTTCGGCGATCCCAACGACGCCTCGACCTGGATCTTCGGCATGCCCTCGATCTGGGCGTGGCAGCTGCTGTGGTGGGCCCTCGGCGTGGGCATGATGTGGTTCCTCGCCTATCGCATGGAGCTCTCCACCGTGCCCGAACGCGAGATCGAGGCGCTGCACGAGGACATCGGCGACATCCACCTCGACCTCGACAAGCCCTGACGCGGGCGCATGCCGAAGGGAGAAGCCAGATGGAGCCGGTACACTACTTCGCACTCTCCGTGCTGGTCCTGGCCGGACTGCTGTTCTTTCCGCTGAGCAGCCTGGTGTGGGCCCTCAGCGTGCGGCGTCTCGAGCGCCGCACCGGAAGCCCCCTCGGAGAGGAGGCCCTGCGCGGGCAGCGTGCACGGGCACGGTTCATCGCGGTGCTGCTCGCCGTGGCCTTCTCCTTCCTGTACAACCTGCACCTGCTCGGCGCCGGCCATGCATGATCCGGCCTACCGCACGCTGGTGGCCCTGGCAGCGGCCCTCACCGTGGCCTGGGGCGCGTGGGCGGTCTACGACGGCTTCCTGCGCGAGGTGCCCCCGGGCACGTACAGCTACCACGCCGGCAACCGCGCCTTCGAGGACGGAGACTACGAGCGCGCGCTGCGCGAGTACGAGGCGGCGCTGCGCGCCGACCCCGGCAACATCCACGCGCTGCGGGGACGGGCGCGCGCCCTGCTGCAGCTCGGGCGGCACGCGGAGGCGCTCGCCGCCTTCGACGAGGCCATCCGCCGCGACCCGTCCACCGGGGCCACCTACGCCAACCGCGGCATCCTCCTCGACCGCATGGGCCGCCACCGCGAGGCCCTGGCGGACTACGAGCGCGCGCTCGAGCTCGATCCCCGCCTGGCGGAAGGCCCGGACTGGCTCACGCGCTTCCTGCGCAACCAGGCCGAGCGTCCGCCGACGATCGCCGACCGCGCGCGCTATCTGCGCGAGCAGCTCGCGCTGCCGGAGGAGCGCCGTCTCCTGCGCGTCCCGGAGCTCGACGCCGGGCAGCGCCCATACACGCTCTGAGGCGGCCGCCGCGGGGCGCCTCCCGATGCCCGCCGGTTCCGCCCGCGTGCACGCACGTGCCACAATCGGCGTCATGGGCCGTACTCCGCGCCGCAGACACGTCCCCGAGCGGCCATGACCGAGCCGGGCAGCCAGGCACGCCACCCGCAGCCGGCCTCCGCGGACGCTTTCGCCGCGCTCTCAAGGGCCCCCCTCTTCGCTGCGCTGGATCGCGCGGACCGGGAGCGGCTCGCGGCGGCCGCGGAGACCGTGACGCTCGCACCGGGTGGCATGGTCTTCCATTCCGGGCAGCCTTACGGGGCGTGCGTGCACCTGCTCGTCGAGGGCCGGATCGAGGTGCAGCGTCCGGACGGCAGCAGCGAGCTCCTGGAGCCCGGCGCGGTGCTCGGCCTCGCGAACTACCTCGACCAGAGCCCCTACGGTTCCACCGCCATCGCCCGGACACCCGTCCGCCTGCTGCGCATCCCGGATCCGGCGCTGCGCGCGCTCGAGCACGAACGGCCCGCCCTGGCCGACGCCATCAGCCGCGCCCTGGCCGAGCGCATCCGCAGGCGGGCAGTCCGCCCGGTGCCGGGCGGCGTCCTCGCCGAGCCAGTGCGCCATGCGATGAAGGCCCCGCTCGCCACCTGCGCGCCCGACACCACGCTGCGCGAGGCCTGCCGCACCATGCAGCACCGCCGCATCGGCAGCCTGGCCGTGCGCGGGCCCGACGGGGCCCTCGTGGGGGTTCTCACTTTCGCGGGGCTCGCGGAGGCGAGCCTCCTGCATGGCGCCCGCCCGGAGGACCCGGTCGCGCGCGCGGCCTGCGAGACGCCGCGCACCGTCTCCGCCGAGGCTCCGCTGTGGGAGGCCGAGGCCCGCCTGGAACGCGATGGGCTGCGCTACCTGATCGTCGTCGACGAGGACGGTCAGGCGGCAGGCGTGATCTCGCGCACCGACATCCTGGAGCGCGTGCTGCGGGCGGCCGGAACGGTCCTGCTGGAGGTCCGCGGCGCACCCGACCTCGAGGCCCTGGCCGCGGCACGGTCGCGCCTCGTCGGCTTCGCGGCCGAGCTGCGGGAGACGCAACGTCGCGCGAGCCGCGCGGTGCGTCTCCTCAGCGAGGCGCACCTGGCCATCCAGCGCCGGGCGCTCGCTCTCGTGGAGGAGGCCCTTGAGCGCGAGGCGGGGCCGGCGCCGTGCGCCTATGCCGTCATCGTGATGGGTTCGGGCGGCCGCCGCGAGATGCTGCTCGATCCGGACCAGGACAACGGTCTGATCACGGCGGTTGCGGACGGCGCGGACTGGTTCGCGACGCTCGCGGCCCGCTGGTGCGAGGCGCTGGAGCGCATCGGCTATCGGCGCTGCCCGGGCGGCGTCATGGCCTGCGAGCCGGCCTACCGGGCCGACCTCGCGACCTGGCGCCGCCGCATCGACACCTTCGTGGAGCGTCCCGGGGAGCTGGCAGGCCAGTGGTCCAACGTGGTTCTCGACTTCGACACGCTTGCCGGCGAGGAGCCGCTCGTCGAGGCGCTGCGACGCCACCTCCTGGAGGCGATCGCCGCGCGGCCGCGCCTGCTGGAGTTCATGGCCGAGCACGACGCGCAGGGCCGCCCGGCGCTCGGGCTCTTCGAACGCCTGCGCAGCGCCGGCGATCCGGAGGGACGTGGCCGCATCGACCTCAAGCGCAACGGCCTGCGGCTGCTCGCCGACGCGGCCCGCATCTACGCGCTCGGCCACGGCGTGGGGGCCACCGCCACCGGGGACCGCCTGCGGGCGCTCGCGCGTCTCGGCGTCCTCAGCCGCGACCTCGTCGACTCCGTGCTCGAGGCCCACGACGTCCTGCTGGACCTGCTTCTCACCCATCAGCTGGGACAGGCGCTCGCCGGAGACGTGCCGGACGCGCTCATCACGCCGCGTGCGCTCAGCGCGACGGAGCGCAGCCTGCTGCGCAACGCCATGCGCGCCGTGCGCCGGCTGCAGGACCGCCTCCTGGGCGACTACGGACGGCAGGTGCTGTGACGGGCGCGGCGGCAGAGCGCTGGCGGGAGGCACTGCACGCCATGATGGCGGCCGCGCGACGCGCCGTCGGACAGGGGAGGCGACCGGAGGTGCGGGCGCTCGCCCGGCGCTGCCGGGTTTCCGCGCGGGCGCTGCATGCCACCCCCCTCGAGGAGGCCCGTTTCGTGGTCATCGACATGGAGGCGACCGGCCCCCGCCCCTACGCGGGCGACCGGGCCGTGTCCATCGCCCTCCTCGAGCTCCGGGGCCTGCGGCCGACCGGGCGCACGTACGAGCGTCTCCTGGACCCCGGGCGGCCCGTGTCCGAGGCCGCGCGCCGCCTCCACGGTCTCGACCGGGAGGCCCTGCGGGGCGAGCCCCGCCTGGAGGACGTGCTCGCGGAGGTGCTCGACTTCCTCGGGACGGCCGTGCTGGTCGGCCACCACATCGGCTTCGATCTGCGGCTGCTGAACCGCGCCCTGCGGGCCTGCGCGCTCCGCCCCCTGTCCCACCCCTGGGTCGATACCGCGTTACTCTATGGGGCGCTGACCGGGCGTCCGGCCAGGGTCAGGCTCGAGGACGTGGCGCGCTTCTGCCATGTGCCCGTGACCGGTCGTCACACGGCACCCGGCGACGCGCGGATCACGGCGCAGGTCTTCGTCCGGCTCGCCGCGCGCCTGGCGGGGCGCGGCGCGAGCGTGGGCGAGCTGATCGAGCGCCAGCTCGCGTGCCCGGGACCCTGAACGCGTCGCTGCGGGAGCGCCGGTGAAACGGTCACCAGGCCCTGAAAATGCGAGGAAGCCCTGAAAAATCGCGATTTTTCAGGGCTTCCCCGCGGCCAGGGACGGCCGCGGGAGCGCGTGCCCGCCGTGCGCGGCCTCGGGCGCCCGGGCCGAGACCGGTGCCCGGGGCATCGCGGAGCGTGCGGCCTGCGGGCGCGCGTGCCGATGGGCCGCGACTGCGCCGCGCGCCCGTGCCCACGGCGCCATGCACACGGAAGCCCATGGCGGTTCAAGGAAAGATCAAAAAATGGTCGCGAAGCACTCCAGCGCTGACCGCTCCGCGTAGCGGATCGGTCAGCGGTTCCATCGAGATCGAGGAGGTCCCGACATGAGCGAGGAGAAGGTCTATCCGGTGCCACCCGAGGTCGCGGCGCGCGCCTGGATCGACGAGGCCCGCTACCGCGAGATGTACGCCCGCTCCCTCGAGGATCCCGAGGGCTTCTGGGCGGAGCAGGCCCGGGAATTCGTCAGCTGGTACCGCGAGTGGGACCGCGTCCTCGACTGGGACTACACGCGCGCCCACATCCGCTGGTTCGAGGGCGCCAGGCTCAACGCCTGCTACAACTGCCTCGACCGCCATCTCGAGACGCGCGGCGACCAGACCGCCATCATCTGGGAAGGCGACGACCCCGCGCAGGACCGGCGCATCACCTACCGCGAACTGCACGAGCAGGTCTGCCGCCTCGCCAACGCGCTCAAGGCGCGCGGCATCGGCAAGGGCGACCGCGTCTGCATCTACATGCCCATGATCCCGGAGGCGGCCGTGGCCATGCTCGCCTGCGCGCGCATCGGCGCCATCCACTCGGTGGTGTTCGGCGGCTTCTCCCCCGAGGCGCTCAAGGACCGCATCCTCGACGCCGACTGCTGCGCCGTCGTCACCGCCGACGAGGGCGTGCGCGGCGGACGCCGCGTGCCCCTCAAGGCCAACACGGACGAGGCGCTGCGGCACTGCCCGAACGTGCACACCGTGCTCGTGGTGCGCCGCACCGGGGGCGACATCGCCTGGCACGAGGGCCGCGACGTCTGGTACCACGAGGCCGTGGCGGCGGCCTCTGCCGAGTGCGAGCCCGAGGCGATGGACGCCGAGGACCCGCTCTTCATCCTCTACACCTCGGGCTCGACGGGGAAGCCCAAGGGCGTGCTGCACACCACCGGCGGCTATCTGCTGTACGCGGCCATGACCCACAGGTACGTCTTCGACTACCACGACGGGGACGTCTACTGGTGCACCGCCGACGTGGGCTGGATCACGGGGCACAGCTACATCGTCTACGGACCACTGGCGAACGGTGCCATCACGCTCATGTTCGAGGGCGTGCCCACCTGGCCGAGCCCGTCGCGCTTCTGGGAGGTGGTCGACAAGCACCAGGTGAACATCTTCTACACCGCGCCCACCGCCATCCGCGCGCTCATGCGCGAGGGCGACGAGCCGGTCAAGCGCACCTCACGCCGGAGCCTGAAGCTGCTCGGCACCGTGGGCGAGCCCATCAACCCCGAGGCCTGGGAGTGGTACTACCACGTGGTGGGGGAAGGGCGCTGCCCCATCGTCGACACCTGGTGGCAGACCGAGACCGGCGGCATCCTCATCACGCCCCTGCCGGGCGCGACCCCGCTCAAGCCGGGCTCGGCCACCCGCCCGTTCTTCGGTGTGGAGCCCGCCATCGTGGACGACGAGGGCAAGATCCTCGAAGGCCCGGCCTCGGGCAACCTGGTCCTGCTGCGGCCCTGGCCCGGCCAGATGCGCACCGTCTACGGAGACCACGAGCGGTTCCGCAAGACCTATTTCAGCCAGTTCCCGGGCAAGTACTTCACGGGCGACGGCGCGCGGCGCGACGCCGACGGGTACTACTGGATCACCGGGCGCGTGGACGACGTGCTCAACGTCTCGGGCCACCGCCTCGGCACGGCGGAGATCGAGAGCGCGCTGGTGCTGCACCCCAAGGTGGCGGAGGCCGCGGTCGTGGGCTTCCCCCACGAGATCAAGGGCCAGGGCATCTACGCCTTCGTGACCCTGGTCAAGGGTGCCCAGCCCTCCGACGAGCTGCGCCAGGAGCTGATCGAGCTGGTGCGCAAGGAGATCGGTCCGATCGCCAAGCCGGACGTCATCCAGTGGGCGCCGGGGCTGCCAAAGACACGCTCGGGCAAGATCATGCGCCGCATCCTGCGCAAGATCGCCGCCGGCGACGTGCACGATCTCGGCGACACGTCGACGCTCGCCGACCCTTCCGTGGTCGACGACCTCGTCCGCAACCGGGGTTCTTGAGCTCACGGGAGACGGGTGACGGGTGACGGGTTACGGGAGACGGGAAAGAGACCGCGACCCCGAAGCCGGGCGCTCGCCGGCTGCTGTAGGCCGCAGGCTGCGAGCTGCAACCTGGCCCTGTGGGAGGGGCCTCCAGCCCCGCCCGCTTCGAGGGAGTGCGCGGGAGACGGGACACGGGTGACGGGAAGATCAAAGGGCTGCGCCCGAAAGGGCGCACCGAGCCTCGCCTCCCGATACCCGCCTCCCGTCTCTGCCGCCGCAGGCGGTCGCGGCTGGAAGCCGCTTGTACAGTGCACGGGAGACGGGTCACGGGAGACGGGCGATCGCAAAGACCGCGCGCGGAACGCGCACCGACCCTCGCCTCCCGACTCCCGCCTCCCGGCTCTCCCGATTGTGGGAGGGGCTTTCAGCCCCGCCCGCTTCGCGGGCGCGCGCGGGCGGCGGGATACGGGTGACGGGAAGATCAAAAGGCTGCGCCCGAAAGGGCGCACCGACCCTCGCCTCCCGATACCCGCCTCCCGTCTCTGCCGCCGCAGGCGTCAGCGGCCGCCGCCCGCCTTGCCCTTGGGCTTGCCG
>Ga0256830_1002011_pt1 | contig 13841 bp, 12 predicted proteins | sample 128326metaG_FD_190537 | JGI IMG/M metagenome (GOLD analysis project Ga0256830, IMG submission 190537) | Hydrothermal vent microbial communities from Lau Basin, Pacific Ocean - 128-326 | ecosystem: Environmental > Aquatic > Marine > Hydrothermal vents | place: Pacific Ocean: Lau Basin | collected... | reverse complement strand
AAAAGCTTTTCTGTCATGCGGATAAATATTTACTATTCTGTAAGTATATATGGGGACCTTTCCCGAAATTTTGGGGTCTGCTGAAGGAGGAATAACTGTTGATCCGTGCACATTTGACCGGTAATAAAGAAGCACGGCAATTGATAAGATAAAAAGCCCTATGAAAATTGCCAGGGAATACTTCATAATAAAATTTATATAGTGCTATTGTATGCAATAATCTGCGCTTCTACAACCCCATATTCTCCCTGTTTGCTGCCGGTAGTTGGTTTCATTTGGACATTGTCCGATAACTCCCCCTCCCAGTTTAACGTCTAAAGTCTATGGTGGAAGAGTTGTTAGTTGCCAGTTTCCAGTTGCCAGTTCCGCTTATCACCTCACACCTATCTTATATCTTCCCTAACTATTATCTACCCGCTACTATTTACTCACTGCTTTACTGGATACCTGCTTCCGCAGGCATGACAGGTGGGCAAGAAACCAGGATTACCAAGATACCAGGATACCAAATATCTATTCACTATTTAATATTCACTACTCTCCCGGTCTAAAGTCTATGGTTGAAGAGTTGTTAGTTGCCAGTTCCGCCTGTGTCTCCGCCTATATACGGGAGAATTGTGAGTTGTCCCCGATGTCCATCGGTCCCGGCGCATGTCGGGGCACCCATACCTCCATGTTAGACTATAGACATCAGAGTTTAGACATTAGAGGGGAAAGACACATGATACGGGGAGCCAACTCACTATTTACTGCTTACTGTTCACTGTTTACTACCTTTTCCCCTCGCTACTCACTACCCGCTACTCGCTACTGTTCACTATTCACTGCTCACTGTTTCCCTTCTCTTCAGCAAAAATTGCAGAAAATTTGACGCTTTGCCGTTTTAAATGTATTATTTAGATAATTGATAATAGAAGAAAAATAAAAAAGAATGTTAGCTTTGAAATACAACACAGGCGGGGACATTCCTGCTATGCTAAGACTTAGAAATGGCAAAGTTTGAAAAATCCCGATGGGTAGACAGTCAGTTTTCAAAAAATTACCGGGATGATGCGGATATCTATTTGCCGTTTCGGCGCCAATTTATCGAAATCACAATATTATTTTATAAACATTTCCTTTCTCGTAAGGCTGGAAATAAAATCCTTGACCTCGGTTGTGGTGACGGCCTATGCATCCAGGAATTATTGAAATCATACAGTCCTGAAGAAGTGGTATTAGTCGATGGCTCACAAGAGATGCTTGATGCCGCAAAAGGTCGCCTGAAAGATTTTCCAAATGTTCAATATGTTCGAGCAAGTTTCCAAGAATTATTGGCAAAGGATACTTTAACAAAAGATTTTGATTTCATTTATTCTTCCCTGGCTATTCACCATCTCTCATTGGAAGAAAAGTGTGATTTGTTTGCTTATGTTTATGATCATTTATCGTCAGGAGGCTATTTTGTTCATTATGATGTTATCCTTCCACCAACAGAGATATTAGAAAAGTGGTATTTATCACTTTGGAAACAGTGGATTAAGGAGCATCCAAATTATAAAGATCGTAAAGAATTGCTTGCTATCACAGACCAATATAAAGGGAATCCAGACAATACGCCGGATACTCTCGAATCACAGATGAAAGCAATGCATGAAATAGGTTTCCAGAATGTAGACTGTTTTTTCAAATACGGGATATTTTCTTTGTTTGGAGGTAGCAAGTAGCATACATATAAGTAAGGTATTAATCAGTTGATATAAAAAGGGAGAAGATAATAAGTTGTCGCAACTGAGCTGTCGGCTTGATCCCAGGTGAATACCCATAGATCGAGAACAGAAACATGCACCGATGGCTTTCAGTATGTGAAGGTGAAAATGGATTTGACCATAGAAACGCTAACTCCTCTATGGACGGGCGGTGTGGATGGAAAGGTGGATCGCATCCACGAAACGGGGATCCTTGGCAGCCTGCGCTGGTGGTACGAAGTGCTGGTGCGCGGGCTGGGGGGCCAGGCGTGTGACCCCAGCCAGGGCGGATGTAGGTTTGACACCGATGAATACGCTAAGAGTAAAGCCGCAAGCGAACGCGAACGCCTGCGGGATGCGGGGTTATGTGATGTGTGCCAGGTATTTGGAGCCACCGGCTGGCGGCGGCGGTTTCGGATGGCAATCGTGGATAAGACCCAGCAAGACACCTCATCGCCCAGACAAATCAGTGCTAACCGCCCTGTCAATCCAAAAACAAAGAGAAAACCTGCCTGGTGGTTTCCTGACCATCCCCGGGTTAGCAAGCTGACCATTCGAGTCCAGAGTCTGGCGGAGGATTTCCCTCCTGAAGTCATCGGTGGATTGATCCAGTTCATTGCTGATTGGGCGGCCATCGGTGCCAGAGCGCAAATGGGATTTGGTGTGATTGAGCTGACGAACGGCCGGGTCGACACACAGCCGCTACGTGACTGGCTCATCCCCGTAGCCGGCGCCCACTACTATACCGATTTGCCATCGTTGAGAAACATCTTCCTGGCGCGCATCTCGCCCCCAAATGGTGGTCAATTCAAGGAGCAAGACACCTTCAATCTCAAATATGACTTGCGTCAACTGTTCGCAAGCGACAAGCGTTTGCGCCATTTCATTATGGGCACGGTCAAAGGTCAGCGGATCGCGGCCAAGGTCAAAATGTCGCGACCCTACGGCGATGGCCTGATGCGCGTATGGGGTTGGATTCCGGAAGAAGTGGACGTTTATTCAAGTTCCTGGGATCGGAATGCTGTTGTGGCTGCCATTTACAAGCACCTGAGCACGAACTACACCTTGCAGGTCTGGCGCGAGATGGACTCAACCAGGGATACCGCCACGCCCGGGAACAGCACCACTGTAGCATTTTTGCAGAGCTTGCTTGGTATAGAGGAGGTAGATGATGCAGGGTGATTATTATGCCTTTCGGCAAGCAGAATTGAATAATACCTTGAGTGAACTTGAACAGGCTGCCGTAGCGCTTAGTAAGGCAAGAGACAGGCAAGCACGCCAACAGGCCGAGAATCAGATGGCGCAAGCAGCCAGAAATGCAGTAGCTATTGCCCCCCATTTGGCCTATCTATGGTTTTGGGCTAGGAAGGAAGAACCAGGAGAGGAAGACTCCAAACGCGCATCGGAGATTGCCAATTCGATTCGTGATGCTTGGCAGAAAAAGATAGGAGGCCGTGCAATATCCGACGCATTTCATTTGACACCAGATATGTCGGCTATTGCTCAAATGCCGCCGCTTAGCTTTATGCTTCGCATACCCTTCCGGTTGCAGAAGCCCTACATCAGCAAAGACGAAAGCGACTTTTACCTGCTCGACAATCCATTACGAAAAGAGAAGGTTTTCCAGGCGCCTATGATGGCGGCCACAAGTTGGAAAGGCGCCTTGCGAGTAGCGTTGTGGCAGTTGGGTTACAAGCAAGACCACGAGGTGACCATCCGGCTACTGGGCAATCCTCGCGAAAGCGAGGAAGGACAGGCTGGCCGCCTGCACTTTTTTCCCACTTTTTTCGACAAGATCGGCCTGGAGGTCATCAACCCGCACGACCGCAGGACCGGCGTGGGTGCTCGCGGGCCGATTTTGATGGAGTGTGTGCCCCAGGGAACGACGGGCGATCTCTTCCTGCTCTACGTGCCGTTTGGTCCCAGTGGGCAATCCGAAAAGGATAGGCGTGCTGAGGTCGCTGAGGACCTGGCAATAGTGGCCAAAGGCATCCAGGCAATGCTCACCACCTATGGCTTTGGGGCCAAGATCAGCAGTGGGTTTGGCATAGCGCAAGATCAACTGGCCGATGAGGGCAAACTTGCTATCCGGGCTGAACTGGCCGGTGAGGCTACATCCACCCCCGCCGCTCCGCCGGAACCGGAGCAACCAAAACTACCGCGCTACCTGGAATCGCCAGGTGTGCTGCATCCTGACCTCCGGCGCGCAGACGGCAGCCTGAAATCGGAAGATGAGTACCGACTTTTAATCGAAGGGCAGGGCAAAAAATACGGCAAGAAACACAGGCAGCTTTACGAAAAGGCGAAACGCTGGTGGGAACGAGAAGAGCAGAAATTGTCGGAAGCCACTCCCCGAGAGCAGGAATCTGAACCGGAGCTAACCAAAGCGCCATCGGTATCGGACTACACATTCCGTAGTTTGAGTGAGCTATGCGACCTGGCGCAGCACGTGGCTAAACAGTTGCGTAAGGAAGGTGACTCGTGAGCCAACTTGACATTTTGGTACCGCACCGCGACGCACTTCTATTGGCCGAAGCCATTGGCTGGCTGCATGATTATCGCAAATGCTCAGATGAAATATTACAAGGCGGTGGATCACCGAGACCTGATTTGCGTAAAAACGCGCCTGCTTTATCTGGTGTCTTTTTATCTGTGTCTGCACTTTCTCTCAATGAAAGTATTGAACAACTACTTCACGAATGGAAGGGGAAAGCAGATGATCTTAGTGCCTCTCTTTTATTGCAATATCTTTCCCGTTGCCACAATACTGCTCACTTTGACAAGCAGAAACCTGTTGGTGGTGAGCCTGACTATCCAATTATTCAGGTCAGTTCTCCGTTTGGTTTCGCATCAGATATACCGAGTGAATTGACAACCAAACTATGGGGCCTTCCTTGGAATAATCTGGTTGGCTATACTGATAGTAAGCGAAGTGAGCAAAGAAGAGAAGTTGAAAATTTGTTCTCCCAGACAGTCGCCGACACGCGCCGGCCAATCAACGAAGTGGACTTGTGGAGTTGGGGGCTGCTGGTTGGTTCGCTTTACAAGGCTGCTCTGGCTGGCGTGTTACTGAGGGGTACAACGCCTCTGGCGCGAGATTTGCGTTGGCGCCTGCTCAGCATCCGTGTCAATGGCCTGGACTACTTTCTGAATGCCTACCGCATACCTGACTTGCTTGCCTGGAAACGTATCCTTTCGGACGGCTTGGACCGAGTGCGCAATCTCCTGGAAGTAGAGTATCCGTTGGGCAGCGAAGTGTACCGGGACGAGAACGGAAGCCTTTACGTTGTGCCGGACGTGGCCGATCTTCTGGAGAAAACCAACAACAAGGGGACCGACCTGAAAGCACTTATCCTGCGAGCGTTTGAACAAGGCACATTGAAAGGAAACCCCAAACTTCGAGTCGGTGGGGAGATGGAACCGAATATCGAATTAGAGTCAATGGCGTGGTGGGGCCAGGATCCAAACTGGCCAAACTCCTATAATGACGAACTACCCGGAATTGGTAATTTGCTATCTCATATACCGGTGTTACAATCAAAGGCAGAGGAGACCGCACAATTCTGGCGAAATGACAGAGTGACGGATATCTGTACCGTGTGTGGTCTGCACCCCCAAGGCCCAAGCCAGAAAGCCACCGTCCGCAACGTGTGCGACATTTGCGAAGAACGACGAGCGTACCGTTCGGAGAAATGGGCCACTTCCCAGCCCAATGAAACCATCTGGACCGACGAGGTGGCTGACAACAACGGCCGCCTGGCATTGATCGTCGGCCACTTTGACCTGACCCACTGGCTTGATGGCAGGTTGGTATCTTCCCTCCTGTTAATTGCACCTCACGACCCCGAGAACACAAAGGGGAGACCTGTCACCAGCAAATCACCTTCGTTTACTCGTCTGCGGCGTATCTGGGAAACTACGCGCCGGTTCTGGAAGGAGGTGCAAGCCGATATATTTGACCACCTCACCGACGACCGCCGCCGGTTGAGGATTTACCTTGATCGGACACCCAATTTGGGCCCTTACCATGTCTACGACCTTGCGTTGGGTCCCACCGACCTGAGCGTGGTCTGGGTTCCACCCAATAAGGGTAAACCTGGATACCTGCTCAGTGCCGACAACTTGAGCTATATTGCCCGTCAATTGAATGCGGAAGCCGTCATAGCTACTGATCCTGCAACATCGGCTATCTTTTTGGATGACTTCCTGCGTGAACAGTACGTGGAGAATATGCGAGCACCAATATTGCGCAACCCTGACAAACAGGAGACTGCCAACCTGCTGGGGGACCTGCGCATCACCGGGATTGAGCATCAGGAGAATGCCTATGCAACAGCAATCCCCATCCTGGCCGAACCATGCACCTTTATGATGATTATCCCGGCCAGTGCCTCCATAGGCCTCGCTCAACTCATCAAGGGGAAGTATGAACGTGAGATGGGCAAAGTGCGCGACCGGTTGCCGTTGCACTTGGGCATCGTCTATGGCCGAAGACGAACGCCTATTCGCGCGCTTCTGGACGCGGGACGAGCTATGCTTGACTATCAGGCTCGGCCCCAGAAATGGAAAGTTAAAAACCGTAATCACTTACAAACGGATATGACGCTCACACTTGAACGCAATGCGCGCCAACTCGATTGGCAAATTCCGCTCAAAATGGGCGATGGAACCACCGATGACCGGTGGTATCCATACCTTTTCTTGGAAACGGGAGGCGATGACAAGAAAGCCAATGAAGCCAGCCGCCGCGTTGTAAAAATTGACTGGTTCCCGTTCAAAGGCCATGCCTGCGGTTGGATTGTGCATGCCGCCGACCTGCGGGATAGCGAAGAGGTGTGGATCTGGCCCTCAACCTTTGACTTCGAATTCCTTGACGCCACCGCCCGCCGCTTTGAGATTCACTATGACGAAACCGGCCACCGTCCGCGCCGCACCCGTCCTTTCTATCTGGAAGACCTGGATCGCTTGGAAACACTCTGGGGCTATATGGGGCGCCTGAGCAAGACTCAGCGTCACCAGGTTATCCATACCATCGAGACCACTCGTGAAACCTGGTATGGACAGGATCACGAGGGAAAATCCACAACCGATGAGGTGTTCAAGCGGTTCGTGGCCGACACCCTGGCCGGGGCGACCTGGCCGAAAGAATACCCTTGGAGCGCCATCCCCGATGAATGGCAAGAAAAACTCATCCAGGCCGGCGTACGTGGTGAGCTGACCGACCTGGCCGAACTGCATATGGAAATCCTGAAAGAATAGGAGGCATCATAATGGCAACATACAAACGGCAGCGCTATTTACTGATGACCACCGATCCTGTCCACATTGGCACCGGCGGCTACCGTCTGGGGCGGGTGGACAACAGCATTGTCCGGGAGACGGGCACCCGGGTGCCCAAAATCCCCGGCACCAGCTTGCACGGTGCGGCACGTTCCTACGCCGCGCAGCTCTACGAGACACCCGAAGCCGCCGGGCAAACCCAGGACAAGGTACAAGAACCGGACAAGAACCCGGTCTGCTACACCTTTGGCTACATCAAGAGAAGCCGAGATGGCGACGAAGAAAAAACGGCCGCCTACTCTGGCATTGTCAACATTTTTGACGCCCAGGTGCTGCTATTTCCGGTTCGTTCAATGGCCGGGCCGGTGTGGGTGGCAACCTTGGGCCGGTTGAAAGATGCAGGTTTTCAGGTCAAGAAGGATGGGCAAGATCTTGGTCAAGAACCCGATTTCGGCGAAGCATTATTGACCTGGGGGCGAACAGATGCGCTCAATCTGGGTTGGCTGATGGTCAACGTGGCCGACAAGGTGACCGTCACCGCACCGGACAAGTGGAGGAATGAAGAGCATTGGAAGGCGGTGGTTGACCAGATCGTTCTGGTGCAAGAAGCACTCTTCAGCCACGTGGTCAACAGCAATCTGGAAGTGCGCACTTCGGTGGCCATTGACTCGGAACGGGGCACAGCAGAGGACAAGGCCCTGTTTACGTACGAGGCATTGCCCCGCGCTACATTCCTCACAGCCGAGGTCGTGCTGGACGATTATCGTAGCGAAAATGGCAAGTGGTTGCTGGACAAAGTCGAGAAAACGGCCAAAGGCAACCCACTACCGGAAGGTCCCTGGAACGGGCCGCTTGACGTGGTCGCCGCGGGTCTACGGATGATTGAATGGCTGGGCGTGGGTGGCATGGGAACGCGCGGCTTTGGCCGGATGGCTATCGTTGGCGAACCTCTGGAACGAGCATACGGGGAGGAGGTGTGGCAATGAACAACGGCACACGAGCCAATCTGGACCGACTGGCGGCAAGACACGCACAAGAAATCATTCGCCGCACGAATGACAAAAAAGCCAGCGACGTAGACAACACTGTTACCAAAACCTTGGGCGTGCTTCAGGAAAACGGTGTCTATGCCTGCTTTCTTTACCTGTTGGCGAAAGAAAAAGAAAACGGCAGCGTCGTAGTTGAAGAAATGCTCAATTTGCTGGGCGGGCTGGGTTTTGGCTGGGGCCAGCCCGATGGTAATAGTACCGAAAAGATACTAAGCCATATCAGCGACAAGGTCACGTCCAACCTGGAGCGTCTGCTGCTGGCTAAAGAAACGCTGGAACAGATGTTGATCTACGCCCGCTATGGAGCCAAAGCGCGCGGTTGAGGAGGATGTTATGACATGGCATGCCTTTGAGGTGATCTTGCGGCTGCGCTCGCCCCTGCACAGCGGCTGGCACAAGGTTGGGAATCTTCAGATGACCCGCCCCTATGTCACCGGCCGCGTCCTGTGGGGCGCGCTGACCATGCGCCTCACGCGAGACCAGTTCCAGGGTCGAGGCCCGGCAACTGATTTCAGCGAGTATAGGCGCGTTGGAAACCAGGTTCACGAATCTCTTGCCTTTACCTATTTCTATCCAGCGTTGAGATCAGGGGACGGTTATCGAGTGATATGGCCTTGGGAGAACGAAAGTGCTTTTCGTCGGCGTTTTCTCAGTAGCTACCAGGGAACCGCTCTCTCTTATCCGCAACGATCGGCTGCGGAAGGGAAACTGCATGAGGTCGAATTCATCTCTCCTCACACTCTGGATACCGGTGAAGCTACCTTTCTAAAAGGCTACGTGTTTGAAAAAGAGGGCTGCGCCCTGAATTGGCAGTCGGCCCTCAAACGACTGCAAATGGGTGGTGAGCGCGGGTACGGCTGGGGAAATGTCGAATTGGTGATCGTTTCCGGGCTCGCCAATGCACATCTGTTTGGTGGATTGGCGGAGTTCAACGGCAATGGCAACGTTCCGGTTATCCGCGTGCCATCTGATGGACGCTTGTTGGCTCACACCCTGGCGGAAGATCTATTGGCTACCGGTGACGTTGAGCCTCTTGTGGGCCGCGAGTGGCGCTCAGACGATCCTCGTCGTCGCCATGTTGGTCAATATATTTCGTTTAGCGGTATGTGCTTTGTACCTGGAAGCATAGTGCTCCAATCGCTTAATTTTGTAGTGGACAAGCTCGGCATCTGGCGAAAGACGGGTGATATGGCATAATCTTGCAGGTGTTTGCAGAATAAGGAATGTGCCCAGCAAGCGGTTGTTTCTCTCCCTCCGCTTCGCGTGCGGCTGAACCGCAGGTCGTTATGGGTAAATATTGGATACCCGCTTCCGGCGGGCCTGCCCGTTCTCCCGACGGATGTCGGGGGCAGGCAGGCGGAGGGGTCGCCTTATTTTAATTCCCCCCTCCTCTTTCGAGAAGATTTTTAGTGATGCAATTCGTCCACTTGACAGGTATGCATATATCATGCATAATAATACATATAATTTTGAGTATATAAGGAGGGAATTATGAGAACAACAATAAATATTGAGGACGAACTGCTTAAAAAAGCATCAAAATTGACTGGCGTCAAGGGAAAAACATCTTTAGTAAAACTTGGGTTAGAAGCTTTGATTGCTATAGAAAGCAGTAAAAGACTGGCCAGACTTGGGGGGACAGAAAAGGCATTAAAGATGATTCCTCGCAGAAGAGTAGGGGATAAATAAAGTGGTTCTTGTTGACACATCTGTTTGGGTATCTCATCTTCGCAATGGCAATCCACATCTTGAGCATTTATTATACAAAGGGGAGGTAGTTTGTCATACTTTTATCATTGGTGAACTTGCATGTGGAAGCATAAAGAACCGGGATGAAATACTTTCTTTACTTCAGTCTCTTCCTATGGCTATATCACCCGAACATGATGAAGTGCTACAGTTTATAGAAAGCAATGCATTGATGGGTAAAGGGCTTGGCTATATTGATGTGAATCTTCTTGCATCAGCTATTCTGACAGATGTACCCATTTGGACCCTGGATAAAAAATTGAAGCTGGTCGCATCTGCAATGAGGATTAATTATATATCTCAAAGGGGATAACAAAGCGCTACAGCGAACGGCTACCGCCGTCGCTGAGCTTGGACGTTAACCCCCCAGAAAAATCCATATGCAGGCATGACAGGCGGGCTACTGGGCATGGGAACAAACTCTAATCCCTAAAACTAAGATATCCTGCCCGTTCTCCCGACGGATGTCGGGGGTAGGCAGGCGGGCAGGAAACCAGGATTACCAAGATACCAGGATACCAGGGAACCAATTTACTATTTGCTGCTCACTATTTCCCTGTCTAAAGTCTATGGGCTACAGTCTTTCTATCCCCCCTCGCTACCCGCTACTCGCTACTGTTCACTATTCACTGCTCACTGTTTCCCTTCTGTTCAGCAAAAATTGCAGAAAATTTGACGCTTTGCCGTTTTAAATGTATTATTTAGATAATTGATAATAGAAGAAAAATAAAAAAGAATGTTAGCTTTGAAATATAGAGAAGGATAGTAATGGCAACAGAAATTAAAACATGGCAGATATTAGATGGTAAATTAGAATCCATTGAAACCAATATGGCGCAAGAAGGACGAACAGAATCTTATGATTTAGAAAAATGGATCACTTCAAATCCCTCTATTGTTGGATCTGATTTAGTAATTATCGGAAAACAGGTTGCAACTAAATCTGGCCCCTTAGATTTGTTGGCGATCGATAAGTCTGGAAATACTGTAATCATTGAATTGAAAAGAGACAGATTACCAAGAGAAGCATTGGCTCAAGCGATTGATTATGCATCAGATGTTGCATATTGGAGCATCGATAAATTGAGCGAAGTATGCATTAAATTTCATAATAAAAGCCTGGAAGAAGTTCTTGGCGCAAGTTTTCAAGATATTGATTTAGAAAGTATAAATGTAAACGAAAATCAAAGGATAATTTTAGTTGGTTTTTCAATCGAGTCTTCACTAGAGCGTATGATAGAATGGCTGTCAGATAAGTATGATGTAAATGTTAATGCAGTAGTTTTGAATTATGTAAAGACAAAAAGCGGGGATGAATTAATAACCAGAACATCAATAATATCAGAAGAAGTTGAACAACAGAGAATTAAAAAGAAAAAGAGATTTGAAATTCCAATGTCTGATGAACCAGGCAACTATGATGAAAATGAACTAAAGAAATTGTTAACAAACTATTTATCACGAAACCAAATTACCATTCAAAGAATTAGAAATGTTTTGTTACCAGCCTGTTTAGAGAAAAATATTGTTACTAGAGAAGAATTAAAAAGTGAACTAATTAAAAACGATCCAACAGTTGATGAGACAAAAGTTGGCTATTATCTAACGGTAATATCTTCACAACTTGGTATGAAAAAAAATGATTTTCTACGACAGGTGTTAAAATACGAATATCCAAATAATCCTTGGGAAAAAGATAATTTTCAAATTATAGGTGAATATAGAAAATTAGTAGAAGAAGTATTGAATAGCTTAAATAGAAGTGTCTAAAAGGCTAACAAATCGCTGCACCTGACCGCCATTCCGCTGCGCTTCATTGCCAGTCGGTTATGCGAGGCGTTTTAGCTATGAAAAGGAAGTGTCTGTAATGGCAAATTTTTCTGAAATATCATCAGAGTATGAAGATAATGCAATAGTTCAAAAGTGGGCAAGTGGAATTCTGTTTGAGCTACTTGATTTACAAGCAAATGATAATGTGCTCGACCTCGGCTGTGGAACAGGACATATAACAAAAATAATAAGAGACAAAACAAATGGTAGAGTAGTTGGAGTCGATCCTTCAGAGGGAATGATAAAAAAGGCAAAAGAGAACTATTCAAATCTGGGAATTATTTTTCGCAATTGTTCGGCTGAAGAACTTGATTATCATAATGAATTTGACGTGATTTTTTGTAATTCAGCTTTTCAATGGATCAAAGACCACAGGAAGGCTCTCCGTGCGTGCCGTAATGCATTGAAGCATGGTGGGAAAATTGGTATCCAGGCACCAGCCAAAGAAATATATTGTCCAAATTTTATAACGGCAATAAATGAGGTTAAGAATAACGAGTCAACAAAAACTATATTTGCAAGTTTCAAGCAACCATGGCTCTTTCTGAACACAAGCGAAGAATACGAAAAATTATTTAAAGAGGCTGATTTTAAGGTAAAGAGATCATGGATAGATGAGGTGATAACATACCATTCGCCGGAAGAAGTATACAAAATATTTGAATCAGGGGCATCTGCTGGGTATTTGAACCAGGCATATTATAGTAAGTCAATATCAAAAGAATACCTGGATGATTTCAGGAGTATTATAAGAAAGTCATTTGAAGAGCAAGTGGACGATACGGGAAAAGTAAAATTAGTTTTCTATCGTATCTATCTACTTGCAATTAAGCAATAATTGGCTAACAATAGGGTGCACCTGGCTGCTATTCCGCTGCGCTCCTTGGCAGGCAAGTGACCCTTGGACGTTAGGCATCGCCAACTACGTAATATGGGATCAAACAAGCATCGTCTCTATAGAACCCAGACTGATAATCTTGTCTCAAACCTTCGTGGTGAGGTTGGTGAGATCATATTCACATGGGTACTATTGAGAGATCTTATGTCACAAGCGTCCCACTTGAGGTCAGGGGACCCTACGAAAGACTTAGAGAACCGTCAACTTCTCATTCTTAATGCGTTGATAGATAAGCTAGAAGATGAAATTTCAGCAAGGCTATCTGAGCTAGCACAATTCAAAATCGGCAGGTTGAATTTTTACTTCGCCTACCAGAAGCTCGGCCAGCCTGAAACCGATGCAAAAGAATTCGCTAGATTTATAGAGAAGAGTCGCATAAAGGAAAAGAGGGACAGGTATATCAGTCATAAGGATCTTCCTGAGAAGTGGAAAGAACATAGATTTCTATCGATTCCGTACCCAACTTTACTTAGGGGGATCGCACATGCATTGATGTTAATGAAGAAAGTAGATGCCATCTTCCTTGGACCAAGAGCTAAATACCTTTGGCGAGAGATGAGAAAGAAACGCTATGAGCCTCTTTATCCTGCTAGCGCGAGTTATCTACTTCTACCATATTTGCGTTTATCGAAAGAAGATCGGATAAAGATTTTGAAGGAAGAGGCTGCGCAGGGTAAACAGATCTAGGAGCAGATAGAAACTAAGGTAAATGGTGAACCCAGGAAATTGTTTGTATCAAAGGAATGGGGAGTGATTCTCCTTGGGGACAGGATCCTAGTTTTGGACCACTATCCATTGATTGAACTAGACAGCATTGATTTTATCCCAGCGAATTCATCCAAGAAGGAATGAATATCTGGTGATCCAGCCAATGCCGATGCCTAACAACCTGCTGCAGCGGACCAGGCTGCCGCCTAGGTGTCCGCGGGCCCCAAAACCAGAAATCTTTCGGGTTAGCACTTCTTGGCTTCCCCACCTGCCTGGCCGCTGAGCTCCGCCGTTAGATGAAAAAACAAATAATGTGACGAGTTAACTGCCAATTAACCTGTATCATATATTGACATTTTCTCTGACATATGATATATTTTATCTAAAAGTGGGAATATGATTACTATTAAGGAAAATACAACATTGGTGGGAGTTTCCGAGCTGCGTTCCGGAATCGAGAAGGTGCTAAAAAAAGCGCACGACGGAGTTGTTGTCATTGAAAAAAGGCACAAACCGACCGCTGTTCTTATGTCCAACGAAGAATATGAACATATCCAGAATCTTTTAGAAACTGCTGAGGATTTAGTGCTTGGATTCATC
>Ga0256830_1002010_pt1 | contig 13845 bp, 1 predicted proteins | sample 128326metaG_FD_190537 | JGI IMG/M metagenome (GOLD analysis project Ga0256830, IMG submission 190537) | Hydrothermal vent microbial communities from Lau Basin, Pacific Ocean - 128-326 | ecosystem: Environmental > Aquatic > Marine > Hydrothermal vents | place: Pacific Ocean: Lau Basin | collected... | reverse complement strand
GCTGAGGGGGATGGGGGAACTGGGGGGAACTGAGGGAGCTGAGGGAACTGGGGGGAACTGGGGGGAACTGAGGGCACTGAACACTGTACTTCGGAACGCTGAAACGCTGAAGGCGCTGAGGTCGCTGAGGGAACTGGGGGAACTGGGGGAACTGAGGGAACTGGGGGGAACTGAGGGCACTGAACACTGAATACTGTACACTGAACACTGAACACTGATCCGTCTCCCCTTAAGAACGCAGATGACTCACCTGGCCGCTTTTACTCGCTGGTGACAATGTCGGCCATCAAAGCGGCTGCTTGCCGCCGGGTGTGCGCCCAGCTGGCCGGATCGTTTTGCACCACGGCCAGTCGCCGGGCCGCCTCCTGTTGCCTCCCCGTTGCCAGCAAAAGGCGGGCGATCTCGACCTGACAGGCCAGCCACAACGGCCTGAGTTTCAGTGCTTCCGCCTGCCTTTCCGCCTCTCGCAACATCTCACCAGCCTGCTGCCTCCGCCCCAACCCCAGATAAGCCCGCGCTAAATGGAGCAAGGAAAAAGGGATACCCACTTCGTTGCCCATCTCGCGTTTGATGGACAGGCTGGCCTTAAGGTACTCGACCGCCTGCGCATACGCCCCCCGGCTGGCGGCAATGTCGCCCAGGTTGTTCAGACACACCGCCTCGGTTTCCCTGTCTTTCACCTTGCGGGACATCTCCAGTGCTTCCGCCAGATATTTTTGCGCCTCCGGCCACGCTTCTTTGTTCATGTGGGCCAGGCCTAAATTGATCAACGAAGCGATCAGCCGCGGCTGATGGCCTCTCCGCCGGTCTAATTCGAGACATTCCGCCAGCAGAGATATGGCCCGGTCGTAATCCCCCATGCGGATCAGCAAAAACCCCAGATTGGTCAAGCCGATGGAAAGCATCCCCGGATTACCGATCTGGCGACGCACCTGCAGGCTCAGTTCCAGGCGTTGCCGGGCAGCGGCGTACTGCCCCAACAGGCGCAATACGTTGCCTTGCGCGCTGAGCACCATGCTCATGCCGCGGTCCGATTCCAGGCGGGAAAAAAGGCGTTCTGCTGCTGCCAGGTTGGAAAGGGCCGCTTCCAGTTCACCGTTGTGCATCTGGCAGCAGCCCAGGCGGTAATACCCTTCTGCGCGCGATGTTTCGTCCGCGGCTACGCTCTCATGCGCCAACATCTGCTGCAAAACCTGAATGGCCTCGCCATATCGCCGCGCTCGCTCCAGAAACTGCGCCAGGTACAGCAATACCTGCGCGTAAGCCGGGCTGTCCGTTTGCCTGGCGTTCTCCAATTCACGGCGCGCGGCTGCAAACGTGGTCAGTCCGGTTTCATATTGTCCGGTCTCCTCATAAAAAGCGGCCAGGGGGCCGGCCATCTGCTGCGCGCTGGTCAGATGTCCGGCTTTCAGGGCCAGGCGCCAGGCGTGTTGCACGTTGGCCGCCTCCTGCCGGAGGGCCGCCAATGCCGCCCGGTGTTGCTCGTCTCCGCCATCCAGCCCGGCTTTTTGCTCTTGCAAGAAACCGGCATACCAGGCCACGTAACGGGCGATGGCATCTGCCGAAGCTGCCGGTGCTTGCGTCAGTTTTTCCCCGGCCATCTGCCGCAGCAGGGGATGGAAGTAGTACCGCCCACTTCCTGCTGCTTCGATCATGGACTTGGCGGTGAGAATGCTCAACGCAGAGGGGGAAGCACTCGCAACGGCTGTGGCCGCTGGCCGCCCAAACTCCCCCGGAAAGAGCGACAACCGGGCCAGTGTCTCCTGTTCCGCGGGGGACAGGTGCGCCCATGAGTGTTCGAACACGGCGGCCATACTGCGCTGCCGGGACAATATCCCTGTATAGCGTCTGGCCAGCAATTCGATGTTTTGGCGCACTGCGGCCACGATCTCCGCGCAGCTAAACTCCTCTATCCAGGTGGCAGCCAGCAGCAGGGCCAACGGCATCCCCTCGGTCAGGCGGCACAGCTGCCCGATCTGGTTCAACACCTCCGGCGAGGGGTCAAAGTGAGGCAAATAGCGGCGCGCGCGTCCCAAAAAAAGCTGTACGCTGGCGTAATTCAACGCCTGAGGGCCGGCATTGGGTGGCGGCGTAGGCAGCCCCTTGAGATGAAACACCGTTTCCTGGGGGCAGTTCAACCGGGTGCGGGAAGTCACCAAAATGTTCAGGCGGGGAGCCGCATCCAGAGCGTCCAAAAGCAGGCCGCGGGCGGTTTCGACCCCCTCGAAGCCGTCCAGAATCAGCAATGTTTCCCGCTCGCGCAAAAAATCAATCGTTTGTTCTGCCAGCGGGCGGTCGGCCTTCACCGGTATCTCGAGGGCGTTTACCAGAGCTGCGAGCAAGGATTGTTCTGGCTCGAGTGAGCCGTTCACTTCGGCCAGCGCGACAAAACACGTACCACTGTCGAAATACCCTTCCATGTGGGCAGCGGCGGTTTGCGCCAGGCGGGTCTTACCGATGCCGCCCGGCCCCGCCAGGGTCAACAAACGGTGTGCCGGATCGAGCAAACGCGCCTTCAACCAATCCAGTTCGGCTTCGCGTCCCACAAAGGGGGTCAGCCCTCCCGCAGCGGGGGCGGGGGGTATCGCGCTGCCCTGCTGGATTTCGGCTGCCAATGCCTTCGTTCTGGCCTCCGGTTGTGTCCCCAACTCCTCCTCCAGAATGCTGCGGCATTCATCCAACTGGCGCAGCGCCATCTCCGGCTGTCCCAGGGCCGCGTGTGCCCGCATGATCAGACGGTGCGGCACTTCCTGCCACGGCTCCATTGCCAGCAGGCGCCGGGCATATTGCAGCGCCTCGTGATAGCCTCCCAGCGCCAGAGAATGCCGCGCCAGGGCTTCCAACACCAGCCTCATCTGGCGGTGAAACTGATCAGCCTGGGCCAACCGCCAGGCCTCGAACTCCGGGCTGTCTGCCAGGTAGAGTCCGGCCAAAAACTCGTCGGTGTACAAGGCAGCGGCCTCTTGCAGCCGGGGGATGCAGTCCGCCCATCGCCACCACTCATCCGGCGGCCGCGCCTGGCAGGCATCCAGCGCTTCCCGAAAAGCAAGCACGTCAACCCGGCAGCCCTCTCCGGGCAGATTCAACCGCACCGTTTGCCGGGTGATCTCCAGCAGCGGCTGCTCCTCGCCTCCAGCTTCGATGGCCGGTAGCAAAGACCGCCGCAACCTGCTCAATGTCACCCGTAAATTCCGTTGGGCCTGTTTGTCCGGCATTTCTCCCCAAAACAGCGCGGCCAAAAACTCCCGGCGATGCAGTTCGTTGGCGCGAACGACCAGATACGCAAGCAGCGCCCTGACCTTGGCCGAGCGAAAGGAGAGCGTTTCCCCCTCGAATTGCGCAGTAGCCGCTCCGAAGAGTTGGATGGTGAGCATTCTACCTCTCTCTGGTTACACGCAGCTGAGACCTCACAGGTCTACTACCACACGATGCAGAAGATTTTATCCAAAATAGATTGCATGCGGGCATCTCCATGCGCTTTGAGACCTGTGAGGTCTGGGTGCGACTTTTCAAGTGCGTAAGTCCTACTGGTTACGAGTTGGTTACGTTCGGTTTGTACAATAATGCTCATCATTCGCTCATGCTCGAGGGCGAACCTGTCGCGCGTTCACTGTGTACCAGTGACACCGCGAAACAGCCCGAGAAAATCATTCCTGCCAACCCGGCTAGCGGACATGTGCGATTGAACATGGGTTTGCACACGGATAGCGCACAGAAACGCGGATACGAAAAATATCTGCGTGAATCCGCGCTATCCGCGCACCCTTCTGTTAAAAAGACATTTTACTCCAAAAACTGTCCCGTCCTGCCACCCTCTTCTTTCCCACTTACCCGGATGAGTGCCATGAACCTCTCTCCCTTTTCCCACACTTCTCGTTCCCGTATGTCAAAACGCGGTAAGGGGCGCCGCTGGCTGTTTGCTCTGCTGGCCGTCGTGCTGCTCCTCTTTGGTCTGAGCAGCTGGCCCGTTCAGGCCGAGGAGGAGCCGGAACTGGACGTCATCACCGCGGTCGCCCGGCAGACCCGCGCCGCGGGTTCCTACGCCTTCGTCGCCGACATCACCCAGTTCACCGTGCCCGCGGCCACCCCGCTGAACATCGGCCGTTCAGCCCGGCAGGATGAACTGCGCCTGGAAGGGCAAACCGACCTGGAAAAGGGAGAGCTGGTGATGACCCTCTGGTCGCAAGGGGGCAATGTGCTGGACGCGGCCTCCGGGTTGGAGATGAAAACGGAAAACGGCCGTCTGCTGGCCCGCCAGCCCGGGGCAGAATGGCAGGAAATCAGCAACTTCACCAACGCCTTCATTCCCGATGGCGACTTCACCACCTTCCTGGTGGGCGCGGAAAACATCGTCAATGCCGGAACACAGACGCGGCAAGGCCTCACCTTCACCCGTTACACCTTCGACATCAACGGCCCCGCCTTTGCCGAACACATGCGCCGCATCCTCCAGCAGCAAATGCAGCAAAACGGGGAACTGCCCTACAACTCGCAAGTGACCACGCCGGAACAATTTGCCCAGATGACCGGCTCCGGCGAGCTGTGGGTGCTGCCCAACGGCCTCCCCCTGCGCCAGCAAGTCACCCTCCGCTTCCCGGAGCAGGAAGGCTTCTGGATCGAAAACCGGATTGACGTCACCTTCTCCGATTTTGGCGCGCCCCCAATCGCGGAACAGCCGGGCACCATCCTGTCGGCCGCGGATTTGCAGCGCGGGTTGGGTGCTTTGCGCGCCCTGGCCTGGGGGCTGTTGGGGATCACGGCTGCCATCGGCCTCACCATTCTGCTCTTCCGCCGCGTTCACCCGTATACCGTCTACCGCGTCATCACCCTGGCCAGCATCTTCACCATGCTGGCCAACCCGCTGCTCCAGGGGGAACAGGCGCAAGCCGCCACCGCCCGCCGCCAGGCGCGGCAGCAGCAACTGGAAGCCGCGCAGGCCCCCGCCGAAGACCTGGAGACACTGCGCCAGCAACAAGCCCAGGAACAAGCCGACCGGCTGGCCCAACTCGGCCCCGACGCCCTGGCACGCATCCGGCAAGACGACGGCCGCGACAGCGACAACGACGGCCTGACCGATGTGCAGGAGTATTTCCTCGGCAGCAACCCGGCCGTTGCCGAGCAGGACACCCTCACCCAGCTAGGGCCGGAACTGGCCAGCCTGCTCTCTCCCCAGGCAGCCGCCGCGGACAGCGATAGCGACGGCGACGGCCTGACCGATTACGAAGAAGCCCTGCTGGGCACCAACCCCAACGACCCCGATACCGACGACGACCTGGTCAGTGACCTGGATGAGATCAACGGCTTCTCCTACAACGGCCGCACCTGGTACACCGACCCCAATGACGAAGACACCAACGACGACCAGCTCACCGACGGACAGGAATGGTCCGGCCCCGCCTGGGACACCGACGGCGACGGCACGCCCGACCTGTTCGACCGCGACAACGACGGCGACAACGTGCCCGACTACCTGGACGTCTCCCCCTTTACCAAATGGGATACCGTCTTCAACGCCAACAGCCCCTTCCAGCTCAACGTCAGCGGCCTCACCCCCGGCCAACCCGCGCTGGTCGAATTCCAACTGCGCCCCACCAACCCCGACCACCTGTGGTACGCCCTCAACGCCCTCGACTGGCCCAACGACGAAAAAGGGAACATCGTGGATGTCAACGGCTCCACCGACGACGTGCGCCTGCTGCCCATGCTGGAAATCGACCTGGCCTCTCCCGGCAACCTGCCCCTCACCGCGCCGCGCATCGATCTGAAAATCAACGGCGCCCCCGTACTCCACGGAACACCCGTCAGCGGCACCCTCACCCTCACCCCCGGCAGCGGCACCAACATCGCCATCAACGCCGACCTCTCCTACACCGTCAACCTGTTGCTGCGAGAAGGCACCTGCACCAATCTGGGCCCCATCAAGGCCAGAGCGGACAATGTCGTCTTCGGCAATGCCACCTTCTCCGGTGTCAACCTCTGGGACGTGGCCGACGGCTATTACGTCATCCAGGCCAGCCTGTACGACGACCGGCTCATCTATGGCTGCGTGCCCATTCCCGCCACCCCCTTCAACGGCTACGGCGGCGACATGATCGACACCGCCAAACTGGCCGACTACCGGATTTCCATCCGTTCAGCCGGAGGCGTCTACAGCCTTTACAAAGCCTATGTCCCGCTGCGCCTGATCACCGAAGACCCGGCCCAGATACAGGACGGCAGCCAGTCGGGCACGCGCGTCGCCTTCAACGGCACCATGTTTTACCTGCCCAATGGGTCCCAGAGCCTGATCAGCGACGAAGTGCGCCTGGTGTGGGCCGTGCAAGCCAAAACCGACATCTGCGTGGCCGTGGACGACAACAAAAAATGCACCAAATACCAATACGATACCCCCCAGGTGGTACACGTCTACGAAGATAGCTGGACCCTGACCGGGCTGGACGTGCGCCAGGAATTCGGCACAGACCTGGCCCTGATCTACGAGGACCCGGCTGTGGACACCGATCTGCAAGACGACCTCAGCCTGGTGATGCTGGCCGACGGCCTCTCCGACACCTTCCTCGCCGGCCGCCAGACGAACGGCCAGCGGGACATGACAGTGGCAGAAATCGGACGCCGCTTCGACCACCCCACCAACGATAACGTCTCCCTGAAGGCGCGCTGGGCCATCTCCGACGTGCTGCGCGTGGATACCTCCAGCTATGCCACCCTCAACGAGATGATCGTTGCCTCCAACCAGCAATCGAAAAACGTGCTGAACAACGACTTCTCACCCGTGTGGACGGCCAGCGATCCCATCACCCCCACCATCATGTATGCCTACGAATGGCAGTTCCGCGTCCTCAACCTGGATGTAGAGCCGCTCAACAACGCGGTGCAGTGGAGCGGGAATGGCCGCCAACTCACCATCGACTTCAACGACACCGGTGCACCCCCGGCCCAAACCATCGCCGCCCTCAAATGGCAGCCCTACGCCTACGACAGCGCCGCAGGCCAATGGCAAACCGCGGATATGCTCCAATTCTGGAACGTGCTGGAGCGCCGCTACCTGGCCGACTTTCAGGCCGACCCGGAGAACGCCGACATCGCGGAGGGCAAACTGGCCGCAGTGCAGCTCTTCTACCTGCTGCTGCAAAACGGCATCCAGCAAACCGTACAACTGGGCAACGTCATCCACACGCTGGAAGCCAAATCCGACAACACCATCACCTCCGCATTCTCCAAAACCCTTACCGTGCTGAAGAAAGCCGGCCCATTCATCACCGACAGAGTGGTCTTCGGCCGGCTGACCACCGAAGCGGGCAAAGGATTCTTCAAATACCTGCAAATCGGCCTCAAACAAACGCTCAAAGACACCATAAACTCGGTGTTCGAGAACAGCCTGGTGAAGAAACTGGTCAAAACCCTGCTCTTCGGCAGCAAGTTGAAGAGAAACCTGATCATCGGCGGCCTGATCGCCGCGGCTGTGCTCATCGTGGGGATAATTCTGTTCGCCGTGATCGGCACAGCCCTGCAATCAAAACCCGCCGAAGCCACCCTGAAAATCCTTATGGCCACCTTGACCGTGCTCTTGTCCATCAAAACCATTTATGGCGTCGCTACTTCCACCGGCAAAGCGGCCAGCGGCGCCGGCGGGGTTGCCGCCAAAGCAGCCACCACCGCCAGCAAAACGGCCGGCAAAGTGGCCTCCGCAATAGGCCTGATCATCGAAATCATCACCATCGCAATTATTTTCATCGTGGCCGTGGCGTCCGGCGCGGCCCCGGTCAGTTCCTTCAAATTCGAACTCATGCTGGCCTACAGCATCGCCGCGCTGCTCGTCGCCGCGCTCTTCTTCGCCATCAACCTGATCCCCCTTGTGGGCCAGATCATCACAGCCGTCATCGCCATCATAGACGCCATCCTCACCCTCATCTGCGAGTTGGGCGTAGACGAATTGCGCGGCGTGATCAACAAGCAGCTCAACCAATGCTTCACCCTCTCCGGGGCCATCGTCGAAACGCTCACCTGGCTCTTCTACGACGGCGGCGTGATCTACGACTTCGACCCCAACCCCTACGTTTCCGAGGACTTGATGTTCCCCCAATTAGTGGATTTCGATGTTGCCATTATTGGCCCCGGCCTGGTCGCCGGCAGCAGCATCAACTTCCAGGCCACCGTCTCCGGCTGGCTGGCACCCAAAAAACCGCGCGAAGTCGCCGGAGAGGCCTTCACGCCGGAACGCATTCGCACCACCGGCCTGGTGTACTCCCTCACCAACAACAAAGGCGATAATCTCACCGCCCCCGCCAGCAACCTGCAAAACGCCCCCTGGGACATCCGCCCGGCTGTGAAAATGCGTATATGGAATTTCGGCTTGCACGAGTTCTTCCTCTACAAGGCCGCGCCGCCGCCGCAGACCATCGGCTCTGCCCCCTTCACCCTCTCGACGCCCGGCATCAACGCCCACTACATGCTGCCCCTCTATTTCAACATAGGGCTGTCCCTGCCCACCTACTCCTGCATCTTCAGCAGTTGCTCCATCAAAGACCCGGCCACGGGCAACTCCTCCAACGTGCTGGTGGACAAAGAGAACATGGTCTTCGACATCCTGCCCGCCACCCTGGACGAATTTTACGCCCGCAACTGGGGAGAATGGAGCGTCACCCCGCCCGGCGCCAGCGCCCCCATCTCCGGCGGGACGGATTTCCAGGTGACGGACGTGGACGGCGACGGCCTGCTGGCAGTCGCCGACGGCGGCATCGACCCGGACGACACCAACTGGGACACCGACGGCGACGGCCTGGCCGACGGCTACGAAGCCAGCTACGCCGCCCTCGGCCTGGAGAACGGCGGCGGCCCCATCAGCCTCACCGCGAAAGACACCGACGGCGACGGCGTCTGCGACCTGGACGAACTCGAATGGGGCACCCGCCCCGACCTGGCCGACACCGACGGCGACGGCCTGACCGACGGCGAAGAACGCCTGCACCAGGACTGCGCCACCGGCAACTGGACCGGCGGCTGGACCTTCACCGTCTCGCCCACCCGCACCCTCACCGTCTATTCCGACCCGCGGCTGGCCGACACCGACGGCGACGGCATGTCCGACAAAACAGAGCGACTCCTCCACCAGCTCGACCCCGTCTCCTACCCCTTCAACCCCAACGTGTACAACAATTCCCCCGTCGGCTTCCTCTTCACCAGCAGCGACGCGGATAACGTCGTGCGCCCCGGCGACAGCCTGGTCTACACCACCACCGTCTACAACAACCTGGTTTCGCCCCTCTGGGCCGTCGGAGAGACCACCTCCGACTTCCCCGCCGCGCTGGGCGGCGACCAGACCCAGAACAGCTTCTCCCTCTTCCAGGGGAGCGAAACCGCCTTCGCCACCTTCTTGCAGGCGAGCGGCAATTCGCAAACGGTGTTCGTCCAAAACAACGTCTGGGCCGAACTGCTGCCCGCCGCAGATAGCACACCCACCGGCATCCCCAATTTCCAAATCGACGAGGCCGTCCGCTTCATCATAGACAACGACTTGCCAGCCTCCACCCTGACCGGCAGCGGCTACGTGCAGGCCGATGGCTTCCGCATCATCGGCGGCACGGCCACCGACCCCACCAGCTACATCTCTCAAGTCGAAGTCCAGGTCGTCGGCCAGACCGGCTGGGAGACGGCGACAGGCGCGGAAATCTGGGCCTACACCTGGGCTGTGCCCGCAACCGAAGGGCGCTACACCATCCAGACCCGCGCCACCGACGCGGTTGGCTGGCAAGAATCCCCGGTCAACAGCCAGCAGGTCATCGTAGATGGCAACTACCCGATCATCAGCACCGGCCAGACGGGCAACCCCATCCTGCCGGTAGGCCGGGACATCACCTATCGCTGGACCCTGCCCCTGAGCGGCACGGCCATCGACCCCGCGGTTGGCCCCGACCCCGGCAGCGGCACAGCCACAGTCGAGGTGCTGGTAGAACCGCTCAGCACCGGCTGGCAGACCGCGGTTCTCGACGCCAACGGTAACTGGCAAATCGATTACCCCCTCTCCCGCTACGACCAGGACAACCAACTCGTCCTCCAGGCCACCGGCCAATACACCGTCTCCGTGCGCGCCACCGACAACGTGGGCAACATCAGCCCCGACAACGGCTTCATCTACAACGTGCGCGCCGACAACACCCCGCCCCAGGCCAGCCTCGATTCGCTCACCACCCAAACCGTGATCTCCGGCACCACGCCCACCACCATCATCACCACCGTCGGCGTGATCACCCAAAACATCACCCTCAGCGGCGTTATCACCGACCCCGGCGCCGTTTCCGCCGGGCTGCGCGGGCTGGACATCGCCTTCATGCCCGCGCCCATGCTGGACAGCCTGGGCAACGCCGATTTGCTGCTCTACCTCAACGAGCCGGATGGCCTCACCCAATTCAACGACGCTTCCGGCAACGATAACCACGCGGTCTGCGCACCGGCAGACTGCCCCACCGGCGGCGTGACCGGCGCGTTCGGCACCGCCCTGCAATTCAACGGCGGGCAGGTCATCACCAGCAGCGCGGACATCTCCGAAACCAACCTCACCATCGCCCTCTGGTTCAACACCACCGACCTCAACAGCGGCCTCTTCATGGCCGGAACGGGCGACCTGGGGAGCGGCGGTTACGACCGCGCCCTCTACCTGGAAAACGGCAACCTGTGTGCCTACGTGCGCGGCAGCATCAATGAAGAAATCTGCTCCGCCGGGGCCAACTATGCCGACGGAAACTGGTACCAGGCCGTTCTGGTCATCAAGAGCGGCAACCCCTTCGCCCTCTTCGTGAACGGCGAGCGCGTCGCCACCGCCAGCTTTGTCGCCACCTCCACCCTGGCCGGGCAGACGGACGTTTTCCTCGGCCTGGCACGCGACTTCCAAAACGGCGACGCCCCGCTCTACCTGAACGGCGCGCTGGATGAGCTGGCCATCTACCCCGAAGGCTACAGCGACGAGCAAGTGACGGCCCTGTACCAGCGCTGGCAACCCGTCACCCTGGCCGCCTCCGGCCCCGGCATCACCGCCACCACCTGGACGTACCAGGTTCCCAACGGGCTGGACGGCTTCTACCAGATCGACATTCGCGGGGAAGACGAACTGGGCAACCGCAACGACGACCAGCGCGGCCTCTGGCCCCAGTGGCGCGGCATGATCGACACCGCCGCCCCCCGCATCCAGCTCACCGTCGCCTACACCGGCAGCGGCACCACCGCCCAAACCATCTACAAGATCACGGTGGAAGATTTCAACCTCTCCCCCGACAACTTCGCCGCCCCGTGCGCCTTGCAGCCGGACGACTACCGCTATGACAATTCCGCCTGGTGGCTGGGGATCAGCAACAACACCCCCCGGCTGAACCGCTTCGAGGTCGAGTGCGTGGTGCCCGGCTTCCAGACGGACACAGTCACCGCGCAAGCCTGCGACCTGTTTGGCCGCTGCGCCGTTGCCACCGCCGACCGCTTTGCCCTATACCTCAACGCCCGCTGGCTCGCCGCCAACGCGGTGTCCGACATCGCCCGCGCCATGCTCAGCGACGGCTCTATCCAGCGCATCATCTCCGACCTTGACCTCGTCACCGGATTGGCCCTGGACGCGGCACGCGGCCACATCTACTGGCTGGAGCGAGATGCCAACAACTTCAACCTGGGCCGCATTCACCGCGCCGACCTGGACGGCCGTAACCCCATCACCCTGCCAAACAACATCAACCTCATCCAGGTGACATTCCCTGCCACCTTCGACCTGGCGGCAGCCCCGGCAGCCGGCAAGCTCTACTGGAGCGCGGAAAACCAGATCTTCCAGGCCAATCTAGACGGCTCCGGCGAGACTGTGCTGTTCACCGGCCCGGCCGAATTCCGCATCGGCAAAATTACCGTCGATGAAATCAACGGACGCCTCTTCTGGGCCGCCACCGACATCGCGGGCGGCACACCCACCGCCACCGAGGGCGACTCCCAAATCTGGCGGGCCAACCTGGACGGCAGCAATGCCCAGGTCATCGTAGACACCACCACCCTGGACAACCTCGTCCCGGTCGATCTGGACTACAACGAGGCAGACGGCCGCCTCTACTGGATGCAGCGCGGTTACCTGGGCAACGGCGACTCCGGCAGCCTGTGGCGCGCCAACCCCGATGGCAGCGGCATAACCAACCTTAGCCCGGCGAATACCGTTTATTACGAATCAGGCTTGTCCCTCACCCCGGATGGCCGCTATGTCTATTGGTCCCAAAACAACAACGTCAATCTGAGCGCCCTCCCCAACGGCACGGCGTACAATTTTATCCAATACGATAACTTCGTCTTCGACCTCGCCATCGCCCGCCTGCCCGGCCAACAATACGACCAGCCCGACCTGGCCGTGAACGTGACCGCCGACACCAACACCGTTGTTCCCGGCGACGTTTTCACCTACACCCTGCGCGTGGACAACCAGAGCTTGCTGATCGCCAACAACGTCGCCCTGCAAAACACGCTGCCCAACGGCGTGAGCTTCGTGGCGGCCAACCCGGCGGTGTGCAGCGGCGGCGGCGTGCTGGCCTGCAACCTGGGCAGCATCCCCGGCGGCGGCGCCTACACACTGACGCTGCAACTGAGCGTGAACGCGGGAACCAACGGCGCGCTGACGAATACGGCCGTCGTCGCTTCCAACATGGCGGATGCGGACCCGGCGGACAACACCGCGGTTCATAACGGCGTCATCGCCTATCCCCCGCCCACGCCGCCCGCGGGCGACGCCTACGTGTACTGGGGCAATTACGCCCAAATCGGCCGCGCCAGCCTCACCGTTCCCACCGATACCAACGTCATCATCGACTACCCAGCCATCCCCTGGCGCGTGGAAGGCGCCGCGGTAGACAACCAAAACGGCAAAATCTACTGGACCGTACCCAGCCAGGGCCTCATCCAGCGCGCCGATCTGGACGGCAACAATGTGGAGACCATCTTTACCGACGCCACAGCCCGCCCCACCTTCCTGGCCATCGACCCGGCCGGGAACGCCCTCTACTGGAGTGACGGCGGTCTGATGGACACCCCTGTCTCGATTGAGCGGGTGGATTTGAACGGGAACGGCCGTACCACCATCGTCAGCGGCATCGTCTACATCAAATCCCTGGCCATAGATACGCTGCACGGCTACCTGTACTGGAGTGACGGCGCCATGCAGTTGTACCGCGCCCGGCTGGACGGCTCCAACCAGGAGTCGCTGCTGGAGGGCCATGTCTTCTTCAACCTCAGTGTGGACGCCTACGACGACAAAGTGTACTGGTTCGACCCCCTCAGCCAGAGCATCGAGCGCGCCAGGCTGGACGGCAGCAACGTGGAAACGCTGCTCACCACCAACACCGCCACCGCCCGCGGCCTGGCGCTGGACACCTTCAACCGCAAGCTGCACTGGATCGAAAACGGCACGCTCTACCAGGCCAACCTGAACGGCAGCAACCCCATCACCCTCACCACGCAGTTGGCGGGCGTCAACAGCTTCGTCACTTCCCGGCTGGTGCTGGGCTACAGCGCGCCTCTGCCGCCGCCGCCCACACCCACGCCCACCAGCACGCCGACCAACACGCCGCTGCCCACCAACACCCCCACCCCCACCTCCACGCCGACAGCCTCGCCCACGCCCACCAACACCCCCACGCCCCTGCCCACGCCCACCCCCGGCGGCACCCCCGCGGCCGAAGCCCTCTTCTTCGACGTGTTCAGCGAGATCGACGCCGCCCCCATCGCCGGCTGCACCGATGGCAGTTGCGCCGCCGCCGTCATCCCCGGCCTGGCGCAAGCCCCGGCTGGCATGGCCGTGGACGACCTCAACGGCAAGCTGTACTGGCTGGCGAC